>Ga0172379_10000539_pt1 | contig 93730 bp, 95 predicted proteins | sample GrowelOW334metaG_FD_119756 | JGI IMG/M metagenome (GOLD analysis project Ga0172379, IMG submission 119756) | Groundwater microbial communities from an aquifer near a municipal landfill in Southern Ontario, Canada - Groundwater well OW334 metaG | ecosystem: Environmental > Aquatic > Deep...
AGGGCTGGGGAATGCATTCGGTTTTCCTCCGGAACGAGCGCGACACTTTCGAACCCGACACCGAGACCCTGGATTGGGGTGCTGTTATACGCGAGGGCACCAAGGCGTACAAGAGCCTCTGGGTTCTAGGCGGTGCCTTCATCGAGGAAAACAAACTGACCAAGGCGCCTTACGCCGGAAAACGACCCTGGTGGTATACCGGAGCCGATCTCTCGATCGAACTTCGGCGTCCCCACTACGCGTGCGTCCTCTCCGGTACCTACGGGCACGAATGGAATTTCTCGAACGATCGTCTCGATACGCAAACCGGCATCCGGTTCGCGATCATCGCCGGCGGTACGTGGAGGTTGAAGTAACATGAAAAAGCACAACCTGCTGATTCTGCTGTTCCTGGCTCTGCTCGCCGTCTTCGGCGGGTGTTCCAGCGACCTGGTCGTCCCGGAACCCGAACCGACTCCGATTCCGGAGTTCGGCGCGACGTTCAACGGCTCGCCACTTTCCCTGTTCCTGCCCTACGTCGATACGGCTACCCTCTGGGGAACCGTGCTCGACGAGCCCGACCGTGTCACGATCTTCAAGGACGGCGAGTTCTACGCGACCGGCACGGACACCGTATTCACGGCGCCCGAACCCGGTGCTTGGGACTTCGAACTGGTGGTCGTCTATCCGGACACCACCATTACCAGGGAGCTGACCATCACGGCCAGCACCCTTGAAGTCGAACCGGATAGCCCACTTCAGGGTATGATGATCGTCACACCGAACGGTTTGACGGCGCCTTTCCAGGCGTCGATCTCGCTGGTCGGCTGGGGTGGGAAACTGCCCTATTCGTTCGACATCATCGTGAACGGCACGGTATACACCGAGCCGACCATCGAATTCCTGGCCGAACAGCCGGGAAACTATGCGGTGGTTGGAACGATCACCGACGCCGACGGCAACGAAGTCACTTTCGACCGTAACATTTGCGCCGGCGCTCCTGGTGGATTCCCCGCTCTGACGCTGGATGCATTCGGGTTCGCGATCGGCGACATGGCCATTCTTGAAGGCCATGGTGTCGGTGGCGACGGCAACTACGGTTACCGCTGGGTCTACGAAGGCAATACTTTCTCGGAGAACCGCTTCGCGACCTATCCGAACCTCCCGGACGGAACCCACACCTTCACGGTGTATCTGGAAGACGGTACCGGCAACGGTTCCACTTTCCAGGACGTGACGGTGTATGTAGACACCGACGATCCGATTCCGCTCGACCTGGACGCAACGGCGTCTGTGAGCGGTATTGCGTTCCCGTTCGACACCACACTGTCCATGCACGAGTTTGGAGGGGACTACCCCTTCGCACACGAGTGGAGCGAGAACGGCAACGTTTTCGCGACCACCCGCAGCGTCAGGGTCAGCGTGATCCAACCCGGTACCCGATGCTTCGTAGCGAAGGTCACCGACGCGCTCGGGCATGTGCGTCAGGTGACGGTTACCGTCACTGCCCTGCCGCGGGAGAACGATCCCATCATTCCGATGACGATCTTCCCCAACGGCGGACCCCAAGACCAGATGGAGCCGGTTACCGGCCAATCTTGGGTGGTTGTCACTCAAGGATCTGGCGACTTCAGCTACGAGTGGACCAACGACAATAACGTCGTCGGCACCACCCCGTCAGTTGAAGTGATGGGGCTGATGGCCGGCACTCACAACTTCCATGTCCAGGTGACCGACAATATCACTGGACTTGTGAAGCACGGAGACGTCGCCATCCGCGTAAAGGCACTGCAGTACCAGCCGATGACCATTCAGGTTTTCGGTAGCCCGCAGGATGAAGTGGAACTCGTTACCGCGAGTCTCCAGGTGATCATCCAGGGCGGATCCGGCGACAACTCGGTGAAATGGGGATACCTCGAGCAGTTCCCATTCGCGACCACGCCGGTCTGCGAATATCGGGATCTGCACGCGGGTAGTCACCTATTCTTCGTCGAGGTGACGGACAACGTCACCGGCGAGATTCTGCAGAGAGAAATCATCATCCGCGTCCGGTCCGCTTCGGATCCGGAGACCGTGTGCTGGGAAGTGGAGACCGACCTGAAGGTTGGTCCGAACGACGTGACGGACTGCGCGTTCGTCACAACCGGACACCCGCACTGGCAGCGGGTCTGGTTCCTGATGAAGTTCGACACACTTCAGCGTATGCCAGTCTTGGTGCAATTCTGGTACGCCGACGGATCAGTACGCGAATGGCCGTTCCAAGACATTTACGCTCCGCGGCCAAAGACGATCCTGTTCGATGGCGGTGAGGCGTTGATCGAAGACGTCCAGGAGGTGCGTCTGATCTGGCTTGGTGACCCTGGCAAGTGCACCAATTGGGATTACCTCCTGGAGATCCACGGGTGCTACGAGGTACCCGAAAGTCTCCGGGAGCTTCCGGTGGTACGGGTGGAAAGCCAGTTCCGCCCCGCAAACTAGTCTAGTTCTTCGACTCCTTCGGGGGTCACCCCGAGGTGAGAGAAACGTTGCGCAAGCAATGTTCTCTCTTCCTCGGTTTTTTTATTTTCCAAAACAAAAGCATCCGCATTTTTAGCAGACTATAATAATTACAAACTACAATTTACAAATTACCAGTTACTGATTACCAATTACAAATTACGAATGCACATCCATCCAGTTCGCTTCAATAACAGCTCGGTCAAAATTCTTTTTCAATATTTCTGATGAACGAATATCCTGTTCCACTTTTTGTACTCCCTTTTCAAATGCTTCCAAAAACAAATAGGGTTGAATATAAAACTGTATTCTGGCAATTCCCTGCTCCGCGTCAAACTTCAGTATTTCCGGCGGAGAGACGATCGCACCGGTGTGCCCGGTTTCAATCATGGCAAATGTAACATTAAAATTACGGACAGATTTCAGCCGCTCGCGGGTCATTATTTTATTATTAATAAAATACCTAGCGAACTCCCGGAACATTGGCGCGCTGTCCGCCTTCAGCCTCATGTATAACTGGAAATTATTATGCTCAATTCCGTTGCGCAGGAGCCGGGCTGCTACATAATCCAGCGCTTTCATGCCCATGTATTTATCGTAGAAGGTAATGTAATCGGAATACCTTACATAATCCAGTCCACTTGCGAGCATGGTCATCTTTTTCACCGCAATGTGTGCAAGGAGTATTGCGGAAAAATACGGGATCTGATAAATGGGCGGCTTAGGAAAAGTAATCAGTTTACCCGTCAAAAGTAAAATCTGCCGACGCAATAAATACAGCGGTGCATAAGAAATATGGATGTCAGTGCATTCTTTAAACCTTTTGAAATACTCCTCCTCACCGCTCAAAGGATCAAAGAAATACAGCTCTAATTTCTCATCTAAATTCATACACTAATCGTACCATAATCTGTTATAAGGGTGAAATATTCTATACCCATTTTTCTTTTTCAGTTCGGATTCAATAAAATTCTTTTTAATCTCAATTCCGCGTGCATTGAGCGGGGTCAGCCCATTATTAGCCTTATTATCAAACCACCATACTCCCAAGTTTCTCTGATAGATTGGTTGCCGTAGAATTTTAGCGTAAGTTGGAATACTATATTCTAACATTCCCAGCTCTTTACTTGGCAGTAGTTGCCATTTACTAAAGAAATCTCTCGGAAAAACTTCCAGAATAAACAAACAGCATTTTAGCTTTTTATTGTAATTATATTTTTCTTCGATGTAGTTTTTAAAATTTAGATAAATTTTTCGGCTCAGCTTGTTTTCTACTCTGGTCCAGTTCCATTTTTTTTCAATAGACACATCCATTGTTCTGTAACCAGATAGAAACAGTTCATTCTTTTTTATCCCCGGGAACTGCTTTGCAATATTTCCTAATACAAGCATATCCCACTGAACTACCACTATGCTGTCCCAATTCAGTTTACTCCCCCGCTTCGTATACCAATCCAATATCATCAGATCACCATGAATCCATTTCCAGGTTTTTTGTTTATCAGAATAAGCTGAAGTATAAAAATTGTCCAAATATTTTCCCAATTTCTTTTTATACATTGTAGCATCTTTTTTTCTTCCACCATAAAGTCCGAATATCTTAATACTCGGATTATGCTTTTTGATCAGCTTCAATCTGTTTTCGCAGATTGCGGCTTCTTGATAAAACCAGAATAAAACAGCTAGTTGCATATATTTAGTATAGCATCAGATTCAAAAATAAAAAATCTCTTTCCGGATTGGAAAGAGTGGTAGCGTCCATGTGGGCGCCAAGGTACTAGGCTTTTGCGGAAGGCAACTCCCGCCAGGGGTACTCGACGATCTCGACCAGATCCTTTGGCACGTACACACGCCGTTCGGTATCGTCGGACCCGATCAGATCTCTGCGTTCCATGAAGGCCCGCAACTTGGTCGTAGCATCGACCGCCTCGGGTCTCCGCGACGCGTTGGCCGCGGTCAGAATCTCATTGAGCTTGGCGGGTGTTTTTCGGGGCATCCCTAACCGTCCTCTGTTTGTGACAGACTAAGACCCGGTCAGCGCTACCTTAGCACAATTGTATTTTTTTGCAAACTATTTATTACAGACTGATTAACCAGAGCTCCGTTTTATTTGAGGAAAGGATACTTTTTGACCAGCTGGGTGTTTTGCCACCAGTTGCCAAGTCCTATGAACCTTCCTGCATCAGAATACGTCAACCCCAACAAAACCAGAATATAAATAATGTGTTCGTCCAGGATAGGATTATGAACTTTTGGTAAAACAGCCGACCAAAGGAGCAACATCATTAAAGAACCGGAAAACCCGGCAATTCGCATCCCTATTCCTAGAATGAGCGCCATCCCCACCAAAAGCAGTCCCAACATAAATAGCCAGTCGACCAAAGCATTGCCGGCAATGTTCTGGTAAAAAGAAGCGAGTGGTCCGTCAGTGCCGAACTTCAAAAATCCCACAGTCGGAGAATTACCGGCCAGCCATGATTTATCCGTAACCGTGTCAAACCCGAGACCGAACAGTTTGTCGAAAAAACTCCAAAGCAGAATAAGGCCTAAAGTTATGCGTAGTATTCCCCAAACAGATTGCGCTTTAGTTTTTTCCATATTGAATTTTCCTTTCTATATTTTTTTACAAATGTTCATTAAAAAATGCCAGAGTGCGTTCCATAACCAAACCCCAGTCCGGTCCGAACTCGTGGTATTCGCCTTTGTACTCGTCTAATACTACATCCTTACCAGCGACCAAAAGCAGATCTCTTGTCTCGCGCGACCATTCTATCGGTACACTCTCGTCAGCCGTGCCGTGATGAATTAATACTGGATCATCGACAAGGTCAAAGTAAGTGCGTGATGAAAAGGCAGCAAAAGTTTCATGATCGCTCAAATCTCCTAATTCCTGCGTCAATATCTGAAGTTGTTCCTGATTATTGTCCGGTCTGCGCCACTTATTGAAATTATCCAGATAGTTTGTGCTGACCGGTGCGAACAAGACCACTGCGTCAACCATTTCCGGATTTGCCACCATTATATTCTGCGACACGCCTCCTCCCATAGAATGACCTAAAAGACCAACGCGATCTGCGTCAATATACGACAGCTCGGAATCGGCAACAGCCTTAATCGCGTTCAAAACATCTAGACTGTAATTATAATAACCCAAACCCTGCACCGAATACACGGAATCATCAAACGGGTCACCCAAAGCGTGACCGCGGTAGTCGGAATGAACAACTACATATCCGTTGCGCGCCAGATAATCCTGCTCGCGCTTTAAGCCCCGGCCGTTGGTATAGACCGCCGGGTCAATATAGCCATGATTCAGAAATAGTACTGGAAACGGACCATCTCCTTTCGGCACATTCATAATTCCGGAGACAGTCCGTCCATCGCTTTGATATGTAATGGTATAACGCGTATAACTGAAATTGTCAGATTGTACTACTCCCACTTCAAATTTACTGCCATCAAGCTCCGTATTCATAAGTTTCATAAGGGACTGGGAATGGTTTTCGTTTTTAACTGCTTGGCGACTTTCATCATTCGCTTCAGCCACAGTATTTGTATTTATTTCTGAAACTTTCGAATTCAAATTCGATTCTTGTCCATGTATAGGCGTGTTTGCGGGGAGCGTTTGATAATATTGATAGAAAATAAAAATAAGGAGACCAAGGGCTCCCACAATCGGAATGATTAGTGTTTTTCGCATAGGAGTTTTAACATAACATAAAAACGCAAAGACTGGAAATTTTTGCCAAAATTCCGCTAAGATAACAGTAACCATTGCGAGAAGCGGCATCAAAAAACACCGTGACGTAGCAATCCCACTACAATTTTTTTCGTTGGACTGGACAAAATATAAATATCATGTTATATATGATAGTCAGATTTCGCGCATTGCCGTGAATTCTGGCCTGTTAGATTGTAGGGCTCTTTGGCACTCTCTACTCACCCCGGCGGCCGTTTGGCTGCAACTACCAGAGGAAGACCGAAAGGATGGAACCTCACATGCGCACCCGCAAGACCGTTCTCTTTGCGCTCATCGTTCTTGCTCTCTGTGTGTTCGCCTACTTTGTTCCCGCCCAGTCCGCTGAGGACCACGGCACCTACCTCATCCTGGAGAAGCCCACTCTGACGCCGGAGGAGAATCTGATCCTCGACACCGCGCGGGAAGACCTCGCAGTGCTCGCTGAGCAGTCCGCGACCGCAAGGGAACTCCTCGAGTTCTACGATGCGCATGCTGTGCGTGCAAAGTTCATGGACAGTAACATGTTCGAGGTTCTGGAGGAGACGGAAAGCCCGCACGACTTCTACGTCGTGGCCAACCCCAATCCGATCGTGATCTCGGATGACGAGAACACGATCTACGCGCAGTTCTACTGCGAGTCGCGCCTTTTGATGGTCAGTTCCATGGGCTTCGGCCAGCTCGTCCGGGGACTCAACCTGGCGCATGGGATCGCCCACGCTCGGAATTGCACCGTGGAAGAAGAGCCGGATTCGGCACCTCTTTCCAGCAACTGGCTTGTGGGCGAATATCACGCCTACGACTCCGTCTTCGCTGTGATCAACGAGATCACTGACAACCAATGGCTGGAGGTGGTCGAAGAAAGCGCGCTTCAGCGCCAGCAGTCCTGCATGGACAATGGCCTTGCGCCGTACGACTATACCTTCGGGCTTTTGCCGGAAGACTCGACGCGGATTCACAACTGTGTTCCGCTGGAAAACCAACTCGACTTCGGGTTCTTCCGGACCGACCTGGTCTTGAGTGCCAACTTGTACACTGTAGAGCAGTTCGCCGAGACGGATGATGAATACGTGGCGGGAATCCTCAACTTCCTGCACACGGTCTATGCCGATTACATTCCGCTCGACGAACAGGAATACTAGTTCATTCGCCCTTTACGGGCAATTTTGAAAAGCCGTTCAGACAGATGTTTGAACGGTATTTTTTATGTATCACATCCTCCTCCTTCATAAGGAGAAGGAGGTGTAATAATACCCCTAAACTATTTATTGACCATTAATAATATCCCGTACTTCTTGTCCAAAAATAGTAAGATATTCAGTTAATTTTTTTTCCAGATCAATAATCTCATTGATACGTTCTTTAGCCTTCATTCTATCGTCAATTTCAGGATCTTTCTGGTAGGCACTGATGAGCGCTTCGCGTATGGCATTTAACTGTATTTGATTTGGAGTGCGAAACAGTTCAATATCATAACCCAGGAGCATATCGGTAATCTCTTTTGCCATCGCTACATTAATTTCACGCAGCCTTCTTGCTTCCACTAGCCCTTTATCAATAGCATACTTTGATTCAAGGTTTAATCTTTGATGAGGGTCTTGTACCTCACTATTATCTTTTTGTGATAATATATCACCGGTCTGCGAAGGACTCGTATCTTCTGGCACATCATTTTTTATGAGATCGATTGTCGCTTTCATTTCCAAAAAGCTTAATTCTTCCTCCATAGGCGTTAAAAGCTTCAATATACGAGCCTCCTCCACGTCCGGAGTTACCCCTTCTTCAGCCGCATGTGGATATCTAATTTCCCCTTTAGCCATTGTGTTTAAAATAATAATTATGTATTAATTATATCAATATGATGAAACTAATTCAACACAATAATCAACCTCTTTAGCTTTTTTCTGATTGCTTTATGTTCAGGAAAAAACAGTCCAACCAGATCCCAGAATTTTTTGGAGCGGTCCATCTCCTTCAGATGACATAATTCATGTACAATAATATAGTCGGCGATATTCATTGGTAGATGAATGATTTTATATTTGAAATTATGTATACATTTAGTTTGGAATTTGTGCCAAACATTTCTTCTTTTCAAAATCATCCGGGAAGAAATTATAATATTCACAAATTTCTGGATCTTTTAATTTATAGGCAAGTTCATTTACACATGCAAGTATCTCTCCTGATGGTTTGAATTCACAAATCCTATAATCCTTAGTATTATAAGCTACATTCCATAAACAGGAACTATAATCATCATCATCCATCCTTTCCCTATATGTATCACAATCTGTTTTATTTTCTAAGTAAGGATATGTACCATTAGCACAAACTATAAATTCATCAAATTCACCAGTTAGTAAAGAACATGGTTCTAAACTCTTAGATTCTATTGCTCTTTCCTTAAGACAATAACTTTTACTCCAATCATCATCAATATTTAAGCAATCTGCTGTTGTTATAGCACTATTTAATTTAATACTAATAATGCATTTATCATACCAAGAAGATTCTTTAAATTTAGCTTTATCACAAAACTTCAGATCAGTCATTTTTCTACTTGCTTGCTCTAAACAACTGTCTTTTTCAGATATCAATGAACCAACTCGATAGTCTAATTCTTCACAAGCTAAAATAACTGCATCTTGATCTATTGGGTTCTCTTTTAAGAGGATCCCTAATTTTTCATCTATAGCATTTTGTTTATCTTCCAACAAATCATTTGGGTTAAAACCATTAATTACTTCTTTTAAATCATCATAACCATCACTATCTGTATCAGGATTGTTATCATCTGTTGTAAATATAATTTCCAAGTATGAATTTATACCATCTTTATCATTATCCGTTTCAATCAATTTTCTGAAATAATCAGAATCTTTCTGATCATAACTTTCGCAGATACTCGCGATTAAATCAATTTCCTCATTGGATGTTTTATCAGGAATCCTGGCAAACTCCTCACGCAATCCTTCGTTAAAGTAAATAACATCATCTGGATTTTCATTTAGATAGCAAATAGAAACAAAATATAAATCTCCTGGATCTGATAAATTAAAATCTAAACTTTCTAAATTTTCGTTATGTGATACAGAATTTGTATTAGTTTCCTCAGTATTATTAGTATTGTTTAATACTAAATCGTTATCTGATTTTTTATCATTGAAAATAAATAAATAAACTGCTACACCTACTCCGATTACTAATATAGCAACTAATGCAATTATAATGTATTTTTTCATATAATTTGATTATATTTATAAATAGATTATACCATAGATTTCTAACTCAAATCTATACTCAACCTTTTCAGTTCTTTTCTAATTCCTTTGTGATCTGGAAAAGATAAGCTGACTAGATCCCAGAATTTTTTGGAGTGATTCATCTCCTTCAGATGACATAATTCATGTACAATAATATAGTCGGCGATATTCATTGGTAGATGAATGATTTTATAATTGAAATTTAGATTTCCCTTTCCTGAACAACTCCCCCATCTTGTTTTCTGATTGCGAATGGAAATTTTTTGATATTTAAAATTATATGTTTGGTTAAAATGTTCGACACGTTCATATGCAAATTTTCTTGCCGCTTCACGGTATTTCAAATAATCCTTCCTGGTATAAACGCGTGTTCTTGGCTGTCTGTTCTGTCTGAAATATTCAATCTTCTGAACAATCCAGTCATGTTTTTCATGCACAAATTTATCGGCAAGGCGGGCAGTAAACCGGAACGGCATAGTTACTACCACCGTGCCGTCGCTGTGCACAGCTAGCCGCATTCTCCTCGCACGCAGGCTTTTTCGGACGGTGTAGGTCAGTAATTGATTATTAATGGAAATCTGCTTTTTCATTTTGGGGATTTATCGGCAAAGTATTCTACCAGGTACCGGTGAATTACCGGCGGCAACATTTTGACATCCTTTATCTTTTCAATTTCAATCCAGGTAAATGAAATATGATCCTCCTGTGCTTTAATTGCTTCCGGGCTATCAATATTCAAGGAAACTTCATGCACCAAATTTATTTCGTGGTGTTTTATATTGTTAGTGCTATAAAAATTTTCAAATGCTTTCAGGAATTTGATTGATTTAACTTCAACTCCCATTTCTTCATTTATTTCCCTTTTCAAACCATCTTCTATTGTTTCCCCGAATTCCAAATGCCCGCCGGGCAAAAAATGTACCGGTGGCTGATCATTTAAAACACATACTAAAAGCTTATTATTGAAAACAATTATCGCCCTCAATTCTATTTCAATATGTTTTTCTTTCATTTAACCTTATGGTGTAATTTAGAGATTATTTCCACGATGTATTTACTTCGTAAATGTCTGGGTTGCATTGGCTACTATTCTTATCCTCCGAAATCTTTGGATTGAATATTCAGATCCTCCAGATATTCTATCTGATTGTCTTTAATTTGGATTGCTTGCTGGTCGTTCAATAATTTCACATCATACTTTGATTGTTCAATATGCGGTTTGACTATTGTAATAATTTCCAGTGTGCAGTGTGCGACAATTAAAAATGGTACCATATTCATCCCAGTAAAATCAGTAACACCATGTCCGTCAAATGCTTTATCATCTTTCCAAGTAGCCATTTCTATACTGGGACACGCTACATATGATCCGGCACTGGAACCGCAGTACACACCGCCTCTTGCCAAAAACTCCTCCAATACATCACGAAACCCGCTTTCTCTGATGCATTTGATCAGAAAAAAGGTATTACCACCCAGCATGTTGATTGCTTCTTTATCAGCCAAAGCCTGTCTCAACTGGTCTGGGGTTTTACCGTTTATGTCCAGTATTTCAAAATCCCAACCGAGCTCGCGCATCCGCTGTTCATGTTTTTTAATATATTCAACATTCGGTACGCTTTTTCTGGCTGTTGTAATATACGCCCATTTTATTTCGTTGCGGGGTTTGTCGAAAAGATCATACTTTCCGTCCGTTACATAAGTGCCACGGGAAGCTAATAAGATTTTACGCATTATTTTTATGTATAATTATGACTTCCCACTACCGTCAATTTCCATTATTGTCGCATCGTAAAGGATACTCAACTCTCCAATCAGCTCCTTTTTGTGCGCGTCTTCTAATTTACTTGCCTTAATAACCCCGATAATCTGGTCAATCTGCTGCTCGTCGATATCTGAACGGCTGATGGCTGTGATTAGATTCTCCAGCGCTTCGAACAGCTGATCAACTATTGCTTTATCGAGATCGCTTTCTTCGATCAATCCGAATATTTCATCGATCCGCCCCATTTTCTCATTGTCTTCAAATCTTTCTTCCGGTATGGATCCCGGTTTTTCAAAATTAATTACGGTCGTACCGGAATCATTGATGAATTTTTCCATTCTAGAGCGCAGTTCCGCCAGTTCCCTTTCGCTTTTCTCCTGGGCAAGTAGCCTTTGTTCTTCAAGTTCAAATTCTGCCATGGTCGTCAACTCGGCAGCGGGCGGTTTTAATGGTCCTTTCACCGGAAAAATAGGCTGTTTTTCTCCTTGGCGTCTTTCGTTTTTACTTGCATCATACACTTTGGCTGCTTCAGGTTTTTCTGATCTTTTCATTGTTATTTAATATTAATATTTGAATTATAATCTAGCTTATTTAAATAATTTTTTCATATTTTCAAAAACATCCCGATACTCAGTAACAATACCACTTTTCAGTTTATTTTCCAGCACTGATATAACTTCTGAATAATACCATATTATACTCTCAATCTTGGGTTCAGGTGCATTAAATGCCTCCCACATTCTGCTACCCGCCCGTTCGTATAATTCCATCATTGACCGCATATTGTGAATTTTATCCGCAGAACTCACCATTAAGGCGCCATAGCTGTCGTTTTCCAGATTATTAATATACGCAGTCTTTCTCGCCTGCCAGGTTGCTATACTTTTTTCACGGCTGTCGTCGGGGCTTTTATCCTCAGAAACTTCCCTGACAATACCGGCAACAGTTTTACCAAAATCTTTTTCCAGCTGTTCATAGCTATATCCTGAAACATCTTCCAAAGTATCATGAAGCCACCCGGCACAAATAATAGATTCATCATCCGTATATTTTTCTAAGATTTGAACAACGCCTTCGGGATGAATATAATACGGCGTGCTTCCGTCTTTCCTGGTCTGTCCTTGGTGCAGTTTAATTGCGGTTTCTTTTGCCCGCTCAATTATATTTTGATTTTGTGTATCCTGCATAACATCATTATGTCATTAGTCTCTAATAGATCATATTACGCCGCTTCGTCATCCTTATGCAAAGACATTGTTGAAATCAGACCATTCAGATCCAGGATTAATCCTTCTTTTCTGATATCATCTAATTCAGTAGCATTAATTAATTCAATTATTTTGTCTGTTTTTTCCTGATCTATTTCTTCCGAAGTAACTTCGAAAATCAAATTAAACATCGTTGTTTCTAGATCATAGACTGTCTTACTATCAAGACCACTTTCTTTAATGATTGCTAGTATTTCTTGCCCACTACTCATTTCCTGTTTATCTTTGACATTTGTATTTTCATCAGATTGATATCCGTCAATCTCACCAGCGAATCTATCCATTAAAGCTTGCCATTTTGCCTTCTCCCGATCACTTTCTTCCTCTACTTTTTGCTTGAGATCCTCCAGCATTTCGAATTCTTCCATAGATATTACATTTGCGGCTGCAGGTTTGGAATCATTTCCTGTTTCTCCTACCGGAAGAATAGGCATTTTTTTACCCTTATCCATTAATCCTCCTTCTTCTTCGTTGGCATCATAAATCCTGGCTGATTCTCTTCTATTCATTGCTATTTAATATTAATATTTGGATAAATTATATAACATCATTATACCATCGGAAGGCAATATTTATCTTCTTCGGATAGAATTGATGTATCTTATCAAAATAGGTATCAACATAACAGCCGCTGTCGGAACGACGGCAAATATAGCCGCTCCGATTAAAATTGTTAATATATTGTTACTACTGACCGTTGTAACGATTACTATAATAAATAAAAATAATGTCAAAAAATACGTCGTGAGAATATGTATGAAAAGGCTGGGGGTTTTACTATCGATTTTCATCTTTGCCGTATATGCAGCCACCAAGATAATACCAAAGAGAAATGCACGGCCAAAACCCAAAAATTCTCCATTTCCAATCTGCCGCGGTCCAAAAGATATTGTTGAAAAGACAACCACAAAAACTGCGGTTAACCAATAGTTTAAACGTTCACTGCGAATAATCGGTTTGTTTATTTTATGCATAATATTATTATACCATTGAGAGGATAAATAAAAAACAGCACCATTGAAGAAAGAATCTGGCTTTTAATTTGTCATTTCGAGCGGAGCCGAGAAATCTATAGACTTCTCCACTGCGGTCGAAGTGACAGACGTATCACCTGTGGTTGCCTACCCCCTCGCCTCATTAATAAAATCCTTCTGCATTTTATGCACCATATTCTTCCCTAATTCCTTCAGCCGGTCAGAATCCATCTGCGAACGGATAATTAATTCCCGGTTCAAACCAACCACCGCTTTGTTCACTTCCAGCGCTTTGTTATTAATTCCCGTCAGTTTAATACCGTCCAAAGTCCGCACGCGGGACAGGGCCACATATCCCATCCCACATTCAAAAGCCCGGCTTAAGTCAATCTCAGCCGCCTCTAAACTCATCCCCTGACTTTTGTGCACGCTGATCGCCCACGCTAAACGAAGTGGCACCTGATCCACCTCTGCGATTACTTTTCCATCTTCCTCAATCGCCCAGCTTTCCGGCTCAGCCACAATCCGCTTACCAGAACGCAGTTCTACTACAGGCCAGCCATGTTCCGAATTAAAATCCAATACCGTACCGAGCGATCCGTTGACATATCCTTTGTTGAAATTATTTTTCACAAACATCACGATCGCTCCACGCTTCAGCGTAATCGTTTCCGGCGCCAGACACCCCTTCTTCAATGTTTTCACAAGTTCTGTAGCACCGTTATAATCCATCTCAAACTCCACGGATTTTCCCTGAATCTTGGCAAGCTCGCGATTATTGATCGCATCCACATCCGCGTTGTGCGTATTCAGTTTTGTCGGGATCACCCCCCGGTCGATTTCAATATTCAGGCGGGACATCAGCGTACTGATCGTCTCCGCGGTTACGCGGTCATCACGGATATCATTCAAAACTTTGGTAAACACCTGGTCGGACTGACGGAACTGCTCGTCCAGATAACAGATCTTCATTTCCATCTCCGTCCAGACGGAAGACTCAGTGGCAAATTCACTTTTCTCTTCATCTGAACTTCGGTTAATCGGAGGTAGTTGAAAGAAATCCCCGGACAAGATCACCTGCATCCCGCCAAACGGCACATCCTGTTTTTTCCCGATCCTACATATCGCATCGACAAGGTCCAGCTGACGGTGCCCCAGCATGGATATTTCATCTATGATTAGAACTCTGGCCCCCGCGATCCTTTTCTTCAGATGAGGCTTCTTCAGAATCTTCCGGATTTCTGACTTGGTCATCGTCAAATTAATACCCATCCCCGCCCAGGAATGAATCGTCCGCCCTTCCATATGGGTCGCCGCAATGCCCGTGGACGCGGTCACTCCCACCGCCACGTCATTCCGCTCCAGGTATTCAATATATTTGTTTAATAAAAAAGTTTTGCCGCTCCCGGCAAATCCCGTTAGAAACACATTGTGTCCCATTTTCAATATATCCAGCGCTTCCGATTGCTTCATTACAATTCTCAAATATTTATCTTCGTGCGGATATTATAGCATTGAGTGAATAATAAATCTGCACCCTAATCCCTATCTCCTAAACCCTTATCCCTAATAAATCAAAAAACCCTCATTTAAAGGGTCCCAATTAACTTCCGACGAGTGGCGTTTTCTATCCTGATAACCGCTGTATTACTTGGGTTGGACGTATCAACGCTATTAACTCATTCCGAGAAAAACTGATACTGTTTGGTTTCTGTTTGCCTGATCTTCGCAACAACACGCAATTTATTGTGTGTCTGTATTACTTTCTGAAGTGCAACTTATAAACCATTAAATACTTGAGATTATATGATAGCATGCCTTGGTATTGGTGTCAATAGCGCTCCTTACCTCCCCTCCGGAACATGATTTTAAATAGTAATAATCTTCTGCTCCCCTCCTTGATAAGGAGGGGAAGGACATGCCGGGTCCTTAGATTGAGAAATGATTTTCAGGGGGAGGTATGTGAACGGGATTGCCACGCCACGCTCAGCGGAGCTCACAATGGTTGCTATTTTTTACCCTAGTCCCAAATCCGCCCATTGACAAAAACCCATTTCAATGATAACCTATGTGGTCCACCGAATTCGCGGCTGGGCAGACTGTTCATTTTGTCTCCAAATGGAGGTGGAAAAGTTGTCTACGGAAGTTTCGTTGAAGAAGATTGCATACCCGAAAACGATTCCGCACCTGGGACCGGAAGCCTATGTGGCCTATGCCATCATGGCACGGTGCGTCGTTTTCTCAGGACTGACCCCGAACACAACGTCCACGGTCAACGCGGCCGAGAACATCATCATGGCAATCTGCCGGGCAGAAGGTATGGAGCCGAACAAGTTCGCCTTCTTCGACCTGCAGACCAGCCAGACCTATGGCCGATTCGAGCCAGGGGAATTCGAGCTCTCCCTCCTGGAATTCAACTACATCCCCCATTTCTGCGGAGCGGTTTACAAAGGTAGCGACGGCAGTGTGACGATCGGTACCAGCGGTCCGATCCAGGTAATGAGCTGGGAACCGTTCCCGTACTCACCGGAAGTGGTCAAGCTCTTCGCCGAGCAGATCGGCCCGAACCCGCGGCAGATCAACTACGGCTAGACAACCGTCCCTCTTGATTCAAGAGTGCGGCGGTTTTTTCTTTGTGTTGAAATATATGGTTATCTTTACACGGTTATTCCGCAACCAGTATTACACCTAGAGCGACTATAACTATATCAACAAAGTATGAATCAGTACCATTTATAAATCATCACCGGAAACTTTTTTAACCATCTGTGATATACTGAACGTATAATCATTCATACGATATATATGAATAAAAAAAGATTATTGATTATTATAATAATATGCGTGGTTGCCATTCTTGGTGCATTAATTTGGTATAATAATTCAAAAACAAATGCCAATAAAAATCCATATTTAACCGCGGAACAACAAAGAGATGTTGATGCATGTGATGCAAAAGGCGGAAAGATTTATGGAAGTGCTGAGGGTGAAGTAGTGTGTGCATTACCTTATGCTGACGCAGGAAAAGAATGTACCAGTTCCGATCAATGTGAAGGTGATTGCGTTACACACAAACTCAGTGACCTTGGTATAAAAGGAACCTGCCAGATTAATACGTTTGGTAATAATGGCTGTGAAACTGCAATTGAAAAAGAATATTTGCAATATTGGATGGGTGACGCTGGATACAGATGTACCGCTGAAAACTGGCAATCTGTTTGTGACAGCAAGTGTATAAAATAGTTAAATAAAAATCCCCTGCTCTAATCACCGGGGATTTTTTGATTTTATAATTTTTCATTGTTATTCTCGGACGTCTACGCAGAATTACATTCAGAATATTACTTTTTAAACCGCCTTAAAAATTCTTCACGTGACATTCGGAAATTCGGATAAAAATCATCGTCATTTTCACCATCTATTTTAAACCCCATTCGACTGAATAATGGATGTTCCAATAGAAGCGAACTTCCACGTACTTCCTGAATTGCTTCGTCATCTTCAATCACTCTTACAAGATTTTGAAATGATGATTTTATTTGGCTGAGATTTGGCGCTTCGGCCATCGGCGGGACATGCAAAATTAGTTCATGCTGTTCACCCAGTTCGTAATTGAAAAACCCGGCATCCTGCCAGCGTTGCCGTGCTTCTTGTTCATGAATCAGCATATCATTATATTCGGGTGCTCCGGAAAACTCGAAATCAATAACTTTGGCATATATTTGCTCCACATCGATAAATGCCTGATCATAGTTTTCTTTTTCATTCAGATCATAATCCGGCAGAGCATTGATAGCATTAATCAGTTCCTCGATAAATCCGGTAAGTTGGCCGTTCGCTTCCTGTCCTTTATCAAATGTTTTCATGAGCATATCCCGTGGTTGGATACCCTTACGTTGGCATCGTCGAAGGATTAAATCAATATTAGTGGCAACAGTTTCAATCCGTCGTTCCTTGGTCAAACCAAGAATTTTAATCTGCTCAGTTTTTCCATTAGCTGTCTGCTCGATTCTATTCATATTCATATTTTTCTTTGTCTTTAAAAATGATCAAGGAATTCATCGAGGCGAGCAAGCGTTCGACTGAAGCTCACGCCGACGGCTCGCCACCTACACCCCTATCCCCTAATCCCTAAACAATAATCACCTCTCCATCATGCAGGGCTTTGTAAGTAATATTATTTTCTTTCAAGTATTCAATCTCCTTATCAATATCCGCGGATTCCGGATGGTCGGACTGCCAGTGCGGAACAAAAGTATAATCCAATATAGACAGTCCCTCCCAGATTGTCGGCAGATCGCCGTATGGTTTCGCTTCAGGATCATCAACCAGTTCATAACCACGCAGGCTGGGACTGAGCACACAGACACCCGCGCTGTAAGCGGCATATAATAGATCATCACGTTTCATCAGTTTATGAAACAGCTTATCAAAACCACTTAAATACATCGCCTGTCGCAGTACAAAAACGTTACCCCCTCTAACCCAAATTACTCCGTATTCAGAAATTTTATGCTCCAGTTTTTCCGGCTGGTTAAAATATTCCCTTAAATCCAGTTTCTCTACTTTTAAACCGTGACCTTCTAATAATTCAATCTCGCGTTGTTCACTCTGCTCTCTTTTTGTCTTGTCAGAAACAGAATCCAGAGCATTACTGATATATGCCAGCCGCAAATTTCCTTTGGGAATGAGGTTTCTAAATTTCTCCACCTCATTACCCAGCTTGAATGAAGAAAGGTAAAGTTTCATGACAAAATATCCTGCACTCTTCCCACCTCGCCGGATTCCAGGCGTACTTTTATTCCATGCGGGTGGCTAGCGGAGCTAGTCAGAATATCCTGAACAACACCTTCGGTTAATTTTCCCGTTCTTTGATCCTCTTTTTTGACTACCGCTACGCGCAGACCTTTCGATATGCTTTCTCGTGTTTGTCCGTTCATATAATTATTGGCATCAGACTAATTATTTTTATTATCACCAATCTTAGTTTATGGCAACCAGCACCTAATTGCATCATTGCCTCTGTATGGATCAATAGTTTTTTCACATTTAGCTATTTTCTGCTGTTCTACACTCAAGCTCATTGCCCCCGGATCAACCCATAATTGATTTGCCTTTCCATTCTCAAATTGCTTAGGTTCAAATTTGCAATCTAAACCTTTCATATACGATCCTCCACAGAACCCTTCTGTATCATCTAAGCTTTCTGCTGCACAATAATTACTTATACATTCATCACCATCGGTACATGTTTTTCCTTCATCTTCTGCCCTTAATTCGCATCCATAACCGTAGTATACTCTGCCCTCTTCCGTGCTAGGACCAAATGCAAAAACACATCCACGAATGCTAGTACAACTATCAGTAAAATCTTTGATTGCTTCATCCCCAGGTTTATTTATTACATTATTACCGCCATAATTATATATTACAACTAAAACAATGATGACAATCAAACCCAGTATCGCAGAAACAACCAATGGTTTTTTCATAAATTCGTCATTAATCCTAATAACATAATTTTACTACTATTGCATTTTTAAACAATGGGGTATTGATTAAACAAAAATCCCTCCGCAATAGCGGACGGATCTTTAATCATAATAAATATTTTACCCTTTACCCTTATCCCTATACCCTAGCCCCTAATTATCTCCTTCTCCCCTGCCCTCTACTGGATGAACGCGGCCTGCTTCTGGAAAAATTGCGTCTTTGTCGATAAGGACTTTTGGCCGGTGCTTTCGGGAAGGCACTACCTTCTCCCAAAGTAAGTTGGGTTCGGATTAACTTTTCAATATCACGAATATCTCTTTGCTGGTCAGGGGTGGCAAAAGAAATTGCCTTACCTTTTTTACCTGCTCTGGCGGTTCTGCCGATTCGGTGAACATAATCTTCCGGTGAACCCGGCAGATCATAGTTGATCACGAGCTCAATATTGTTCACATCAATTCCGCGGGCGGCAATGTCTGTGGCAACTAAGATACGGAATGTGCCGTTTTTGAATCCGTTGATCGCGGCTTTTCTCTGGGCCAGTGTTCTGTTTGAATGGATTTCCGAAGCAGTATAATTCATCCGGCGGATATCCACGGCCAGTTTTTTCGCTCCCCATTTGGTGCGGGAGAAAATCAGAATGGAGCCGGTGTATTTTTCCAAAGTAGTTTTCAGCATGACAATCTTTTTATCAGCCGGAATAATAATTACTTCCTGGTCAATCTCTTTTACTGTGGTTCCCGGCTGGGCGATTTCGACACGCAGCGGCAGGTGCATATGGCTATTAGCTATTGCTACAATCGACTGAGGCATGGTCGCGGAAAAAAGCAGTGTCTGTCTGGTCTTGTTCATGCGCATCAGTATCTTTTCAATCTGTGGAGCGAAACCCATGTCGAGCATTCTATCCGCTTCATCCAGAGTTAAGATGCCTACGCCATTTAAAAGATTAAAATTGTGCGAAAGATGGTCAATCAACCTGCCCGGTGTAGCAACAATAATATGCGGGTTATTCCTGAGCGCCTTTATCTGTGGCTGCATGGATGCTCCGCCGATCACTACAGCAGTTCTAAGCCCCAGTGGCCTTCCGAAACGCATCAGCACTTCGTCCACCTGGGCGGCCAGTTCGCGGGTCGGGACTAAAATCAGCCCGCGGGTTTTCAGACGGGCAATGTTCTGTAGCATCGGCAAACCAAAGGCCAACGTCTTGCCGGTGCCAGTTTGCGCGATTCCAATCAAATCCTTCCCTTCAATAGCTAGCGGGATTGTTTTTGCCTGAATCGGGGTTGGAACTGTAAACTTGTTCTGATCCAGTAATTGCAGTAACTTCGGGGCTAAACCCAGCCCGTAAAAATTCGATGAGTGCTCTTCTGACATAAATTTTTGTGAATAATTAATTTTCTAGCGTTTAGCCGCTCTGAAGTATCGATATCCTCAAACCAGCCCTTTCTATTTATACCCTACCATGAAACCTCCAAAACAGCCACTTTAGTTGAATTAACTTACTTTGTCAACCCCAATAGAGTTTTAACTCCTATCAATAAATATTTATAACTATAACGGGGTCAACTCCCCTAATCCCTACATCCTAACCCCTAGTAAATAAAAAAACCCGCGGGAGATCTGCGGGTTACAGAGGGAATGAATATTCCCCGCGCGGCGACATCAAGTAGCTGATGTAGATGAATCCGGCGTAAATGGCCAAAAGAGCGAGTGCGAGGAGAAACCCCATCGCGATGATCTTGGCCGAGCGCTTCACCGGTGCAGTGTGAGTTTCGGGGAGATTGGTGTGGGGGTGGATGATCAGATGGTCATGCTTCGTGGGCATTTCCGTACCTTCCGGTTCGGGGAAGATGACCGCTCGGACGCTGTTTCTACCCTAGCACATAATCATTTTTTTTCAAGTAGTAATTACCCTTACACCTATTCCCTAACACCTAAAACCTAACTCCTAATCAAAACCAAAAACCCGGCTGAAATTTATCCATCAGGGTTCTATATATTTAATCCTATTTTCTCACAAAGAGTATTGCGTTCGGGAGAAGACGTCCCGGTCCGGTAACGTAGCTACTGTTATACAAAAGCGCCGTTGATCCCCCGCCATCGAGGTTCATCGCATAGTCCGCGCCCAGTGAGTCAAAAATATAAGCCAGATCTTTTACCGTCGCCGAACGCGCGATCACCAGATAGAAATTATTGCCGTCGTAACCGATACCCCCGCGGGTGGATTTATTATTCATTGAAGCTTCAATCGGCTCGCTTTCCACGACTACCGATCCGCCTTCAACAAGTGAAGGATAGTTGGAAATCGCCGCTTTCACATTTTTACCATAACGTGATTCGTATTCCGCCACCGAATAACCAAAACTGATTGTCCGGTGGAAAAAGTTGAGGGTTCCATCGGTGTTCTGCACAATCATCGGACCGGAGTGATACGGCAATTTTTCAGCATTCAGCATAATATTTAATTCACTGTTAAAAAACGGCTGATGGTAACTGTATGTTTTCCCCGCGCAGGATGCGTAATCCGGCGGGCAGAAATAAGTACCGTGGATACCAAAACTTGCGCCGTTCTCATTAGCATACGCAAGCAAGCTTTGTGCCGGACAATTATTTCCGCAGTCGCTGGCATTACCGGTATCCGAAATCAGATCAAAATCACTACGACTTAGCTTTACCACATCAATTGCAAAAGAACCCCGGCTCAAAGTAATTGTATAACTTTGTCTGGTCGCCAGATTTTGTGTCGGTGCGTCCGGCGTTCCACCGTTTTCGATTGTAACCAAATTTGCGACCGTAATCCCCAAGCCAAACCGAGTCATAATACTGAAAGCGTCCGCGGGACGTCCGAGATAAGTACGCTGTTTAGTTTTTGGATGCACATACCAGGCTTCACCGTTTTGTTCCACCTGGAGTAATATCCTGCCAGCCAGCCGATCGCGCAGAGCCTGATCCCCGCCCTCGTTTCCTTCGGTCGGAATTTTTGCCAGATTAGCATCCGAAATTCCAAGTGACAAATACCTCATAATGCTGAAAGCATCATCCGGTCGGCCGAGGTAATAGCGCTTCAGATTTTCCGGCCAGACATACCAGGCCTCTCCGTCATGTTCCACGTCCAGCAAAATATATCCTTTAGTATTCTCTGCCACACTGGCTGCATTTACCGGGGTACTAAGATTAGCAATTACTAAGATTAGCAAAAGTATGATTGTATTTTTTTTCATATATTTATTATATCATACAACCAAAATCTTATACCCTAAACCCTTTACCCTATACCCCAACCCCTAACCAAAATAAAAAACTCCCAGAGCTACGAATAGTAGATGAGAGTGATTGGATATGTCACAAAATGGAAAAGTGCTAGTTGGGCCGACTCTGGTCCATGTCGAGATTGGCCAGATTGGCGACCACCATTCCTCTGCTGATCACATCGGTCAGCGCCTCGTCCAGCTCGTCCGCATCTTCGGTGTCTTCTTCAAGACACATGACCACTCTCCACCCGTTGCGGATATCAATGCAGAAATCATAAGCATCATACAGCGTGTCCAGCGAGACCCAGAAGAAGGTGTCAATGCAGTCGAACTGCTTCTTGTGGCGAATCATACCAATATTCAGCTCTTCACAGGTGCAGTCCACATCGTGGCACACTTCTCGATGTGCGCGGAAGAACTCTCCTGCCTCCCGCAGAAGGACATTGCGAACGAAATACAGCTCCCTGAGATCTTCCGGGACCGCTCCCAGATCTTCGTCCCCCTCCTTGAAGGGAAGATTCTCCAATTCCCGATCCTGGTCGGTGATTCTCGCCTCGGCTTCTTCAACCCACTGCGGCATTCGCATGACGGTACCTTTCGGTTCCATCGTGGTGATAAACTTCCTCCTGGAAGTTCAATCAAATTAACAAAGCTTTGTATCTTTGTCAACGCCCCATATTCCTTTGGGCTTGATTTTATCTTAAAAATAGTGTATAATGAAAAAGATATTTGTAATTAAATAATAAATAAAATAAAAAATATGGCAGATGCCACAAGATCAAGATCAGTCCGTATAGAATGCGGGGAGATATCCGCAGACCTACGTCAAATCAGATTCGATGTCGCAGGAGAAACCGATCCGGTTAAAAAGCAGGCGATTCTAGATAAAATGGGACCACTCCAGGATAAACTGGCGGTATTGATCAAGGAAGTTGAAGATTCAAAACTAGATGTTCCGGATAATGAACTGGAAAATTTCAAAAACGCCATCAGACTGAACAAAACAGCATAAATCAATATAAAGCCTGCCGATAAAAATGGCAGGTTTTTTTGCTACCCAAATCCTATTCCCAAGGCCCTAATCCCTTACCTCTAAACCCTTACCCCTAACAAAATAAAAAAACCTCGCCGTTGAAGGAGAGGTTACTTGGGAGCAATGCGGATTCCGTTGATATCCGCGATCTTTCTGCCGGCACATTCGATCGTGACGTTACCGACGACCATCGCGGATCGCATACTGGTGATCTCCGCAGTCAGATTGAGCGTGTCTTCAGGCGTGGCGGTCAGCCGGAAAGTAGCTCCGCCGAGCCCTCGGAAAAACGGGACAGTCGGTCCCCCTTCTTCAGTCGGTCTGAGCCAGAGAGTCGAGCCGTAGGCGACAACGCCGAGCAGTTGAGCGGCCAGTTCAACCAGGATATGAGCCGGACAGATCGGCTTATCCGGAAAATGGCCGGAGCAGTGATTCGAGTTCGGAGTGAACTCGGTAGTTCCTCCGACGGGAAGAAAATGGTCATTCAATGAGACAACCACATCCTCCTGCAGAAGGAGCGCTCGCCCGGTGTGCGGCATCTTTGACTGGACCTGGTCAAACGACACCGTACAAATGGTATGCGGTTTCTTTGCCATAGCATCCTTCCTGGGACTACGTCGTGGAGTTGACGGGACTGTTGGTCCGTGTCAGGCGGATCATGACCGGGAACCACCACAAGATGATGAAAAGGACGACTTGCACCGCGCAGTTGAGAACGAGCAGGCAGATTGCGAGAATCAGCCGGATGAGAAAGATGAATAGTTTTATCATCAGAGTCCTCCCTGCTGTTTCTGATGCAACTACCGCTTCTTCTTGCCATCCATCAGCGGACGCAGATCTTCGCCGCATTCGAGACACTTGCGATGACCATCAGCCGCCAACTTGGCATGCCTATCGAAACAGGTCATCTCGTGGATTGAACGAGGGTGGTCAGGACGAGAACCATCTTCACTTTCATTGCGAAGATGGGCTCTCTTGAGTTCTCCCATATCAACACCTCCAATATGCATTGCCTTGGCGAGCTATGTGCATTTACACATAGTTATTGATTCTATTGTTTTAGTGTCTATTTGTCAACCCTTAAGTGCAATCAACATAAAAAAGTGTGATTCCAATATCACACCATATTTATAATAAACGTTTTATTTTTTAGTCCTTCTGGTGAAATAAAATATCGTTCCAACAATTAACCCAACTGTAATCAGTCCGACGATTGAGATTACTATGATCAGCATTGTGTTATCAATCGGATCCACGGTTTGCTCCACAGGCAGTTCCGTCGGATAGATAGCCACTCCCCCGGTAGTTGGAAATTCCCCAGATGGTTCAACTAAAGTATTTTCGGCTTCATACCGGACCTGGTTTAGAGCATCCACTTCATTTACGGCAGATGTTAAAAGTTTCGTTCTGCCACAACTACCCGTATACATTTTTCCATCCCGGGCGATCGTGGCATAAACTAAATACTCTTTCCCTTCTTCAAATTCAAATCCGCAGGCCGGACCAAAAGCATCAGTGCTGATTGTTAATATTCTTGCATCATCCGCATTCCCTTTCCAGGAATCATAAACGACAAATTCAGCATCTTTATATGCAGGGTCACTACCCAATCGTTCTCGGAAAGATGTTGCGATTCCGGAAAAAACAATATCCGCATTAAAATATTCCGTGGCTACATCAGGCGGTCCGGCACAATCACAAGCCAAGACTTGATTCGCAAATCCGATTACTAAGAAGAGTAAGATTACAGTAATTATTTTCTTCATGCCGGACTGTTATAGAGATCTTTTTTTAGCTGTTCAATCAATCCGGGACAAATTTGTTTTGCCTTCTCTGTTTTTAACCGGTTCACAATATCATTCATATAGTGCCCTTCAAATATCGTTACCCAGTCTGATTCAATGTATTTCTGTTTCAAATGGTCGATGCTCAATTTGCTTAAACTGTCCGCATCCACCAGGATAGCCTCATCTTCCGCATTTGCTTCATGCGCATCTGCTGCTTTCGCAAGCCGGACTACTTTTTCCACATCTGACTGCGTATAACCGTGAGCACCCATTATTTCAGTGATGTACGGTTTTGTGTTTTCCGCTGCCTGTTTTTCATTATTTAATAATTGCTGAAAATATATTTTTTGATCGGGTAAAATATCCCACCATCCGACATCGTGCAGATATCCCGCTACAATCAAAAGTTCCAGATCAGGCCGTCCAGCCCCCAACTCTTTAACCCAAAAAACAACGCGCTGACAATGCTCCCAGTCACCGGCACGGCATTTTTCCAAATGTGGTCGTACAAATTCTTTGAATTCTTCTTCGCGAAATATCATTTGTTTAAAGATTAAACAACCCGTTCCAACCTTCATTGGTCGGGCGGGCGTTAGCCGGATAAGTACCTTTCAGGTAAGAGTTACCTCCCCTGATATCGTATGATTCCATTTTAAATCCGGGGATAGTATTCATCAACTCATTTACTCTGGTCTCAAAAAAATCCTCGCCCTGCTGCAAGTATTTTTCCGGAACATTAAACATGCCTAATTTTGCTTCCGTTACATCGAGCGCCACCTGATTGACACCGATCTGTTCGACAGCAACCTTTACATAGATCGGCGCCTTGATGTATTTTTGTACATTGGCGGAGATTTCTATAACACCATCGCCTTTCTTCACTTGGACGTTTTTAAACAGCGGGTCTTTTCCTTCAAATCTCTGCAGCCAGGAAGTGGTTTCTTCCGAAGAAAACTCCGCATCAACCGCGATCTCTCCCGTAAATATTTCTGACGGATCAGCCGTATAACTGATATATTCACCGGAAATTTTCATAGGTATTTTTTTCGAAATACTGACTACCGCTTCCGGGCTGGTTTTAATACCCAGATCTTTCGCTTTATTCGTACCCAGTACTGAAGAAATAACCGGAATTTCATAAAGCCCGGTTATTGCCACTCCCACGCCTAAAATAACCAGTAAAATTATCAAAACAATTAATGCTGTTCTTAATCGATGCTTTTTTTTCGGCTGGTCAATCTTATCCGGCTTTTCATCAGGCATCACGGAATCAATCGGGTTTTCCCGTACTTCAGATTTTTCTTTTTGTTCTTGATCAATGTTTTGCTCATCCATATATTTAATCTCTAAATTAATTATTATAAGTCTATATATCCCTATTCATAATTCTAATATGTTCTTTGTTATGAGTAAATAGGTCGATTAAAATCTTAACGATAATCAAAATGATTGATGTTAATACTGAGCGTCCGATACCGGTAATAATAAAAGCTCCGATGATTATTGTAAGATGCGTCACGATAACTCGATTATATGGTTCCATTATTAATTTTTGAAATTGAATTTTTTTGTATTCTTCCTTCCCTATGAAATTTGTACGAAAAGAAATTCCGTGACTTACAATTAACATTAGAAAGGAGAGAATAATCCCGTTAAATATTCCTGAGTCAGAGATAAAAGTTGACCAATTGTATCCCATATTTGATATGTTACTAGAATGATCATAAAATACTGCAAAAATAAACATTCCATGAACAAAAGTAAAAATTCCATAATGAAAAACAAAAAACATTATATATGCCCATTTCAAAAATTTTCCAAATGTTTGGAAAAATTTTATGACAATATTTGAGGAATCCGGCAGGTTATTTGCAATACTAATTTGATACACATTTTTGACTACGGACATTTTTAAAACATTAAACAACCCGATTACAATATTTTCGAGCCAGTACAAAAACATAATGGAAAATAAATCCCACTGAAAAAATATTACTCCGATCATCGGCATTATATTGGCAACAATTAAAGACTTTGCTGATGCAGAGCTTATGCTGAACCTACTAGACTTATTACTCTCTATATTTTGCATTAGCAGAAAAGTATATATCTAAATTTGCTCATTAACATCAGGTTTGTGCACATTATTATCTGCTCGTTCCGGTTTATATCCCGGCGTATGTTCGTCCGGCTCCATCGGAGTAGGCGGTGCCGGTGCTATATGTGAGTCTTTTCTGGCTCCGGTAATAAGCATAATTAAACCGATAAGTAATAAAACAAAACCGCCGAAATACTTTACTGCCGGATCTTCCATTACCAATAAAATCCAAATGGAAATCGGTATAAAAACTACGCCTATTATTATTCTTTTGATATTCATTTTATCACCTGCCTTCTTTAATATTTAATATGTGACATGAAAATCCGGGCAATTTGCCGTTGCCCATTCGATATATTTCGGGGCACAGGTCCAGTCCGCGTCTCCTCCAATCATCGGAAAGCAATTAGCTCCGGCTACACAGTAATATTCATCCTCACTCGGTATCTCGCCGGTACTTGAATTGGTATTGCTGTTTGTTTCGGGCAAATCTACTGTTCCGGCATATTGCCTTATTTTACCTGATCCGGAAATACTTTGAGTTAAGCTAGGTGAGCCGACATACTGAATATCACCACTGCCGCTGATTGTTACATCCAGCTCATCCGTTGCATTCAATATCCCGTCACCGGAGCCGGAAATACTGATTACGGCATTTTTCGATACCATATTTTTTGCATTATAATCCCCCGACCCGCTGATTTTAATATTCTGATCAGTTGCAGTACCGGCCATTAGGAATTCCCCGGAACCGGAAATGTTTACTGCCAGGTTTTTTACATCCAGTACCATATCCGCTTTACCGGAACCGCTGATTTGGATAGTAAGTTCATCTGCCTTTAACGTACCATCCGTTATGATCTCTCCGGAACCGGAAATGCCGATCCGGCTCAGATCATCTACGGAAAGATTGTAAGTGATTTTTTTTGTCGGCCAGATGGTCCAGAAAAACCACGGGTTTTTTACTTTCAGCTTCAGTGTATTATTTTCTACAAACGTTTCCAAATGCTTCATAATATTGTCTTCAGCCTCCACTTCCAGCTTTTCTTCGCCGGACTGAACAATATTCAAGACCCCGGTCCCGCTGATTACCACCTGGTTGAAATCGGAAACCGCGCGTGATTCTTTAACCAGTTTGCCGGAACCCCTGCCCCATACATAACCGGATACCAATAAGGCAACCACCAAAACGCCGATGGCGGTTACCGCCATGAGCCATAATGACGGAATATTCTTTTTTGTTATCGATTTAGTTTCAACCGGTTCCACAATCTTTTCATCCTTTGAATCGAGTCCCATCACCTTTAAAAGCGGAAAACCGATCAGCCAGATCGCCAGTGCGATAATCACGCCGACCATCACATCATAAACCTCCGTTACCGCCCCGATAATAATGATAATTACTGCAATACCGCTTAGGATAGATTTAATGCCTTTTGTTTGTTCGTTGGTCATATATTTTCTATTAATATTTCCATATTAAATTATGTAATACAAACTACCAGCGGTAATTGGCAAAAACCCAATCAATCAGTTCCGACGTTTCCCGCCAGCGGGCAGAATCAGAATCCGTACCCAATACAACCGTAATTATCTCATCACCGTCGTCATTTTTTATTCGAGTTGTAAAATTATATTTTGCCTCATCCAGGTAGCCGGTTTTGCAGGCTATGAATTTATACCCGGAGTTCAAAAGTTTGTTGGTATTTTTTATATTATGGATACTGCCGATATTGATTGTTTTAAAAGAATATACCGGAACAGTCGTTGCCTGCAATATTTCAAACCGGTCGGATACCGTTTGCATAAATTTTGCATAATCAGAAACAGTAGATCGGTTTTCCAACCCCAACCCGGATGGATCGCCAAATACTGTATCGGTTAATCCTAAATCGCGCGCCTTTTTATTCATCGCTGAGACAAACTCCGCCCGTGTCATGCCGGTTGATCTTGCGATCGCATTGGCCGCGTTATTTGCCGAGCCGACCAACATTGAGTAGAAGTAATCACGAATTTTCATAGTCTCGCCGTCAACCACATATAATTTTCCGCCAATTTCATTATCAGACGAAGAATATGCCATTACTTTATTAAAATCCGGATTTGTTTCCAAAAATACCAAAGCGGTCATCATTTTTGTCAGACTGGCAATCCACCATTGTTTATCCGAATTTAATTCATATAGCACTGCGCCGGTGCGTTCATCAATAGCAATCGCCGTTTCCGCCTGGATACTTGGATTGCCTGCTCCGGTAATTTTTACCGGTCCGTCCAGAACGCCGGTGGTTTCAAATACGGCGACAATCGACCAGGGAAAATGAATCGCCGCTTTAGCAATGTTGTTTGCGTAATCAATCGTGGTTGGTATCGGCCGCCATTCATTCGTAATTCTGTCCCAAAAATGAATTCTCTTTTTATAAACATTCTCTGATTCAAATTTTAGGGAGATAAATACCGGCTTATCAAGTACAGTCGGATTTTGAACACGGATATCATAGACATATACCGGACTGATCAATTCTTTGGTTGACGGGATTTCGTAGTTTAAATAGTCAGATTCTTTTATTTTCACCCAGGCACCCTCTGTGAATATTCCTCCGCGGATTCCGACCATAAAGTCATAATGCTTGCTCGGAACAGTGTATCCTTTTGCCATAGTGTCTTGATTCAGATAGCGTGCCCGGTTTAATGTCTCTACCGCATCGGCTGGGTGTGAAAATGACAGAAATAATATTCCTGTTGCTATTATGGTTAAGCCTTTGTAATTTTTGTTTTTCATAGTCTTTAAAATAATTGCCAAAAAAATAATCCGATCATTAACAGTCCGATAATGAATTTGATCAAAGTTCCGCTTAGAAAGCCAATAAATGTTCCCAAACCCGCCTTCAGCGCTTTGCGGTGATCTTTTCCGCTGATCAGTTCGCCGATTGTTGCTCCGATCATCGGACCAATAATCAAGCCGACCAGTCCGCCGGTAATGATTCCGATCATCATCCCAAAGATTGATCCGGCGATACCCCACCTTCCCGCTCCGAATTTCTTTGCTCCGTAAATATTCGCCAGATAGTCAATAACGAAAGAAAAAATCATCAATAAGGTAAATATGGTCATTACCAGCCAGCCGACTTCCCGGAAATCGGTAAGGAAAGCGTAGATTAATGCGCCCAGCCAGATTAAAGGAATGCCGGGAAGCAGCGGAAAAACAATTCCAACCAAACCTACCGTAAAAAACAGTATTGCAATCCCTAGAAAAATTATTACTTCCCAGCCCATATATTTGTATTATTTATTTAATATTATTATATCAAACAAAGCTGAAATAAGCACTTTTCTTAATATGTCTTGACGTTCGGTTTTTGTTCGGGTATACTGTTTATACTAGTACAACTACCTGTGGATAACTCTCTCTCCTATCCAATCCCATATTTATCTAAACCCTATACCCTAATCCCTTAATCCTAACCCCTAAATCTATGAACGAAAACATCACTAAAAAGCAAAAAGAAATCCTGGACTATATCACGGAATTCATTTCCGTAAACGGCTACTCCCCCAGTTATCGGGAAATGGCGGATTATTTCGGCTTGTCATCCCCCGCCACTATTTTTGAACATATCAAAGGATTGGAGGACAAAGGATTTATTAAAGCGGAAGAGAGAAAAGCCCGGTCCATTAAAATATTCAAGGAGAAAAAGAAAGAGATGCCCGCACTCGAACTGCCATTAGTAGGATTAATCACCGCCGGTGAACCGATCGAAGCGATTGAAGAAAGAGAAACAATTTCCATACCGGTCGGGTTGGTTGACAGCATTAATTCCTTCGTACTGAAAGTCAAAGGCGAATCCATGATCGGCGAAGGAATATTTGACGGAGATTACGTGGTCTGCGAAAGAAACTACTATCCGAAGAACGGCGACGTGGTTGTAGCGCTTTTAAATAATGAATACGCAACTCTCAAAAAATATTTCCGGGAAAAAACCAGAATCCGCCTGCAACCGGCCAATCCCAATATGAAACCGATCTTTTCCAAGAACCCGGTAATTCAGGGGATCGTCAAAGCCATCTTCAGAAAATATTAAAAATTTATAATTAAAAACAAAAACATGTTCAAAACAATCAATGAAACCATCAAAGTAACCAGCTCTTTCTTTCGGGACAGGGTAATACCGGAAAAGTTTGAATGGAACGGACAGCAACATGTGATTGAAAATTCCAAACTGGTGCACGCCGCAAAAAAAGGCGAAGGGAAAATGTTTTTCTTTGATGTGCAGGATGACCGGGATTTATATAAACTTTCTTTTGATACCAGAAGTCTGGAGTGGGAGTTGAACCAGGTTTTTATTCAAAAATAATTTATGTACGAAACGATCAATGAAACAATTGAAGTTCTGGTTCGTTTTGGCAAGCAGACTATTGCCCCCGCTGTTTTCCGCTGGCGGAATAAAATATACAAGATCGAAAAAGTTAACCTAGCACACAGTGGTAAGGTGGGAGATGAAAAATGGTACTACTTCTCCGTTTCTGATGATGCCAATTATTATAAACTTGCCTTTAACAGCACAACTTTGAAATGGTATTTGGATGAATTATATATAGAGGGCTAACATAAGTGTAGGTGACAATGCGCCCGTCTGCCAACGTCTGAAGCCGTAGGCTGATGACGGGCAGGCATTGTCGCCTGTTAGTTTTAAAAAATGGAAAAAATAATATTTCATATTGATATGGATTCGTATTTCGCCACCTGCGAACAACAAGCGAATCCTTTTTTGCGTGGCAAGCCGATCGCCGTTTCCGGCCATCCGGATTCGCGTACCGTAATTTCCGCCGCATCCAAGGAAGCCAAGAAACTGGGTGTAAAATCCGCTATGCCTATTTTTGAAGCCAGGCGCATTTGTCCAGACATCATTTTTGTCCCCGGGGATTTTGAAAAATATGTGCATATCACTAAAACTATCATCAGAATATTTCTTTCCTTTACCGACCAAGTGGAAGTAACCAGCATTGATGAGGCATTCATGGACGTTACTCCTATTGCCAAAAGATACGGCGGAGCAATCCACGTCGCCAACAAAATAAAAGCAGAATTAAAACAGCAAGTTGGTGACTGGATGACCTGCTCGATCGGTATCGCACCGAATAAGCTGATGGCTAAACTGGCTTCAGGATTGAGGAAGCCCGACGGCATCATGTTTGTACCACAAAAAGATATCCTTTCTGTTTTAAAAACTATTGAACTTACAGACTTGTGCGGGCTGGGCCGTCAGACAGAAAAGCATTTAAACAAAATTGGAATTAAAAATCTGGCTGAACTAAAGCAATATCCCTTAATCAAACTAATCAGGGAATTCGGCCAAACGGGCTTGCAACTACATAATATGAGCTGGGGCAGGGGTTCTGACTATGTCCCCTCTTATTATGAAAGTTACCAGGAGAAATCAATGGGGCATCAGATTACCCTACCGAAAAATACCCTAGATCTGGAATATTTGAATAACACACTTTTGAAGCTTTGTGAGAAAACCGGACGCAGAATGCGAGAAGCTAAACTATCCGGTCGGGTGGTCAGCGTGTTTATCAGATACAACAATTTTGAAGGCATCTCCCGACAAAAGGCGGTAAAGATTAATGTTGACGACGGGTATCAGATTTTTGAGCTAGCCAGAAATATTTTAAAATCATTTTCATTCAAATATCCCGTGCGCTTGATTGGGGTCAGTGTTGCCAAGCTTTCCTATTCTAATCAATACGCGCTTCCTTTCGCAGACACAAAAAAGAAACAAGCAATCCTGCAGGCGATGGATGCCGTAAATAATAAGCATGGAGAATTTACTATTCAGCGCGCTTGCCTGTTAAAAGATCTCGGGTTAAAGAGAGATTTGCCGGCACACGGGCTGATGCGTAAATACCTATAGGCGAGGATGCGCATCCTCGCCTATAGACGGGTTTGACCCCGTTAGAGTCAAAAACTCTAACGGGGTTGACAAATCCACTGTTTTATTATAAGCTGTGGAGCTTATTTGTGTGTCAATTCGGACATACAAAAAGGCAGGACTGCGTGCAACAGAAGGAGAGGAACATTAATGTCCGCAACCAGAAAACCCAGCGAGGTCTACGATGGGATTTCCGTCCAGAAGGCTGCCGACTTCTTCGTCGGCAACAAGAACCGCTGGCGACTCTACATCGGCAACCCGCCGGTCCTGATCGAAGATCTGGATTGGGAGTGTATCTCCCCGTTCGGCTCCGTCCGCAACGTCGTCGTCGTGGACGAGAACGGCCTGCCGATCTTCGACCGTCCGGAATACCGCGAGGCGCCGAACGTCAACGTCGTGGTCTGGGGACGTGATCCCGACGGCACCGTCAAGCTCGCTGTGATCACACAGCCCCGCCCGCACGCGGATCACCCGTGGCTCAAACCCGGTACACCCTGCGATCCGGTCGTGTTCTGCCAGATCGTCATGGGCTTCACGAGGAAGCTGTTCGGCGAGGACATCTTCGAGCAGTATGAGTCCGCAAAGGATGCGGCCAAGCGGGAAACCGCCGAGGAATCCGGCGCCAAGGTGATCCGGAATATCGAAGCTCCCAGCGCTCCCTGGCACAACCCCAACCCGACATTCGTCGCGACGTGGAGCAACCTGCTCTTCATCGAGGTCGATCTCGAAGCGCTGGAGGCGATCAAATCCACGCGCAACGAGCCGATCTACAACGCTGAGTTCGTAGACGTACCTACGCTTCGTAAGCGCGTTGCGGACGGCGTGGGTTCCAATGGAGAGTTTTACCGTATGTGTACGGCCAACTCTGCGTGGTTCATTTTCGAGTGCTGCCACCCCGAGCTGTTCAAAGCATAGCGGAACCCTGTTCCGCCCATCCCCTGGATTCACACCCCTCGGGATTTTTTTTATTTACAAATCGATGATATCATCGAGGGTATTGACTTTTTTTTAAATCTATTGTACGATTTTTGCTCCCGTTCTTTCCCTAAACCCTGCGACCATCGTTCAGCGACCCTGAGCACGGTCAACTCATGGAGGAATCTTATGACCGTCCAGCTGTACCTCACTCACTGCTCGATCGCGCTCGTCGCGCTTGCGCTCACCACTCTGTTCCAGGTCGGGCTTCTGAAGTGGGCTCGACACAACTTCGACTTCTTCTTCATGGTGAAGAAGACACACGTGCGCAACTTCCTGGTTCTCAGGGTCTTCCAGCTCATTCTGCTGGCTCTGATCGCATGGGCGGTCCGGTCATTTCTGATCAAGGATTTTCTGAGCTCTGCGCTTCGCCCGCAGGTCATCCTGATCCACATCGGCTTCTGGCTGGTGATTCCCTATCTCCTCTACTTCGCCAACTACCGGTGGGAATTCCGGAACAAGAACTTCTGTCGCTGAAGCGACAGTCGCTCCCCTCAAGTCCAACAACAAGTATTACTTCGTTCGCGGACTTTTTTTATTACACAGGTGTTGAATATTATGTGCTAATTATTGACAAAACTAGTCTGTTTTTGTTAAGGTATGAGACTATTTCTTCGCACATTGACTTTAGCGACATGGCGGTTTTGAGGCCAATACCGCTGTGTCATCATGGCTATGTTCAGTAGGGTAAAGGAGACCCAATGAAAAAGCCTGCGTTTCTCCAGTACAGGTTCGGGCCGACCTTCTGGTCTGCCAACGTCATGGAACTACTCGAACGGATGGGATGGTATGCCCTGTTCTCCATCATCATCCTCTTCCTCACCAACAGCAAGAAGGAAGGGGCTCTTGGTCTGACGAATGAACAGGCAGGTACGATTCTGGGTATCGTGCCGTTCTTCCTCTACCTCGTGCCACTAGTCATGGGCACGATCGGCGAGAAGATCGGATACAAGCGCATGTTGCTGGCATCGTTCGCGGTACTGGCCACGGGATACTACCTGTGCAGTCTGGCGACCGGATTCTGGACGTTCTTCTGGTTCTTCATGCTCGTCGCCCTGGGCGCCGGCATGTTCAAGCCGATGATTTCGGCTACGATCGGTCAGACGACCAGTGACAGCAACGAGAAGCGATCCGTCGGCTACGGCATCTTCTATGCCGTGATCAACGTCGGCGGATTCCTCGGGCCGGTCATCGCCGGTACGTTCCGACCGAGGTGCGATACCTCGGGGAATGTGATCAGCGGCAACTGGGATACGCTGTTCTACATCAACACCTGCTACATGGTGGCGATGTTTCTCTTCACGCTGTTCTTCTTCAAGGAGCCAGCGCGCAAGGGAACGGATCCCCTCGGCAAAAAGCTCCGCGAGATGGTCACGGACCTCCGCGACCCGAAGCTGAGCATTCTGCTCCTGATCCTCGTCGGGTACTGGACGAACTACGTACAGTTCTTCAACACGATGGCCCTCTGGATCACGGAGTGGGTGGATACCAGTGCATTGGCGTCGCTGCCCTTCATCCCGGATGCCTGGGTGTCGGCTGGCCAGCTCAAGCCGGAGTACTTGATCAACCTTAACGGGCTGACCATCATCTTGCTAGCTGTCTGGCTGACGAACAAGACTTCACCCTTCCCGATCCTGAAGACCATGAACACGGCGATCCTCATCCTCTGCCTTGCGGTGGCTGGTCTCACGTTCACGACTCCATTGGTCACGGGCGCGCTGGCACTCTGGCTGCTCATGACTCTGATCATCGTGTTCTCCATGGCGGAGATTTGCGTGAATCCCAAGAGCAACGAGCTCATGGCGAAGATCGCGCCGCCCGCGAAAGTGGCCACGTACCAGGGGTACATGTTCCTGTCGGTCGCCGGAGGATTCTTACTAGGAGGCAAGCTCGTCGGCTTGTACGGCCACTTCGCCGGAAAGACGGAGATGTACCGTAATGAGCTAACGAGACTTGCAAGCAACGTGCCCGACATCAAGGACCTCAACATCACCCAGCTGGGCATCGAGCTCCAGAAGCTCAACGTGGACCTTACGCAGTTCGATCAGCAGCTCTGGACGACTCACAAGCCCTATCTCTACTGGTTGATCTGCGCGGCGATCGGCGTCATCTCCGTTGTCCTACTCGCTATTTACCGTCGGGCCGTTCCGATGCTCGAGAAAACCAAACGTACCTGATTTGAACGAAGGAAGCCAGTACAACTGGCACATGGTGTCGGCCTCACACCATACTCCTTCCACCCTTACACAACCGCGGCATGTGTAAGGGATTTTTTTATTCTGATTATTATATAGAATTGACCCTGTTAGAGTCTTTGACTATAGCAGGATTGACAAAATTAATTAATTTCACTAAGCTTATTTACCGTCCGCAAAGTTCAGCGGATAATAAAGAAGCCCCTCTAACTGCGAAAGGATGGTCTGATCATGCCTCTTTATATCACGCTGATCCTGCACACAATCATCGGCGGGGTGACTCTAGTCACCCTGATCTACTGGAAGGCGGTACCCAGCCTCCTTAGCCTCTTCAGGGAGAACATCAACTTTTCGTGGCCAGGCTTCGGCATCTACGCTTCCCTTTTTCTGATAGAAAGAGCAGCGCAGGCAACCATCAACTACGCGACGCAGTTCGTACTGCACATCTGGATCGGACTGCCGTACTTCCACCAGTTGCCCGCACCGTGGTGCTGGCTGATGCCGCTCTCGTTCTTTCTCACCCTGCCTCTTTACGGCTGGGTCAGATTCTACCGTTTCACATGGCATCCGCGCCCTACCTAATCCCTCCCGAACCAATGGTTCCCTGCAGGGATTTTTTTATTGCAAAGATTTTAAATCATTTAACACCTCTTCCGCGTGCACCGGGGGTTTTACTTTTTCGTAAATTTTTACTATTTTGCCTTGAGGATTTATTAAGAACGAAGTTCTGGCTATTCCCATAAACTCCTTGCCCAGAAATTTTTTCTTCTGCCAGACACCATACGCCTTCAGCATTTCCATTTTATCATCCGAAAGCAAGGTAAAAGGTAACTTATATTTTGCTTTAAATTTTTCGTGGCTTTCAATGCTGTCCTTGCTGACACCCAAAACTTCCGCTTTCAGTCTGGAAAATTTTGGAAATGAATCGCGGAGTGTGCATGCTTCAATTGTGCAACCGGGAGTATTATCTCTCGGATAAAAATAAATCAAAATCCATTTGCCTTTATAATCAGAAAGCTTATGGATATCTCCACTCTGATCCGGCAGTGAAAATTCCGGTGCTTTTTTGTTTAATAAATCTTTCATATTGAAATGTTATTTTATAAATTTGAAATGTTTTAAAGCCGGAATAATATTTGGTGCGATATTTTTCGGCAAATCATTTATATCAAACCATTTCCACTCTCTAATATCTGCACCCGGCGCAATTTCGCCGATCCTATTCGCCAGGTAATGCACCAATTTTACATCACAAACCCCGTCAGCAGTTTCCTTGACATCATAAGTGATAAAGGCTTGTGGATTGTTAATTTCAACATCAATTCCCATTTCCTCTTTTGCTTCCCTCTTGGCAGTTTCTATCAGATCCTTATCACTTACCTGCATCTTTCCACCACAAACCTTCCAGAAATCAGTATCGCCATGCTGATTTAAAAGTATTTTGTTATTTTCAACAATTACTGCTCCGGAAACAATTATTACTTTGTTCATAGTATTATAAGCTATCCTGATATCACTGATAATTTTCCCGGTATCATTTCTATTTCAAATTTTTTCATTAACGGTAACAGTTCTCCGTCTAACTGCGCCTGCAGATTATGTCGTGATTCAATTGTAACTTTTTTTGCGGTATATGTGTGAACTTCAGGAAGTTTTAAATGTGTTCCTTTCATAATTTTTGGAATATTCCTTAAAGCATAAAATCTTCCCATTTTATCAATCTGACATACTGTGAATAAACCATCATCAATTTCTGCCGATGGCGCCACTCTAAAACCACCGCCATATTGTGTTCCGTTACATGTAGCAACTAATAATATTTTCTTTTCTAGAACAATATCGTTATCCAAAACTATTCTGGCTTCTCTGAATCTATACGTCACCAGTGTTCTAAGAACTGCTGCTAAATAACCGGGGTAACCAGGAAAGTATTTCAGATACTTTCTGACCCGTGCAGCCGCTTCACCGTCAAACCCTACGCCCATTCCATTAACAAAAATATATTCCTCGTTAACCTTACCTAAATCAACTTTCCGGATATGGCCGCGAATCAAGGTATCAAGTGCTTTATGCAGATTTTTTGATATCCCCACCATCGGGGCAAAATCATTGCCGGATCCGGTCGGCAGTATTCCCAGCACCGCGGGTGTATCATAAATCCCAGCAGCCACTTCACTGATCGTACCGTCACCTCCCACCGCCACTACAACTTCATATTCCTTTGCCGCTTCCCGTGCCAATTTTGTTGCTTCTTTAGGTTCTTTGGTCAGCACTTTCTCGTATTCCAGATTGTGCTTTCGGCAAAATACCTGCACCTCCGTAATAAATGATAGCTTTTTACCTTTCCCCGCTTCCGGGTTCACAATAAAATAGAATTTTTTATACATTTGTTTTTCCGTATAATTTTTCAAACTGATCTAATGTTAAAGCATTATTGCAGGAATATTCTCCAACTCTGCTTCGCTTCAAATATTTCAAATAGCCACCGCCTACTCCCAGTTTTTCGCCGATATTTTTCCCGAGCGATCTGATATAAACACCCGGCCCAGTAATAGCTTTAATAGTCAGCATTGGCCAGTCATAGTGTACGATATCGATCTTTTTTATTTCAACGTCACGGGCCTCTAACTCAACCGGTTTTCCTTTTCTGGCAAATTTATATGCTTCCTTGCCGTTGACCTTAACCGCGCTGTAGATTGGCGGGATTTGTTTTATCTTGCCGACAAATAATTTTATCGCTTCCTTAACTTCCGCATGCGTCGGAATAGATTTTACCGCTATCGATGTTTTTTCTCCCTCCGCATCATCAGTTGTACTTGTTACCCCTAGCATAATGGTTGTGATATATTCTTTTTCCTTTTGTACCTCAGTACTCAGTTTTTTAGTCGCTTCCCTTCCAATACCAACCACCAGGACCCCCTCCGCTAATGGGTCCAGGGTGCCGGCGTGTCCGATTCTTTTTTCTCCGGTAATCTTTCTGAGCCTGTAAACAACATCATGCGAAGTCGGACCTTTTTCTTTATAAATTGCAAATATTCCGTTCATGTAATTTGAGTGTATAAACCAACAAGTTGCGCTTTTTCCAGTATATGCCCCTTCATTGCCTTTTCTAATTCCTTCTTACCATGCGATTTGTCCAGGTCAATTAATGTATCCAGAGCATAAATTTTAAAAAAATACCGATGAGTGCCCGATGGCGGACATGGTCCTCCGTATTTATTATCTCCTCTGGTGTTCTTTCCTTCGACAGCACCTTCCATTACACAATCTTCAGCAATATCAAATGTATTACTATCAATATTCCAAACAACCCAATGGACCCAAGTTGCGCCTGGAGCATCCGGATCATCATTGATTAACGCTAAACTTTTTGTACTGGGCGGAACTTCACTAATTCTAAGCGGTGGACTGATATTATCCCCGTTGCAGGTATATTTAGACGGGATCATTTCATTATCCAGAAATACGGGACTGGTAATTTTCATAAATCCCCACCTTTCTAAATTACGTCCTTAAGTGTTATATTTTTGTACTGACCTTCTTTCAGGTTTCCCAGTTCCAATTTTCCAATGCGTACTCTTTTTAATTTTGTTACACCATAGCCCATCTTTTCACACATTCTCCGAACCTGCCTTTTCTTACCTTCAATAATTACGATAGAAAATTTTCTGACATCAGTCTGCTTAATCTTGGCAGGCAATGTTTTATATTTATTAATGTAAACTCCCGTGCTCATCATTTTCAGAAACTTCTCAGAAATATCCCTGGTTACTTCTACCTGATATTCCTTTTCTACTTTATTCTGGCCTCTTAATATTTTATTTACGACTTCTCCGTCATTGGTCAGTAAAATCAGACCGGAACTGATCACATCCAGCCTTCCGATAGTATAGACTCTTTCGGGATACCCTACCGCGTCAATTATATTATCTTTGGCTTTCGGATCACTGGTACAGATTACCCCGACCGGTTTGTTAAAAGCCAGATAAATCTTTTCCGCGGTATCTGTTTTGACACGCTCTCCGTCAACAACAACGTCATCACCCGGCAATACTTTATCTCCGAGTTTTGCCTTTCTATTATTAATCTCTACCCTTCCCTGCTCAATCAAACGATCTGCTTCACGACGCGAACAGTAGTTGGCTTGAGTCAGGTATTTATTGATTCTTGTTTCTTCCATAGGAGTATCATAGCATGAGCGGTAATTATTAGAAAATAGCCTTTAAAATCCAAAAAACTGCTACACAATTGTAACAGTTTTTTTATATATACCATCAGAGCTTGAAAGACGACCCACACCCACATACCCGCAGTAGCGAGCCGTCTTTCAAGCATGTTTTAATACAACTTTCATCACAATTAGCTTACCGGGTTGTCCATAGCGAATTTTGGTGGACAACATGTACTATTGGTAACTGGCAGACCACTATAACATAGCTTTACATCACCAAAAGTGCAATTCACTGCAACACTATCATCTACATCTAGCGCCCCAATTGGATTGTCCATCATCTTTGGCGGGCAACATTTACTATTTGTAACTGCTAGACCGCTATAACATAACTTTACATCGCTAAAACTGCAAACCTTTGCAACACTATCATCAATATCTAATGCCCCAATTGGATCTTCCATTTGGTACTTCGGCGGGCAACATCTACTGTTAGGATGACTACCTCCCGCGGCAACACATGCCTTTACTTCCGACATAGTGCAATTGCGAGCAGATGAATCATCGTTTGAGGCTTGTGCCGTATCAACGGAAAATGCCAATACTGACGCGCCAACGCCCACGATAAGTGCCAATAATATGCCACTTAAAAAATATTTCATAATTTTCACCCCCTTTCTTGTTTAAGATAATTATCGAGTTCAAAATTTGAACCCTTGAGAAAATGGCGAAGGAGAATGTTAGTCTCCCCCTTCGCCGCTGATTCAAGGAATCAATGAGCAAACTCCGCTACTTCAGAAGAAGCATCTTGCGCGTAATCGACCGCCCCTCCGCTTCCAGGCGGTAGAAATACGTGCCAGAGGCAACTCGTTGCCCGGAGTCGTCCGTGCCATTCCAGACGATCTGGTGCTGACCGGAAACAACCGTTCCGTCGACAAGCGTTGCAACCAGTCCGCCACGGACGTTGAAAACCTTCAGAGAGACATGGTCTTCGCGCGTCGTGGCAAAGCGGATCGCGGTCTGTGGATTGAACGGGTTCGGGAAGTTCGTTGCCAGTGAAGTCTGGTTCGGAACTTCGTCCCCAACTCCGACCGGAACCATGACCGGACCAAGTCTGGTCAGCGGATCCCCGATCTTCATCATGGTGTTCAGTTGCCTGATCACCCACGGCCGGTTGGCGTACAGTACCGCCATCTCTTCTTCGGCGAGCGCAATGCTCTCGAAGATTGGCCGCATCGGATCCTCAAGAATCTTGGCCGTGACGTGGTAGCCGATAACCTTGTTCGAGGAAAGCAGCGAACCACAGCTCGGCCCGTAGAATCCCACCGCACCGGCTTCATGGAACATCATGTCTTCCACCACTGGTGTGTGGTAGTAGGCTGCGTCATCCGTCGGAGCGATAGCAGCAGTACCACAGGTCGCGCCGATGAAAAACGGATGATGATTCATGAACGGCCAAACCAGGTCCATGCTCCACACGTAGTCGCCAAGCTCGCGCTTGGAGTACATGTTGCCGGGATAGTGCGGGCCGGACTGGCTTGCGAACATGATGTTGAGGTTGGTGTGTCCGCCCATGTTCCCGTTCCATTGATCTGCACAGATCGAGTTGCGCAGTTCGGGGTTCCGGTACACGGATTCCTTCACTTCGGAAGTCCAGTTCCCATGCGATTGGAGCAGGGTACGGACAGTGTCCGCAGAAGCTGCGGCAACCGCACCGTCTCCAGGAGCTATGTGATCCATATCGCCGACAAACAACCCGACTCCGGACGAAGTCCAAGGAGTCCAGTAATCAGTCGACTCCTGTGCCACCAGCGAAGCCGCAGCAATCTGCAACAGCTCGGTAACCGCAAGGCGCGTTACCACCGTTCCAGGCAGCTCGTATGGCTGATCAGTGCGGTAGTAAGGCCACCACCATGCAAGATTCCGCCCCCGAGGGAGGTCATCCCGCACGGTAAAGCCAGGAATTACCACATGATCCAGTTGTGGCTGGTAGCGGTACAGCATCTGCAGCCGGATCGAAGCCCAAGGCCCAGTCCAGTACTCAGACCACCGCGTACCAAGGAAGTAGTGGTAGTCGTTGTCATCTGCACAAATGAAGTGGTACCGGGCTCCCTCTGCCGTATGGAGTGCGATGCGCGACTGCAAGTACGCAATCTGCGCGTCTTCCTCCTCCGGCGTCTGCGGATACCCGGGAACAACATCCACCAGAACAGTGTAGCCGAACAGGCGACGGTAAGCTGCGTATTGTTCCACAGCGGCCGCGAATGGCGCTACTGTGTAGCAAACCAGCGTTTCCCCGTCACCGATGTTCATCGGAAGTACCGGTACGATCTCCCCACGGTCACGCGCCGCCTGCTGGTCTGCGATCGCCTGCTCGAAGTAATCGAGTGTGCGAGGCAGTGCCTGCATTGCGGGACGAGCCAGTGGAACTGTCGGTTGCGCGTAGCCGTGGACGATGATGTTCGGCGGAATGGCGTCTCCGTTGTTATTCTCCTCCCGTTCGCAGAGACGGAACCATTCGTGACCACTGGCAAGCGCATCGCTGATATCCAGCTGGTACTCCGTGAAACCGGGCCCCTGCTCGATACCGACGATTTCCCACGGACCATCCGTGGTAGCCGCCGACTCGACGTAGTATGCTTCAGTCCTATATTCGGATCCAACCAGCCACTTGGCGGTCTGGCCTTCAACCGAAAAATGGACGTCCGCAGCGCCGTTGGTGCCGACGAAGAATCCCCACATATCAGTCAAATGGACAATGGGAATTCCGTTGCCACTTGTGAAGTTCCCGGTAACCCAACCGGTGCCATTACCAGTAGCACAGAGTCTCGCACGGTAGGTGTGATCATCTGCCCAGGAACCTGAGCAAACTTGCACGAGCCCATCACCCGTGGGAGTTCCTGTCATGGCGCCCGTGAAGGTCCATTCAACATCAAGTCCTTCTGCAGGCACGATCAGTCCGAACTCAGGAGATTCTACGACTTCCGGTGCCAAAATCGTCGCACCTTCACCAGCTACCACAATTGAGCCGTCTCGGGAACTTGTGACAGTTGAACCACTGCCCATCGATTCCCAAAAAGTCTGTGCGTAGTTGGCGTTAGATGCGGCGAATCCGCAGAATACCCTCCGGCTTCCCCAGGAGCTTTCCCAGGTACTGGAACCACATGCCCAGTTGAAGACGAAGGTGTTGTTCGAAGTGAACTTGCTACTGATTGCTGTGCTTTTCAAGGCAATACAATAGCTTTCGGCGGTCGTGACTCTCTCAATACTGGCACTTGTCCAGCCATGAGCAAGATAGAAATCCCAGTTGTTGTCACGAACCGCCATGCTGTTCCGGTCGTACGGTTCAACGCTGATCGCACCATAGGTCCAGCCGTCGACTCCACTACCATGGCCGTGCGTCTGGATCCACCAGACTCCATAGCTGTTGTCAAGCAGGTAGTAGAAGTCGTCCATGCCGAAGGAAGGCGCCGTGGTTCCCGGGCTAAGATGGGCCGCTTCAGTAACAACATAACCCTTGCTGGTCAATGCCGTTACATAGGCCACGCCATCATCCGTACCCCAGGTGTCCTCGTAGAATTGAGCGAGAACCCCGGTGTTTGTACCCGGAGTATCCGGAGATCCGTACCCCACGCTTGCAGCGAGGAGCAAGATCATGGTGAGCAAGAATCGCTTCATGACTTACTCCTCCCGCGGATTGGGGATGGCCATCGGTCGTTCGAGACTACGAACAGCATCCTCGTGCAACATCCCGCCGTTCCAACTGAATTGCTGGGCAGCGGAAATCTCGAGACGAGCCTTGTTCTGCTGCTGCGGATCAATCGGACTGGGCGGAATTGCCTGCCGGACTGACGACGTCACAATGATGATACAACCCTTCTCGATGTACATCTTCAGGATGCTGAGTTGCGACTCCAGAATCTCGCGCTTGGTCGCGCGATGCGCCGTGTCAACAACGAGGTAGACCTGGGTATCCGGCTCGTCAGTCCAGAGGTACCCGAAGTTGTTGTCCGACATCTGGAACGCTTTGGCGATCTGTTGATCAGCGTTCATCATCGCTACGAGCTGAGGCGTAATCTCGGCATTCGAAGTTCCGAGACCCTGCAGTTCGATCTGCTTGTCAACGACACGATTGATCAGTTCCATTTTGTGGATCTGACCAGAGGTAGCAGTGACCACGTCCTTCGGCTTGTCCGAGATTTCGGGCCACACCTGCACTCCTTTCAGAGTGATGATCTGGCCGTCCGTGGACAGATCGTTGAGAGTGACCACACCCAGGTAGTTGCCATAGGCGTAAGCCTCGGCGACCGGCTGATCCTGTGCGCTGGCGCTGACCATGCTCGCAAGCACGACCAGCAGAGTGAGAACGAAGTACCGCATGGTACTCTCCCTTCCGGCGTGAAACGCCTTGTGGAAACATGTAGCAAGCAGAATGCTCACTACGCCGTTACTTATGCTTCTTCTAAGTTGTCAATATGCGTGGATACACCGAATGCTTTCGATGCTCCGGTCAATTATCCAAACTAACTGACCGCAGAATCGAACCTATAAAAAAACTACCCTAAAATAGGTAGCCGGCAAATAAATACAAAAAATTGAACTTATTTTTGCTAGAATGTCGGTTACGCTACTGGCTCAAAGCTGTCCTGTCAACCGCACATATTAATGTTTGGGACCAAGCGTCCAATTACAGACAACTCTTCATCGCCACATTCCTCCTTTATTCAGTTGTGATTTTTTGTTTTTATTTTGGTTTGGTAGCTTAGTATATTGTATAAAAAATGTCAAGTCTCTGCAAATGGAATAAAAAAATAGGGGCGGAATAGCTTCCAAAAAACCCCTATGTTGCGCAACTTAGCGCTAAGAACTGGACGAAGTGTGTGCCCACAAAATCCCGTTGATCGCGTCACGGACCGTGATCAGAGTGAAGGGCTTGGGCAGATATGCTACCGCACCGAAGCGTTCTTGGAAAGCCTTGCTCAGCGCGGCGGCTGACTTCTGACTGCCATTCTGACACATGATCACGAGTGGTGTGTGAACGGTGAGTCCGCAACGCTTCAGCTCGTGTGCAAGCCACCCCCCACCCCGAAACTGCGGGTTGTCTTCCGGAGCAAAATACTCCGCGAGAATGATGTCGGGACCTTTTCCGTCCTCTTCGATCCAAGCCGTGACGCTCTTCAGTGCAAGCGTAGCATCCGAACTGCTACGGACATCGTGCCCTTCACACTCCAGGACTTCCACGATGAATGCCTGAGTCTCGCCATTGTGGTCGAAAACGAAGACTTTGCTCATCGAACCTTACCTCCTGTGCCGGTTTCGCTATTACCCTCATGGCAAACCGCGCTCTTAGGTTAAAGAGCTAAGCGACCAATAACGGTTTCCAATCCTCGGGCTGGACACACTACTGTGTCCTCACAGAACACTATGGGACATACTTAATGTGCATACAAAAAATCGTCTCTATATGAGACGACGCAACCAAAACACCCCCTATTGTGTCGGTTACGTCACTGACTCCGGGCTTCCCTTGACGTCCAGATTGGGATCACCTTTCATAGTCTCACATGAAATCACTATTCGATTTCTTCCGGGGATATTAGCATGTTCTTTACTGCTTGTCAATACCGACAGCATGATAATCAAAATTCAACCGATCCAAAATAACACTCCCCTCCTCACTACTGGCAAATCTTGGCTGAGCATAGTCTTCAATAATTACCGGAAAGAATTCAAGCCCGCTGATTCCCTCTTTAGAAAAAGTAATTTCCGCTATCATTCCTTCCCTGGTTTCTTGAGACCACATCTGGTCAAAAACAAAATTTCCCAGGCTGTAAATAATATATCCTTTCTGATATTTTTCCATTGTCTGCACGACGTGCGGATGGTGACCAATCACCAGATCGGCTCCGGATTCAATAGCGGCATGTGCAAAATCTTTTTGGTGCTGATCGGGCGTAAACTCATACTCATTACCATCATGCATAGATACAATTACAAAATCGGCAGTTTCGGATGCACCAGAAACATCCTGTTTCATTTTATCAAAATCCATAAAGGCAATTGTTGGTTCCTGCTCTTCAGAATCATAATCCATTACAGGACTGCTTGCGTAACTATATGCCAGAAATGCAAACGATATTCCATTAATCTCCTTCGTATAAGTCTGAAATGCATCCTTAACACTTTTCCCCGCCCCCATATAACCTATTCCGGATTCATCTAAATATTTAAAGGTATCGGATAATCCTTCTTTACCAAAATTCAGAGAATGATTATTGGCGAGTGTAACAAGATCAATGCCGGCAAATTGTAATCCTTCGACAGATTCCGGATCGGAGCGAAAAACCATTTCGTTCGTATTGATTTTCCTCCCTAGTGTAATTGGAGATTCCAGATTACCAAAAGTAATATCAGCACTTTTTAATAATTCTGCTGTTTTGAGAAAAGGATAATTAAAATCACTATATTTCTGCATCTTCGTATCTACGTCTCTGGAAAGCATAATATCCCCTACTGCCATTATCGTTACAACCGGCTCGTTCTTTTCAATGTCAACAACTGGTTGATTACTATTTATCGTAATATTTGAATTGTCATGTGCATTTGAAATGTTTCTTGTCGGCTCAATAATGCTTCCGCGGAGAATAAAAAAACCGATTCCAAGAGCTACTGCTATTTCCAGTATAATATAGTACTTTTTATTGAATATTTTCATATCATAATTATATCACTTTCTGTAAAAAAACCGGGGTAGTTTCTAGATACATAAAGACTGCTTTAGTGTGCGTAATTGACTAAATACATTTAATTGTTTATTATGATTCTGATCTCTTAAAATTTGCTATTGGGGAGTAGCCAAGTGGTAAGGCAACGGGTTTTGGTCCCGTGATGCGGGGGTTCGAGTCCCTCCTCCCCAGCCAAAGGGTTATTAAAAAGAATCAACGTTACTTAAGACGTTGTTTTTATTTATATCCAACCACAACTACCAATACGGTTTTATTATCTATTCCCTAATCCCTACACCCTAATCTACACCCTCAAATACCTACTGATCGCAATCATACCGCTGATTACACTGATTACAATAGAAATCAGAATTTGCAGACCGAGCATTGCCCAAAAATTTGCTGTGAAATACGCAAACATATTGAAATCATATCCTTCAAACAAGGTATCAATATATGGGGAGACAGCTGAAAGTAAAGGAAATAGAATCAAGATGGTAATTACACTTGCCAGAATTCCATACAAAACGCTTTCCAAAACAAACGGCAACCGGATAAACATATTCTGCGCGCCGACAAGTCGCATAATCCCCAGTTCTTCTCTCTGAGTATACATATTCATCCGTAATGTATTAAATACAACCAGGATAGCGACAAGGATAAATATTGCACTTACGCCAAGTCCGAATTGATAAATCCGACCGGTAATTTTCGTAAGCCGTTCAATGACAACCTGATTATCCTCAAAATTCCTACTGGCAATCAAACTGCTGTAATCCGAATTATCTAAATTCACAACGATAGTTGAATAATCCTCCAGGCGCACAGCTTTCACAATCAGAGCGGAAGGTAGTGGATTCTCCTCAATCTCCGATAATGACTCCTGGATTTTTATATCGTCCTTATGTGCCTCTTTAAAATTCTCTAGAGCCTCATCCTTCGAAACATACTCAACACTTTTTACTTCAGAAATTGATTCCAAATATGCCTGGACAGCAAGAACTTTATCTTCCGGAACAGTAGGATCAAAGAATACATCCATATCCACCTGATCTTTAACGGATTTAATTGCATTATCTGCTACAACATTTAAAGTAAAAACTAAACTGATAGAAAAAAGCGTCAGAACAAGAATAAATACCGTAACTAAAGATAGCCAGAAATTTCGTTTAAAATTTTGAAAGCCGAATTTTAATATTCTTCCAAGTGTTGTAAATATCATATTTATAATATATATCTTCCTGATTTCTGATCAGAAATAATCTGACCTTGATCAAGTGTAATCACCCTTTTTCTAAGACTGTTTACAATATCCGGATTATGCGTGACTAAAATTATTGTCGTGCCAAATTTATTAATCTTCAAAAGCAAATCAATAATTTCGCGGACATTGATCGCATCCAGATTTCCGGTCGGCTCATCCGCCAGCAAAATCTTCGGACGATGCACTAATGATCTGGCGATGACCACGCGTTGCTTTTCCCCGCCCGAAAGCTGATCGGGAAATCGAAATGCTTTATCTTCCAGACCTACAACTTTCAAAACCTGCGGGACAATTGTTTTGATTTTTTTTGTCGGAGCTCCGCTGACTTCCAGCGCAAAAGCAATATTTTCAAATACAGTTTTTTTCGGCAATAGTTTAAAATCCTGAAAAACAACCCCGATCTGCCGTCTCAAAACCGGTATCTCCGAATTTTTTATATTGGTAATATCCCAGCCACCGATGATGATCTTGCCTTTTTCCGCTTTCTCCTCAGCAATAATCAGTTTTGCCAGTGTTGTTTTACCGGTTCCGCTCTGACCGACGATTGAGACAAATTCGCCCGGTTTGATATGCAAATTAACGTTTCTGATTGCAACGTGGGTTCCCGGATATGTTTTTGTTACTCCTCGGAGTTTAATCATAATATTATTTATAATTCTTCAACACGCACACGAATAACTCCATCCATATATAAACTGGCAATTGTACCAAAAGCCTTGCTAGTTAAATCAATAATTCTACCGGCTACAAACGGTCCTGTGGATACCACTGTAACATCCACCCATTTACCATTGGCTAAATTGGTAACTCTTAAAATAGTATCATATGGATAATCATTAGACGCTGCCCCGTTTGGATATTTACTGCTTTGATACCAGCTGGCGTATCCCGTTTCCATATAGTTACTATTTCTCAACACCACTACTTTTGCGTATTTGAGATGGATAAAGGCTCTTACCTCATCACCACCCGGGGATGTTTTTGAAGGTAAGGGAATCCAGGCTCCTTTATTACCGTCATAGTAATACATTTCCTTTTTATGGTCATCAGGTTCTGTTAATCGCATGTTTAAAATAACCGGCTTGGCAAACACAATGGGTTTGGCTGTTTTTAATTCAAAAGAATAGATATCACTTGCCTGCTCGAGACCGTCAGGAAACTGAGCATTTTCTTGAGAGTCTATTTTAAACACAATGGTAGCCGGCTGGTCAATCGTATTTGAATTAACTCCAACTTTGAAATTTGAGTCCTCATCATTTGCGACTGTATAACCCTTTTCTAAAGTTGCCCTGTCCAATCGAACTCTGTAAGCTCTTTTTTCTAGAACAATCAGTTTTGCCGACACGGCAGTGATTTGTCCTTTGATTTTGGTATCAGAAGATTTTGAATCTATTTTCTGCCAAGAATTTTTTTCCTCATTATAATAATATAAATGCTTTGGTGTTAAATTTTCCGATTCATAATTAACAGCAACATTGACCGGATATTGAAGATCTGAGGTTTGAACACCGGAGAATGAATACTGATAAACATTACTTACCGCAGTTGTATCCTTCGGCAAAGCCGGGAAACTTTCCAATTCATTCAAATTGGCAGTCAGGGCACCTTCATACAAACCCGCAACAACTCCGACACTGAACTGGGAATCAGCAAAATTAACGGTATATCCTTTCGCTACTGTATCAGCATCCAGGTATAAACTTGTGTCAGCAGCCAGCGTTTCATTGGAAATAAAAAAAAGGCTTGCTAACGCGATCCCGAATATGATCTTGTTTTTGGCTCTTGTCATGTCAAATACTATTCTAGTATAATGTTACTGTTTAGACAAGCGGGTATAGTTTAGTGGTAGAACATGTCCTTCCCAAGGATAAAGTGCGGGTTCGATTCCCACTACCCGCTCCAAACAACCAAACGAGTGTATAAACTATGAGCTGTATTAGATGGGTTCTGCGCCGGAGGCGCACCCGCCTCTGGCGGAGATTCTTACTACCCCCCAAATAGGCCAAGACTTAGGCTTATTTTTTGTTTAAAACCTTTTTTGCTGTTTCTACCACTTCTTTCGGCAGAAAGTTTGCTTTAATCAAATAATCCACCGCTCCTAAACTGCTGGCTTTTTTTCTGTCTTCCGGACTGTCCAGATTGGTCAGGGTAATGACCGGGATATTCTTTGTCTTTGGATCTTTTTTTAATCGTCCCAATAAATTAAATCCTACTCTTTTGCTGAATTCTATTACTTTTCCCTCCGCTTCAGGGATAATAACATCCAATAGAACTAACGAGACACCGTTTTCCTGAGCAAGTTTTAATCCGCCGGATGCATTAGTAGCAACTAAAAGCTCATATGTGGAATTACGAAAAGCAGCCTGATACATCGAAACTAAGCTTGGCTCATCTTCCACTAATAATATTTTTTTACCCGCCTTTGATGCCATAATAATTTAGTTATGTATTTATAGTACCAAAATTTGATGATGATTTCAAATAGCCCTATTTAATAGGTATTGTTAAAGTAAATTTACTGCCTTTGTTCTTACCCTTGCTTTCAGCGGTAATTGTTCCACCCATTGCCTCCAGCATCTTCTTGGCAATAAATAATCCCAAACCCGTGCCGTTTGGATGGACTTGTAATATCCCCTCTCCGCGGGTGAATTTTGTGAATATCGATCTTAAGTCATTCTTGCTCATTCCGATTCCGTTATCTGTAACTTCAATCACGATCTGATTTTCTTTTCTGCGCGCCGATATGTTTACATTCCCTCCCGCAGTGTAATGAACCGCATTGTCAATAATATTTGTAATCGCCTCTTTAAGTTTGATTGGATCCGCAAGCGTTTTCGGAATTGGCCGAACCGGCTTATCAAAAACTAGTTTCACTTTTAATTGGTCCGCCAGCGGCAACAAACCGCGCACAATTTCTTCTATAATATGTTCAATTCTGACTTTCTTGAAATCCATCCGCATTTTTTTGCCTTCCAGCTCCGTGGCATTCAGTAATTCATGAATAATTCTTTCCAAACGGTTGATCCCCTCATAAGCCTGCGAGATAAATCTTTCCCTCTCGTCATTCGGTAGATCTTTTTCTTCAATAACAAGTGAAAGCATTCCGCGTACAATGCTGGTTGGCGTCCTTAATTGATGTGATGCAACGGTAAGAAAGTCTGACTTGATTTTCAAAAGTTCCCTCAAGCGTTTCGTCGCGTCATCAACTTTGTATTTGAGTGTTTCATTGAAACCCTGTATCTCATTATACAACCGCGCGTTTTCAATTGAGATTGCCGCGTGGTTAGCGAGCGATTCAAGCAGTCTCATATCTTCCTGGGTATATGCGTCACGTGATATTTTTTTGCCTAGAATAATACAAGAGATTAATTCACCTTTAGAAACTAGCGGCAGTACAACAGCAACGTCCTGGCTTTTCATCTGTTCTTTAGCATATTCAATATCTTCCTCCGAATAATTATAATTCTGTGCATTCCGAACCAGTTCGTCATAGACCAGCGGTTTTTTGATTGCGGATATAAAATCACTGCAACGGGAATTTGTAACCATCCTGGTTAGGTTTGATTCATTGAAACCAATTATCTTCATCGGTTCATAATGCTTATTCTTTACAAAAAGACCGACATTATCCATCCTCATGGTTTGCTGGACAGTATCAACCACAACATTTGCGACTTCCGGCAAGTTGATTGTGGAAGATACATCTTTTGAAAATTTGTCCAGCGTTTCCTGATAGTCATAAAGGCTGGCAAAAAAGTATTTATTGCTCAGTTGCTTCAGTTTTTTGCTCATAAAGACGAATCCAGCTAAAAACAAAGGTGCAAAAACAATAGCAGTCAGTAATGCGCCAAGGGTAAACGGACCACCGAAACTGGTGTAATCTGACCATGCCACCAAGTAATATGCACTAACAACAAATATTCCCATACCAATATAAAACACCGCTTTCCTGATTACCAATCGGATATCCATCAGGCGATATTTAGTTATTGCATACGTAATTATAACTATATAAAGTGTTACAAGAAAATTACCAAATGGGTAAAGATGAGAAATTTGCGGAAGGAAATTTGTCGATCCACCAACAAAGCCAATAGCACTTGCAATCATAACATATTTGATTTGTTGCCTTGTTACACCTGATGATTTTTTGTAGTGGATTAACAGAAATAATAACGATACTGAATTCAATACCACAAAATATATTGGAAATAATATATATAAACTTCCGGGATTTATCCAAAACTGAAAACTCCCCAATGGTTCCACTCCCTGTTTGAATAGTGGCGAAAAACTAAATACAGATAAAAGAATTGTTATTACATATGCAAACCGAACTAATAGTCTATTCTTTTTCTCTTTATTCGATAATCTTACAACAAACTCTAAAAAGAATACTGGGATCGCTATTGCAGAAATATCCAGAATATTTTGAGCTAATTCAGCAACTTGCCTTGAATTCGATGAAACAACAAAGAATAAACCAAAGCTCCATACACTAACTGCAATATTTGCTTTAATCCATGAACGATTTATTAATAAATCTCGATTCTTAACAAATATAAACAAAGCTTGAGTAAGACTTAATAATGCCGTAATAAAACTCGATATGCCAAAAGCACTAATAACCATTTAATTCACTCCAATCATATATTACCCACGACCTTTTTTGAGCAATTTTTTTTAATCTTATATCGGGATTAACAACTATAGGATAATTTACATATTCGAGCAAAGGTAAATCAGAATGATGATCACCGTATGCGATTGAATTCATCCTATTAACATTACATTTTTCAAGAAATCTCTGTGCAAGAATTGTTTTATTCTTACCATAGACAGCACCACTTAGAAGCTCACCACTGAATTTCCCTTCTTCTGATTTAATTCGAGTCGCTATTATATATGGAACATCTAAATAATTTCGTAGTGGCTCAATAAGAAAATCCCAGGATGCAGAAAACAAAACAATTATATCGCCAGTTTTTTTATGTTCAATGATTTTTTCAAAAGCTTCTTTGTGAATGTGTTTAATAATAACCTCATTAAAAAATTCATTGCTAATTCTTTTTAAATCTTCCACTCTCCACCCACTAATAACCTTATATGCTTTCTTTCTAACATCATCAACGTTTGGTAAAAGATGAAATTTATACAAAAGAAAATAAAGAGATAATTTTGTTACAATCCATTTTGAAATGTAATGTTTAGAATTCAAATATTTTATAAACAATTTTTGAGTCTGATCATCCACAATTGTTCTATCAACGTCAAAAAAAACTACTTTCATTTCGGGACGATCTTCATTTAATAACTTAGGAACATTTCTTCTGGCATGTATATATCTTTCCTTTGATAAATCTGATATTTTATGCATCACATGATCTGTTAATTTTCTTAATATATGATTTTCATATTCTCTACCAAAATATGGATCAAGAAAAATTGGCTCCCCAACATTAATATGACATTTTCTTAGCTTTGGAAATTTTCCTGCCTTTGGTAATATTTCAAATGTACCAACTAAACCGACTGGAATGATTGGAACTTTTGCAGTTAATGCCAAGCGAGCAACTCCCGTATAAGCTTTTCTAAGCTCTCCATTATCTGATCTGCTCCCTTCAGGGAATATTCCGACAATTTTACCATTTCTTAACAAACCTATTGCCCTCGAAATAGCTTCCCCCTGATAGACACTTGTATACCGATCAATTGGAATTTGTCCCGATAGAATCATTAATGGACGCCAAGCCTTACTTTTAAAAAACTTTTCGGCTGCTAAAAAGCTAATATCTCTTTTGAGCGCCGACGAAAGTAGTAAAAAATCAAAAAAACTTTCATGATTTGATGCCAACACTAGACCACCATATTTTGGAATATTTTCAGCGCCATTAACTGATCCAATCCACTTCCTGAATAATGGACTTATTAGGAATTTTATTACCCTCCATAATATTTTCTTTGTCTTCATCTGTCGTGGTCAAATTGCAATAAATTTATTATACCAGATTCCTGCAAGTTTTGGTATCACAACATATTATTATTGACTTTACCTTAGCCAAAAGCTATACTGAAGCCGTCGCAATATGTATAGCCGTCTCTAATAATTACGCTAAAATTATGAAATATCACGGCATAATATTAATGGTAATTGGGATATTAGAACTAATACTTGGCATCAGTTTTCTAACAAAGAAAAGAATTGGCGAAGCTGTGCGTTGGTACACCCTTCTCATATTTAGTGTGTCTTTGTGGGTATTGACTAATGCTGTTGCCGCACTGAATGACAGTTATGTTATCCAGCATTTTTTTATCGAAATGACTTACATTAGCGGCGGTTTTATTGCTATAACCTTTTTGCTTTTCACTTACAATTTCCCGTCAGTAAAAAAGATTATTTCACCAATTAAAACATTTTTACTTTTCTTACCCGCAATAATTAATATTTTTATTATTTTATTGACGCATACTTATGTTAAAGGAATCGAAATTATAAATGGCAGTATACGAGAAGATTTTGATTTTATGATCTACATATTTTCGGCATATTTTTTAATTTTCTGGTCCTGGGGAATGTGGAATATTATTGATTCCTATAGAAAAGCGGATGGCTATCATCGATGGTTATTAAAATATCTCCTGGTGGGAATTGCCATATCCGCAACACTTGGAATTACTGCGGACATTATTTTACCACTCATTAATGTTACATTCCCCGGCAGGAATTTTATAGGTGCGGAATTCTCTATCGTGTGGCTTGGTTTTACCTCATATATTCTTTATAAAAAAGCATAGCAATGCCCACACCTCGCAAAAAAATTGGCTTAATCATCTTGGGCGGAACAGTATTATCGGAAGAAAGTTCTGATAAAAATGCTGTGACCGTCAAAGGTGATATCAAACCCTGGCTCGCCAAAATGCCGGAGATTAATATCATGGCAGAAATCGAGCCGATTTTTATTTTGGGTGAAAAGGACAACGAACCGGATCTAAATCATTGGATTAAGCTTGGCAAAATCATCGCGGACAGAATTGATGAATTCGACGGATTTGTTGTCACCCACCACGTCCACTCACTACTTGCGGCTGCCTGCGCGCTCTCTTTTATGCTGTTGAACGTTGCCAAACCAGTGGTATTTACCGGATCACAGATTCCTTTCATGCTAGCAAAGAAAAAAACGGACAAAAAGATTTTGAAAAAATATAAAGGACTGGGCATCAAGGCTAATCTGATTAACGCTCTGCAGATAGCCATCCAGGGACCGGCTGAAGTTTCCATCATGTTCGGTAACAAGCTGGTCCGGGCTAATCAGGCACATATTACAAAGAGCCTGAGTCTAAATCTGTTTGATGCTCCGTTGAAAGCCGTACTGGCAACTATTGATTTCGGTATCAAGATATCAGAGCACGCACATGCTGACAATAATGGCACTTTAATATTTAGTGCAAATTTTGACGATAATGTTTCGGTAGTAGATTTCAACTCCGAGCAAAACGCGGATTATTTGAAATGGGTGCTCGAAAAGAAACCCAACGGCATAATTATTCAGACCCACAATCCCGAATCTGCCCTGGAACTGTTAAAAAAACTGATTCCGGAGAGCTATGACATGCCGATTGTGATCCATACCGACATACCGTATTCCAATAGTGCCAACGCCTCGTATATTCTCATTGACAATATGACTTTTGAGGCTACGCTCATGAAGCTCAAATGGGCGCTTGGTCAAACAAAAAACCGCAAGAAAATTGCTATTTTAATGAAGGAAAATGTTGCTTCAGAATTATTGGAGGGAGAAGAATAAAATGAAAATATATTTCTTCGGACCAACAACTGAAATAGCAAACTATAATAAAGCTTATGAGCAGATTTTGGAGCAATTAACCAAAGCTGGCTTGCAGACTTTCTCCAAAACAGAAAGCAGTTACGTCACACCGATCGGCGAGGATAAAATGGCGGAAATTCAAGCAGCCGGCGAGAGCGTATTAAACCACGTTGACGGTATTGTGATTGAAACGACCGCGCCTGATTCTGAAGTCGGCTATCTGCTGGCACATGCCATTTTACAGAAAAAACCCACTCTATGTTTGTACCAGAAAGGCGCGCAAATCAAAAAGACATTGAGTCATCTGGGGCAGAATATCCCGCCCTTTATTATTGCCAAGGCCTATCAGAAAAGCGACCTGGAATCGATTATCGCGGAATACATTAAACTGTTTGGGATTGATCCGGAATACAACGATGTGCCGAATATTAAATTCACCCTGCGTATTTCCCAGAAGATATCCCATTACTTGCACTGGAAAACCCATAATACCAAAAAGACCAAAGCGGATTTTCTGCGCGAGCTGATCCAGGATATAATTGAAAATGATGAAAAATATAAAAAGTATATTGTAAACCGCAAGAAATAAGTAATAAGCAGAATTATAAAAAGAAAGGGCGTCCTCTGGACGTCTTTGTTTTTATCCATATGCACATACATCGTAACTCACAAAAAAGATACTATTCCAGAAATTATGTATATTTTGTGACATTCAATACAGAAAATAGAATACCCTATTTTAACGAAAGAATTTTTTGCGATATCTTCATTGATAATTTAATACTTTGTAAGCAACTTAAGCGATTTGAATTATATGCTTTTTGCTTGTTACCAGACCACGTGCACATTCTATTGAAGGCGGGAGCAGTTTATAACATATCCAATATCATTCATTTTATAAAAAAGAATGCCAGTTACAATATTAACAAAATTATGATGTATAATCCGTTTGAATTAACCCCCAAAGGCGGGTTTGCGCAAACCCGCCTTTGCTTTGATAATAAAATGAAATATTATAAAACCGAATTTGAAAAGAAATATGGGTATGATCAAAGTTCAATTCCTCAATTCAAATGGCAGGGATCATTTCATAACCATATAATTTGTGATGTGAAAGATTTTAATAATCATTTACAGTACACAGCATATAATTTCCATAAACATAAAATACCAGATGATTGGCAATACAGTTCCATAAATTATGGATTCATGATTGATGAATCAGATTATAATATCTATAATTAAACGCTTGACTATCTCCATGCATCTGCTAAAATTTAGATAGAGATAAGCCGTCGCTAAAAATAGCGCCGTCGCATAAATCATCAAAAAGAGACTTATCCCGAAAAAATGCAAATTGCCAATTAAAAACGTAGAAAAATAAAAGCCGTCTGATTCCAGCGCCGTCGGAAGAAAGTGTGGATAGCTTTCCGCCGTCAAACTGGAATATAACTTTTGCCCTCATGAGGCCTAGAAGATGGCTCCTAAGTTCCCTCCCCCACTTTAAAAAGAGGACGCCCAATAATCTTTTTTGGGGGAGGGGCTTGGAAGCCAATCAATACAATTAAGCTGGCACTATGCCGGTTTTTTTATTAAAAACTGGTAAATTTTTTCCAAAAGCGTATCAGTCACTTCATCCATCAAAGGATCATGATAGGAATCCTTGAGCCAATAAAGCTCTTTTTCCTTTGATCCCAGCATATTGTAAATCAGTTCAGCGCTCTCAGGTGGTATAACCACATCATCCTGAGAATGAATAATTAAAGTAGGTACTAGCACATGCGGTAGTTCGTTTTTCGTGAAATTATTGATAAAATAGATGAAACTCGCATAGCTATCAAGCGGAATCCGGTCGTATGTCCGCTTCATAAATTCGGTATCTGAACTCATATCCTTAACCCATTCTTTCTTGTAATACTTTTTGAATCTTTTGACATACGGCACAACATAGCGGTTGAGACGGGCCTTTTTTAACAAAATAGGAGTGCCGATTGTAACAATCTTATCAATCGTATCGGGATAACACCTGGTCAGGTTAAAAGCCAGATTCCCGCCAAAGGAAAGTCCGACAATTGAAATGTGTTTGTATTTTTCTCTTACCTGATTAAAAGCCACACGTACTGATTCCTGCCAATCGCGATAATCGGTCTGCGCTAAATTTTCAACATCTGTGCCGTGACCGGCAAGCCTGACACCATAGGCGTCAATTCCCCTGTCAGCCAGAAAACTACCCAATATCCGCATGCTGAAAGGGTTGCCTGTGAATCCATGTATTAACAAAACGGCAGAGTCTCCTCCACCGTTATATTTGAATGCTTTACCGGATTCAATAACTTGATCCTCGTTTTCTACAATTTTCATGAATGTATTAGTTGACCTTCAGTTTTGTTTTCTGTATAGTAATAGACGCGACCTGTCTATTTCGCCACCTTAGCTCAGCTGGTAGAGCAATACTTTCGTAAAGTAGAGGTCGTCGGTTCGATTCCGACAGGTGGCTCCATAATCCCTCTTAATGAGGGATTTTATATTTTTACCAAACGATAGATCTTTGCTTTAGCAACTTCACCGGTTAGCCAGTCGTCAATCGACGGGAAACGTACCAGGATGTGACTTGCTTTTACCACCTCTTTAGCCTCGTCGCCTTCACCCTGCATAACCTTTTCATCAACTTTGATAATGTGATAACCAAACTGAGTCTTAACAATCTCACTCACCCCGCCGGCCTCCAGTGCGAAGGCTGCGTCTTCAAATTCCGTCACCATTTCTCCTCTGCCAAAATATCCGAGCTCCCCGCCGTTTTCTGCAGTAGTATCATCGCTATATTGCTTTGCAGCATCGGCAAAAGTTATTTCTCCGCTTTTTATCTTAGCTAATGCTTCTTCCGCCCTTGCTTTCGGTTCTGCAATGACTGAGGCATCTTCAGTTATTTTCGTTTCCAATTTACTGCGAAGTAAAAATTTGTACAGTACTTTGTCCTTAAACTGTTCAGGTGTCCATCCATAAAGATCCAAAATCGTTTTTTCTACCTCTTCTTTTGATGCTGCCTGGCTGACTATCAGATCAAATTCACTGTTTACTTCTTCCTGCGTAACTGAGACCCCTTTTTGAACCGCTATTTGTGACGCTAATTCATCCTCAATTAAACGGTCCATTACATTTTTCCTTACTTCATCGACAGTGAAATCAACTGCCTGATCCGGATACAATTCCTTCTGTTTTCCGTAAAAGAATTGAAGCGCTTCAACATCCGATTGAAAATCAGAATATTTTACGATCTTGTTATTGACCAGAGCTGCCGGATAGGGCAGTGTATTTGTGATTGACTCCGTAAACTGGTTATTCCATTTGTACTTATAAACGCCAATTCCCACTGTCGCTAATCCACCTAAGATAACAACTAGAATTATAATAACAGAAAGGATAATAGCCTTTTTATGCTTCTTTTTCTTGGGTTTCAATTTTCCATCATCAACAGTCAGTTTCTTTTCTTGATCAGTGTTTACCGAAACCGGCTTCTCTTCGACAGCTTTTGTTGCAGGTTTTTTTATAATCTTTTTTTCCGGATTTTTTAGCACTTCCTCGGAATCTGACTTTTCAACTGCTTTAATATTTTCCGTTTTCTTATTTTGCGATGTCTTATTAGGCATTATTTTATTTTACTTAATTATTGATTAAAAAAATATGCTACCCAGCGTTCAGGATTAGATAATTCCTCTACGTTTTCTGGAGCTCCCACTAATTCAGTTGCATTATCTTCTGCAACCGTTACATCAGGAATGACTACTACCTTTTCCCCTGCTTTTGCCATCCCGAGCTTAGTGCGAGCTTCTTTTTCCTTAAAACTGTCTGTATTTAAATATTCTATTAGTTCGGATAATTCAGTATTCTGTTTTTCTAGTTCGGCCACATCTTTTTCGAGCGTTTGGATATCTTTATTCACCTCGTAGCGTCTGATTACTTCTTTACCCAGCGATACAGAGAACAATACTAGCACGGCAATCCCAACTATTAGAAATAAGCGGGATGGTAGAAATCTTTTTAGATTATTTTTCTTGCTCACCCTCTGTCTCATTTTGTTCTTCTGCTGTTAAAGAATTATTGTCCTGCGATTTGATGAACCTGTTAAATCTTTCTTTTCCGAGTTTTTCCTTGGTCTGCTCCAGAATATCTATCAGCTCAGCTGCCGACATTTCTTCTTTACCAACCCTTTCTTTTTGCAGCGATTCTTTCTGAATTTCCATGATTATGTCCTGGATTTTCTCCGGTTCGAACACATTACGAATTTCCAGGTTCGCATTAGCTCCTGCAGTCTGAATCACAATAGTACCATAATTGAAAATCGTTGAAAAGACACCCTTTTTATTAAAGCTAATATCCTGAATTTTGTCATATGTTGCAACTGAAACCGTCTTATTAAAAAGACCCCGCTGGTCAAAATCGATGATTCGTTTATTCGTTATTAAAAAGGCATTGAAATACCAAATAATCACTGCTCGCACGGTAATGACAATTGCAACTGTTAACAGGATAAAAAATCCGATTACACCCCAAAATCCACGCTGAAACAAGGGAAAAAGAAAAAAGAACGGCAGAATTAACAATAGGATAATGATAATTATTTGAAACAAATGACTCAAAGCATATGCCCGGACTATTTTTACGGTTTCTTCCCCTTCTTTGAGATGTTTGGTAAAATATTCTTTAGACATACAATAAACTAATAAACAAGTTATGACCAAAAAGCAAAAGAAGCTCTATCAACTAATTTGGACGGTTATTTCAATAATTGCCGGACTCGGAATGATCTTCTTTTTGGTTTACCCGGCTTTCATGTAAACTATTTTCCTTTCAATACCGACAGATACACTTTTGAAGGAATATCAACTTTGCCGAAAGAACGCATTTTCTTCTTTCCTTTCTTCTGTTTTTCCAGAAGCTTTCTTTTTCTGGTGACATCTCCACCGTACAGCTTCGCCGTAACGTCTTTTCGGAGCGGTGATATTCTTTCAGAGGCAATGACTTTTCCACCAGCTATGTGAGTACCCTTCTGTTTTTGATATCCCAGCACTCCCTGAATCCGGATTTCGATCAGTTGTTTCGGAATAGCATCCTTTAAAGTACTGACTACCCGGCGGGCTGTTACATGCGAGGAATCCTCATAAACAAAGGTTGCCAGTGCCTCAACCACATCCCCATTTACCACGATATCCAGTCTGCGGATTTTAGCCTCGTGATAACCAAAAAACTCATAATTCATCGAAGCATAACCTTGGGTTACGCTTTTTAGTTTATCATAAAAATCAACAATCAGTGAAGTAAGGGGCATTTCAAAATGCAGAATAATCCTTTCCATCTCCAGATACTCAGTAGTTTCATATGTCCCCCTTTTAGCTAAAACTAAATCCATTAAAGCACCCTGGTATTTCGCCGGAGTAACCAAATCCACTTTCATCCATGGTTCTTCAATCTGAAGGATTGTTTCCTCGTCCGGAAAATCTGCCGGACTGGTGATTGTAACTTTTTCATTGCTTTTTAAAGTAACATGATAGGCGACGGATGGGACGGATACGATTATTTCCAACCCGTATTCTCTGTTCAGTCTCTCTTGAATGATATCTAAATGCAGAATTCCTAAAAACCCGCAGCGGAATCCCAAGCCCAGTCCCGTTGATTTCTCCGGTACATAATCAAAAGCGGAATCGCTGAGATGCAGTTTTTCTAGTGCCTCCCTTAGTTTTCCGGAATCATCGCCCTCTTTAGGAAAGAAACCCGCATAGACCATCGGTTTCACCTCTTTATAGCCCGGCAGCGGCTCCAGGTCCGGTTCATGATCCAGAAGCATGATCGTATCGCCTACCCGGCAGTCCTTGACTGTTTTAAGTCCGGTGACGACATATCCGATTTCCCCGGCAGAAAGAGATTCTTTGGAATTTAAATCAGGTCTTAGAACCCCGATATCCAGTGTTGCACCTTTTTTTCCGGTTGCCGGTAAATATATTTCGTCGCCTTTTTTCAGGGTGCCGTCAACAATCCTGATCAATGAAACTACACCCTGATACTCGTCATAGTATGAATCAAAAATAAGGGCGCGCAGAGAATCCAACTTGCTCTCTGCCGGCTCCGGAATAACTTCGATAATTCTTTTCAAAATTTCCGGAACCCCTACTCCGGTTTTCGCCGATGCTAGGATTATTTCCGCCGGATCAATACCTAGTAAATGGGATAATTCTTTTGATACTCTGTCAATGTCGGCATTCGGCAAATCTATTTTATTGATGATCGGGATAATCGTCAGGTCCTGGTCAATCGCCTGATACAAATTGGCTAGCGTCTGTGCTTCAATCCCCTGCGTCGCATCCACCAAAAGAAGTGCCCCCTCAACGGCGGATAGTGACCGGGAAACCTCATACCCGAAGTCCACATGACCGGGTGTATCAATCAGATTTAAAATGTATTCTTTCTGATTAAACTGATAATCCATCCTAACCGGCTGTAATTTGATGGTGATACCACGCTCCCTTTCCAGATCCATCCGGTCTAAAAGCTGCTCCTTCATTTTCCTCTTTTCCACTGTACCAGTAAATTCCAAGAGACGGTCAGCTAAAGTAGATTTACCATGGTCAATGTGAGCAATGATACAGAAATTTCTGATATTTGTTTTTTCAGTCATTATTTGCGTAAATTAGCGAACTGATTTTTTGCTTTTTGCAAAAACTTTTTAATAATATCAACTTCATCAAAATTAAGCTTCACCGCAAGCAGTACATACACCAGACCACCGCCCACCAAACTGCCCGCTGTTTGGACCAGCACACCGAAAAAAGTCTGCATATCAACTAACGGTCCAATTACATACTTAAGTCCTTGAATCATCAAGCCCATAAGTAAAGATAGCAGTATAATTTTTAAAGTAGAATTAATAATCCGCTGGTCATCCAAGTCCCCTAATCTAGTACGCAGAGCGGCCAATAATAATATCATATTAACAAAGCTTGCGATAGAAAAAGCCAAAGCGAGCCCTAAAACACCCATCGGTTGTACAAGCAGTATGGAACCGATGATATTAATAATCATAGAGATTACGCTGATAATAACCGGAGTTTTGGTGTTTTGAAAAGCATAAAAAGAACGTGCCAGCATCGGTATCAGACTCTGGGCGAACAGTGATAGTGAAAATAATCCTAAAGCTTGAGCAGTCAGAATAGTATCATTCCAGTCAAAGTTGCCGGATCCCAACACCAGACGGACTATCTGGGCGCGCAACAGTAGAATTACAATACTGGTCGGGATAATAATAAATAGAATTCTTCGAAAAGTCTGTGAAAAATGTAATACAAATTTCGAGGTATTGTTCTCGGTAAATGCCTGGGTAAATACCGGAAAAGCGGAAAGCGCCAGCGATACTCCGAATACGCTGATCGGAAAATACTGCAAATTGTTCGCCAGATTGAAAACCGCAACACTCCCGACAACCAAGGTAGAAGCAATGGAAGTAATGACAACCTGGTTCAGCTGAGTAACACCCAAACCAAATGCGCGCGGTAAAACCAATTTGCCGATTTTTTTGACACCAGGTAGTGAAAAACTCATCACCATTCTGTATTTAAATCCTGACTTGTAAACTGAAGGAAGCTGAACCAGAAGATGCAGAAAAGCGCCGAGAATTACTCCATAAGCCAGTCCCATAATCCCGTACTCGGGTACAAAAAAAACGATGCCGAAAATTATTCCCAGATTATACATGATCGGCGCCAACGAATAAGCAACAAATCTTCTGAAAGAATGCAGTACTCCTGAAACAATATTACTTGCCCCGAAGAAAAGAACGCTGACGTACATAACTCTCACCAATTCTCCGGTTATCCTTCTTTTTTCCGCATCAAATCCGTATGCGATCAAAGAAACCAGTTGGTCCGTAAACAAGAAAACAAACACACCGATAATCAACAAAATAAGTGTAATTATGTTTAACAGCGAATTTGCGATTTTGAAACTCTCAAAACTGGAATTTTTTTGCTCCTTATCCTTATTCCAATATTCGATGAATACGGGAATAAATGCGGACGATAATGCGCCCAGTACAATTATATTGAAAACGAAGTCCGGAATTTTGAATGCGGCATAATAAATATCCAAAGTTTCACCCGCGCCAAAAGTTGAAGCCAGCATCCTTTCCCGAAGCAAACCCAAAATACGACTGACAACTTGTGCCAGCCCTATAATAATTGCACCACCCATGATGGTGGTCTGAAATTTCTTGAAATCTTCACTTTTCATACGAACATAGTTTATAACATAATATCATGAATTATTCAATTAATAAAGCCACTCCGTATTATTTTTTAGGTTAGGGTTCAGTCCTCCCGAAAACCCTTAATTTTGTAATCATTACTTCATCTTATCTCGCACGTTTTCCTGTTCATTTAGTCTAGATTCCGGAATGACACAAGGCTATAAACATGTCTTTCGAGCGAAGCCGAGAAATTTTTAGACCTCTCCGCTTCTACTTAAGAATCCATTATTAATAAAGTAAAAGTCATAACAAAAATCCGTTCAGTGTTGAACGGACTTATGTTTCGAAGCAATATTCTGCTGAAATGGGTCATGTAGGTAATACGAGCTTAAGTTTGAAGTATAGGTCTTTAGCAAAACCTATGAGGAGAGAGTTTTTCATTCTTGAGTTCGATCTATATGTTTAATCCCAAGTTCAGCAGAATAATGCCTCCAAATTATTGCATAATTTATAAGAACGGAATTGGAGCGAATATGTAAAGAGCAATTAAAATTTTTCGCTCCAAATCCAGACTCACAAACATTTTTAGGGAGAAAGCTGAAGACGAATTGCAGGCCTTCAGTATTGCCAAATCCGCCTCCAATTTTCTCCCTGAAATTTGCGTGCTCAGAAATCTGGAGGAGAACCTGTCCCGGATTTGTGATCTCGCTTGGAGATCTACCCGGGACGTGGAACATTCCGTTCAGGTAATTTCTAGCGTGAGCCAGATATTTCCTGGGATACATTCCTTTGTTCGCCCCTCCATATTTCTAAGCACTTTTTGTTAATGTCCCCTTATTCAGCAAACATTGACATAAGCCAATATTCGCTGGAGAAGGGGTACGAGAGAGCAGTAACGGGGGCTACTGCTCTCTCGCCCGTCGCTGAGCGCCTACTAGGCGCTGCGACGAATCGCGTGATCGATCGGCATGAGCTGCCGCTTCTTGGGATGGAACTCCCGCCGAATCGGGGGCTTGCTCGCCACCTTGCGGTGCGAACAGCTACCACTCGACTTCGGGACATGCACCGGGATGAAGATGTGACCGACGTTACCGCCGGTGTCGTCATCACGGGAAAGCCCGCACGAGACCACCGTGTTGCGGAGGTCAACGGGTTCGAGCGTGGGCACGACGGTGGCAGCGGGATGATATCCCTCCACCAGCGCTTCTTCCCGAGCCTCGTGGTCCAGGATGCGCGTGAACACTTCGTGATGGGATGGTTCCTCCCAGCGTGAAGTGTGGTCACCGCCGAACCGGTTCTTGATCCGCTTGACCTTGCCACCGTTGTCCTGCTTGAAGACCTTCTTCATGATCGCCTGCTCCTTCTTGCGATTGAACGTTATGGTGCGACCGATACGATGCGATTCTATTGTTGTCAGGGCAGAATTGGAGGTGAGTTTCCTGTCTTGCGACAAGTTACTATTTGCATAAGTTTATGACCTATAAATAGATCTACTTATGCGGGAAACATTCCATCAGGATGCTTCTAGCCGAGGCCAGTAGCGTCCTGGGATAAGTTTCGTACTCTCTCCTCCAAATCTGCCCTGATAATGAATTTAATGTGCAATCCCTGTGATATTAGTTACAAGGGATTTGGAGGAAAGAGAGACCTTAGGTTATATTTTTAAAACGGTCTCCTGTCAGCAGGTTTTCAGATCTATGTCTGATCACCCACTCCTCCAAATCTCTTGTTCCAATATGGACAAAAAAATGGACGGCATTATTCGTTGAAGAGAGTTCTTCCACTAAAACCACCCATAAGTATTGCTAAAGTTATTTCTGATTTCTCTCTCCTCAATTGTCAAAGAATTTGATTTAACTAACCAGTATATACCCAAATTAAAAATCTGTCAAGACCCGAAGGGCTTAACAGACTATATTTTGGCTAATTACAGATAAATTTACTCCTGAAAGACGAACCCAATATAGCGGTCTATATTCAAAGTTGTAGTAAAAGAAATCCTTCCCGCTGATATTTCAACCGTACTGTCTTGAGGATATTGCCAGATTACATCATATTTTTCCGGGAAATTTATGGTTGCGGAAACAACCGAACCTTTCGTCCCCGACTGTTTTTGCATAAATAAACTGTAGGAATCGGACTTGCTAAATATTCCCTCCGGTTTTACCGTAAAAGGAAGTTTATATGTTGCTGAAACTTGCGATGTCTGCCCGGCTTCCGTACCCACCCAATTACCGAAAACAGTTTTGTGGAACTCGTTATTGATCCGGGTTTCTGAATTCTCATCAACAATCACCGTCCCCTGCACTTGCTCAAGTAGTTTATCTTCTTCGTATCCCTCGTTAGGATAGATAAACAACCTCGGATCAACATGACTGAATCCTTCCGCTTCAATCAAAGTACTGCCTTCTGGCACGTACATCCGCATAAAGTCCATATTCTTGATACCGGTAATGGAATCACCTTCTTCGCCGGTATGAGTCCTGTTTACCGTCACTTTCGCCTGCACTTCCCCGTTTTCCTGGATCGTAACATTATAATCAATTAACTCCTCAATCTCCAGATCCGTTTTACCGCCGGCGATATTTGTATTGATCACACTCAAATAATCCTTCGGCGAATCAATAATCTCCCCCGCCCAGCCGCGTTCGATGATTGATTGCTGTAGTTCATCGTCGTTAAAATACAGCATCATGTGTTTTTCTTTCAGCAAAGTATTCAAAACTCCCAATATCTGCAGTTGATCAATGCGTTCCAGTTCCAATATTTTATTAAAAACTAAAGGGGTTAAATCCGAGATAATTTGTTTCGGTTTATTGGTATCGGAATCTTCCAGTTCGATTTGCTTGACGACAGTCCGGAAATTTTCCGCGTCCACCGTCACGCCGTAATCCGCGGTCAGATCAATCGGACCGGACAAAGAAAGTAGTGCTTCAATCACATCCGGGGTCATGGCTATTACCCCGTCAGTAGACGGACCGCCACTCTCTGTAAAAAACCACATCAGCTTTTCCGCTGAGGTCGGAAAATCCGGAAACCAGTTGGCGTCCTGGAAATACCAGTGCGGATTGACGAGGTGCAATGGTTTTGGCGCGATCACCTGCTCTTTTAACCATCCGTTCAGATCGTATGATCCGCCGCCCGGAACTTCCAGTTCTTTCATTATACCGTCATTAAAGGTCATCAATGCAAAGCTTCCGATAAATCCTCCAGTCGGACGTAATTCCGCATTGTTTTGAAATACAAATAAATATCGCTTCATTGATCCCTGTCCTAATATGGATAACAGTAAATCAGTGAATTGATTGAACTCCTCTAGTCCGGCGCGTAGCGATGGCAGGTTTTCCTGTACAATTAAAAACTGTTCCCGGTATTCGCTGGGCAGTGATGATATAGAAATTTTCTCCACATTTTCTTCCGCGTTCTTCAGCTCCAAAACCGCCGGTTTCAGATTACCACTGGCTGAAAGCAGTGCGGTAGTAAAATTAAACGGCTCTTTCGCCTCACCTTCAGCGAGACTGACAAATGGCTCAAATGCTTTCGCGAGATAATCGCCGGCTGCCGATATTGATTGTCCGGATTTCAGTATGCGTTCGGCAGTAGATACTTCACCACTGGCTACCGGCACTATTTTAACGAGGCCGGAAACAGTTTCCAGCATCCCTTGGGCATCAACAAAGTTTTGAATTGCCGACATAAACTCCAAAGACGCGTTATTAAAATCTAACTCGGTAAATGATTGACCGGCAGTTTGCAGATGATCATATGCCTCCCAGGATTTTCCTAATACACTATCCTTTATCCGGTCCGCCTTATAGTAAGAGGCCAACGCATAAATAGGTAAAACACACACTGCGGCTATTAATACAAAACCGATCGCTCCCCTGACTTTAGCAGTGGAGAAACTACTGAATGGGTTGTTAAAATCAAACCGGTGCCTTAGTGTAAAATTGCGTTTTTTCTTTTTCCTTTCTTCCGCGAATGAAAAAACGTCTTTTTCACTTCGATTGAATTGTGCTTTTTCATAAAAATTTAGAAAACCTTTTCTTGCCTTTTTTGAAAACACATTATCCAGTTTCTCTTTGGCTTCTTCTCTTTCCGAAGCAATTTTTTTCAAATCCAAAACATTGTCCGCCGGAACATCAAAATCCAGATGACGCTTGAAATTAACGCGGTGTTTTTCTATTTTTTCTTTTGAACCCATAACTTAAAATAATTCCTTTAAGTAAATTGAATGTGTCTTTTCGACCATCTTTATCCAACTGAACTGTTTTATGTGTTCACGTCCTTTTGCTCGCAAACTTTCCTGCAATGATTTATCCTGGATTACCGTTTTTAGTACCTGTACTATATCACTTATTTCATCCGGATGAAAGTATTTTGCCGCGTCGCCCAGTATCTCGGGCATACACGGAGCATTTGAAGATAATACAGGCAAGTCATAACTCATTGCCTCCAGTGGTGGTAAGCCGAAACCTTCAATTGAAGACGGGAAAACATATAGCATGGCCGAACGATAAAACAATGGCAGTTCGGCATCGCTGATAAACCCGGTAAAGATTACATTGTCGGTAATTCCATACTCTTTAACCGATAACTCCAGTCGCTCGGAGAAATAATCCCGCTTGCCGACCAAGACTAACTGCACGTCAATCTTCTCTTCTTCACGCAATTTTTTGAAAGCGATGATCAGTCTTTCCAGATTTTTGTGCGGATAGGTGTTTCCGACATACAACAGAAACGGTTTGGTAATATTATGCCTTTGGGCAATTTCAGAAAAATCTCCCTCACCCTGTCTGGGCGCGTCGCACGCTTCATATGTTACTACCACCTTTTCATCTTTAACTTTGAAATGTTTCACTATTTCTTGTTTGGAAAACTGAGAAACAGTAATGATTCTTTCCGCTTTTTTTGCCGCCATCCAGATAACTATTTTATACCCTGTTTGTTTTGCCTTATACAGAATCGGGCCGAGCTTAGTTGCTCGTCTGGTGGGAAAATGCGTAATTATCAGATCGTGAATGGTTACTACAAATTTTCCCCGGTATAATATCGGGATGTTAAAATGAGGGAAATGCATCAGATCCACTTTTTCCTTTTTTATTTTTCCGGGCATCTTGAGCTGTTCAGCCAGCGAATACCAGCGATAATCCGCCAGCACTTTTTTAAACCTGCTGTTTTTCGGCTGAAATTCGTCCCAATTATCTTTGCGTAAAAAAACTACATACTCATTATTATCATCAATATCCTGCAGATAATCTACGAGCTTTTGGGTATACCTACCCGGACCTGTTCTGGTCGGCCCGTAAAACCGGGCGTCTATTCCTATTCTCATATTGATTCGTTTTACTACCTATAAAGATACAAGATTTTGAAAAAGATTCAAAGTATCTCGTGCGCTGTTTTCCCAGGTGAATTTTTCTGCCTGCTTTCTCCCCTTTTGCGAAAGATTTTCAGATAATTGTTCATTATTCAGAACCTGCTTAAATGCTTCAACCAGCTCATCAATATTGTGAGGATCAATCAGTACGGCAGAATTTTCACAAATCTCGGCAAGCGATGAAGAATAACTGGCGATTACCGGCGTTCCGGCTGACATCGCTTCGAGCGGAGGAAAACCGAATCCTTCATAAAACGAGGGATAGACAAAGCATTTAGCTAATTGGTAGATCGCCGGTTTGTCTTCGTTTGGGATATAACCGAGAACATGCACTCTGTTTTGTAATCCGGGCTTTGCGATGAGGCTATTGATCTGTTGTTCGCTTCCCTGCGCAGCTCCGGCTAAAACCAGGTGGCAGTCGGAATCCTTGGCAAATTCAGCGAAAGCTTCAACAACCATTTCAATATTCTTTCTGGGCTCAAGCGCGGCTAAACTCAAAATATATTTTTCCGGCAGATTATATTTTCTGATTACATTATTTTTTATATCAGCATTTTCACTGCTGTAAAATTCATAATCAATACCCGGATAAATTCTCTGTACTTTTTCCGGCGGAACATTTAATACCTCAATTATGTCATTGCGAGTGTGGTCGGATACTGCGATTATTTTATCAAACTGACTGACCAGTTTTTTAGCATTAATCACCTCATGCCAGAAACGCCCTTTTGCGGAATACAAACCAGGATAGAGAATAAAAGATAAATCATGCAAAGTTATTACTTTTTTCGGGATTTGTGACAATGCCAGAAAAATAATGTTGGGTTCAAAAAATATATCCACACCCCCCATCATTTTATCGATTTTTGGTTTATGCAAAAAACGAAAACTGGCATTCAATAATTTATTTGGATACGAAAAATTCTTAAAATTCACGTTTGATTGTGTGAATTTTCCTTGAAAAAATGCTGCGGCATTTTTATAACTGTTCGAAAACAGAAAATACTCGTTCTGAGTATCTATCTGCAACAAGTTTTCTATAATTTTTTCAGTATAAACCGATATCCCACCCGCTTTTTTTTCAAGCAGTGAGCGCACATCGATACCAATTTTCATAAATAGTTTTAAATATTTTCCTTTGCCTGCGACGGAGTTTTGAAATATCGGATCATATATACAAAAACAATGCTCAATACTAATCCGACAATAAATCCGATAATGGTTGTCAGAATAATTTGAGGATCATTTTTCACAATTACCGGCTTTTCACCGACAATTTCAAAAAGTGCTTTATTATCCGCAGTTTGATTGATTGTAACCGCTTTTTCTTCAACGACTAAAATTACCGCCTGGGAAATTTTATTTGCTGTTTCTTCATCACGCTCGTTAAATCTGACGACGATGTTTTGTGGTGAATATTTCTTTGTTTTAAAACGATTCGCAAACTTTTCCAGCGATTCAATCTTTGGATCGACATCTCCATTTTCATATATATCCAAAAGGACTGACGGGGTAAGAAACCAACTGATCACGGTTTGAGAAAAAAGATCAGATGCCTGGATACCGAAATAACTGTCATCATAGTACGGGGTATCCTGTTTATTTATTCTGTTCACAGCAAAAGAGATGGATGAAGCATAGGTTACCGGTCGGTAGTTAGTAACCAAAAATGCACCCAACGCGACTAACAGTGTAAAAGTGATGATAAACACTCTGCTTTTTCTCAAAATTGATATATGCTCTTTTAATTCCATAATTTTTACTTAATATTAGTATTTTCAAAGTTTTTATATGCCTCTAAAACGTATGACTTAATCTTATCTTTAAATGCAGTTGTGTCAAATGTCTCTGCATGAGCCCTGATTTCATCCTTCGAATAACTTTCCGGCTTAAAGTGGATTATCGTATCCGCCAGTGCTTCCCATGCCTGGTCAGAAAACAACTCCCCAGTTTTTCCCGGAACCACAATTTCGCGTGCTCCGCCTTTATTGAAGGCAATAACCGGCCTCCCGGAAGCCATCGATTCAATCATTACGATGCCAAAATCTTCTTCCTGCGGATTAATAAATGCGAGCGCCTCGCTGAATAGTTTCATCTTTTCTGTTTCCGATACTTTTCCGACAAATTCTATGTTTGGTCGGGCCATCTTTTTAAGATTATCTAGTTCCGGTCCGACGCCAAATATTTTTAATGGAATACCCAGCCGGTTAAAAGCCTGCACACCTATATCAAATCGTTTATATGATACCAGTCTTCCTCCCATCAAATAATAGTTTCCTAGACTATTACTCACCGAAAATTTCCTGATATCTACCGGCGGATGAATAATAATACTGTCACGTTTATAGTATTTTTTGATCCGGTGCTGGACAATCTTAGAATTACTGATAAATTTATCCACCCGATCCGCCGCCAGCTGGTCCCACAAACGTAATTTATGTAAAATAAACGGAACTATTTTTTTTACGACCGGCCCGTAGGCAAGCTCCTGTACATAGCTGTGTGTATCACTCCATAGAAATCTGGTCGGCGTGTGGCAATAGCAGACATGCAAAGTTTCCGGTTTGGTGATAATTCCTTTTGCAAATGCGGAAGTGCTGGACAAAACTATATCATATTCCGATAAATCATAACTTTCCGTGGCGGCAGGCATTAGTTTAATAAACCATTTATAATGTTTAACACCTCCGGGTAATTTTTGGATAAACGATGTGCGGATATCTTTGTTGGCAAAATTAGCATTAGCCTGTTTCGGATTGTACACAAGCACATAGGTAGGCGCCTGGGGAAAAATCTCCTGAAATGCCATCAGTACCTTTTCCGCACCTCCGTCTTGTGCTAGATGATCATGGATTAATGCTACTTTCATATATTTATCATATCATATTATGCCGCGGAACGCTTAGCTATAAGCGCAAACGGAGTTCTGAAAATTAACTGCAAATCCAGCATCATAGACCAGTTTTCAATATAATAGACATCCAACCTGGCTTCGTCTTCAAAGTTTAAATCAGATCTGCCTGATACCTGAGCCATGCCGGTGATGCCGGGCTTGATCGTGAGCAGTGTTTTATGATGCTTTTGATATTTACTGACTTCTTCCGGTTCATGCGGACGCGGTCCGACGATACTCATATGGCTTTTTAACACGTTCCATAACTGCGGCAGTTCATCAATACTGCTGGTCCGTAAAAACTTACCAAAACGGGTAATTCTCGGGTCATTCTTCATTTTAAATAAAGGGCCGTCGGAGCGCTCATTAAACTGCGTCAGATCTTTCTTCATATTGTGAGCGCCCTGTACCATCGAACGGAATTTATACAAAGTAAACGTCTTCCCCCTTCTGCCGACTCTTTCCAGTTTTACAAACACTGGGCCTGTAGAATCAAGTTTGATAATTATTCCTACTACCAGAAATACCGGCAGCAGGATAACCAGAAGAATTACAGAAATAAAAATATCAAAAACCCTTTTTAATATTTTCCCCCAGCCGTCAAGCGGAGTGCGTTTCAATTCAATCACAGGAATATCAGCAAGCGGTGTAATAACGATATTTGTAGCAGATGTATCAAAAAGGTTTGCTACATATTTGAAGGTAATATGATATTCATTACACAAATCAATGATCTTTAAAACGTATGGTTTGTCGATATCCGAATCTGCCTGAATAACTTCATCAATCAAAGAGCTCTCGAAAGCATGTCTAATTTGCCCAATATCATCTTCACTTTTAATCTGTATATGCTCAACAATCTTATAACCCAGCGCCGGATTATCCCGCATGATTTTTACGATCCCGTTATCGGATAATTCCCGCGCAATAACCGCGACTCTGTGTGATCCAATCCCTTTTTTCAGAAGCTTGCGCTGAATAGAGCGCACAATGAATCTTTCAATGCCAATAAAGAGAATCGTCAGTATCCATCCTGTGAGCACAATAAAACGGGATGAAAATAGTTCCCGTTGAAAAAATATTACGATAATTATCACCAGTACTGCCGTTGAACACGCCAATACTATTTTTGTAAATTCTTCCACCATTTTTCTGGTGGACCGGATACTATACAGCCCGCTGAAAGCAAACACAATCACCCAGAGCAAACTGGCAAAAATCAGAATCGGAATAAACTCTTTCAACGGCATTTCATAGATAACCGGGCGCAGTTCAGAAACAAAAGATCCGAACCGAAGTCCATAAGATGCCAATCCGGCTAAAACTATAACAACAAAATCCAAAGGAACCAGAATTGCGCTGAATGATAGTTCCGATTTATTCATCCCGTAAAAATTATGAGTTATAGAATTATTAACACCGCTATATCCTTATCAATTACAGTATACCTTTCATTAGGACAGATTAGCCAAATAGAGGTTCATGTTAAGACCCCTATTTTAGAGTTGCCGATATCCAAGCCTATAAGCCGAATTTTGTATTCCGCATAGCGGAACGATGATTATCTATCTAGCCATGTACCGAAACGCGGCGCGTCTGGTACGTGGTCAAGCGATCAACCCGCCCCCGTTGCATTTATTGCTAAATACCCGGGGACCTATTTAATCTTGCACCGGATAGGGTTTTTCATCCCCTTCTGTTGCCAAAAGAGGAAAAGGATTCTTAGGCCCTTACTTTTCACCCTTACCCCACCAATTACGGGGCGGTTTTGTCTCTGTGACACTATCCCTAGGACTTCCGGACATTAAAAAGTCTATAGAACTCTTCAATCCCCTTTATTCCCGGCCCGAGTTACGAGCTATCCACTTCTCCTCACACCAATATTTTGAACAGAAAAAATCAATTTATTCATAACATTGGTGTGAGGAGGGTGTTCGGACTTTCCTCCCAGTACATATGCTTTTGCAATGTTCCGGGCAATCATCCAGCTTAGATAACGGCAATGTATATCATACTACAAAACGCCAGATTGTCAACCCCATTAGAGAACTTTTCTAACGGGGTCAATTCCTATACTTACTAAATACAATCATAAAAACTAAATTGATTATTGAGATACTATTAACTTCCGAGTCGCTTATCCAGACACAAATTCACCTGGGCATCAGCCAGTTTATTTTTTTCTCTCGGGATGTGATGATATTCAACAGAATCAAATTTTTGCACCAGATTCCAAACCTGGACAAAAAGCGTAGCGAGCCCGGCATCTTTCACTTTATATTTTCGGTTCAACTGGTTAACAATCAATTCACTGTCTGAATAAATTTTGATCCTGGTTCCATTCAGTTCAATAGCTTTTTTCAGCGCTAAAATTATGGCTCGGTATTCCGCCTGATTGTTAGTTGTTTCTCCCAGATATTCAGAATATTCACCCAGTATTTTTTTATGCTCATCAAATATCACAACACCAGATGCGGCCGGTCCGGGATTACCGCGCGCTCCACCGTCTGTAAATATTATTAATACATCATGTTTCATATCTTCTTATTTGAGTAAATAAAATCTAGTATTTCTTTCTCAGTTAGCAATTCTACTGGTGCCTTATTGTCGTATAGTATATTTGCACTTTGGTCTTGTTGAACAGTTATAACTTTTTGTGCGACTTCTTTTACAATATCATTTAGAATACCGATACTATTTTTTTTCTGCATGGAATCAAATTCTAAATCTTTATCAGATGCAACGACTAACCAATTGAATCCATCTCTTCCTAATGGAACAGCATAAGTATTTCGATAAACTGATTTTACAGTTTGAAGTATGCTTTGGAGAAGACGAGATTCATATTTTATGGCATTTATATTCATTGCCAGAATTCCGTTTTCATTCAAATGTTCATTAACTTCATTAAAATATTCTTGTGTTGATAAATGAAAAGGTATATAGATTTGTTGTGCATACGCATCAACAATTATCAAATCATACTTTTTATCTGATGCTCTGAGAAAGGTTCTTCCGTCAGAAGTATAGATATTTATATCTTGATTATTCAGATCAAAATATTCTTTTGCTGCGGTAATAACACCAGGGTCAAATTCTACTCCGTCTATTTTTAAATTATATTTGTCCTCAAATAAATTTAAATACTGATGACTAATTGTTCCACCTCCTAAGCCAATCAATAAAACATCCAAATCACCCGTATTATTCTTATGTAAATATGGCAGTACAGAATAATAATCATAATAATTATCCAATATGATATTTTTAGGATCATATATTGATTGCACTCCGTGACCATCATTTATCAGTAGTAAATATCTGTCAGAATTTTCTTCCTTTACTACTTGTACATACTGATAAGGAGTTTCTTTCTCATAAACAAGTCCTTTTGATGGTTTAATAATATCTTTACTGAATAAAAATATAAATACAATCGGGATAGCCACAAATAGATAAAATAAAAATTTATTCTTTTTCATTCCCAGTGCTCCAAGTAGTAACAAGACAGATGACGATATAAATATTGTTTCTCTAGTACCAACAAACGGAATTAACCAAAATGATGATAGAAAAGTTCCTAGGATACTACCAATAGTAGAAAATGCATAAAGATTACCTGCTGTTTTTCCACTATTTTCAACTGATGAAACGGAGATTCTAATAGCAAAAGGACTTACCATGCCAAGTAAGAATATCGGGATAAAAAACAAAATTACCATCACAAAAAAAGACCCGATGATTAACTCCGCGCCAAACAATAACCTTGCAATAATAATTTCTATGAACTGATAGAATAAAATAGGTATAAAAGTGGCAAACAGACCAGCAACAACTAAAATAAGCATTAAACATTCAATTTCCGGGTGCTTATCAGCATATTTACCACCAATCCAATAACCTAAGGATAGCGCAATTAAAACTACACCGATTATACTTCCCCATACAAAAATAGATGTACCAAAATATGGTGCTAATAACCTAGAGGCTGCCATTTCAATAGCCATTACTGCAGCGCCAGCGCCAAACACAATTGAATAAAGGAATATTTTTTTGTCTCTATTCATTATTTACTTTTATATCAATAATTTTTAATTCCAACTCCCGATTTCCGTTCCATTCATTGACCCCAACTTCAAAGACTATATCAGCTTTTTCACCTATCTCTATAGTATCAAAGAAATCACCAAAACCAAAACCGATTGTTTTCCGAACCAGTCCCGAATCATCTCTGATCATCAACTTGAGGTGCTTCCCGGTACTGCCGACTTTCTGCATACCCGCTACCTCGGCGCCACGCACCAGAAAATACGGATTGCGGTTTCCTTCACCAAATGGCTGAAAAGAATCCAGCTGGCCGTAAAATTCCCAGTCAATATCTTTCAGACGGATATCCGCCTCCACTTCCAAAAACGGGAAAAGTTTTTTACCGTGCAATTCATCGTTCACTACTTTTTCAAAATCAATCTGGAATTGTTCCACACTGGCGACGCTTTTTAATGTAAATCCTCCTGCCTGCGAATGTCCACCCCAGCGCTCAAAATGGATCTGCGTTTTTTCCAGCGCCTCCACAATATTAAACTCCCGGATACTCCTGCCGGATCCGGTAATTTTCCCGTCCTGTTCCGTCAGGATCAGTGTCGGACGATAAAACTCATCGGCGAGTTTGCCTGCAATCAGACCAATAATCCCCGCCGGCCAATCTTTTCCGATCGCAAATAATAATTTCTTTTCATCACCTACATCGCCGATTTGGATTTTTGCCTCCTGCACATAATCAACAGTGATTTTCTGTCTTTCAATATTATTCATTTGCAGTTTTTCCGCCAGCTCTGCCGATTTTTCCGCCGTCTCAGCCGTAAGAAGCTGGAAAGCAAGTATAGCATGATCCATCCTGCCAGCTGCGTTGATCCTGGGCCCGATTTGGAATCCGATTGTAAATGTATCAGCTTTACCTTTGCGATTCCCGATTGTTTCTATTAATGCTTTCAAACCGGGTCTTCTGGTTTTTTCCAGAACAATCAATCCGTATTTTACAAATACTCTATTCTCCCCAAGAAGAGGCATAATATCAGTAACTGTGCTGATTGCCACCATATCAAGAAGCCACTTCTCAAACCCTTCGGGCAGTGTATATTCCTGTTTAGCCAGAGATTCAGTTATTAATGCTGACGCTAATTTAAAAGCAACGCCGGATCCCGCCAGATGCTTAAAAGGATATGTCTCTCCTTTAACATTGGGGTTGATGATCGCATTCGCCCTCGGCAAATCAACCGGCGCTTCATGATGGTCGGTGATGATTACATCGACGCCGTTTTTCCTCGCCAGTTCAACTTCCGCGTGGTTAGTAATTCCGCAGTCTGTGGTAATAATCAGATTATTCCCCTGATCAATGAAATTTTGCACCGTAACAACGTTCATACCGTATCCTTCTCGTTCACGATGTGGAAGAAATACAGATACATCCGCGCCCAGGTTTTTCAGCGTATCATATAGAACTACCGAACTGCAGACGCCGTCCGCATCATAGTCACCGTGCACCACTATCTTTTCTTTGTTTTCAATCGCTTGCCATATTCGCTTGGTTGCCTTCTTCATATCCTTAAATAAATAAGGGTCATGAAGATTATGTTTATATTCAGGATTCAAAAATTCATCAATATCATTCTGCTCGACAATATTCCGGTTATACAACAACTGTAAAATTACCGGGTTGATTTCCGGGAATTTGTTAATCAGTGCTTCCGGCACCTTCTTACTTACCACCCATTTTTTATTCATTATTTCCTTGCGCTCATCACTGCTTTCGCTTACACCATTTTTTCAAAATTCGGTGTAAGATCTGTTTTGCCCAAAACCTGTTTGACCAGCGGACCTTTAATTCTTTGAGCTACTACGGAATTATAGGAAGGCTTTTCCTCCTGATAAAATATTCCGATCGGAATCCGCTCCCCCCATTTCATCGCCTTGGCATGCGCCTCTAGTCTGTCTTTTGGTTCGTAACCCTCCTTATTCATATCATAAATCCGCTGATTGAAATACTGGAACGTATTCAACTTGTTGAAAGTAACGCAGTTCTGCAGGATATCAATAAAGGAAAAACCCTTATGCTGAATCGCTAGCTTGATTAGCCCAGCCAAATGATCCGCTCTGCCGGAAAAACCTCTTGCCACAAACGTAGCATTGGCAGAAAGCGCCAGCGAGATCGGGTTTAGCGGGTCTTCAATTATCCCTGCCGGAGTTGTTGTAGTAGCCATCCCCTTCTGTGACGTCGGAGACGCTTGTCCGGTTGTCAGACTGTACAGCTGGTTATCATGAACCAAATAGGTAATGTCGTAATTATTTTTGCAGGCATGAATAAAATGATTGCCTCCTTCTCCGTATGCATCTCCATCGCCGCCGATCGCCAGCACTGTTAATTCATCGTTGGCAAATTTTATTCCGGCCGCAGCAGGTAGAGCCCTGCCATGCAGGCTATGGAAAGCATAAGTTTTCACAAAATTATTTTCATTGCCAGAACAGCCGATACCATAGCTGACCGCTACTTTATTCGGATCAAGATCCATTTCGGTTAATGCTTTTTTTAAAGCGATCCAGATACCGAAATTTCCGCAGGCTGGGCACCAAGTTGGATCATGGGGAGTGTTTAGTTCTTCTGGTTTCATAATTTATTAGGGTTAAGGGATTAAGGATTTAGGAATTAGTGATTAATAACTAGCATATTAATTCAGCTAGTTTTTCAAAATGTCACTAATATAACCATGAATTTCGTTGGGGTAAAACTGTCTACCGCTGTATTTCAACAGCTTGTTTTCAATTTCTTCACCGGTAAACTCACGAATTAAAGAACCCAGCTGTGCCGTAGAATTATTTTCAACCAGAACAATATTCTTTGCACTTTTTATTATTTCTTTTACTTTCTCACTCGGAAAAGGGAAAATATATGCTATGTGCAGGAAATTTACTTTCAGATTATCCTGTTCGCATAATTTCATCGCCTCTATAATCGGTCCTTTAGTTGATCCCCAGGCGATTAATGTTACATCGGCATTTTTCTGGCCGTACAATAACGGATCCGGCAATTCTTTTTCCGCCTCGATAAGTTTTAACGCTCTTTTTTCCACCATCCGGACTCTGTTCACTGCATCCTCGGAAGAATAACCAAATTCATCATGTTCGTCCGAATTAGCATTGTGCATGCCACCCGGCTGTCCCGGTACGCTTCTTGGTGAAATTCCGGTCTCCGTAAATTCATATCTTTTAAACTCCTTAATCTTTTTCAGTTCCGCATCGGAAATTAAAGCGCCGCGTTCAATCTCCAGTTTGTCGGTCTCGAAAAATTCTTCCGATTTATTACTTTCCGACATAAATTTATCAGAAAGAATAAATACCGGCATCTGATACTTTTCCGCCAGATTAAAAGCATGGTGTGTGGCATAAAACGCCTCTCGCACGTCACCTGGTGCGATTATTATTCTCGGGAATTCGCCTTGAGAAGCATGGATTAAAAATTGCAGATCGGCTTGTTCCGTCCACGTCGGCAGTCCGGTGGCCGGACCCGGTCGCATCACTTCAGCTATAACAATCGGAGTTTCAGTAATACCGGCAAGACCCAAAGCTTCCACCATTAGAGAAAAACCGCCGCCCGAAGTACCGGTCATAGCTCTTACACCCGCGTAGCTTGCGCCCAGTGCCATAGTGATGGCCGATATTTCATCTTCCGTTTGTTTAACCAAAATATTATGTTTTTCAGCATTGGCTGTAAGATAATGCAGAATGGTTGTGAAAGGGGTCATGGGATAAGCGGACATAAATTTACATCCGCCCGCAACAGCCCCCATACCAATAGCTTCATTAGCGGTCAGTACCATTTGTTTCGGACTTTCAATTGGTTTCAGCTTAAATGGAAATTTCTTAACATCAAAATTATCTTTTACATAATTGAATCCCGCTTCGGCAATTTTAATATTCAAATCTACTACCTCGTCACCCTTTCTCAGGAATTCATTATGGATCATCTCTTTTAACAAACCGAAGTCATAGCCGATTATGGCAACCGAAGCGCCCAGGGAGACAGAATTACGCATTACTTTCTTACCCCCGGCTGTTTCGGCCAGCTTAGCTAACGGGATAGGAAAGAGATTATACTTTTTCGCATCAATTGCACTTACATCAATTTTTTTGTCTTCATTATCATAGATTAATCCGCCGCCTTCTTCCAGCTCGTCTTTATGTAAATCAATTGTCAGCTGGTCTAAGGCCACCAGTAGATTTACGGCAATTTTAGGAGAATATTTTTCATCACTGCCGACATTGACCTGATATGTATTATGCCCGCCACGGATCAGCGACGGATATTCCGAATAGTCAAAAATGTGCAGTCCTCCCCTGGCGCAAATTTTAGAAAACATCAGTCCAATTGACTTAATGCCATAACCTGCCTCGCCTGCTATTTTCCAGTTCAGATCGTTGACAGTTGGTTTAATACTCATAAGAATACTTTTAATTAATAAATTTTAACGGTTTTTTTAGTCGACTTATCGCTTTATTTAATACATCCATATGATTTTTGTGCACCAGTAATTTTTGCGCTTCCTCATATGTGCACCAGCAATACTTTTCGTGCTCCGAGGAAAGACGCACTTCTTTATCTGCTAGCCCTAAATAGTAATCTACAGTTTTATTTACCAGATACTCATCACGAATGAAACGATAATGAGTTTTAGTTCTAAAATTTTTGATGATTTTAAAATTATCAATACCCGTCTCCTCTTTCATTTCCCTTTTCAAAGTATCAAGTTTCTCTTCACCCCTCTCTATTTTCCCCTGCGGGAATTCCCACTTCTGAATCCATTTTTTAAAAACAACCAGAACTTTATTTTCCGTATTAAACAGAATTATTCCTACCGCGTTTTCAGTTCTCTTTTTTTGCATAATATTTCTACAGTTGGTAACTTATAATCAGTAATTGGTAATGGAAGTTCGAGGGGGTACAGTTTACCGATTACCAATTACTTTATTACCTTTTTTACTCTGCGAATTGCTGGTATTTTTCACCCGCCTTATATACTTCCATGTTTTTTGCGCTATATTAATCATTTCCCCTTCCGGTGCAATGAGTACCCGGCAGTTTTTTGGCAATCGCATATTTTTTAAAACTAGTTTTCTGATAATCGCGCTGTTCATGCCGACCACTCCAGTAAAAACAACCGCCTGCGGATTCGCACTCATGCCAAGATACGAAGCCAAATACCTCCTGATATCATAAACATAAACTGCCAGCGCCTGTCTGGCCAGCTTCTTCTGCCCGGCAGAATATCGAGGAGCAGATTTATATCCGGCTATTTTATATCCCGCTGCTGTCAGTACTTCCCGCAGATCGTCACTACCAAATAAACCCAGTAATCCGGATTTTTTATTGATTAATACATCAATTTCTTCCCAGGACATTTTTAACTCCTTAGCCAAATACATCACAACAGCCACCGGTAAATCACCTGAACGCGTTGCCATTGTCAGCCCTTCGTTGGGTGAAAAACCCATAGATGTATCTTTAACACGCCCTTTTTCCAGCCAGGAAATACTACAGCCGGACCCCAAGTGCAAAGTTATTGCTGACAGCTTACTTACACTGACACCAGTTTTTTCCGCGGCATAAGCGCAGGCCATTTCGTGGCTTAGCCCGTGAAATCCGTATTTTCTGATGTTGAATTTTTCGCAATACCTGACCGGCAGTGAATACAAATACGCTTCCGGTTCCAGATCGGCATACCAGGCGGTATCAAAACTGGCTACTATCGTAACTCTCGGCCAGGTCGTTTGTACTAATCGCGCCTGCTCCAGACTCTGAACATTGTGAAGTGGTGCAAGGTGATTATATTTGCTGATTCTATGAATCGTTTTTTTATCCAGTTTACAGCTTGCCTTAAATTCCGGACCGCCATGAACCACCCTTATGCCCACAGTCTGGATTTCCAGATTCGCGAAGATTGTGACTACAGCCTGCCAGGCCGATTTGAGACTGTATTTTACCGGATAACTTTTCTGCAGTTTCTTTCCATAATCCCGGTAAACCAAAACTGCTCCGGTATTATAGCCGGAGTAGGAACCGTCAATAGTAATTTTTCCTACACCCTTATTGTCATATTCATAGACAGTGAATTTAAGACTGCTGGAGCCGTTATTCAGAACTAGAAGGTGCTTTTTTTTATTATTCATATATGTAAACCTTCTGGTTATTTACTAGGCCAACTGCGTTTCCCTCATCCGTATCCAACTGAAGTCGGGTGTCATAATCTCCGATTCGGACAACAACGTTATTCAGTATTACGGAACGATCACCCTTGATTAATACAGAAATCTTTTTTCCATGTTTATAATTCCACGCTTTCGCCTGTCGTTCCGACAAGTGCAAATGGCGCATTGCAACAATAGCAGGGGCCGTTACTTGTCCGCGCGGACCTTTTATAATTACCCTGCTGGAATTTTTTACCTGTCCGGAAATCTGTACAGACGGTTTAATCCCTAAATAATAGCAATCAGTAACTGACAGCTCAACTTGAGTTTTGGACCTAATCGGACCAATGATTCTTACTTTTGAAAAACTATTACGTTTCCCAATAATTGATAATGTTTCTAATGTTGCAAATTGATGTGGTTGAGATAATTCTTTTAGCTTCTTTAGTGCATAGTTTTTACCAAAAAGTTTGTCTACATCTTTTTGGCTCAGGTGAATATGGCGCGCTGATATTTCGGCGATAATTGTTTTCATAATTTTATTTCTTAAATTTATTTTTTACATCTTTCCAATAAATCAAGCCGTTCTGAGCGCCGGTCTTCTGCACTAATGACGCGGTATTTAACATACATAAATAAACAGCTTTTTTGATATTGCCATTGAAATGTATCATACCCGCGACAAACGATGAGCCGAAACAGTCCCCCGCTCCGGTTGTGTCGATAACTTTTCTGTCAATAACTTTTGAAAAATAAGAATTTTTTCCGTCATAAACATAGGCACCTTTTCTGCCGTCTGTTATCACAACAATCTTCGGTCCCCACGCCTGAATAATTTTTGATAAAGCACGGGCATTATTAATCTGCTTTGGTATCAGCCCTGCCGATAGAACCAGTTCAATCGCTTCATCTTTATTGATAAACAGTATATCAGTAACCTTCAGCACCGGAGAAAGTTTTTTCTTTCCAGCCTTTAATTGTGTTTCACCGGGGTTCCAACCGAGCTTAGTTCCACTTTCTTTGATAAATTTTACAATTGATTTGGCATTATTTAACCATGTTTTACCGGTTAATGAAGAAACATATAGCCACTCTGTTTTTAATATTTTAGCTGCATTCTTCGGGAAAATGGACGCGTTATTGGATCCGCGATATAAAAAGGCAACATGATCTTTTGATTTTTCCGCAATTGTGATAAATGAAAAGCCGGTAGAAAGTCCGCTGTTGCGCTGAACGTATTTAGTATCAACACCCTCGTTTTTTAAGTCTTTAATAATCGAATCTCCCTCGCGGTCATTTCCGACCGTAATCCAGCACGCATTATTGAGACCGAGTCTGGCAAAAGAGACAGATGTATTGCATCCGCCACCGCCCAAACCGAAGTGTACTTTATCACTGATCATCTTAGCACCGTATTCAAACCCGATCAGTTTCTGTCGGGTCAGATCTTCAGGAGTATCAATTACCTGACCTTCATCAGTATAAAAAGTGATATCACGTGTAGCCCCACCCAGTGAAATTACGTCGTAAATCTTTCTATTCATAAGATAATTGATTATTCTCAGTTTAATTATATATTAACAAAAATTATAGACACAAATTAAATCAAAGAACGGCCGGTCATCTCCGCCGGGCGATCAAAACCCAGAATCTGCAAAATTGTCGGCGCAACATCGGCCAGCATACCAACCGGACGCAAACCGGATAAATCATGGCTCTGCAAAGTATTCTGCCCCTCCCATTGTTTACCGATCAGAATAAACGGCACCGGATTTGCCGAATGCTCCTTAATAATATCTCCCGTTTGCGCATTCATCATTTCTTCAGCATTACCATGATCTGCCGTTATTGCAACCACGCCATTCATATCGAGAGTCACCTGGACAATATCCTTTAAAGCTTCATCGACAACTTCCACCGCCTTGACCGCCGCTTTCAGATTTCCGGTATGACCAACCATATCAACATTTGCCAGATTAATAACAATCAATTTATATTTTTTTGTTAACGTTTCCTGTACAACCCGATCTTTAATCTCCCTTGTTGACATTGCCGGTTTCTGGTCATAACTCGAAACATGTGGTGAAGGGATTAATACTCGATCCTCTCCTTCATACGCAGACTCTTTTCCACCGTTAAAAAAGAAAGTAACATGCGGGTATTTTTCTGTTTCAGCGATATGTAGCTGTTTAAAACCGTTATCGGCAATTACCTTGGAAAGCGGCGTGGTAATCTCAACCGGAGGATACGCTATGGCGCTAACCGGCAGATCTTTTTCAAATTCCGTCATTGTTACAAAAAATAGATTGCTAATTTCGCGTTTCCTAGGAAATTTTTCAAACCCGGGCAAAACAAATGCCTTTGTCAGCTGTCTGGTGCGATCCGGACGAAAGTTAAAGAAAATTACCGCATCATTATCCTGGACGGTTGCAGTCGGCTTACCATTTTCTGTAATTACAGTTGGTAAAAATTCCTCATCAAAAATATTTTGCTCATAAGATTTTTTAATGATTGCAATCGGATCATCTGCAGTTTGTTCTGAAATACCGTCTACAATTGCATTATACGATTTTTCAATACGATCCCAACGATTATCGCGGTCCATGGCATAAAATCTTCCCGCGAGTGATGCTATTTTACCGATTCCCAAATCTTCAATTCTGCGCTTTAATTGCAGTATGAATTCTTCCGCGGTATTTTTTGCTGTATCACGACCGTCTAAAAAAGCGTGAATAAAAACATTTTGCAGTCCATTATCTTTGCAGAGCTCGAGCAGAGCATACAGATGCTCCTCTGAACTATGGACTCCACCGTCGGATACCAGACCCATAATATGCAGAGCTGAATTATTATCCTTCACATGTTTAACTGCGGAAAGAAATGCCTCATTTTTGAAAAAACTGCTGTCAGCTATTGATTTTATTATCCTTGGCAATGACTGATATACTATTCTGCCGGTACCGATGCTAAGATGACCGACTTCCGAATTACCCATTTCTCCCCATGGCAAACCTACCAACTCTCCGGAAGACTGCAAGGCCATCGTAGGATAAGTGGATACTATTTTATCTAAATTTGGCGTTACCGCGACACTAATTGCATTTCCACGTCGTGGCGGGGCAATACCAAATCCGTCAATAATAATCAAAGTGACAAAATCAGCGTTCATTAAAGCAGGCTTTTTAGTTTCATTAGTTTTGGCTTTTCAATATTCATAATTTCTAAAATAGTTGGTGCGACATTTCCCAATACACCTTCCGGCAGATTTTTCCTTTTCGTGATTTTTTTATCGGAACTGACTATAATAAACGGAACAGGATTGGAAGAATGTTTTGTATCAACTTCTCCGGTTTTCAGATTGATCATGTCTTCGGCATTACCATGATCAGCTGTGATGATAACCGTTCCTTTCTGTTTTTGCACCTGCTGAACTATTCTGCCGATGCATTTGTCAGTAAATTCGACGCCTTTGACTGTCGCCTCCAGATTTCCGGTATGTCCTACCATATCCGGATTGGCAAAATTTAAGGCAATAAAATCCTGTGACTTTGTTTTGAGTTTTTGCAGAACAATACTGGTTATTTTTCCGGCACTCATTTCTGGTTTTTCATCAAAATGTTTTACGGATGTAGACGGTACGGTGATTCTATTCTCTCCGCCCACAGGATCTGAATAACCGCCGTTAAAGAAATAGGTCATATGCGCATACTTTTGCCCTTCAGCAACATATAATTGACGTACATTCCGTAGAGCCATCGGCAATGTATCCCTGATATCCATGGAAGGATAAGCGGTCAGCATTCCCTCAAGATCGGGTCCGAAATCAGTCATGGCCACAAAAATAATATTTTTTAAAACCTTTTTCCGCTCAAAGCTTTTTGAATTCTTTGTGTTGAATTTATTTTGGATAAATGGCTTAGCTAACTGACGCGCCCTGTCTGAACGCAGATTATAGAAAATCACCGAGTCGTTGTCAGAAATCGGTTTACCGCCTTTCATAATACTTGGCGTGACGAATTCATCCGTCTCCCCCCTGTTGTATGCCTGCAAAATTGCCTGCTGTGGACTGTCAGTTTTTAGACCTTCCCCCAATACTAGGGCGTTATATGCCCGCTGGGTAATATCCCAGTTTTTTGTCCGGTCCAAATAGTATCGTCCCATCACTGTAGAAATAATCTCATTTCTATTCAGTTTTTTTTCAATTTTTTTAATCAACTTTATAGCGAAATAGCGGTTAGAATCCCTGCCGTCCGTGAAAAAATGCAGAAAAACATTATATACTCTTTTTCGCCGCGCAAGTTCAATCAGAGCCGTCAAATGGTCCGGACTCATGTGCGGACATTGATCACCGGAGATAATACCCATTAAATGCAGATTGGATTTATATTTGTTTACATGTTGCACCGCCTCCGAAAAACCTGGATTCCGATAGAACGTACCATTAATGATGCTTTTTGTGATAATAACAGAATCCTGATCCACAATTCTGCCGGCGCCAATATTCATATGACCAGCTTCCGAATTACCATCCTGTTTTGCCGGCAGCCCCACATACCTACCATAAGACTTTAGCTTGGTGTGCGGATATTTTTTCCACAAACGGTCCATTACAGGTGTCCTTGCCAGCTCAATCGCATTACTTTCGGAAGCGGGAGCGATCCCCCAGCCGTCGAGCACAATTAAGACAGTAGGTTTATAATGTGATACTTTTTTTCTTTTTATCTTTGTTGGCATTTTTTATTAGTAATCAGTAATTTGGTAATTGGTAACTGGTAATTTGGTAATAAGTAATCTGTAATTAGTAAGTAATGTGTGAATTACCAATTACTTATTACTATCGTTTACTTCCTCCTCAATCTCCATCAGTCGGTTGTATTTAACAATTCTCTCTCCTCGGGAAAGCGAACCGGTTTTAATATATTCCGAATTCACAGCAACACTCAAATCAGCAATAAAAGTATCAGCAGTTTCCCCGGAACGGTGGGATATTACAGTCTTGTATCCGTTTTCCTTCGCTAACCGGATGCAGTCCAGAGTTTCTGTCAGAGTGCCGATCTGATTCAGTTTAATCAGAATGGAGTTGGCGATTCCTTTATCAATACCCTTTTTAAACCGAGTAATATTGGTCACAAATAAATCATCCCCGACCAACATCATTTTATCCTTCAGTTTTTTAGTCATTGACTGCCAGCCGTCCCAGTCGTCTTCAGTCAGCCCATCTTCAATTGAGATAATCGGGTAGCTTGCTTGCCAATCCGCATACATAGTGATCATATCTTCAGCCGTCATACTGTGCTGCTCCGGTTGAATCAGATATTTATTGGAAGATGCGTTATGGAATTCTGAAGCGGCGACATCCAGTGCAAAAGAAACATTTTTTCCTATTTCGTATTGTGTTTTACTGACCGCCATCATGATTAAATTCATTGCCTCCTTATGCGACTGCACTTTCGGTGCAAATCCTCCCTCATCACCCACCATCACTGACAGTTTATTATTTTCTAACACCACTTTTAACGAATGGAAAATTTCAGCTCCCATCCGTACGCATTCTTTGAAACTGTCCGCTTTCGGCACAATCATAAATTCCTGCACGCTCAATTTATTATCGGCATGCTGACCGCCGTTGATAATATTCATCATCGGCAAGGGAAAAGAATACTTCCCCTTTATTTTTGCTAAGTTCCGCAGATATTCATACAAAGGAATTTTTACTGATTTTGCTGATGCCCGGGCATAGGCCAGGGAAACACTCAAAATTGCATTAGCACCAAGTTTAGCTTTATTCTCTGTTGCATCCAACTCAATCATCTTTTTATCCAATTCCTCCTGTTTACCTAAGGCAAATTCCTTCAAAACCGGAGCTATTTTGAAATTTACATTTTCTACCGCTTTTAAAACACCTTTGCCCAAATAGCGGTCCGGATCAGCATCCCGCAGTTCCAATGCCTCATAAGTACCGGTTGAAGAGCCGGATGGAATAGCGGCAATGCCGATGCTGCCGTCTGACGCAATAACCTTAGCTTCAATGGTGGGATTGCCGCGTGAATCCAGAATTTCGCGCGCAAATATTTCTTTGATTTTAACTGCATGGGTCATGGGTTTTTGCTTAGGAGTTAGTTATTGGTAACTAGTAATTTGTAATTGGTAACTACAAGCTATTGATTAAAAATTACGATTTACTAATTACGAATTACAAGTTACTTGTTACAAATTCGGCAACAAAGCAACCACCGGCAGTTCTTTGCCGGACAGGAATTCTAATGAAGCGCCACCGCCGGTTGAGACGTGTGTGAATTTGCCTTCCAGATTAAACATTTTAACAATCTTCTCCGTGTCACCACCCCCTACGATAGACGTGGCACCGCTGTTTATAATGGCATCGGCAATTTCTTTCGTGCCTTTGGCAAATTCTGCTTCTTCAAACAAGCCCATCGGGCCGTTCCAGAAAACAGTTTTTGAGGCGGAAATAATTTTCCGGTATTCTTCAATAGTTTGGGGACCGATATCAAGGTACGTCCATTTTTCCGGCAGTGTTTCTTTTTTATTAATATCCACCACTTTGTTTTCCGTCGGTGCTTCAATTGAGTTCGCAGCAACTAAATCTAAAGGTAGCTGTATAAAATCCCCTCCTTGAAATGAAGTTTTATCCGCAGTCTTTTCCAGCAGATCTTTTGCCGATTCCGAAGCAGTTTTTGTCGCATCAATCCCGACATCTTCCACAAATGACCCCTGAATATCTACATTCTGGGCTTTTAAAAATGCATTAGCCATCGCTCCGCCGATTAAAATAGAATCGGCTAGGGATAAAAGATTATTGGTAGTTTCCAGTTTGTCAGAAATCTTCGCTCCGCCCAATACCACAGTAAAAGGCCTGGCCGGATTATTCAGCATTTTGGAAAGTACATCCAATTCTTTTTCCATCAGAAAACCGGCGACGACTTCCTTGCCCTGTTTCAGAATTCCGGTTGTTGATGAATGAACGCGGTGCGCCTGTGCGAAGGCATCAAATACAATCAAATCCCCAAGACTGGCCAGCTTTCTGGAGAATTCTGCGTCTTCTTTCTGTTCTTCGGGATGAAAACGGACATTTTCCAGCATTATAATCTCACCGGGTTTCAGATCAGCCACCGCTTTTTCTACCTCCGGACCGACACAGTCATCCATCTTTTTTACCGGTCTTTTGATCAATTCTGACAGCTTTTCCGCTACTGGATCCATCCTAAATTTATCAACTACTTTCCCTTCGGGCCTTTTTAACCACGAAAGAAGGACTAAACTGCAGTCCTTTTCTAATAAATATTCAATTGTCGGTAAAGTGGCTTTGATTCTGGAATCATCCGGAACAATCCACTTGCCGTCTTTTTCTTTCAGTGAAATATCATATGCCACGCGCAAAAGCACCTTTTTACCCTGGACATCGATATCTCTGATTGTTTTTTTAGGCATAGGTTAAAAAGGCTAAATGTTCAAATAAAAAATGTGGATAATCATGTGAAATATTATCCTAATATAACAAATTTTCTGACTTATGTCACGCTGATTCCGTTTGCATTGCCAAATTGACATATACACAACATGTGATTTATAATTTAAGCACAATCAAGATGAATTGGGCGTTCTCGTTGGTCACGTTTTGTGACATTGAACGCTCTTTTTAGTTTAACGGTCTGTGACGCACACTAATAGTGCTAATACCCTAGATTTCTTTCATTATTCAGCATACAATTTAAATATTATCATTAATATAAAATCATGGATTCAACGCCTAAAATTAGAAAAATATGGCTTCCAAAACACAGCATAGTATACTGGTTTATAACTGTAATAATATTAGTAATAGTCACAATAGTTACTACCATGTTTTACCGGCATTATTTTGACCGATTTGATATCAATCACGTTACTCCTAATGATAACTTCGAATTCTCCGACGAGATAACTTGTGAAGTTGTTTATTCCACATTTAAACCTATCCAAGAAGAGAGTTTTAAATTTTTTGAAATCCCAACATTTACACTTAGTAGACTTTCTTCCGAAAACCCAGTTATGGATTTTGATGGGAGACAATATGATCTGGAAAAAACGAAGGAAAGCAATTTCACTGCTACCTATCAAGTTAAGCTACCTGAAGGATTTGGAGAAGATATAGTTGAAATCATCCAAGTAATAAAAGATACGGGGACATTTGTACGAACTTTTATGGGACAAAAACAATATTTCGGCGGACGAGAAGCACTTCATCCTGAAATGTTCCAATATGTTGTATCACAAAAAGGACGATGTGAATAGTAATTTGTACTTAAATCTATGATTATAATATTATGGAATCAACCCCAGAAAGCAAAAGAGTATTCAAACTGAATAAAAGCAAGCTATATTGGACAATACTAATGATTATCCTATTTGCCATCGTTTTAATTGTTGATCGATTCTATCAAAAAGAATTCAATCGTTTTGATGATTTACAAATTTCACCAAAAGGAAGTATTAAGGATAAAGATTCAATTACCTGTCACGTAATTCATAGCACTCGCGAAAATGGGAACGCTTCATTAAACGAAGCGATTGCGGAACTCCAGACGGCAGAGACCGACGAAGATGTTACCGCAATCCTCGACCGGTATCCAAAAGCAGTGCGAGATGAGCTTCAAGCCATGGGCGAGAAAGAATCCGATTCTGTATCCACAGAACCCGAACCGTGGACCGGACCAGCCGTCGACGCGGTTATGGAAACTTTCGGCAAGAGTCGAAACGAGATCATTGCAGTTCAGAGGATGGATATTCTGGAAAACGGCGTTCCTGTCGACAGCGTGGAAGCGGTGATCACCGACAAAGAGGAGTGGTACTACTACCGCATCGCTGACGGCACACTCAGCACAGAACTGCCAACAAGCAGGGCGGACACTACTAAGATCGACACCTATGACACTGAGATTGATGAATACAAAGAACCTCTCGACCGCTGGGATTATCAATGGCAGTATGAGTTTCCTGGTTTTGAAATAGTTGGTCTAAATTCAGACGTTGTACAGCTTGTAATAAATGGAAGACCGTGGGGCACATGGTATGTACAACACAACAGTGAAGGCTATATCACATTAATGAGTGAACCATACTGGAATATGGATTCAATCGGCATAAGTAAAACTACCGGCACATTTGTGCGAACGATGCACGGCATAAATGGTGAAGAACAATACGCCATCGCTCAAAAAGGATGGTGCGAATAAATAGTAGTGCCCATTACGAGTCCTATCCGCCATCGGCGGAAGGCGAAGCAATCCCGATTCCTAACAAATCATGATTACCATTGTTGAGCGGGATTGCTTCGCCTCGCTAAGCGAGACTCGCAATGGTTGCTGTTTATTACGCTAAATAAAAAGCGCGGATAGAAGTCCGCGTTTTTTAGAGTTAGAAATATATTTATAGGTTATTCTCAAAGAAACCGTTCACCTTCGCCTCATACAATGTTTTCTCATTGAAATAAGCCTCGCCATGATCCGCACCTTCAATTTCCCATAGTTCCGAATTACCCTGGGACACTCCAAAAATTTGCCTGGAGTGTTCAACCGGAATCTCCTGATCGGCTGTCCCGTGAATTAACAGCAATGGTGTTTTGCTTTGTGCTGCCGCTTTGATCGTCGAGACATCACCAGGTTTTATCCCAATCCGCCAATTCGCCCACTGTTCCAGAGACCAGATCATCGGTTGCTGGAGAAAACCGAACTTTGCAAACATATTATTTACCAATAAATCCAAAGAAGCATAGGCGCTGTCGGCAACAATCGCTTTGATTCTGGGATCGACACTACCATGCATAATTCCGACCGCACCGCCCATGGAAAATCCCATCACGCCAATTTTCTCCTGGTCAATATCGGTACGCGTGTTTAAATAATCAACCGCCGCCTTAAGATCCTTTTTTTCATTCCAGCCAATTGTTGTATATTTTCCTTCGCTGGATCCGAAGTAACGGAAATCAAACAGTAAAACATTATACTTATCTTGCAGGAACAGCGACCAGTTTAAGGCATCCGCTTTATTAGCCGGATAACCGTGCATAACAATTATCGTACCCCGCGCGTCTAATCCTGCGGGCAAAAACCAGCCCGCTAATCTCAAATTATCTTCTGTTTGAAAATATACGTCTTCATAAATCACGTTGTAATTGGCAGGTGTTATTGTATAATCTGTTTGCCTGGGGTGAGTAACATTGTAATACGCAAAAAATGAAACCACAAAAAACCAGGCAACTGTTATGATCGCGGTTATTAAAAGAATTTTTATTACTCGTCTTACCACTCTTTTTCCCCTCTGGAATTATTTAATTGGCAGTTCCACGTTAAATGCCGAACCCTTGCCCTCACCTTCACTTTCCGCCCAAATCTTTCCTTTATGCGCATCCACAATCTTTCTGGCAATAAACAGTCCCAAACCGGATCCGTCCGGTGAAAGCCGTGAGATTCCGGATCCGCGGACAAATTTGGAGAAAAGTTTTTCCGCATCAGTCGGATTGATGCCTACGCCGGTATCTTTAACAATAATTAATACATTATTGTCCTTCTTCTGAACCGTAACTGTGATACCTCCCTTTTCGGTATATTTGATCGCATTATCAACCAGGTTCAAAACGACATCCTTAATCTTGTCTTCATCCACAGAAAGCGTAGGAATTTTCTCTTTCGGCATAATGAATGTCAATTTCAGTTTTTTCTTGGCGGTGGTCGGTCGCAGTTCTTTCACTTCGCTCTGGATTACT
>Ga0172379_10000540_pt1 | contig 93530 bp, 116 predicted proteins | sample GrowelOW334metaG_FD_119756 | JGI IMG/M metagenome (GOLD analysis project Ga0172379, IMG submission 119756) | Groundwater microbial communities from an aquifer near a municipal landfill in Southern Ontario, Canada - Groundwater well OW334 metaG | ecosystem: Environmental > Aquatic > Deep...
GAGTTCTGCGATGTGTCGCGAGCGATTGTGACGATAAATCCTGTTTATTTCATCGCCCAAATTCGCAGAGCTGCGCATTCTGCAAGATGGAGCGGAGCAAAGCGACGCGACATTTTGCAGAACTGATCTCATAGAGATCTTGTTGAAGAGGCGTCTCATTAATTGTTCGTAAGTAAGGTCTTTTACTGCGATTTCTTCCATCATTACTCCTTTCAATGTTTTTCTGTGGAAGCAAGATTATAAGCTGCTAAGCTCATACAGACATTGTCGAATTCTTCTGACTGGAATACTATCCCTTTAGCTTCAGATACTTGATATTCGCGAAGAGAATGTTCCAGTTGTTGGATGATTTCATGAAAAATTTTCATATTTTCCTTATCCCAAGGTCCGCCAAAGTAGAGATTCTCTAATTTCCTTAGGAGGTTCATCTCTTCCTGATGTTTAACGATAATCATGCCCGACCTCCAATATAAGTTGATGTGGAAAAGAACAGTCAAAGCCGCAGACTATAAAATACTGTTAAATTGCTGCTTTGTCAAATAGTTATCCTTTTAGCTGCTAATTATATTGGCAGTTGAAATAAATAACTAATGTAAATAATTTTCAAACCCCTCCTTTTGTTCCTCCCCTTAGAAAGGGGAGGAGGACAAGGTAGGGACAAAAAATAATGTCAAAGATTCTAGGAATCGATCTGGGAACAACCAACTCCGCGATGGCGGTAGTTGAAGGCGGACAGCCGAACATTGTCGAGAACAAAGAAGGAGCGAGAACTACTCCTTCGATGGTAGCTATGTCTAAAACCAACGAAAGACTGGTCGGGCTTTTGGCCAAACGCCAGGCTGTCACCAATCCGGAAAACACTTTGTTTTCCATCAAGCGTCTCATTGGTCGCGCCTTTGAGGATGAAGAAGTGCAAAGAGATTTAAAACTGATGCCATACAAAATTGTCAAAGCTAATGGCGGTGTGAAAGTGAAAATGTCGGATAAGGAATATACTCCTCAAGAAATTTCCGCTATGATTTTGGGAAAATTGAAAGCGGATGCGGAAGATAAATTGGGTGAAAAAATAACGGAAGCCGTCATCACCGTTCCGGCCTATTTCAACGACTCACAAAGAAAAGCGACCAAGGAAGCGGGAGAAATCGCGGGACTCAAAGTTCTTCGTATCATCAATGAACCGACGGCAGCCGCTTTGGCCTATGGTTTCAACAAGAAAAAAGAAGAAAAAATCGCCGTCTATGACTTGGGAGGCGGAACTTTTGATATTTCCATTTTGGAAGTGGGTGACGACACCGTGGAAGTGAAATCAACCAATGGTGATACGCATCTTGGAGGAGACGATTTTGACCAGAGAATAATCCGTTGGATAATTGAAGAATTCAAAAAAAATGAAGCGATTGATCTGGGAAATGATCCGTTGGCACTGCAGCGAATAAAAGAAGCGGCGGAAAAAGCGAAGATCGAACTTTCAACAGCCATGGAAACGGAAATCAACCAACCTTTTATCACCACTGACGCTAATGGTCCAAAACACCTCGTTATGAAAATGACACGAGCCAAATTGGAAGAATTAGTGGGAGATCTAGTTGAAAAAACAATGGAGCCGATGAAAAAAGCTTTGTCTGATGCAAAATTATCTTCCAGCGATATCAATGAAGTGATTATGGTTGGTGGAATGACCAGGATGCCGCTTGTAATTTCCACAGTAGAAAAATTTTTCGGCAAAAAACCAAATGCAAGTGTCAATCCGGACGAAGTAGTGGCGCTTGGTGCAGCGATCCAAGGAGGAGTTTTGCAAGGGGATGTGAAAGACGTTCTGCTGCTTGATGTGACGCCTCTGACTTTCGGAATTGAAACTTTGGGCGGGGTGCGAACGCCACTCATCGAGAGAAACACAACTATTCCGACTTCGAAATCACAAATATTTTCTACAGCCGCGGACAATCAACCATCTGTCGAAATTCACGTTTTGCAAGGGGAGCGGGAAATGGCCAGCGACAACAAGACTTTGGGGCGATTTATTCTTGACGGCATTCCGCCTTCACCTCGCGGCCTTCCGCAAGTGGAAGTGACTTTTGACATCGATGCTAACGGAATTTTGTCAGTCAAAGCCAAAGACAAGGCTACTGGCAAAGAACAGTCTATCCGCATTGAAGCTTCGACTGGTCTTTCAAAAGATGAAATAGAAAAAATGAAAAAAGACGCCGAAGCGCACGCGGAGGAAGACAAGAAGAAAAAGGAACTCATCGAAACTCGCAATATGGCCGACACTCTGGTCTATACCACCGAAAAAGCCATTCGCGATGCCGGCGACAAAATAACCGCGGACGAAAAAAAGCCGGTGGAAGAAGCGATCGAGAACTTGAAAAAGGTGAAGGATGGCGATGACGTGGAAGCCATCAAAAAAGCGACGACTGATATGTCCACCGCGGCGCAAAAGATTGGGGAGAAACTTTACAAGGCTGCGGGTGAAGACAAGAGAGCTAATCCATTAGATGAATTTCAAAAAGCAGGCAAACCAACGGGCGATGGAGATGTGAAGGATGCGGAGACGAAAGAAGAGGACAAGAAGGACGAGGATAAAAAATAGAAAAAACAAAAAGAGCGAGATTTAATTCTCGCTCTTTTGTGTTAGAATAAGTCCAATAAGTCCTAGTCAGGATTTTCTTCAGCAAGGCGGATTTACAAAAAGGTTTTATTGGAAAAGAAAAAATTTACAAAAGTATAACTAATGGATCGTCTGCCAGGGCGGTTGGATTTTTTGACTTTCAGTTTAGTGCGTGATAGCTTGAAAGTAGTTCCGTCATATTCTAAAAAGGAGGGGAAATGGATACGAAAGGAAACCCAGTTCGTTATAAAACAGTAGAAAAAAACTGTCAGGTTAGGCGAAATGTCTTTTGCATAAATTACGAAGATTGCCTGGATTATGCCATTATGAAAAGATGGCCGGGGTTTTCGTGCGAAAGATGCGATCAATACGAAGCCGAGGATCAAGTAAGGCAAGATATGATTGGCAATTTAGTCAATCCTTTTGACAGTATCTTTGATTAATGCGCGAAAAAACAATACAAAAACCAGATAAATTGCAGGAAGGGAATAGGTCATGACCGATGACAATATTTTTCAGAAAGTGTTGAAGGTAGGCGACAGTGGGGGAGATCTTGACAGTCTCGAAAGCGAGATTTTGGAAAAGAGAAGGGAGTTGAAGGCTGGATTTTCCGGAGCGAGCAGGGAAGAAATAAAACGGGTGAGAAAGTATCTAATATCAGTCTTCGAACCCAAAAGACAAATTGCTTTTCTTCTGTCGGAATAAGAAGCCAACGCGCAAAGCAAAAATTTGTATGCTTCTCACTGGCGAAGGTTGATCTCAAAAAGACAAGTTCAAACGGGAATCTAAAGGGCTCCCGTTTTTCAATTGGCTATGGGTTTATAAAAAGACCGGACTTGTTGCGTATAGTTGTCATTTTTTGATTATGCCTGTAGAATGCCAGCAAGGAGAGGAGGGACTCTTTTTTATTATTTCTAATGAGAATAATGAAAAGTGTTCATAATTTTGTATCAGCGGCAAGATCTTTTAAAACATTCGACTAGGAGAAGACAGGATGGGAAAAACAAAGGAAGTCTCGACTGGTCAAACAAGGAACGGTAAAAATAGTTCCGCTTATGTTCCTGACACCAATGTCTTTATAATCGATCCCAAAGGAGCTGTCAAGCGTCTGCAAGCGGATGGAAGAGATGTCGTCATTCCGTGGATATCCATTATGGAGCTTCGCGGCTTGACAAATCGGCCTGACATTGCCTATGAAGCCAGGACGGCGCTCAAAACCATAAGAGCGGCATTAAAAAATTACTACCCCTCGGTGAGTTGTTGCCGCAAATTTTCAACCAGATTTTTGAAAGACTTGGACAGGAGCGAGAATGATGATAAGATAGTCGCCACAGCAGCCACGCTTCTGAGAAATCATGAGTACGAAAAGGTCACAATCGTCACCAGAGATGAAACGATGTCGATGATAGCCGAGGAACTAGGAGTCGACGTTATGGATTATCCCTACGATAAGGTCGACACTCTCAATATCTCGGCAATAAAAGAAATCAACGTGCCATTTGATGTTATCGATTTTGAAAGTCTTACCTTTCCTCTCGATGATGATGAATACGCGGGAATCATGCAAAATGAAGGGGTTATCTGCCGCAGCGACTGGCGTCCCAACGGCCAGAGAGGAGACTGGGCGCCAGCTTTCGCTGCTATCAGGAAGGGTAATGTTTTTCGGATAATTCCCGATGACATCGAGGCGGTTGGTATTAAGCCGTATAACATCAACGGTAATGGGTCGAACTGGAGCCAAAAAATAGCATTGTATCAACTACTTGATCCTGAAATCAAATTCGTGATTCTTCACGGCTCAACTGGCAGTGGAAAAACTCTCTTGGCTATTGCTGCTGCCATTGCACAGCGGTCGAAGTATGATCAGATCATCATTATGCGTCCGATGGTTCCTGTCGGTGGCAAAGATGAGCTTGGCTTTCTTCCCGGTGACAAGGAAGAAAAAATGGCTCCGTGGCTGCGTCCGATCCAACAGGCCTTCAAGGTTATCAAGAAAAGGGGATCGTGCAAGGTTGACATTCCTGATATGATAGAGAAGGAAAAAATCATCTTCGAACATATCGGACATGTCCGCGGAATGACCTATAACGACGTCTTTATTATTGTCGATGAGACGCAGAACTTCGATTCAAACTCGGCTAAGTCGGTAATTTCGAGGCTCGGCGAGGATGCCAAGATGATTTTTACTGGCGATCTTGGGCAGATAGACCATCGATTTATCAATGAGAAGACTAGTGGCCTGGCGCATGCCATTGTCCATATGTCTGATCATCCTGAACTTGCAACGACGTTTTTTGTTGATACGGTTCGCTCCAACGTAGCGAAGTTAGTTCAGGAAAGATGGAAATAGCAAGCATCTTTAGTCAAAAACATTTGCGAGCGTGGGAACCTTTTTTGGTTCTACACGCTCTTTTTTGTGTTTGGTCGCATGAGTAATAAATAGTGTTTTCCTAAAGTATTTCCAATTCTATCTTTTTATGGTATTATATTATCAAATAAACAAAAACAAAAATATGTCACAAGAAACATCGAACCAAGGTGGTCCAAAATTAAATAAAAAAGGCTGCGCTATTTTTGTGATTTGCGTAGTCCTTTTTGTTTCAGGAAGTTTTCTGGTCGATTTGGCGGGCGGATTTCCGATGATCGTCAATTGGTTTTTCACTCATGGCGACAAGGAACCGACTATTGAGGAAATTTTGAAGGGGACAGAGCCGACGGCGGCCAGGCAATATACCTTTCAAGAACCGACCAGGGAAGCGAAAAGCAGGACGATTGATTGCAAAAAACTAAATGCTTTTTCTGAACTGAAACCGCAAAATCCGCTTTGTCTTAATCTCTATAAAACAAACGCCAAGGAGATTGATGATAAGATTCAAACCGGCCAATACGATCGCATTATTCTGTATGGACAAAATTTAATCTTTGACGCTCCGTCGCAGTGGGAAATAGAGGATGTCCCTGGTGTGGATAAGCCAAAAGATACCAGTGTTAAAAGAGACGAATTGGCTCAACATGTTTATCAAAGCGCATACTTCAATGACCAAATTACTATGCCGGCCTTGCTTAAACTTTATGGTCTCAAGGATCTAAGCTTACAAAAAACTGTCTTTAGCGGGAGGCTGATATTTCCTTACCCGGCTATTTATTCCAGGGTGTCGACATATCAGGATCGAAAGGTTCTCTGTAAGGATTCATTGGAAAAAGACGGAACACCGCAGGGTTGCGCCCATCAATTCTGGAATAATGTCGTGAGCTACAGTGCTATCAGAAATCCGATGTCTATGCCTGAGCAGAGGGTTCATCGAAACGGCCGCGAAGATTTCCTTTATTTTGATCAGAACCAGCCTCAAAACTGTTTTACCAGCGATATTTTCATGCATGAGACAGCCCATAATCTTCTCAGTCTTTCTATGTATGCCGGAAAACATATGGTGGGGGAAGGGGAGTTAAAATATTTTAACGAGCATCAGGCGGGCTTTGCCGGAGATATGTACAGCGAAATAGCTTGCGGGGAAGGAAATGTTGTTAACCTAAAAACTAACAAAAAGGTGTCATTCGACAGCATTATGTCCTATAATTCTATCTATCCGGCTGGTGAAATGTCCTCATCTCATCCTATTGACAATCAATGCCGGCTGGCCGCACTTACTCAGTGGAACCGAATACTTAATGCAAAAAATTGGCAGGAGAAATTTGCTGGTTTTTATACCTTGCTTCGTGATAATTCCAAAACAAAACCGTTTCAAACTGATAAAGATTTTATAAAGTTTGTCTCTGATGCATCTGGTGACCCAAACGCTGTGGCCTTTCTTAATTCCTACGGCTGCGGACTATAGTAAGCACCGAAATAAAGAAATTAGCACTCTCGACCAGGGATTGCTAATTTTTTTATTTCATGATAAATTATAAAGGTTAAATTGTATTCATAAATATGGCGGATTACTATAATATACTTGGAGTTTCCAAGGGTTCGTCGGATGACGAGATAAAAAAAGCCTATCGAAAATTGGCGCATAAATATCATCCGGATAAAGCCGGCGGAGACGAAAAAAAATTCAAAGAAATAAACGAAGCCTATCAAGTGCTTTCGGATAAATCGAAACGCGAACAATATGACCGTTTCGGAAAAACTTTCGAAGGTGGAGGTTTTTCCGCCGGAGGCGGATCCGCCTATGGCGGAGATTTTTCCGGTTTCGATTTTAGCAATTTTTCTCGTCAACAAGGGGGCGGAATCAACTTCGAATTTGGTGGTGAAGACTTGGAAGATATTTTCTCCAATTTTTTTGGTGGCGGACGAGGTCGAGCGCAAGCAAGAAAGAAAAGAGGACAGGACATCCAGGTGGATGTGGAAATAGATTTTTTGGAAATGATCCGTGGAACAGAACGGGAAATTAATATTCGAAAAAATACCACTTGTGATCGCTGTGCGGGAACGGGCGGGGATCCAGGCTCGGAACAAAAAACTTGTCCGGTATGCAAAGGAGCAGGACGGGTGCAAAAAACCTCCCGCAGTTTTTTAGGCTCATTTTCGCAAGTGACGACTTGTCCGGAATGCCAGGGAGAAGGGAAAATATGGGAGAAAAAATGTTCCAAATGCAAAGGCGCGGGAAGAACTCAAGAAAACCAAACGATAAAGATTAAAATTCCAGCTGGCATTGAAAATGGTGGTGTTATTTCCGTTTCTGGTGTGGGTGAAGCTGGTGAAAAAGGCGCGAGTGCCGGAGATCTCTATATAAATGTTCATGTCCGGTCGCATCCTAAATTTGTCAGGCATGGCCTCGATATTCACAGCGAAGAAACTATTTCTTTTTCCTTAGCTGCACTTGGCGGGGAAATTTCAATCGAAACTGTTGATGGACAATTAATTCTCAAGATTCCTGCCGGAACACAATCAGGAGAAATTTTCCGGATAAAAGAAAAAGGTGTGCCAGAGGTTCGCGGTCGCGGTCGGGGAAATCAGATGGTAAAAATAATCGTCACGATCCCCCGGAAGCTAACACGCGAGCAAAAAGAATTGATCGAGAAACTGGGGAAAACAGGAGAGTAAATACTGTGGTATAATAATGATGAGGTCAGACTTCATCAAAATGAAAAAAACAATTTTCATCATCGCGTTTCTTTATTGTGTCTTTATGTTCTCTTATCTTTCGTCTAAATATCTGTTGGAAGACCAAGCTCAATGCGGAAGATGTGTCCGGGTATGCCAGGTAACGTGTCTGGATAAAAACCCATGCAGCTTTGCAGGCTATGTCAAAACATATTTCATGTCCGCTTTTAGTGGCTGTAAAAAATATTTTAAAATAAATATCAAATCAATATGAATCTCGCAACAATACTTTCCAAATTAGGAATCGCCACTAGTTTTACTCAAGACGTAACCTTGCTGATTGTCATTGCTCTCGCCAGTTTTCTTTTTGCAGTTTTTATCGGCAAATCAAAACTAGCGGCCGTTTTAGTCGGGTCATACATTTCCTTTGCTCTTATCAGCGTAGTGCCCGAAAGTTATCTGGCGGGAAATGGGTATAAATTCCTGGCTTTCTTGATAATTATGGTAGGGTTGACTTTATGGGGCGGAAAAATGATCGATATTTCCATCGGTGGCATCGGGAGCGGGTTTATGTGGAAGATATTTGTGATGAGTTTTTTGGAAGTAGTGATGATTTTGAGCATCGTTCTCTCTCTTGTTGCCAAAAAAGACGCGCTCCTTTATGTTTCCTCGTCTTCATATGGATATCTGATAAATGACCCAATGCGTCTCATCTGGATGGCGGCGCCACTTCTCTTTTTGCTTTTTGTGCAGAAGAAAAGATATTAAACTCTGGCGTCATTGACTTGGAAATTAAGTTTTGCTACAATAGCGAAAGTTGTTTTTCCGCAACTTGTTTTTAATATTTTGGGTCGTTATCTGCCTAGGGCGGACTGATAGAACAGTGTTAAAAACTTAATAAACAATACGGGTCGTTAGCTCAGCCTGGTAGAGCAGTTGCCTTTTAAGCAAACGGTCGGAGGTTCGAATCCTCCACGACCCACTAAATTAATTCTCGAAAGGGAATTTTTTGTCTTTTTGCTGCTATCTGCTATAATGTTAAATAGTCCCAGCACCAATTCCGATAAAGATTAGTGTAGTGTAAAGACTTGTGCTCGGATTCGCCTAACGGCTTAAAAGATAAAATAATTTATAAATATACTTGCGAATTGGTGCGGGATGCTCATTCTTGTAGCTCCTCGTACCTCGGAGACAAAAATGGCAAAAAAATATTTTATTACGCTTTCTGTATTAATAGTAACAGTTGTCTTGTCCGGATGTTCTTTGATGCCGACGACCAATACTGCAAGTACCGAACAAAAAATTACTGTTTCACCTTCTGTCTGGAAATCAACGGACGGCGGTAGGACGTGGACAGTGAAAAATATCGCCAGCGCGAAACCAACATCTATCGATTGGGACGTTTTGCGGATTGTAGTGAATCCTACTGATTCTAATAATATCTTTGTTGGTCTCAAAAGCGGCGGAATGATGGTGAGTGTGGATGGCGGAGAACGTTGGAAGCCGACTATTTTTGTTTCGGAAAAAGTATATGGGCTGGAACTAGCTCCTGACGGAAGGACAATTTACGCTAGCGCGGTTTATAACGGTCGGGGAAAAATTTTTAAGAGTGTGGATAAAGGTGAAAACTGGGAGGAAGTTTATACCGCGGCCAACGACGGGCCTCTGGTCGTTGCGATGAAACTGGACAAAAATGATCCACAAACAGTCTATGCGGCGACTTCCGACAATTTGCTTCTCAAAAGCCGTGACGGAGGAGGATCATGGAAAAATATTTTTAAGGCCGAAGCGCCGATTATCCAGATAGAAATAGATAAAAACGATTCCAATCTTCTATATATACTTGATGATGGTGGAAACGTAGCTCGGAGTAAGAATGGCGGAGAAGCGTTTGAAAAGATAACGCCAGAGAATTCCAATACAATGTTTGGATCGTCATCAGGGATCAGTGCTATAAGGGTGGGCATAGGAGCTAAGGAAATTTACGCTGCAGGAAACAATGGCATTGCCAAAAGCGGCGATACGGGAAATTCCTGGGAAAAAATCAATACACTAAACGATCCAGAAAGCACGCCAGTGACTGCCTTGGCTATAAATCCGCAAGATTCCAAAAAAATTGTTTATGGTTCAGCACAAGCGGCCTACGAATCGGTGGATAGCGGATCAAGCTGGACAGCTTTCCAATTCGAAGTTTCCAAGGGTATCACTGCTCTGGAATATGACCCGCAAAACCCGGATGTTGTTTGGGCGGGGTTTAAAAAATAATAAGCGATGCGAACGATGCGAACTAACATGCGAATGATGCGAATAGTTTGCGGCATTCGTATGAATTCGCGGATTGGCATCGCTATATAATTATGGTAAAGTCACTTATCGACGGAAAAAAAGGAGATCTGGAAAAAGCGCTGGAACGCTTCAAGGAGGATTTGAACCAATTGAGAACGGGACGCGCCAGCGCGTCGCTTGTTGATTCTCTCATGGTGGATTATTATGGTTCAAAGTCACCTATAAAACAGGTAGCCTCAATTACTACGCCTGATCCGAAAACTATTATGATATCTCCCTGGGACAAAGACAATCTGGTGAATATCGAAAAAGCCGTGCGGGAATCGCAGCTCAATCTCAACCCGATGAATGATGGCCAAGTGATCCGGATCAATATCCCGCCGCTCAACGAAGAGCGCAGAAAAGAGTTGGTGAAAGTTTTGAACCAGAAAACGGAAGAATCTCGGGTGGCCATCAGGAAAAACAGAGAAGATGTTTGGGATGAAATTCAAGAACTGGAAAAAAATGGTGACATTGGCGAGGATGATAAATTTTCCGGAAAAGAAAGACTGCAAAAGATGATTGATGAGTATAATGATAAAATTGAGGAAATTAGAGAGAAGAAGGAGCAGGAAATAATGACAATATAACAAACAATTTAACCGTCATCCCGAGCGAAGTGAGCCTGCGAAGCAGGAGAACGGAGTCGAGGGATCTGCTAAATACTACTTCAAGTTTAGTTATTAGCAGGATTTATAACCAGAGGTAATTCAAGGCAGATCCTTCGACTCCGGTTCGACTTTCGTCGAACCTCCGCTCAGGATGACGGCGTTTTTTATTTTTATGTTGGCAATACTAGTATTTATTATCATTTTAGGAGTTTTGATTTTTGTTCACGAACTGGGTCATTTTGTGGTGGCAAGACGCAATGGAATTCGATGCTATGAATTCGGTTTTGGTTTTCCTCCAAGATTTTTTGGCATCCAGTTTATAAAAGGTGAGCGGATGGAAAAAGTGAGTGAAGTGGAGGAGATGAAAGTAGAGGTAACAGATATAAAATCCGGAGATGAAGAGATTCTAACCGAAACAGTGACAGAAAAGATCCATAAAGTGGACAAATTGATGCCGGTCGGACGATGGAGAATTATCTGGGGGCATGACGACGATGATGAGAATGAAAAAAGAGATTGGGATGAAATTGAAAAAAATAATTACAAACGTAGCACGATATATTCTCTCAACTGGATCCCGATCGGCGGGTTCGTGAAGATAAAAGGCGAGGACGGCGAGCATCGAGATGATCCGGACAGTTTTTCATCGCGCCCTGCTTGGACACGGACAAAAGTGCTCGCGGCCGGAGTGGCGATGAATTTTGTTCTGGCTTGGTTTCTGATATCTCTTGGACTTATGATTGGCGCTCCGCAGGCAGTGGAAGGAAACAATGCTCCAGCTGACTCAAAGATCCAAATTGCCGAAATTGCCAAAAGCAGTCCGGCTGAAACAATGGGGCTAAAGATTGGAGATGAAATTTCCAAAGCGCAGGTTGCGCCCGATGGAAAAAATATAAGCCTAAAAAACATAGAAGAGGTTCAAAATTATATCAATTCAAATAAGGGTCAGGAAGTTACATTAAAAATAATCCGGGGAAAAGAAATATTGGATATAAAGGGGACTCCGAGGGCTGCGGCTCCGGAAGGGCAGGGGCCGCTGGGGATTGCTATGGCCGAGACGCAGCTGGTAAGTTATCCGTGGTATGAAGCTATTTGGAAAGGTTTAATTTTTACCGGAAATCTTATCGTTACTATTCTTGTCGCTTTTTATGGACTGCTCAAAAGCCTTATTATGGGTCAGAGCGTCGGTGCGGCAGTAACTGGGCCGGTGGGAATAGCCGTTCTTACCAAAGACGTGACAAACTTGGGTCTGGTTTATATCCTGCAATTTGCCGCGGTACTCTCGGTGAATCTTGGCATAATAAACATTTTGCCTATCCCAGCGCTTGATGGCGGACGAATATTTTTTATCCTCATTGAAAAAATAAAAGGCAAACCGGTATCTCATAAAGTAGAACAAGCTTTTCACACCGCATTTTTTATGCTTCTTATCATGCTTATGCTGGCCGTTACTTTTCATGACGTGATGAAGTTGGCGAAATAAATCGAAATAAATCGTTGCAAAAAAGCCTAATTTATGTTAAAGTGGCACTATGAAAATTGACGTTAAAAAATTAAATAAGGGAGTTTTGGAACGGGGCATAAGGCTTGTTGTTTTATTTGGTTCTCAAGCCGAAAAAAAAGCCCGCAGTGATAGCGACTATGACATTGCTGTTTTAACAACAAACAAAAAAAATATAAAAGAACTTGATAATTATAATAATGCTCTGTTTTTTTTATGTGAAGCTTTGAATATTCCGGATTATAAAATGGACTTGACTAATTTAAACGATGCCAGTCCTTTTTTGATGAACGAAATAACCAGATCTAGCCGGCTTATATTTGGAGATGGGGATGATTTTGCTGCTTTCAAAGCTAACGCGATGCGGGAATATATTGCTACGCGCGGCCTCAGGGAGTTGGAAGAAAAACTTATAATCAAGCGTCAAAAAATATTGGCGGAAAAAATTTATGCTTAGAAAGGATTTTATTAAAAAGAAAATAAGCCTTATTCAGGAAGAGCTTGGCAGACTGGTGGTTTTTAAGGATTTTACTCTCGAAGAAATCGCTGGAGATTTTTTCAAATATAATACTCTCGAACGGTTGCTGGAAAAAATTATTATACGAGCTATAGATATAAATCAGCATATTATCGGAGAATTAGCTGACGAGAAAACCAAAGCTCCGGACAGCTATCGGGATACTTTTACGGAAATTACAAAATTTGAAGTTTATCCGAAAGAGTTTGGGGAAAAGATATCGCAAAGTGTGGGGACTAGAAATGTATTGGTTCATGACTATGATGACGATGAAACTGATTATAAAAAAATTTATTATTCAGTAGGCGACTGTCTGAAGGAATATCATAAATATTGCGAATACATTTTGGAATTTTTGGAGAAAGGAAAAGCATCCGAAACCCGCCTTGTTTAAAATAGAAAAATCAAGAATTCAGCTCGTTTTGCTGTTTCGACACTCAATTTTAGATAGTGCAGTGAAAATTAATGAATAAAATGGCTTGTTATAGCCATTTTTTGTAACCAACCTTTACAAAAGTCGTTTTTGGGTGTATAATCACATATTCTTTCCAGCGCGGAGAGAATCTCTGACCTCGGGACGAGGGGTAAAAAAATTGGGCGAACGAGCCTAAAAAAGGAGACGAGTATGGGTGATGTAAGAGAGGTTCTTGAAAAACTGCAGGACTTGGATGCGGGAAAGCTGCTTGCATTAGTCGATGCTTTCCCTGGACAAAGAGCAGGACTGGATGCAGTTCTGCGTGGAGAAGAGCGAATTATTCTCGAAAAAATAATTCGCAAACTCCTTGATAAAAGCGGACGCTGTATTCCCGCGCACCTTGGTATCACAGCCAGTGTGTGTGACGAGAACCGCGGTTTCCATGTCGAGCTTCCCAAGCTCAGCTACGCGGAAATTCGCGAGCGGACTGCCGGTTTTTTCCCGGGTACGGAAGTTGCTTCGGCGAATAAATTTGTAGATGTAGCCGAAGTGCTTAGAGCGAAGTATGATAGCCACGAATTGGTGGGCAATTTCTTTCAGCGCGCTCGGCCGATTGTTCTGCCGAAGTGTGATGCGCGGGAAAACTACGGCTCATTAATGCAGAATTTCATCCTGCCGGCGGTGGAGCGGGCTTATAAGGACCAGTTTCCCAAGCGAAAATTCACAAATTACCGCAAAGGCGAACTGGATGGAAAAATCGCCATCATTTCCGATACCGGCCATGAAGAGTTGGTGTCGCTGATGGCCGAGGAATCAGTTGTCGCCTGGTATTCGCCGAACCCGCTTCAGGGATTTTCTATCTTTGCCCAGCGTGAAGCGATGAAAATCCTTATGCGGCATGGAGGATTTGCATTGGCCGGCGGCGTGGACACGGGAACAGCGGTCGTCGCCTATACTGAAACGATGGCGCGCGATTTCAAAACCCCGGCCTATATCTGCAGCGCTCTTTCGTGGCGGTCCGCCGACGATTCGCTCTGCTTCGGCGCGGGCGGCGGCGGGTTCGGCTTCGGCGGCGCCGCCGGTCTCGCCGATGCGTACTACGACGGCTCTGGCGGCCTCGTCCTCTTCAGGTAGCGCGGGGGATTGTTCTTTGGAATTTTTTCTCTTGGGCCAGGTATTTTGGCTTTTGGTCTTTGGGAAAATGGGAGGCGCGGTGATTTTTCACCCCGCCTCTTTTTATTTTTTCAAAAATTTGGTAAACTTATTTTGAGAGTAGGCTAATGCATCTTGATTTACGGATCAAGGTCGCCGAAATTGTATGATTCTTCATAGAGCATCAGAATCTTGCCGTTGCGACATTCCTGACTTTTCAGATTGCAAGAGCGTATGCGAAGATTTATAGGCGCTACTTATTTCTTTCCAGCGCTCAAAAGGGGCGGAATAAAATTCAGTCTTGCATAATTTTGCGGGGCAGTGAAACGGGCGGAAAGAAATAAATTTCGTGGCAGTCCGCCGACTATTCGCTCAACTTCAACGCGAACGACGACGAGTTCAACTTCGACAACACCGACAATCTCGCCGATGCGAACAACAACAACTCTGGCGGCCTCGTCCTCTTCAGGTAGCACCCAAAAACAAGAGTCCCGTTTTTCGGGACTCTCATCTTTTTGCTAATTAAGCGATTTTTGCCATCCGCCGATCATCCGACCTATTTCCTGAATTTGTTTTTGCAACGCCAGATATTTTTTGCTGTCCAGCATCTTTATATCATTGCCGAGCCGGATAAAAATTTTCAGCGTATCAAATTTTATATTCGCTTTTCTGATGTACGCGATCTTTTCCGGTTTTGACGCGCTTCCGGCGGCCAGCAAAAGCTCAAGAGTTTCGATGATATACATTTCGCATTTGCTTCCAAGAGTGTATTTGTCCTTTTTGGGAAATAATTTTGAGTAGCTATAAAAACTTTTATATAGCTCATAAACCTTCTTTATAACCGGCAAATTATTATTGTAATCACTCATAAATATGTACGATAAATTAGTTAGCTTGGAAAACCTTTTTGTTTCCTGGAAAGAATTCAGGAAAGGAAAACAGAATAAAACTGATGTCCAGTTTTTTGAAAGATTTTTAGAGGATAACATTTTTGCTATCCATGAAGAATTAAAGAATCAATCTTATCGCCATGACAAATACAAAACTTTTTATATTCAAGACCCAAAACCGAGGATTATCAGTAAAGCAACGGCGAAAGACAGATTTGTCCATCACGTCGTTTCTCGTGAGCTATATGACGTTTTTGATTCTTCTTTTATATTCCATTCCTATTCTTCGAGGGAAGAAAGAGGAACTCATCTGGCTGTCAAAAATCTTTCAAAGTGTTTGAGACGAACGAGCAGAAATTATACTCGTCCGGCCTATGTTCTAAAATGTGACATCAGAAAATTCTTTGCCAGCATGGATCATAAAAAACTTCTGGAATTGATCGAGCGCAAAATTTCCGATAAGAACTTTTTGTGGCTGATTGAAGAAATAATCAACAGTTTTTCTTCAGGAGAAGCCTTGCAATTAGCGGAAAATGCTTGGGGGGGGGGCGTTAAAAGGTGGGAAAATTGGAAAAAAGGGACTTCCGATTGGCAACATCACTTCGCAAATTTTTGCTAACATATATCTCAACGAGTTGGATTGGTTCATAAAAAGAAAGTTAAAAGTGAAAAATTATTTTCGCTATGCCGACGATTTTGTTATAGCCCATTGCGAAATTGGTTATTTGAAAGAAGCTTTGTCGCAAATAGACCATTTTTTGAAGAATAAATTAAAATTAGAGCTTCATCCTAATAAAGTCGAAATACGAAAATTTAGCCAGGGAATAGATTTTTTAGGATATGTTATCCTTCCTCATTATATAGTGTTGCGAACAAAAACCAAAAGGCGGATGATGAAAAAACTATCATTGAAACATAAGATGCTCCGAGAAGAGTTGGTTTCCGAAGAATCACTCAATCAAAGCGTTCAGTCGTATTTTGGGATACTAAAGCATTGCGAAGGGTATGGAATTGAGGGGAAAATATTGAGGTTAAAGAGGCAGAATATGGAACGTAGTTCAGTTTTTTTATTGTTTTGACACTCATCGCTAATTAGCGTATTATATATAAGAAATAAGAATAAAAATAAAAAATATTACTCTAATTAAACAGACGTCTAGTAGTGTTTCTTTTTGTGTTTTTATCCCCCACCACCTTTTTGCTTTTTTAAATAATTATTAGGGTCATATTCCCCGTAGCTTGCTGCGTAAGAATATAAAAAATGACCTTAATACCCCGTCAGCTTGCTGCGGGGAAGTTTATTCTTCAACTAAATTTAAAAGAAGGATAATTTTTAACTGTAGAGAAATAGACGCTTTTGAATATTTCGCGCCAAGCGCAAGCAAAAAAGTGGTGGGGGATGAATATTATGGGAAAAATAAAAGATATTTTCAAAAAACTGACCGGTAATGTTTTTGGCAATTTGTCCAAGGATATTGGTATTGATCTGGGCACGGCCAATACGCTGGTCTATGTCCGTGGGCAGGGAATAGTCATCAACGAACCGTCAGTGGTAGCTATCAACAAAAAAACCGGACAAGTCCTGGCCATTGGCAAAGAAGCCAAGAGGATGGTGGGAAAAACCCCCGGCCATATCGTGGCGACAAGGCCCCTGGTTGACGGTGTGGTGAGCGATTTCGAAGTGACCGAGCAGATGCTCAAATATTTCATTGAAAAAGTGCACAAGGGCAGTTTCACGCTTTTCCCGCGACCAAGAGTAGTGGTCGGAATCCCGTCGGAAGTGACAGAAGTGGAAAAAAGAGCGGTCATCGACGCGACACTTTCTGCCGGAGCGCGCGAAGCTTTTCTCATTGATGAACCAATGGCGGCGGCAATTGGAGCAAGACTTCCTGTTCAAGAAGCGGCGGGAAATATGGTGGTAGACATCGGTGGCGGGACGACGGACATTGCTATTATTTCCCTTGGTGGTATCGTAGTTTCACGAAATTTACGTATTGCCGGAGATGAGATGAATGAAGATATCATCCGCTATTGTCGCGATGAATTCAATTTGCTTATCGGTGAAAAAACAGCCGAAGATGTGAAGATTGCCATCGGTAGCGCTTGTCCGCAAAAAGAAAAGATGCAAATGGAAGTACGCGGTAGGGATCTTGTGAGCGGGCTTCCTAAGGAAATTATCATCAATGACGACCAGGCAAGGGACGCTCTTTTGCGTTCTATTAGAATTATTATCAATAATATTAAAACCGCCATAGAAGAAACTCCACCAGAATTAGTGGCGGACATTATGCAAAGAGGAATAATCCTGGCTGGCGGAGGCAGTCTTGTCCGAGGACTTGACCGGGTAATTGCCGATCAGGCGGAAATGCCGGTGCGGATGATGGAAGACCCCCTGACAGCGGTTGTCCGCGGTTGTGGCATAGTTTTAGAAGATATTGATACATTGCGGGAGGTTTTGGTGGAGAATCAACATGAGAAGTCTTTGCGCTAGGCGGATAAAGATACAAGATACAAGAAACAATAACCAAACAAATATCAAATTACAATAATCAATAACCAGGCAGATTGAAATTTTGGAGATTGGTTATTGGATATTGTTTGTATCTCGTTTCTTGGTTATTGGTTATTTAAAGCAAATGTCCAGAAACTACTTTACTCCAAAACTAACAAAATTAATAGCAACGGTACTGGTGTGCGTGTTGCTTGTTTTTTTAAACCCCAAAGGGATATTTAATCCCGCGCGGACTCTTTTTTGGACTGCCTCTTATCCTTTTCAAAAAACTTTCTATATTATCAGCCAAAAAACAAGGAATACTTTTGAATTTCTGGGATCAATATCCGATCTCAAAGCCGAAAACGAGAATCTTATAAAAGAAAATAATAATTTAGTTGGAGAATTGGTTGGTCTCAAGGACGTCAAAAAAACCAATGAAAATCTGGAAGAACAGCTGAAACTGATTCCTAAGAATAAATATGATCTGGAAGCCAGCTATGTCATTGGGCAAGATCCGCAAAAATTAGGCAGTTGGATAATGATAGACAAGGGAAGCGCCAATGGGATCGCGCCGGATATGCCGGTGATCGTAGGTGAAGGAATCTTGGTGGGAAAAACCAGTGAAGTCTATCCATATAGTTCTAAAGTGGAACTTCTGACATCAGCTTCCAGTTCGGTCAACGCTCTTGACATTGAAACCGGCGCCAAGGGACTAGTGCGGGGGGAATATGGGTTGGGAATAGTTCTTGATATGGTGGAACAATCAGAGGTGCTCAATGTTGGCGATATGGTCATTACGTCCGGTCTTGGCGGGAATGTTGGCCGGGGATTATATATTGGCGCTATAACGCAGATAAAAACATCGGACGACAGACTTTTTCAAGAAGCAGTCATTTCTCCCCGTATAAAATATTCAAAACTAGACGTGGTTTTTGTAATAAAAAAATAGCGTGTTCCAAAAAACCATTATTTTTATCATGATCCTGGTGGCGGCCATTTTTCAGGAGGCGGCAATGGTCAATTTTTTCCCGGCTCTCATGGTTCCGGATGTGCTTTTAGTTGTGGTCGCGCTTTGGACGGCGCGCATTGGCTTTGAAAAGACATGGCCGCGGGCAATTCTTGCGGGACTCATGCTGGATCTTATTTTTTTCTGGCCGCCAGGCGTAAATATTATTAGTCTCGTGGTCGTTTCATATCTGGTCAGTTTTTTGGCCAAAAGATTTCTGATTTCGCAAAAAGGATGGAAATTTATTTTTCTAGTGATCCTTACCGTCATCAGTACCATAATTCTCCATTTGATCTATTATTTAGTTTCCACCACACTTTTGTTGTCAGAAAATTATATGAAGATGGGAGCGGAAAGTATTTTTAGTATTGGGATCATCTATAAGATCATGGCGAATTTAGTCATATTATTTGTGGTCTATTGGCCGGTCAAAAAAGTGGAAGACTTTTTATCGATGTTTAATCAAAGCGTCATTAGCACAAAAAGATAATGTTTAATAATTTTTTTCAGAAAAGAAGGATTTACCCCCACACCAAAGGCTACCGCCAAAGGCACCGATTGGGTTTTCTTGGCATTTTTGGTGTGGGGGTGAAAAAGGGAATGGAGATTGAAGATTCTATCATGACCATCACCGAGGAAGAAAAAGCAACTATTGAAGCTCCATTTGCCAAAAAAGGACTAGTGATAATCTGGTATTTTTTTATCGCAGTAGTTGTGATTCTCGGAGCGCGAGTTTTTTATCTCGACACTATAAAGGGCTCATACTATGCCCAGATATCCAGAGAAAATAGAATTAGAAGAATCCCCATCAAAGCTCCCCGAGGAAATATTTTGGACAAATTTGGACACGTTCTAGCCAGAAGCACGCCTAGCATCGACGCTATTTTTCTCCCCAGCTATTTGCCAACCGACCAGGGAGAAATAAAAAAGATGGCTAATGAGCTAGCTGGAATTTTAGGAATGGAAGAGGGAAACTTGGAAATACTTCTGGAAAATCAGGATAGAAAATCGCCCGACCCGGTGCTTATCAAGGAAAATATCAGCCAGGATCAGTCGCTCATTCTGTCTGAAAGAGCCAAGGAACTGCCTGGTGTCACTATCGACAAAACTGCCATTAGAAGTTATGAAGATGGTTCGGCTTTTTCCCATGTCTTGGGTTATGACGGAAAAATTACGCAAGCGGAATTGCAAAATAACAACGAATACCTCATGACCGACTACATTGGAAAAACGGGACTGGAAAAAGAATATGAAAAAGAATTGCGCGGTGTCTATGGCGCGCGACAGGCGGAAATTGATTCATTGGGCAACGTCAAAAAAGACTTGGGTATCATCAACCCGGAAGCCGGAAGTGATTTAGTTTTGAATATTGATGAAGAATTGCAAAAAAAGATTTATGATAGCTTGACTCAAGCTTTAGAAAATACTGATACCAAAACAGCGGCCGCAGTGGCTATTGACCCAAGGAATGGCGGGATATTGGCTATGGTTAGTTTGCCTGGTTTTGACAATAATCAGTTTGCCCGCGGGATTACCAATGATGAATATAAAAATATTGTTTCGGACAAAAACTTGCCGCTTTTTAACCGGGCGGTTTCCGGCGAATACCCACCGGGGTCGACCATAAAACCGGCTATCGCAACAGCCGCTTTGACCGAAGGTACTATTACGCCAGGAACTATAATTGATGGTCTGGGCGGAAATTTGCAGATCGGCAATTTTCATTTTGGCGACTGGAAAGCGCACGGACCGTCTGATGTGCGAACGGCGATTGCTGAAAGTAATGACATTTTTTTCTATACCGTTGGCGGTGGTTATGGGAACATAGAAGGCTTGGGAATGACGAAAATGAAAAAATATGAAAATCTTTTTGGATTTGGCAGTCCCACCGGCGTTGACTTGCCTTCAGAAGCAACTGGATTTATTCCTGATGAGGACTGGAAACTGCAAAAAATAGGAGAAAAATGGTATATCGGCGACTCCTATCATTGCGCTATCGGGCAAGGGTTTGTGACCGCCACTCCGATGCAGCTGGCCAATTACGCGGCTGCCCTGGCTAACGGCGGAACTCTTTATACGCCGAGGATTGTCAATGAAATAAAAAAGATTAGTGGCCAGAAGGAATATATCAATCCGAAAATTATCCGAAAAGGCTTTATTTCCGATTCTGTGTTGAATGTGGTGCGTGAAGGTATGCGCCAAACGGTGACTGGCGGTACGGCGCAAAGCCTCAAAACGCTTTCTGTTCCCATAGCTGGAAAAACGGGAACGTCCCAATTCGGGACGGAAAACAGGACGCACGGTTGGTTTATGTCATTTGCGCCATACGACAATCCGACCATCGCTATGATCGTCCTTGTCGAAGGTGGGGGAGAAGGAAATTCTTCCGCGGTACCCGTGACCAAAGAAGTTTATGATTGGTATTTTTCCAGCCATTGACAGTAATGCTGGTTCTGCTACAATTTTTATATTGTTATAAAAAAGTAGCTAAACTTGCCCTTGAATAGGGCAGGTTTTAAAAAATTCATCCCCCACCACTTTTTTTCTCGGTCTTCGACCGAAAATAAGAAAGAAAAAAAGTGGTGGGGGATAAAAATAAAATCCAAAAAACTTATGGCCAAAATTGTTACCCCGGAAGGGATGAAAAAAATTAAAGATGAACTCGAACACAGACGGACGACAATTCGCCAGAATATTGCTAATGCCATAAAAGAAGCCAAAGAACAGGGTGATCTCTCTGAAAACGCGGAATATTCCGAAGCCAAACGCCAGCAATCAGAAAATGAGGCGCGAATTGCGGAACTGGAATACGCGCTAAAAGAGTCGACCGTGGTTTCGTATGAAAAAGGAACTGGTGTGGTGCAGATGGGCTCCAGCGTCAAAGTAAAATGGAATGGTTCGGAGATGGAATTTCAGATAGTCGGTTCCAACGAAGCTAACCCCGGGGAATTCAAGATTTCCAACGAAAGTCCGATGGGCAAAGCCTTCATGAGTCACAAGAAAGGCGATAAGGTGGAAGTCAATACGCCCGGAGGAGAAGTAAGATATACAATACTTGATGTAAAATAATTTTTGTAGTTCTTTCTTATTCTGGAGGGGAGGGGAAAATGCAGGCAGAAGTTTTCATTGGAGAGGGGGATGTGATATACATTTTGGGTCATGGCGTGTTGCGAAAAGTAACTGACAACAAATGGGAATTCAAGCCGGAAAAAATAAATGGCCTGAGAAAACTTGATGACCCTCTAAAGATTGAGAATTTTTTTAATGAGGAGGAAAAAAGGTTCAAAACTAACGGGAACGGTAGTAGCAATAATCCATAGAAACTTACAATCACGCCAAAACTGGCATCAAGGGACCCAACAGGGCCCCTTAATTTTGTCCAAAGTGTTTTTATTTTAGGCCATGCGGTTTTATTGATTTATTAGTTAAAATACGCTACATTAAAGACATACTAAATACTTTATACTAAATACAAAATACAATTTTATGCGTGAGGATATTCAAAAAACAAAGCTGGAAAAATTAGAAAACATTAAAAAGGCCGGTATGGAGCCATATCCGGAAAAAACGGAAAAAAACATGACTAGTGCGGAAGCACTCGAAAAATTTTCTGAATTTTCAGGAGATAAAAAAGAGATAATTCTGGCTGGCCGTATAAAATCCTTTCGTTTGATGGGCAACATTGCTTTTGCCCATGCGGAAGACGGAACGGCCAAGATTCAATTTTTCCTGAATAAAAAAGTTCTGGATGCGGAAAAATTCAAACTTTTTGTTGGCAGTGTAGAAGCCGGAGATTTTGTGGAAGCGAGAGGAATCCTTTTTGAAACTAAGGCCGGGGAAAAATCTTTGGAAGTTCATAACTGGAAGATGCTTTCCAAGAACATCCGGCCAATCCCGACGGAATATTTCGGATTGAAAGACGAAGAAATGCTTCTTCGGAAAAGATACCTGGATCTTATGATGAATCCGGAAACACGCGAACTTTTCCGGAAGAAAAATATTTTCTGGCAGGCTATCAGGAATTATTTGTCAGACGCTGGATTTTTGGAAGTACAGCTTCCGGTTATGGAGCATATTCCCGGTGGCGCTGAAGCTGAACCGTTTATCACTCATCACAACGCTCTTGATCAGGACTTTTATTTAAGAATATCATTAGAATTACCACTTAAAAAATTGCTTGTTGGCGGGTATGAGAAAGTGTTTGAAATTGGACGGGTTTTTCGTAATGAGGGTATTGACCGAGAGCATCTTCAAGAATTTGATAATACCGAATTTTATTGGGCATATGGCGATTTAGATAAGGGCATAGAACTTGTGAAAAAATTATACAAGAAAATAGTTTTTGATGTTCTAGGCAGCTACCAACATAAATTTGAAGAGGGAATTATTGATTGGGAAAATGATTTTCCGATTGTCGATTATTTTACTGAATTTCAAAAGGAAACAGGAATCGATTTGAATCAAAAAATAACTGTTGAAGAGCTGAAGAAGAAGGCCGACGATTTGGGCATAAAATATGAAACTGGATATAGCAAAGGCAGAATGATCGACACTCTTTATAAAAAAACTGTCCGACAAAAAATGGTTCAGCCTTGTTTTTTGACAGGGCACCCTGTCGAAGTTTCACCGTTGGCCAAAAAAGATCCCAATAATTCCAAAAAGGTAAGGCGAGTCCAGGTAATTGCCGGACGATCTGAATTGGGAAATGGTTGGGCTGAAATTAACGATGCTCTTGATCAGCGAAGTAGGTTTGAAGAACAGGCGAAACTTCGTGAAGCTGGAGATAAGGAGGCACAAATGTTTGACGAAGATTTTGTGGAAGCTTTGGAATATGGCATGCCGCCGGCTTTCGGTTTTGGCATGGGCGAACGATTTTTCGCTTTCATTATGAACAAATCCGTCCGTGAATGTGTCATCTTTCCGGCGATGAAGAATAAGGAATAAATTTAAATCTATGAAACTTACTCAAAAAGAAGCTGAATCAAAACATAAATATGGCATAGACTTGAAAGTGTATAAGATGAATAACAAAAAGATAGGACTAATTTACGTAAGTGTCAAAGCAGGACATTTTGAAGAATTTTATAACAAAAAAAGCACATTTACTTATTATGTGCTTGAAGGAAAAGGAGAATTTTATTTAAATGGAAAAGGAATTAAAGTTAAGGCGACTGATGTCATAACCATACCTCCGCGAACTAAAATTTATTATCTTGGTAAAATGAAACTTATTCTTATAACAACTCCAGCGTGGGAATATAAGCATGAAGTGCATGTCAGAAATATTAAGCCAAATCTGAAATAATAATTTTTTATGGAAGAACTAGGAATTACAAAACAACAAGCTTCGGAGTTGGTGGAAAAGTATATCACCAATCCGATAACCAAGCTTCACCTCATTGAATCAGAAGAGATAATGAAGGCTCTCGCGCGGAAGTTTGGGGAAGATGAAGAAAGGTGGGGGATAATTGGTCTTCTTCATGACATTGATTGGGATATGTCGAAAGACAATACTGTGGAACATTGCGCGAAAATGGTTCCTATTTTGAAAGGGGCCGGTGCGACTGATTTTTTGGTGGAAACAATCTTGTCTCATGGTTATGGCAATCCGCTTTGCGGCGTGCCACAGGACAAAGTTCGCTCAACACGATTAGAATATAGTTTGGCAGCAGCGGAAACGCTGACCGGACTTATCGTGGCTTCGGCCTTTGTCCAACCGGATAAAAAACTGGCTAGCGTGAGATTGGAATCACTCAAGAAAAAATTTAAATCAAAAAGCTTTGCTGCCGGATGCGACCGAGAGATAATCAAGGAATGTGAAAAAGCCGGCGTTCCACTGGATGAATTTTTGGAACTCGGACTTACCGCACTGCAGAACATTAGTTCCAAATTAGGATTATAAAATTATCAAGAGAGTAATGCTACCATTCATCGATGAATGGTAGTGAAATAAAATGTCAAAAGTTAAGGCCCATCTAGTCGATAAAAAAATAAAAAACAAAATAATTGATGAATTTTTTGAGATTATATCCGATCTAAAAAATAAAAAGGAATCATCTGGTTTTTTGAATGGATTATTAACGGACAGCGAAGTATTAATGATTGCCAGGCGAATTCAAATTGCCAAAATGCTCCTGGATGGAAATGATTACGAAACTATCAGAAAAAAATTGAAAATAAGCCTCTATAATATTAGTCGGATAGATCGATGGCTGAGAGGTGATGAAGGCAGGCTAATGTTGATAATCGGGAAAGTTAAATCTGGTCGAAATACTGATAAAAAAATTCTTTTGTCTGGCAGTATGCTAAACAAATTTGCTCACCATCGACTGACTAGCAAAATCCTGTCTTGATGTCACTTCCATTTATCGATGAATTGACAAATGGAAGCATGAAGTAATGTTGATAATTATAATATTGTAAGATATGAAAAGGGAATTATCCTGTAAAACCGGTCTAAAAAAGAATATCCTAAGCAAAACTGTTTTTGAAAGAGAAATTTGTCTTTGCAAAAAACTGAATAAAGAAAGTAGGGGAAAGGGTTGCAGATGGGGAAAGTGCAAGAATTGCGGAGTGATTCCGCTTTTATATAAATTATACAAAGGGGTTTTAATTGAAGATAAAAAGGAGCTTCAAATAATAAAAAATAAATTATTTTTCTAAACATATGAAAATAACTATTTTGGGGAGCATTTCTAATGCAGAGAAAATGTATCAAATTATTGATCAGCTAAAAGCGATGGGTCATGAAATTTTTTCCCATGATGCCATGGAACAATATGCCAAGGGGGACGAAGATTTGATTGCTAAAATTGAGGCTGATCATGCCAATATGAAAATTCAGCACGATGTTATCAAGTGGTATTACGATGCTATTGGAAAGAGTGATGCGGTGCTTGTCTGTAATTTTGAAAAAAACGGAATCGCGGGCTACATTGGTGGCAATGTTCTTATGGAACTGGCATTTGCCCATGTTTTAAATAAGAAGAAATTTTTATTGAACGATATACCGGAAGTTGGCCATAAAGATGAAATACGAGCCATGCAGCCGATTGTTATTGGAGGAGATTTATCGAAAATACTATGAAAAAGATTATTCTTGCCACAGCTTCGCCATATCGCCAGGGGGCATTCGAGATGCTTGGGATTGATTTTGAAGCGTCGGTCAGTAATATAGACGAAGAATTTTCTGGTCGACCAAACGATCCACAAGAGTTGGTGAGGGAACTGGCAAAACGCAAAGCCGAATTTGTGGCTCGAAAATATGAATCAGGCATCGTTATAGGATTTGATTCTATCGGTTATTTTGAAGGCGAAGTTTTGGAAAAACCAAAAACCAGAGAAGAGTCATTCAAAAGAATTAGAAAATTATCCGGAAAAACCCACTATTTTTATACTGGAATTTGCATTATAGATATTGAAGAAAATAAAAAATTATCTCAAGTGACAAAAACGGATATCAAATTGCGCGACATAACAGACTCGGAAATTGAAAAGTATCTCGATCAGGATCCAAAGTTTAATACTTATGCCATCGGCTTTGATCCTCTGGGGCACTACAGCTCAACTTTTGTAGAAAGCCTCACGGGAAGCTATAATAATTATTTGCGGGGAATCCCACTGGAAGCGATTGTCGGAATGCTTAAGGAAGTTGGGGTAAAAATATGAAAATTACAAATGGAATACAAAATCGTCAAATTTTTTAATAGGAATTTCAGGTTCTTGGATATGCCGGCTAATTTTATCAGCACCTATCGATTCCAGCTGGTTTTCTGGACAGTTTTGATGCTGGCTATTTTTTATTATGATCCCGATGGTTTGCCGGCCATCGCTGCCGGATTTTTGGCGGTGCTTTTCCATTTTATCGTTGACGAAGGACTGCTCAAGCACAGTCTCAAAAAATATTTTTTTAGGGTTCGTCCATATTTGGCTTATCCAAAAGAAATAACCCCTATCGGCTTTCACCAAAAAGATTCATCTTTCCCTTCCAGCCATATGGCCATCGCTTTTTCTATTTTTACCGTGTATTTTCATTATTACTGGACATGTTGGCCGCTGATGCTTATTTTTGTCATCTCTCTAGCTTTTTCCAGATTGCATAAAGGACTGCATTATCCTAGTGATGAACTGGCCGGAGCAATGCTAGGGATCGTTTATGGGGCTGCGGCATTATTGATAGTCGGTTGACTTTATTTCAGTATAGAGATATAAATAAAGATAAGTTTTTTGACTGATGTAAATCAAAAACCAGACCAGCAAAAGGAGGGACTGCTATGTCTGAAAAGAAACAAGATATCAATGAAAAGGACAGAATAACAACTCTCATTGCTCAAACGGGAGCAGTGAAGAGATTTTCTGATGAAGAGAAGGCAGAGATACTCCTTTTTGCAGTTCGCCTCGGAGCTGAAAAAGCCGAAGAAACTGGTAATCCAGGGTTGGCTACGGTCATAAGAAAATTGGTAACTCTAACTCCGAACGGTGAGACTAAAGTGGGAGATGGAGATGATGAAGATAGGTAAATGCCTCTTTTCCAATATTGATTGTCGGCCGTGAGCGTTATCGCTTACGGCCTTTTTTAATTCCAAAAGCCGTGATATAGTGGATTTAGCTTAAAAAATGTTATTTCACCCTCATTCGTCTCCGACGTACGTCGGAGCCACCTTCTCCCTAAAATAATCTGCCTGGCGGCAGATAGGGAGAAGGGGATAACGAGGAAAACTATTCATATGTTAGACATAAAATTTATCCGCGAGAATGCGGATGGGATCAAAAAAGCGATAAAGAATAAAAATATCGAACTGGATCTGGATAAACTTCTTGAAATTGACGAGAAGCGGGTGAAAGCACTGCAATTTATCGAAGAACTCAACGCGGAAAAGAATAAATTGAATGAGCTGATGAAAATGGCCAAGGAAAAAGAGGAAAGAGAGAAAGTTATCGAGCAGGGGAAAGCGGTCAAAGAAAAGATGGCCGTGGCCGAGCCAGAATATAAAGAATTAAAAACTCAATTTGATGAGTTGATGGTCAGGGTGCCAGTCATACCGTCAGAGGATACGCCAGTGGGAAAAGGTGAAGAGGATAACGTGGAAATGTACACTTGGGGAGAAATTCCCAAATTCGATTTTGAACCCAAAACACATATTGAACTGGCGAAAGATTTAGATATTGTCGATTTTGAACGCGGAGCGAAAGTTTCCGGTTATCGCGGATATTATCTGAAAAATGAAGGCGCGCTCCTGGTTATGGCGATGATGATGTTTACTCTCGATAAGATGATGAAGAAAGGTTACAAGCCTATGATTCCACCGACTTTGGTCAAAAATTTCGCGCTTTTTGGTTCTGGATATTTTGCCGGGATGGAATATAACAGTGAAACGGATAATATCTATCAGGTAGCGACGCGCGACAAAGATTCTTCCGGTGCTGAATCAAAAGATAAAAAATTTCTGGTAGGAACGGCCGAGCCATCGCTTCTGGCCTATTATTCCGGCGAAACTTTGGACGAAAAAGATCTGCCGATAAAATTCTGCGGGTTCAGTCCATGCTATCGCAGTGAAATTGGCAGTTATGGAAAAGATACTTCTGGTCTTTATCGCGTGCACGAATTTATGAAAGTGGAGCAGGTAGTTTTTTCCAAGGCCGACATTACTGAATCAACTGCTATCCAGGAAGAAATGGTGGCAATCTCCGAAGAGTTGCACAAAGATTTGGGTTTGCCCTATCGAAAACTGCAAATTTGCACTGGCGATATGCCAGCCGGAAAATATCGGGCCTTTGATCTGGAAGCCTGGATGCCAGGAATGAACCGCTGGGGTGAGACCGGCAGTGCTTCTAATTTTATGGACTGGCAGGCGAGACGGTTGAACATAAAGTATAAAACAGCTGATGGCGAAAAAAAATTCGCTTATCTTCTCAATAACACTGCCCTTCCGTCAGTTCGGCCACTCATTGCAATTTTGGAAAATTATCAGCAGGCGGATGGCTCTGTCATCATTCCCGAAGTCCTTCGCAAATGGATGCCAGAGGGGATGGAGAAAATTAGTAAAAAATAAATTAGCAAAAAATATATGCCCAGTGGCACAACTTCGACTGCTCAAGTGTGAGCCAGGCATAGTAATATATTATCATTAACTAATAAAGCGACTTCAATAATTTAATTTTAATGTAAATTGTCGAAGTTGTTCCACTGGGTATGAGCGATTTCAAAAGGACTTCCCATGCCATCGTCCTATATGACGGAAAAATCCTCATGGTGCTCCGGGATGACAAACCCGGATTGCCTGACGCCAACACCTGGACTTTTCCCGGAGGGCAAATGGAGCTGGGCGAAAATTTTCTAGACACTTTGAAGCGTGAACTCAAAGAGGAAATAGGAATAACTCCCCAGGACGTTACTGAGATTGGGCTTATCATCAATACTGTCACTAGAAGCCAGCATCATACCTACGTTTCCATCCTTACTCCGGAAGAAGCCGGCGCGGTAAAATTGGGTAATGAGGGGCAAAAACTGAAATTTTTTACATTTTCCGAAATGCAGGAAGTCGCTTGCGCTAAATATGTCAGTAAATTTTTAAGTCTTTATAAGGAAGGAATAAAAAAATTGGTCGAAACGGGAGAAATCGACAAAAAACTTTTGGGATTTGATGAAAATAACGTTTTGTATTTATAAATGAAAGTAAAGAGCATAAGGACGCACAAGATCACGGCGTCAGACAAGGATATTTTGGAAATAGTAGGGAAATATACCAAAGGATTGAAAGAGAATTCTATTTTGGCAGTAACTTCAAAAATTGTTTCTATCTGTGAGGGAAGAGTAATAAAGCAGAATGGTGTTGGCAAAGAAAAATTGATCAAAAAGGAATGCGATTGGTATTTGCCGTCCAAAAGCAATAAATATAATGTCGCGCTGACCATCAAAAATAATATCATGGTGTCGTCCGCCGGAATAGACGCTTCTAACGGCAACGGATTTTATGTCCTTTGGCCGGCTGATCCGCAGGAAGCTGCTAATAAGATCAGAAAATATTTACAGCAAAAATATAATTTAAAAAATACTGGTGTAATTATCACTGATAGCAAATCCAATCTTTTACGCCGGGGCGCATCTGGAATCGCCATTGCCCACAGTGGGTTTTCGGCGCTCAATAATTATATGGGGAAATGCGACTGCTTTGGCTATAAGTTAAAAATGACCAAGGCGGATGTAGTGGATTCACTGGCCATTTCAGCCGTTCTGGTTATGGGTGAAGGCGCGGAACAAAAACCGATGGCAGTTATATCCGACATTCCTTTTGTAAAATTTTGCCGGTCTAATCCTTCTTCAAAAGAATTATCCGAACTAAAAGTGAAAATGGATGATGATTATCATCGACTACTTCTAAAAAGCGTGAAATGGAAAAGGGGAGGATGCGGGAGATAAAAATTATGGAAAGACAAAAACTAAAATTTCCGAAAGGTTTTTTATGGGGAGCGGCGACATCCTCCTATCAAATAGAAGGAGATAATTCCAATTCTGATTGGTGGGAATGGGAGCAGAAAGGAAAAACTAAGGAAAAATCTGGTGAGGCTTGCGATTATTGGAATAAATTTGAAAGCGATCATGAGATCGCGCAGAGTTTGAATTGCAATGCTTTTAGAATTTCTTTAGAGTGGTCAAGAATCGAGCCGGAAGAAGGGAAATTTTCGTATGAAGTAATAGAGCATTACAGGTCACTTTTGAAAGACTTGAGGAATAAGAATATGAAAACTGTTGTGACTTTTTGGCATTGGGTCAGTCCTATTTGGTTTCAAAATAAATATGGTTTTCATAAAAGAGAATCGGTGGAAATTTTTACAAGATACGGAAAAATAGTTGTTGATGAACTTGGAGATTTGATTGATATTGTTGTCACTATAAACGAACCGATGATGCCGCTAAGCTTCGGTTTTTTGATAGGTAAGTTTCCTCCTGGAAAAATCAATCCGTTCGCTTATAAAAAGGCATCAAAAAATTTGGCCGAGGCTCACAAAAAAATTTATACTTATTCCAAGGAAAAAAACAAAAATATTCCCGTAGGGGTTACATTGCTTTATAATTTTTTCGAACCAAATAACAAAAATAACCCGCTGGATAGATTAATAATCTCGTTTTGTAAGCGATTTTGGAATGAGTCTTTTGCCAATTCGATAGTCGGTTTTATGGACTATGTCGGTCTCGATTATTATTTCCATAACAAAGTCTCAATTCTTGGTAGAAGAAATGAAAACAAAAAGACTGTTGATATCATGGGATGGGAAATATATCCCGAAGGAATTTACGAATCGCTCAAAGAATTAGAGAAATTATACGATTTGCCCATTTATATCATGGAAAACGGATTGCCAGATGCGCGAGATAAATTTCGCGCTGATTTTATCAAAGATCATGTGGCATATGTGCATCAAGCGATTAAGGAAGGCGTGGATGTCAGGGGATACTTTTATTGGTCGTTGCTGGATAATTATGAGTGGCTTTTGGGATATGAGCCGCGGTTTGGGCTGGTGGAAATTGACTATAAAACCATGGAACGAAAAATCAGGCCGAGTGCGTGGGAATATGCCAAGATTTGTAAGAATAATGAACTTGAGGTTTGACGATGTTTTTATTGAATGGTAAAATATTATTACTATGAACGAAGAAAATAAAAATTTAGAAGAGAATATAAAAAGACATATAGATGTCATGTTGGAACATATGGATGAAAGGTTTGATGCGATTATTGAAGATCAATGTATAATAAAGGAAAAAGTTGAAAAGATAGATTTATTGGTAGAAGACATGGATTATGTAAAGTCAACGTTGACTGACAATAAAGAACGATTCAAGGAAACTGCCGATAAGACTACGGTCGATGACCACGAAACCAGAATAGTTAAGCTCGAAAATACAGCCTTGGCTAAAGCGTAAACTGGGGGTTGACAGAGTTTCATAAACTCTGCTAATATGAATATCACGAGTTGCATATAATTATTTAAGTCTAAAAAGGCACAAAAATAATTTAGCAAAATCTTTTAAAAACGGGTGGAAGAAAATACATCTTTGGGCGTAGAAAGGAGAGCGCGCAGAGATGTGTTTTTTGTTCGTTTATGGGCAAAAGATAAGAACCTTGAAAATTGAATAATCCAAATCTTTTTCAGTCATTGGAGAGATTTGGATAAATGTCTAAAACTTACTTTAGTACGAGATCCCTCGACAAGCTCGGGATGTGATTTTGTGGCTAAAATAAGAATTTTAGACAAAATCACAATTTTTTGCGATTAGTCCTCGTTCGGTTAATTTATTAATCGGACAAATAGAGTCTATTACAACAAAGGAATTTACTTTCTTTACATAAAAATGATGGAGCGAATTTATTCGTTCGATCATTCTTTTTGAGAGTTTGATCCTGGCTCAGGATGAACGCTGGCGGCGTGGATAAGGCATGCAAGTTGTACGTGCTGTAGCAATACAGCAAGTAGCAAACGGGTTAGTAATGCATAGGAACGTACCCTGAAGTCGTGAATAACTCGGAGAAATCCGGGCTAATACACGATATGTTCTACGGAATAAAGGTTTACCGCTTCAGGAGCGGCCTATGTCCTATCAGCTTGTTGGTGAGGTAAGAGCTCACCAAGGCTATGACGGGTAGGGGATGTGAGAGCATGATCCCCAACATTGGGACTGAGACACTGCCCAAACACCTACGGGTGGCTGCAGTCGAGAATAATCCACAATGGACGAAAGTCTGATGGTGCGACGCCGCGTGCGGGATGACAGCCTTCGGGTTGTAAACCGCTTTTATAAGGGAAGAATGTAATGACGGTACCTTATGAATAAGAGGTTACTAACTCTGTGCCAGCAGTAGCGGTAATACAGAGACCTCAAGCGTTATCCGGATTTATTGGGCGTAAAGAGCGTGTAGGTGGATATATTAGTCAGACGTCAAATCTCCGAGCTCAACTCGGAAACTGCGTTTGAAACGGTATATCTAGAGGAAGTGAGGGACCAGTGGAACATATGGTGTAGCAGTGAAATGCGTTGATATCATATGGAACACCAAAGGCGAAGGCATCTGGTTGGCACTTTCCTGACACTGAGGCGCGAAAGCGTGGGTAGCGAATGGGATTAGATACCCCAGTAGTCCACGCCCTAAACGATGCATACTAGGTATTAGGAGAATCGACCCTCCTAGTGTCGTAGCTAACGCGTTAAGTATGCCGCCTGGGAAGTACGGCCGCAAGGCTAAAACTCAAAGGAATAGACGGGGATCCGCACAAGTGGTGGAGCATGTGGTTTAATTCGACAATAAGCGAGGAACCTTACCAGGGCTTGAAGCCTAGCTGCATTGTATGGAAACATACAAGCCTTCGAGGGTGCTAGACAGGTGCTGCACGGTTGTCGTCAGCTCGTGCCGTAAGGTGTTCTGTTAAGTCAGGAAACGAGCGCAACCCCCATCGTGTGTTATATATGTCACACGAGACTGCCCAGAACTTTGCGCACAGGCGCAAAGTAATAACCAATAATCAAGTAACAATAACCAAACAAATCACAATGACCAAAATTCAAATTTCAAACATATTTTTTTAAAAAGTTTGTGATTTGGATAATTGGAATTTGAAATTTTTTTGGAATTTGTATCTTGTATCTTGGAATTTACTTTGTTCGTCTGCGAACAAAGTTCTGGGAGGAAGGCGGGGATGACGTCAAATCAGCGTGGCCCTCTGACGCCCTGGGCAACACACGTGCTACAATGGCCGGTACAAAGGGTTGCCAAGTCGTAAGACGGAGCTAATCCCAAAAAACCGGTCTCAGTTCGGATTGAGGTCTGCAACTCGACCTCATGAAGCCGGAATCACTAGTAATCGTGAATCAGCTATGTCACGGTGAATACGTTCTCGGATCTTGTACTCACAATAAAAGCGCCGGGCAGTTTACATTTCTAAGAAGTTAAAATCTTCTCCTCTGATACCCAATCAGAGCGTAGCCGAAAGATAGTCGTTATCCGCGAGGATAATGGCGAAGGATCTGGAGGCAAATAGCAGTCTGACATAAAAAATGGTAGCATTGACCTTCGACCAGGTGGTGAGCGAAGGGAAAATGCGGACTAAAACCAGTCAGAATGTTAGGAATAGAAATATGAATAACCCCGGGAGATCTTACGTTGTTGCAATTTTATGTTATAATAAGATTGTATAATGAAACTTACGCAGCGTAAGAAGTCAGCTGAATCGTAGTATCTATCAAGGTTTTGCTTGGCAAAATTTAGATGGAGAAGGATTCACTCAATGCATATGAAAAAATTAAGTCCAGATTATATTGTTGGCTTAGTCGACGGAGAGGGAAGTTTTACGGCTTACGTAAAAGATCCATATTCGGCGAAGATAGTTCAAAGACGGACAAAAGTAGAACCAAGATTTTTTCTTAAACTTATAGAGAAAGACAAAAAAATACTCTATGATTTAAAAAAATTCTTTGGTTGCGGCAATGTTTATTTTCAAAAAGATAAGCGAGCCAATCATCAAAATTGCTATCGCTTTGAAGTCTCCAACAGAAATGACCTGGAAAAAATTATTATTCCGTTTTTCAAAAGTAATTCTTTGAGATTACGCTCAAAGAATAGTGACTTTGAAATTTTTTGTCAGATTCTTCAAATGGTCATGAATAAGGATCATCTGAAAGAATCAGGATTAAGAAAAATCTATAATCTTAAACAAAAAATGCATTAGAGCTCGTCGCGTGCGGGAAATCCGCAGGCGCGATGGGAACATCAATTCGTAGTTTCACGAAGATAATCGCCCGTCACACCAAGAGAGTCGGTAACACCGGAAGGCCCTGTTTCAAAGCAGGGACCAGGGTGGGATCGATGATAAGGGTGAAGTCGTAACAAGGCATCCGTAGGGGAACCTGTGGATGGATCACCTCCTTTCTAGGGAGATTTTGATGGTAATCGAGAGTATTGCTCGTGAAGTCCGAATCCTGTCATGGGAATTGGATGAGCAGTATGATTACTATCTCGCTGGTCGATCCTTTTGTCCTCGGATAAAAGGAAACAGCTAGGCTTAACAGAGCTAAAAACTTCTGTAGCCGTAGGTTTTGTACAACCTGCGCTAGGCTCTTGGACTAATCGCAAAAGACTGTGATAACTATAACAAGGACAGCAATAAAATGCTGTTTTTGTGTTTCTAAAATCAGTATCTGCCTAGAAACGTCTGATTGGAGGGAGATTTTAATTGGGTTTACTCCGTTCCCCGCTGGAGTGGATAACTTTTATTGACTTTGTGTGTGTCGAAGCTAATGTGTCACTGACATTAGCAATAAGATACATATATGAAACCAAAAACAATAATAAATACCACTGAAGAATTTCTAACCTGGCTACAAGTCGAAAGACGATTTGCTAAAAGTTCCATCATCAGCTACTGCTCCCGGCTGAAAGGAATTGTACGCGATATAGGTGACTTGGAGATAAAAAATATTACCTCAGAGCACATTTTCAAACTCAAATCCATTCTGTATGAGAGGCAGAATTCAGAGGTTTTTACTGGAGTGGTGATGGCGGCCATCAAGGGGCTGCTGCTCTACGCCAGAGATCAGCTGAAAATTCCTATTCAGATTGACCCAGGCACAATAACTATTCCAAAACGCAAACGGAAAGACATAATATATCTAACAGTGGACGAAATCAACCGGTTCAGGAACAGTATCAATATTAATACCAGCTGCGGATTGCGCTTTAGAGCTTTAGTAGAAACGCTCTTAGGTTCCGCCTGTCGCATCTCAGAAGCACTAAGCCTCAATCGCGACTCTATTTCTCCCATTGAAAAAGAAGCGAGGATAATCGGTAAAGGTGGGAAAGAAAGAGTCCTATATTTCAACGAAGATTCGCTATACTGGATCAATAAATATTCAGAAACAAGGACGGACAATAATCCATCTCTTTTTATAACCACCGGAAAATCACCGCGTCAGCTCCGCAATCAGGATTTGAGCCGGTATTTCAAGCACCAGCGGTCGGTTGCAGGTATTTCCAAAAAGGTCACGCCGCATATTTTAAGGCATACGGCAGCTACTACGATGGCGATGAATAACTGCTCTGCCATATTTATAAAGGAGATTTTAGGTCACAGCCGACTCCAGACCTCAATTGATTATTATATATCCCTCGCTGACAAGCAAAAGGTGAAACAAGCACATCAAACTTTTCTAAAATATTAGCTTCTATGATTCTGGGGAGATTTTTGTTAAAATAGAAGAAAATATGGAAAATCCCAATAGCATAGAAGAAGTTATAGAACGAATACAGGAAAAATATAATAGCAGAAAGGGTTATGAGGAATTTAAGATTCTACTGCTGGATTCTGGCATTCTCAAGGATAGCCTTGATGATTTTTTTATGTTTCCTGAAGGCGAAAACTTTCCAACTGGCATTAGCTCTTATGCGTTAAAAGAAAAATTCCTGCTGAATAAGGATTTTTTGTTGGATCTGGCCTTAAATCTATACCAGTCCTTGGATGTCAAAAGAAAAGGGATGCTCCAGTATGCATTTAAGCTGGATGGCCTGACCATAGATAAGGATGAATTGTATAATAAAAATAAAATAGTATTTGAGGTGCAGTATAATAATATCGATAGGGTGCTCCGTGTTAATGGGAAGGGTATTACACGGCCGCGGTTTAACCGGGAGAATGATAATGTCTTCTCATATATTTATGAACATCCCAATCGACTTTTAATGGTCGATGCAAATGATAAATTAGAGGGTGCAGTTGAGGTTTTGAAAAGTTTGGATGATGTCGTAAAAAATCTTCGGTTTTCCAGAAATGCAAGGCAGCTATTTTTTCCAAAAGTTAGCGATAAGGAGATTGAGTTTAGAAATCCCATTACCCTGGGTGAGCTTAAGCAGAGGGGTTTTGATGAAAATATTACCATAGACGATTTATTTCCAGATAAAAAGCTAGGCACAAAAAGGAATAAAAAGGTCAAATAGGAATAATTAGGCATACAGCAAGGATTAAAACATAATATTGGTTCACAATGCTCTTAGATAACACTAGGAGTATTTTTTATGTTTCCAATTTTCTCTGACAATTTAATCTTATCCCAGTGTTTTGACCGGCTTTTTGAGAATATCGAAGCGGATTGTTCGCTGTCTCAAAATTCCGTAGAAACATACAAAAGGATTTGCCCAAGGATTATCCAATTCTTCGGAGATATAAACATAAAGAAGCTGGATGCGCGGATGATTACCGGCTATAAGCAATTTCTCAATCGGCCAAGCCAGAAAAAGGAAAGATTGAGCGCGACATATAAGAATCAGCACCTGACGTTGCTCAGGATACTCCTGAAATTTATTAAAGAAAAAGAGAACATAAAAGCGATGGATTATACGCTGGTTACTAAATATAAGGTTTCTGTCAAAGAGGTTGAGTTTCTGAATGAATCAGAGTTATCTAGACTGATGAATTACCCCAGCGACAAAACTATTACTGGTTGTCGAATGAGAGCATATCTTGAAACTTCAATTTCTACCGGCTGTCGGTTGACAGAAATAAGAAATTTGAAAATAGCCGATATCGATTTTGAAAATGGATCCGCCAATATCAGAACAAAAGGCGATAAGCCTCATACGATTTTATTCAACAAATCATCATTGGAAGCGATTAAGAAATATCTGGATATGAGGAAAGACAATCACCAGAATCTATTCGTAACCGCCATGCCTCATCCTAAACCTTGGCAGGGCAATGACATCGAGAGAAGTCTCCGGATGATTGGGAGAAAATTGAAACTCAGGAAGAATCTCAGGCCTCATTTATTACGGAAATCAGCCGCGACGATTTTATACAAGAATAATGTTCCCTTGGGCGTGGTGCAGAATTTTTTAAACCATGCCTCGGCCAGAACCACCCTCTTACATTATCTTGGAAACTCAAATTTTCAGGAGCTGGAAAGAAATCACCGAAGAGTTATGGATAATCTGAATTTTAAAGATAAGACAGATTTATCTGGAGAGGAGGTGGAATTACAATGAAGTTGCAGAAAAAGGAAACCATGGGAATGCCTTTCGCCAAGAAAGGAACAGATGTCAAAGAAGGAGACATAATTACCATAGGTAGTGAGGGGAAGATTGTGGAAACTCAATTCGGTTCACAGAACATTTTTGAAATCAAAACTGCCAATGGCGTGGAATTGGTTTTGGGTATCAACCAGACCAGCATCAATGCCTTGGTGGATGCTTTCGGAGAAGAAACTGCGAACTGGATAGGCAAGAGGGTAAAAGTTCATTCATTTAAGCAAAATGTGGCCGGTAAATTTATTCAAGTTTACTATATAGCACCGGAAGGCTATGAAATGGGTGAAAATGGATTTGGGAAAGCCGAATCGGCAGGAGTGGTTAATGCTCAGATAAACGAAGAAAGCGCGGCCGTGGAAGACAACACTTTCTAACGTTAGCTTATGTGCTTAGCGGAATTATTTTCCGCTTGGCCATAAGCTAATTTTGCTAGGTGAAAATAAATTTTAATGAAAGGCATTGACAATCCTATGAGGAATGATAAAATACAATTAGAAAACAAAATATTAGGACTTACTTCTTCTGGAGTTTCGCTGTATTTAGATGGTCGAAGTAGGAAGTCTTTCTCAATTTTAGGTCTGAGAAAAAGTCCGCAAACAATTATCACTTTTAGTGGTAGGCGTTTGCGGGCTTTTTGTTTATTAAATTTTTAACTAACTTGTTCGGTGGCTCCTGCTGGCCTTGGATGCGAACTATTCCGTCCATCCGAGGTCAACGGGAGGCACGACGGAAATATATGAACTACGGTAATATCTCGCCGCGAGAGTATCTGCGGGTAAAAAATATATGTCAGATATAATAAAAGTTTTATTTGTAGAAGATGATCCGGATCAGCTTTTCCTTTTTCAACAAGTCTTTAATATTAAAGGCCTTCTCACTATCCCGGCCACTACTATTGATGAGGCTATGAGGATGGTTGCTTTGGATAGACCCGACATTGTACTTTTGGATATAATGCTTCGACATGAAAACGGACTGGATATAATGGAAAAGCTAAAAAAAGACAGCAGCACGAAAGATATTCCGGTTGTTGTCTTTACCAATACGAATAAAAAGGAGTATCGAGACAGAGCTGAGAAACTTGGTGCGGCTGATTTCATTATCAAATCGCAAACCATTCCTCAGGAAATGGCAGAAAGAGTGAAAGCGCTTGTGGAGAAAGGGAAAAATGGGGTTTAATTTCTTTTGCTTGACAATTGTTTATAATTAGTTATACTAAGACTAGTTGTTAGAAATGAAATTAAAACCTATAGCTAGATCCTGGCATTATAATGTCCAGGGTTGGGTCTAGCTGATTTTAAGGAATAATATCCTTGAAAAGGTGGCTTTTGCATCAGTGAGAGCCCGGCAATCCTCCGTAATCAAGGGAAAGCTGATGTCGTCCTGCTTAAGCGGGAGACTGAGTCAGTAAAGTGGTCTTAATCCGTTTTGCTGACGGATTTTTTTAATCCGTCAAAAATAGACAGATCGAGACAAAAAAGGTGGTACCACGGGATAACCTCTCGTCCTTTTGTCTAAGCTCTAGCTTGGGCAAAGAGACGGGAGGTTTTTATTTGACCTCCTAGCTAGATTATTGTATGCTAGCAAGTTCAGTTCTTTGAAAAACGATACGCAATAAACAATCTACCTGCAGGAGAAAAGGGAGAGCAAATCATGAAAACAGGAAAAATTATTATAATTGATGTATTAGACGATCCCCCATTCAATATAACTGAAATCTTTAAGGCAAGCTTAAAATCGGTGAATATTGACGATCACTTGATCGTGGGGATTAATGGATTGGGCAATGATCTGTCTATGCTCCCAAAAATGAATATGTTGGGTGCTATAATTTCAGGGTCTATCCACCATGTCATAGAGGATGGTGAAAAAGAATGGGGGAAATCTTTATTCCACTTTATTCGACAATATTATAATTGTATTCCTATTTTGGGTGTTTGCTATGGACATCAGGCATTGGCCCATGCTCTCGGTGGCGATGTCAGAGCTAACGAACGGGGGCGGGAAATTGGATCAGTGCAAATATTCCTAACAGAAGATGCACGAACTGATAAATTGTTTTGTGACTCTGTTGACGGTGGATTTGTTCAAGAGAGTCATTTAGATCATGTCGTTTCCTTACCTAAGGGCGCAATTATTCTTGCTCATAACCAACATTCACCAATACAGGCATTTAGAGTAGGAAAAAGTTGGGGGATTCAATTTCATCCAGAATTAAGTCCGCCCATGTTTAGACAGTTGCTAAAAGGAAGAATAAAAAGATTGATTGCTGATAACGAACATAATGAGGCAAAAAAACTTGAAAGAGTAATGGCGGGAATAAGGGATTGTCCAATGGCAGTTGAAATATTAAGGAAATTCATACTTCATTGCAAAGAGGAGAAAAAATATGTTTGATATCAAGCACATTCTCAAGAATCATGCGTATCAAAATGTACCCCTATCATACGAGGAGGCGTATTGCCTGGGTCGGATGACATTGGAAAGCTGTGCTGATTCTGCTGATAAGACGATCCAAATCCAAAGCATAGCCGCTCTGTGTGCTTTGCATAATGGAGCGACCTATCGTTGGAGATGGAATGAGCGAGATGCAAGAATTCATGAACATGATCTTCCGACAAGTGCGGCAGAGCAAGTGGCGGGAATATGTGCGGCAGTATTTGAACACGATATTGCCAAATCTCGCTACGGATTTTTGCGACCGAAAGTCCCTTACGCCATTGACAACTGTGGAATGGGTGGCGACCTGATCGTTACCGCCAATGTCAGCACAATCGCAGCATTTATTGCTTCGGCGACCGGTATCATCATGTGCAAGCATGGTTCGCCGGCTAATGCGGACAAGGGCAGGCATGGCAGTTCCGATTTCATCGCGCAAATCTGCGGAATCAACAACTTCGCTTCTAGGGATGCTGTTGAAAAGTGCGTGGAAAAGCTGGGGTTTGGATACACTGAAGCCTGTGACACAGGATATAAGAGTATCCATATGCAGACTCACAAGATTGCGCTCCTTCCGCACATGAACGATATCATCGGTCCGATCACCAATCCTGTTGATCCCAAAATCATGACCAAAAAAATTCTGGGCATGAACCATCTGGTTCCTCCCAGAGTGGCCGCGGAAGTCTATCAAATCCTCAACCGGAAGGGCATTACCCATCTGGAGCACGGTTTCTTTATCCGGGGATTTATCAGCAGCGACCAGTATGACGGCATCGATGAAGTGTCGGTCTGTGACGGCGGGACTCAGGTGGCTGAACTCAGGGAAGGTGAAATCCATGAATACTGTCTTCATGCCAATGATTTCGGGCTGGATGTTGTATCGCTGGAGAACATTGTACCGCTGGGAAGTAAGGGCGACTATTCGATGAAAATCCTTCGCGGAGAGATCAATGGGTCTCGCATTAAAATAGTCCTGGCTAATGCGGCATTACTTTTCAAACTGGCGGGTTTTTCCAGAGATCTCAAAGAATGTTACAAGATAGCGGAAGAGACTCTCAAAAGTGGTAAGGCATACGAAAAGATGATGTCCGTTAGACAGGAAGTGCCGCTGTAAAATCCAAAAGGATGAGGGGGTGCGAACCGCACTCCCTCTCCACAAAACAATAGGGAGAAAATCGGTGAGGTGTAATAATTTATCGGCAATCGATGCGGACTTATGGGTTTTTGATAACGACGGTACGCTTTATCGGGATACACGGCCAATCGAGAATGTCGTCGAATCTTTCATGATTGATTTTATAGCCAGATATTATGGGCTTAATCGCGAACAGGCGACGACAAAAAGGAGGGAGATTTTACGAAAGTATCGGACTTCCTATACTCTTATCGCAATGCGTAATGAAGGTGTAGACGAAGACGAATTCATCCGGGCTACCTATCTCAAGGTAAATCCGTCGGATTACGGAATATCCGATAGCCCTGACTTGAGGAATATTCTCTTGAGTTGCAAGGGGGAGCGGATCGTTCTTACCAATAACGTTTCAGAATTTGCAAATGCAATTCTTTGCTCTCTCGGTATCCGTGATCTTTTTTCCTCCATCGTGGGAATGAGAGAACGAAATTTTGCGCAAAAACCAGATACAAGTGCCTTCGGTTTTGTGCAATCTGCGCTTAGAGTCGGCAGATCAGTGGCGTTTCTGGATGATGGAATCGAAAACATTAAAACCACAAAACAGCTCGGCTGTGTTACAATACTAGTGAAAAATAGGGAGCTCACCGAGTATGCAGATTTCAGAGTTCAATTGTCATAGATATGGCGAAAGGACTCAACTTGAGGTGGACTGCATTTTAGTCCACCTCGTTTTTATTAAATAAGTACAGATATGATTGATATATATTCAACATTTGCCAAAGATTTTATTTATTCTAATAATAATTTGATTTCCCAACGAAAAGGTGGCCCGGCTTTTTTTATTGAAAATGTTTTTAAAAAAAATGATATTAAATATAGATTGTTTACCGGAGAGCCTATTCAAATAAAGATACAGGTAATAGAGAAAGGAGAAAGCGGAACGATAGAAAGTAAAATAATAAAAAAGGCTATTATTGAAAATAATCGAAATGATTTTATTTTGATTTCCACTATAAGTGATGAATGGATATTGAAAAGCGACTTATCAAAAGAGGGTGAAATATTTTTGGATGTTCAGGGTTATGTCAGGGCGGCGAAAGAAGACGGGTCTATTTATAAATCGATTCTTTGGAATAATATTTTTTGCATGAAAGGAACTCAGCAAGAAATTGATTTGATACCGGAAGATATCATTGAACGTCAAAAAGATAAACTGCTAATAATAACCAATGGTAATAAGGGATGTAAAATTTTATTTAAGAAAAAGGAGCGTAGCTTTAGTCCCCAAAGAATAATAGTTGCGAAAGATACGATTGGAGCAGGGGATACCTTTTTTGCTAGCTTTATGGTTAAATTTATGCATACTAATGATATAACAAAAAGTGGAAACTTCGCTGTCGAAGAAACAGAAAAGTTTTTAGCATCAAAAAATAATGAGCAAAATTAAGCAGCTATTCAAAAAAGATAGGAATATAATTATCGGAGCAGTACATTTTCCTCCGCTTCTAGGGTATCCTGGTTTTCCAGGCTTCAAAATAGCTCTTAAGAACGCACTTTGCGATCTCAAGGCTTTTGAGAACGGTGGAGCAGACGGAATTATTTTTGAGAATAATTATGATATTCCCCATAAAACATTTGTTGATCCGGAAGTGGTTGCTTCCATGGCATATCTGGGAGAAAAAATAAGAGCCAATACGAAGTTGCCTGTTGGAATAAGCGTTTTATGGAACGATTATAAAACGGCACTATCAATTGCTAAAATTTTAGATTTGCAGTTTATAAGGATTCCGGTCTTTGTTGATAAAGTAGAAACGGATTACGGGATAATTGAGGGGGAAGCTAAAAAGGTTATTGAGTTTAGAAAATCAATAGATGCAGAAAATGTTGCCATATTTACGGATATTCACGTAAAGCATGCGAAGTTATTATCAAAATACGACATCAAGACATCGGCGAAGTTAGCTATGGAAAATAGATCTGATGCAATTATTATTACTGGAAAGTGGACAGGGCAAAGTCCGGATATTAATGAGTTAAAAGAAATCAGAAAAACTGTCGGTGATTTTCCGATTTTGGTAGGAAGTGGCTTAGACGAAAATAATGTAATAAATCTTTTCCAATATGCTAATGGAGCTATTGCAAGTACCTCTCTAAAGGAAGGAAATAAAACAGAAGAGGTTAATGTAAAATCTTACATGCAAAGAATCGACAATAAAAAGGTCAATCTATTGGTAGCGAGCTTGATAGGAACCAGCGATTGACAATTATTGCATTAAACGCTACCATAAGTAATACAAAAAGTATCAATGAACTAAACAATAACATACAGGAGGGTGTGCTTATGACTCTTGAACAGGCTGAAGATTGCCAAGAAATAGTCCATTGGTGCAATGGTAACGTCAGAAAGATGCAAGAGGATGGAAAGACCCATGAGGAAATATCTCAGGCGTGTCTAAATTCTATCTGTCCCCATATCGAGGAATCATGCATTGATCCGAATGTTATCCATCGCTATGTCGGTGTATGTTTGTCCTAAGTTCTTTCTTTTTAACGAAACCCTTATTGCGGGCGTGTAGCTCTAATGGCTAGAGCATCGGACTCCAAATCCGAGTGTTGGGGGTTCGAATCCCTCCACGCCTGCCACCCTATCTTATCATAGATAGGTTTTTTTATTTCCAGACAAATTAAAAAGCAGGTTTTGCATAATTTCTGCAAAACCTGCTCTGTCTATTTTCTGTTAATTCCAACTGCTTCTCTCCCGCCTAACCTTTCAGTTTGGCGACCAGTTCGTCAATTAATTCCATGGTCGTGTGGTTCATAACGACGATGTTCCAGACTGTGGATTTTTCCGAGTTGAGCGGATTCGAAAGGTCAGCAGGAAAGCCTTCGTGGACATGCGTGATATAGATATTGCGCAATGCTTCCGGTATCTCGCCTTTCACTGCGACGATGTTGATATCGTTATGAAAAGTCTGAAACCCGGCGCTTTCCAGTCTCAGCCGAATGCCGTGAGCCATGGAAGTCAAGCGGTCGGCGAAGTGTTCGTAACCTTCCTTGCCGATTTTCTTCATGGCAGCCCAGCAACTGAGAGCTATGGTGCCCGAACGTGATCCGCAGAGAGTGCAATCGTTGCCGGGAATGTAGGGGGCGATAGACTTTACTCTCTGGAAGAGGCCGCGACGTGCCAGAATGATACCGCTACCATAAGGCGCCAGCCCCATTTTATGAACATCGATCGTGATAGAGTCGACGCGTTTATTTGAAAATCCGATTTCCGGCAACCAATCGATAAAGGGGATTACGAAGCCACCGAATGCCGCATCCACATGAAAGTGAATATTGGTTTCCGGGTACTGAGCTTTAGTTTCCTCAACGATGTCATTCATGGCGGGGATGTTGTCTACCGAGCCGAGCATAGTCGTTCCGGCATTTCCTACCACGATTATGTTGGAAATACCTTTGTCTGCCAATTCGCGCAACTTCTGTTCAAACTGATCAAGCAGAAGATGGCCAGTGTCATCGGTACCGAGAAGGTGCAAACCATTTCCATCGGCGCCAGCTTCGATTCCTATGCCCAGTACGTTGGAGGCCTTGATCACGGAATAGTGTGTAAGGTAAGAGCAGATGATGGCGCAAGGCTTTTGCCGATGGGCGTCTCTACCCATCCAGCAACCGACCAGATTGGCCTCGGTTCCACCGGAAGCTATGTATCCATCAACTTCTTGAGGGTCGGCATTCATGAGATCTGCGGCCATAGCGATCACTTCGCGTTCGGCAGCTTGAGTTCCGCCGAAGCCGATTTCGCAGTCGCACATGTCCTTGTTGGTATGCATGCCGATATTGTTGGGATGACGATCGAGATATTGATTGTAAACCTCGACTGCAATGGGTTCAGGGATGGTGCCGGGGAAGCCGACAATCTTGTCTTTGCCGTAGCAGATGTTCTGATCTGCAAAAGCCTGGATCTGCGCTCTGATTTTGGTATCATCAGTCGAGCTTTGCCAGCTAGGTCTAGACTTGCTTCCGAGGCAGACCTCTGCATGTCTGTTTTCCTCGAGATTTCCGCAGGCAGGACACTTAGCAGGAGTGGCTTCCGTGGAAATAGCACCGAACTGAGTCCCACAACTTGCGCATCTGCACTTTTCCTTGCTGATGCGTACGATGTTGCAATTTTCGCCCTTGATGACATCGTTACATTGAGGGCAACAAACGTTTCCCTTTTCATCGGGTTGTTCATCGCCGAAAGTCAAATCACAACGGGTGCAGTAAAGCCGACCAAAATTTGTTGCTTGCGCGAGCATAGTCATTCTCCTTTTGACAGATTTGTCGGGTTGTTTTTACGTATTTTCGCTCTATTTCGGCCTATTGGCATGAAATGCAAAGCCTCCTTTAGATGGATTAAAAAATTAAAGAACGTAAATACTCCTTGATTTGGAGATTATAGTAATCTATGAGGGTTGTCAACTAACAAGGGTGTTTCCAAATTTGAATTGACAAAATGGATTAAATCCGCTTGAATAAGTAGAACACTGTAAATGGGCGAGTGTTGGCATATTATTGTCTCATGCCGACCTAATAATGGATGTCAATATTACTATCATACGGAACATAGGAGGTTGACAGTGGAGAGACAAATCGTTCTTTCAGGTATCAGAGCAACAGGGAAATTGCACCTGGGTAATTACGTAGGTGCGCTCAAAAATTTTGTCGAGCTTTCCAGGGATGAGGCGAAGAAATGTTTCTATTTCATCGCCAATCTGCACACACTCACGACGCATACCAATCCGTCCGAGTTGAGGGCAAGTGTCAAGGATATCGTGCGCGATTTTCTGGCATGCGGGCTTGACCCGAAAGTGGCAACGATTTATGCCCAATCCAGCGTTCCGGAAATCACTGAGTTGTCCTGGATTCTGTCGTGCATCGCGCCACTGAATCTCTTGACCATCATGCCTCACTTCAAGGAGAAGCGAGACAAGCTCAACGAATCAGGCATCACGGAGAACGCCGGACTGCTGACCTATCCGATTCTCATGGCTGCCGATATTCTTTGCGTCAAATCCGAACTGGTTCCGGTTGGCGATGATCAAGCGCCTCATGTGGAGTTCGCTCGCGAATTGGCCAAAAAGTTCAACGATATGTTCGGAGAACTGTTTCCCATGCCGAAGTTTTTCGGAGGAGCAGGACTCAGACTGCCCGGCCTTGATAATCGTGGCAAGATGAGTAAGAGCGAAGTTTCGAGCGTCATCTATTTGGATGACAGCCCTGATGCTGTATGGAAAAAGCTCAAAGTGGCGGTTACCGATCCTCAGCGGGTCAAAAGGCACGATCCGGGCAACCCAGACGTATGCAACATCTTTACGTTTCATCATGCGTTGGAAACACCGGTAGGCGACATCACGCGGATAACCAGGGAATGCAAAAGCGGGGAAATCGGATGCATCGAATGCAAGGAGATTCTGGCTAAAGTCGTCAACGACATTCTCCGACCGATCAATGAACGAAGAGAGCAAATCATCGGCCTCGGCGCAAGCTATATAGATGAAGTCATGCACGATGGTGGCTTGCGAGCGCGCAAGGTAATTCAGCAAACGGTGGCCGAAGCCAAGGAATTGGTGGGAGTTCCATTGTACTAATCTGGCATTGATTCAAACAATTTTGAAAACAATCCAACCCCAGCCGGTTCATCGAGACCGGCTGTTTTTTTATCAATAAATAAAGAACTACAATAGAAAGAAACTTCCATTTTAGTAGTATTTCTAGGGAGTAATTTATATCTCAAATAAGCAATAAACCAAAATTTACCGACAATCACCTCCTTTCTAGGGAGAATTTGATAGCTACCGAGAAATGCACTCTAGTAAAAGTTATAGTTGTCATCAACTATGATGGAGAGCATTGGTAGTTATCCGCTGGTCGACTGTTAGCAATAACAGAACAGCTAAGTCGAACGGAGCTAAATAATTCCGTAGCCGTGTTTTTATACAAGGAACACGCATTGATTCAGCAATGAATCACTCAGAATAGACTCTAAAAGGACTCTGGCAACGGTAGGTTGTCAGCCCTAATCTCGCAAGGGATTGGGGAATCGCAATAGGTTGTGATACTTATTTACTTTGCTGAACGCATTTCTGCGAAAACACCTTAAATGGTGTTTTTTGCGTGGCTTTGACAGGAAATGAGTCAATTCCAGGGAGGGTTTTTCAGCAATTTTATATACTCCGTTCCCCACTCCGCCATCATTGACTTTCTGTCGCTTTGCCTATATCATTGAAAATCAACAGGATGGTAACTTAACAGTAAAATATATAGGAGGCTCACAATGAAACCAGTGTATAGAATAATGGGGTGGTCTCGCAGAAGTGACATAAGCCTTGGCAGTTGCGTTTTCTCGGTTGAACTTGACGCACGATTTGCCGAGAAAGCCAGAAATTTTCATTTTGAAAACCAGCACAGATTTGAAGAGCATATCCGAGAAATCATCGGATATAAATATGCTCGTGCTACGTTTCTCGATGACACGGCTTTTCTGAGGTCAATGGCTGTTGAGGGAAACTGTGCCTGTCTCGGAGTAAGTGGCAACATCTTGGATTCAGATTGGAGTGGCACAGATGTTATCACATACAATGGTCACAATGTGGACAGCAAGGCCCAGGCATTTGACCTACTGACAATTTTCACCTACTGGGTTGATATTGTTGAGGCATTGACTCACGATGCAAAGTAAACCGAAAAACCTGAAAGGAGGCAAGTGATGGACAAGGTAGTCAAGATGGTTCTTAAGAGTTTTGAGGCAAACAGGGAAATGGCTGAAGGAGCCATCCGTGACCGAAAAGCAGAAATGCAGGGTCACAAACACGGACTTTTCTGTTTCGGCTGGCGTTACTGCCGAAAGATGGAAAAGGCAGTAGCGGAAACCGAAGAAAGAATCAAGGAATACAAAGAGGTCGAAAAAGGTCTTGCGGAGGGGAAATACGACAAGGCGATTGAACTTCTTGGTCGCATTTCAGGGCAGATTGAGGAGACGCCCTGGCAGATTGCGATGCGTGTTGCGAATACCCCTCCTACGCTGGAGAGTATCCTCAACAGTCCCACTTCAACTGCCCATAGAATGAAACAGGCGAGGGATTATCTCGCCAGTCTTCAGACTAAAGGTGGTGTTCCGCAAACCAGTTAAGGCTTTTCAGCGAAACGCTAAAGCTACACAAGGGGCAGGCTCAAAAAGTCTGTCCCTGTTTTATTTTATAAATCGTAATTTTCGGCTATAATTAAGGCATAACAAACTAACATTAAAAATATGCCAAATTTTGAGAATCCGTCCATTAACAAGATTTTTGAAAACAGGAAGGATTTTATTCCTGAAGTCGGAAAGAAACTTGAGGAAGAAACAAATGTCGCAGTAGAAATTAACGGAGAAAAATTGAATGTTGATTACAGAGTTATTTCAGTCGAATCTCAGGAAAACAAGGATGGGGATGCAGTTGTGGTATTGCCTGGGTTTGGTTCAGGATGGGAGGGAATTTCAGAACTGGGATTTTCACTAGCTTGCGAGGGTAGAAAAGTAATTATGCCTTCACTCCCTGGATACAGTAATTCGGATAATCCGTCTGAAAATTATTACAAGACCAATAACTTTGATAATGAAGCCGAAGTTATCAATCAGCTTGTTAGTCAAATATGATTAAAAGAAGGGACAAAAGTTCATCTTGTCGGACATTCTATGGGTAGTGAAATTATGGCGACTTTTGCACAAAAATATCCAGATAAAGTTTCCAGTTTGGTTTTACTGAATCCAGCAGGAGTTAATGATAAAGAAAATAAATTTTCACTTGGTGGAAGATTTGTCGGTTCTGGAATAAAAACTTCAGCCGAATATAGTATCCGTTCCGCTTTTTCAGGTGAAAAGGATTATGAAAAGGAAATATGGAAGAGTATTCCTAAAACTGAAAGTCCCTTTGCGAAAAGCAGAGGCTCTCAAAGATTATCGGAGGTAAGCAGGCTATCAGAAGGACATTTATTGGAAAAGATAAAAGATACAAAATGTCCCATTACTTACATTTCTGGACAGATGGATACGGTTTATCCTCCAGGCGAGGAAGGCGATGAAAATTCGCAGTTAGCTAGAGTAATCGAAAGCGTGAAAGATAAAACTAGGATTGAGAAGAGTGTAATGGCAGGACTTCGTCACAATACCACTATTGCTCCTGATGAAATTACTGCAGCCAACATTGAACATTATTTGGAAAAAGCAGAAATTAAAAATGAAAGGGAGAATATAAAGAAAATGATTATAGCTTTAGCGAAAGAACTTAGTGAAATAAAGGAGAGTCTTCCTTTTTCTGGGATTGACCCTGAAAGCTATCCAAAATTAAAAGCCAATGATGTGGAACTGGAAGGTCTCTGCACGCCAATAGATGATTTGATTCAAAGATTTGAAAAAGAAGGTATAAAAGTAGTTTTTGGAAATGACCCTGAAAGTGGCAACGTCTTTATTTTACCTTTTGGTAGCAATGATGTTGAAAGCGACAGCGTCTTTCCTAAGCATTTGCAAATTGATGAATCTATGGACAGCAGGCTCAAAGAACTAATCTTAGTAAGCAAGAGCTGATTCCTCCGCTTTTTACTATGGCGGACAATTGTGTGAAAATAAAAATATGGAGAAGAAAAAGAAATTAAGTATTATTATCGGACTGGCTTTGGCTATAATCGCAAGCCTGTTTTTTGCGAACCGCTTGCTTTTCAGTGCACCGCAATCACAGGAAGAAAAGAAAGTCTTTATTGTTAACCGCAATCAAACTGATACGCAGACTTTGGATAAAATAAAAACCCAAGGACTTATCAGAAATAAAACAGCTTTCAGAATAGTCTTATTTCTCAAGCATAAAGAAATTGAATCTGGCGGTTACAATATTTCCAAAAATATGAGTGCGTGGCAAATTGCTGATAAACTCACTTCCGCTCCTGATATGAAGTGGGTGGTGATTCCAGAAGGACTAAGAAAAGAACAGATTGGGGAAAAACTGGCGGAGACATTCGGCTGGAACGATGAAGAACTGGATAAATGGAATACGGAATATACCAAAATGAGGATAGATTATATTGAGGGCACATATTTTCCGGATACTTACCTCATACCGGTTTCGGACAGCGAATTGGATATGGCCAACCGAATGACCAGAAATTTCGATGAAAAATTCGCGCCTTATGTCACCCAGTTTGCCCAGCAAAATATCAAATGGACGACCGGGCTCAAACTAGCTTCCATTATTCAGCGGGAAGCCGGAGGGAAAGACGATATGCCTCTGATTGCTGGAATACTATGGAACAGGCTGAATAGTGATATGAATCTGGAAATCGATGCCACTGTCCAGTATGCCCGGGGAAATACTGGAGCGGGTTGGTGGGCGCCAGTTACGGCTGATGATATCAGAACTATCGACTCGCCATATAATACTTACAAAAACAAGGGATTGCCGCCTTATCCGATCGACAACCCGGGCCTGGACGCGATTGAAGCTGTTCTGCATCCGGCTGAAACCGATTGCCTGTATTATCTCCATGACCGCGACAGGCAAATCCATTGCGCTAAAACGTTGGAAGAGCATCAGGCAAATATTGAGCAATATCTCAAAAATTGAATCGTATCGACCGTCCAACAATCTTATCGACAGACCCGTGTATACTCTGGCAATACGCGGGATTTTTTTATCGACTTGACAGCTTTTTCAATAGGTATATTATTCTAATATAAATTAGAATAGTAATTTTATGGAATTCAAATGCTGCGCTAAAAAATCCAAAGAAGTGGAAGATGTCGGCAAGACATACCTTTTTCTTCGCGCTATCGCTGATCCGAACAGACTGAAAATTCTCTGCGTTCTTGGGAGTGGTTCGAAATGTGTTTGCGAAATAGTCCCTGCGGTGGGAATATCCGACAAGCTAGCTTCCCATCATCTCAAACAATTGAAAAATATCGGTCTTCTGACCGAAAAGAGAGAGGGAAATTTCATCCGTTACAATTTGAATAAAAAAACCATCAGGGAATATAAAAAAATTTTCAATCAAGTAATCAAATAATTATTAACACGCTAAAAAATATGGTCATCAAAATTTTAGGTTCCGGTTGTCCCAATTGTCAACGACTGGAAGCCAACACCAAACAAGCTTTGGCTGAATTGAAAATTGAAGCCCAAGTGGAAAAAGTCACCGAAATCCAAGACATCATGAGCTATGGCGTCATGGGAACGCCGGCCTTAGTGATCGATGAAAAAGTGGAAACAACTGGAAGAATACCAGATGTTTCTGAAATAAAAACCATTCTTACCAAATAATCATTAAAACAAAAACAATTATATGAAAAAATTAGGTACATATTTGCTTTATGGAGGAGCTTTAGCGCTGGCTGTCGCTCTTATCTACATAAGCTACGGCCCGGATAAAAAAAGTGAATCAACTGTAAACACCAACGCTCAAGGAAGCAATTCCGCAGCAACTCAAAACCAAGCAACCGTACCGGCGGAAAAAATCCAAGTCTTTCTTTTTCACGCCACCCAACGTTGCTCTTCGTGTATTGCTATTGGAAAGTTCGCCAAGGAAACAGTGGAACAAAAATTTCCCGAAGAATTGAAATCGGGGAAAATTGAATTTAAGGAAATAAATATCGATTTGCCAGAAAACAAGGAACTGGCGACTAAATTCAAAGCAACTGGATCAGCTCTTTTCATTAATCCGATTATCAATGAAAAAGACAATATCCAGGAAGATACGCAAGTCTGGCGATTGGTATCCAACGAGCCAGGCTTCATCAGTTATCTTGAGAATAAATTAAAAGGAATGATCGGCAGCGAAGCGTCCGCGCAGGAGAAATAAAATAAAAAAATAGGATTTTTAATTGAAAATTAAATGAAAACCAATAGTAAAATTTGGGCGATAGGGATTGCCGCTACATCCATGTTGATTGCCGGTTCAGCCAAGGCGGTCTGCCCGATTTGCACCGTGGCGGTAGGAGCAGGCGTAGGATTCTCCCGCTGGCTGGGAATTGATGACACGGTAACAGGACTTTGGGTAGGTGGACTGACGGTTTCCATGATCATGTGGACGATCAGCTGGATGGATAAGAAAAACTTTCATTTCATGGGGAGAAAAATTCTCACCGTAGTCGGATACTACGCTTTGATTGTCGCGCCTCTGTATTGGATGGGCATCATGGGACATCCGTTTAACACTTTGTGGGGAATGGATAAGTTGCTTTTGGGAACTATCATCGGGAGTGTCGGCTTTTTCCTGGGCGGCATCTGGTATTATCGGATCAAAGCCAAGAATGGCGGTCATTCCTTTTTCCCTTTTCAAAAGGTTGTTATGCCGATAAGTCCGTTGATTATCTTGAGCATTTTTTTCTATTTTTTAACCAAATAGCAGCATGGAATTTCTCAATAGTTTAATCGATCAATATAATTTTCCGTTGCTTTCTGCTTTTATTTTGGGCGTGATGACTTCCATCAGTCCTTGTCCTTTGGCAACAAACATTACCGCCATTGCCTACATTTCCAAAGATATAAAAACTCCCAAGTATACCCTCATTAGTGGACTGATGTATACCCTGGGCCGAGCGATAAGTTATACGCTTCTGGCAACGCTTATTTATTTCGGACTCTCCTCTTTTGAAATCGCCAAGATTTTTCAAGGCTGGGGCGACAAGGTTTTGGGAATAGTTTTGATCTTGATCAGCCTGACAATGTTTGGGATAATCAAAATCAATTTCGGATCAAAAAGTGAAAAAATCGAAAAGATGAAAGAGTGGCTGGCTAGCAAAGGTTATCTGGGTGCGATGCTTCTGGGGATGCTGTTCGCCCTGGCCTTTTGCCCCTACTCCGGAGTGTTGTTTTTTGGGATACTTATTCCCTTAGTTCTCAAATCAGCCGAGAGTCTGCTATTGCCGCCCTTGTTCGCTCTCGGTACCGGACTACCCGTCATTATTTTCGCTTTCATTCTGGCTTTCGGCGTGGGAAAGGTGGGCAAGATGTATAACGCCATGGGCAAGATTGAAAAAGTGATGCGGTATAGCGTGGCGACAATTTTTCTTATAACAGGAATTTATTATCTCCAATATCTCGTTAAATATTTAATCAATTTATAAAATTAAAACTATGAATGAACAACAAAAACAAGACCCTAAGTTTTCCAAATTTCACGGCGTTGACCGGGAAGAAATCCAATGGAATCCGGAAATAAATGAAGATAAGTGCGTCGGTTGCGGCATGTGCGCCACTTCTTGCGGACGGGGCGTGTACAAATTCGACTATGAAAACAAAAAGTCAAAAGTCGCTAGTCCAAATAATTGCATGGTAGCCTGCCAGACTTGCGCCAATCTTTGCCCGGCCGAAGCTATCAGCTTTGCGGAAGAGGGAAAAACTAGAGAAAAAGCCCAGAAGATAGTCAGAGATTTTCAACTAATTCCAAAAGTGAAAGAGGAACTGGAGGCGAGAAAAGAAGAATTGGACCCAAAGGGTTGAATTTAGTATCATTTTAATTTTTTTCGTGATTATGAAAAAACCCACACTTCCCGAATTGTTAAAAACCACTTTTTATATCGGCGCCATCGGTTATGGCGGTCCGGCGATTTTGGCGTTGATGAAAAAAACTTTTGTCCAAAAAAAAGAATGGATTTCGGAAAAGGAATTTATGAACGCTTTGAGTCTGGCGCAAATTCTTCCTGGCGCGACCGGCGTGAGTCTCATGGGCTATACCGGTTTCAAATTACGAAAATTATGGGGCGGGATTTTGGCGCCGCTCGCGTTTATTTTGCCGGCATCCATTGCCATCACTGTGCTGGCCTGGGCTTATTTCACTTTTGGCAATCTCTCCTTCGTCAAAGCGCTTTTCGCCGGTCTGGGAGCGCTGGTGGTCGCCCTTCTCGTCAATGCCACACTAATTCTGGGCAAATCGGTTTTTAAGCATCTTGACCGAAAAGATATTAAGGGACTAATTATAAGTTGTGCAACCTTTGTTGGAGTATTTTTTCTGGGCATAAATGTCATCTGGCTGATTCTTATTGCCGGCTTTCTGGGTTTTGTTTTCTTTTATTTCACCCGCGAATTTGAAGACGAAAAAGCAAGGAAGGGAGAAGCATTGCTAGCCGAACCGAATATTTTGAAACGGGAATCTTTATCGGCCAAAGATTTTACACCTGTTATTTTAGCGGTACTGATTTTTATAGCCGGTTTGTTTATACCGTACACGCGCAGTCTTATCACCGCATTTTTAGGTATCGGCAGCTTGGCTTTTGGCGGCGGGTTTACTACTATTCCTCTTATTCAACATCAAGTGGTGGATGCGCATGGCTGGCTCACGGTCAAACAGTTTGTAGATGGTATTGCTCTCGGGCAGATAACACCCGGACCGGTTTTCATTACCGCCACTTTTATCGGTTACCGCGTGGCGGGGATATTGGGAGCACTTTTCGCTACTCTGGCTATTTTTGCTCCGTCGCTTGCCGCCATGATCGCTCTCGCCGACATTCACGGCCGGGTGCAAAACCTCAAAATCGTAAAAGTTATCGTCAAAGGATTTTTGTCGGGATTTATTGGGCTATTGATAGCGGTCACTCTGCAGTTCGCTTTCAAATCGCTCATCAGCTGGCAGGCTTGGCTGATATTTGCCTTGTCAATAGTCTGGTTGCTCATTCTCAAAAAAGAATCAGTTTGGGCGATTCTAGGGACAGCAATTTTGTCATTTTTTATTTTCTAATCATTAAACATATTTAAACATATGGCGGATCAAAATCATTCACATTCCGAAATAGAAAAAGGCGAGGCGACTAAGAACCTGGCATTTGCCATCGGACTCAATATCATAATCGTGGCGTTTGAAATCATCTTCGGGTTGCTTTCGCGCAGTATGGCGCTCATATCCGAAGCCATCCATAATTTTACGGATGTTGGATCAATGGGCTTGAGTTTCTGGGGTGAGAAACTGGCCGATCGTCCACAAACCAACAGTAAAACTTTCGGCTACAAAAGAGCGGAAGTGATCATCGCTTTCACGAACGGCGGCATACTTCTTGCGGTCACGATATTCATCATCATCGAAGCGGTGGGGAGACTGCTCCATCCTGAAACGGTCGCGGGTTTTCAGATGCTTATCGCCGCCGTTGTCGCATTAGTCGGAAACGGAATCGCGACCTATATACTGGAGAAAGATTCACATAAAAACCTCAATCTTAAAAGTGCCTGGCTCCACTCTTTTCAGGACGCTATATTCTCTCTAGGTGTGTTGGCCGCCGCCTTAATTATCTATTTTACCGGTTGGAACTGGGTTGATCCGGCACTCTCACTCATTATTTCCGTTTTTCTGCTGAAAGAAATTTATTCTCTGGTGATGGAGTCGGTGGAAATGCTTCTCGATTCGGTACCGTCAGATGTCGATTTTTTGGAAGTGCAAAAATCACTCCTGGCGGAAGAAGGCATTCAGGAAGTGCATGATCTCCATATCTGGCAAACCAATACCGACAACCGTTTTTTGAGCGCCCACCTTATGACCGGACAGTCTGACGACTCCCAAAGAATCAATATGATCGTTTCTATTCAAAAGATGCTCCGAGAAAAATATCGCATCAACCATGCCACGCTTCAGGCAGTTTCCCAACAGGAAGCCCAAAGGCTGGATTTGAAATGCGAACATTGTAATTAATAGCTTCTAATCTTATGAACATATTTTATCCCATTCAACTATTCGCCGATTGGCTGACTTATTCAATCTTTAACATCATTCCTAAAACGTTGCTGGCCAGCGCAGTTAATTTTTTCATCTTTGATACTATTAAGATAATTTTGCTTTTGATTGTGATAATCTTTATTGTGTCGATTGTTCGTTCATATCTTCCACCCGAGAAAATCAGAAACATTCTCTCGCACGAAAAAAAATATGTGGGAAACATCTTAGCATCGCTCCTTGGGATCATCACACCATTTTGCTCATGTTCAGCAGTACCACTATTTTTAGGTTTTGTGCAGGCAGGAGTCCCTTTAGGCACTACTTTTTCTTTTCTAGTTGCTTCCCCAATGATCAATGAAGTGGCGTTGGTGCTTCTCCTTGGGATGTTCGGCTGGAAAATTGCTCTCATTTATATCATAAGCGGGCTTTTGATTGCGATATTCTCTGGCATGGTTATTGAGAAGATGGATGTGAGATCATTAGTGGAAGAGTTCGCGCTTAACGGAAACGGAAGAGACATCGATCTTCCAGAATTAAAATGGAAACAAAGAGTCAAATACGCCAAAAGTTATACTTTGGACATCGTGAAAAAAGTCTGGCTGTATATCGTTATTGGAGTCGGACTGGGCGCTTGGATTCATGGTTATGTGCCAGCTGATTTTTTGGCGCAATACGCCGGCAGCGACAAATGGTATGCTGTGCCATTGGCCACTCTCATTGGCATTCCACTTTATTCCAACGCAGCTGGAGTCATTCCGCTGGTCGGAGCGCTCACTGAGAAAGGCGTGGCCATGGGAACAAGCCTGGCTTTCATGATGGCAGTGACGGCGCTTTCGCTTCCAGAGTTTATGATTTTGAAAAAAGTGATGAAAGTGAAGCTGATTGTCATTTTCGCGAGCGTTGTGGGAATTGGCATAATTTTCACAGGCTACTTGTTTAATTTCATTTTAGGGAACTAGTTTATTTGCGATAAGGTCCTGACTCTTTTCATGATCCGGAAAAAGATAAATAGTGTGCGCCACCGTGGGGTAAGATTGCATAGGGGATAACTGACTTGCTAATTACTGCAAGTAAGCTACAATGGCGACACCTTGAAAAGCTAATTATTTTTTTAGCCAAATAGAGATAGTTTCTTCTCAATTTATTGCGGTAAAGTTCGCGAGTCTATTCGTTCTCAAACACCTCCTTTCTAGGGAGATTTTGACAATAGTCTAGAAATGTTTCTTAGTAGCAGTTATGTCCCTCATAGGATGTAATGGGAAGCATTGAGTATTGTCCGGCGGTCGAACTCCGATTCTATCGGAGAACTGCCAAGGGCTTAACTGAGCCAAATAATCAGTAGCCATACCTCTTGTACAAGGGTATGCATAGACTCGGGACTAATCGCAAAAGAATGTGATTTACTTTGCTTAAAGCAAGAACACCTTAAATGGTGTTTTTTGCGTTGGCTAATTCATATAACTCCCTAGAATCGTCCCAAAATAGAGGGAGTTTTTGGCTTTTTAATATTTATTACTCCGCTCCGCTTTGAAATATATTTAACACTTGACCGTATTATATAATGGGTATATATTCATAATATAGACTCAGCTAAAAAGCTAAAATAGAAAGGCAGGTGATAATTATGCCAAATAGAGATAAAACAGGTCCAATGGGAATGGGTTCTGGTACAGGCAGAGGAATGGGTCCTTGCGGAAGAGGAGCTGGTTCAGGTTTAGGAATGGGCAGAGGCTATGGCAGAGCGATGTGCGGTTGGTTCTATCGGAAATACCAAGCAATGCCGAAAGATGAAAGAAAAGAGTTGCTAAAATCAGAAATTGAAGACTTGAAACAAGAAATGCAAATGGTGGAGGAAGAACTGAAAGGACTGGAAAAGAAATAATTTCCATCGGAAGCAGTCTTTCTCCTTCTTTAGCTAGCAAGGAAGGAGAAGATTGTTTTTGATGATATAATAAAGTAAACTAAGAAAATTTTATGACAAGACCAAAATTATGTAAGCGACTACGCTTTAAGCCCAAGGCTCATTATTTCAAGCCCCAAGGCATTCCAATGTATGAATTGGAAGAAGTGATTTTGACCAAGGAAGAAATGGAAGCAATTAAACTTAAAGACTATGATAATTTAGAACAAGTTGAGGCTTCAGAAAAAATGAATACTTCCCAGAGCACTTTTCAGCGGATTCTGTCTTCCGCCAGAATTAAAATTGCCGAGGCGATTGTTAAAGGCAAAGCGTTAAGAATTGAAGAATAAAAATAAAAAATTATGATAACCTTTTTCGGTATTTTTAGCGGGATTCTCAACACCATCAGATTGTTTCCCCAGGTATATAAAAGCTGGAAAACAAAAAAGACAACAGACTTATCAGGTTATTTCGTGGCTATTTTATTTCTTCAATCTGTTTTTATTATACTTTACGGCATATACAAGCCAGACCCGATTATCCTTTGGACAAATGTCAGTCCGCTGGTCTGCTCTATTGTTCTGGCAAGATTGAAAATGAAATACGAATAAATTAAAAATAATGCTATAATTTACTCGCATTTAATCATTAACAAAAAACAATATGAAAGGATTTAACGCCAACATTGAAAAGGAGACTTTGAAAAACGGGAATTTTCGCAAGGTGCTCTATACTGGCAAACACAGCCAGTTGGTTCTTATGAGTCTTAAGCCAAAAGAAGAAATCGGAATGGAAGTTCACGAAGAAAACGACCAGTTTTTCAGATTTGAAAAAGGCGAGGGAAAATGCATTATTGACGGCAATGAATATGAATTGAAAGATGGTGTGGCGATTGTTGTCCCCGCTGGTGCCCAGCACAATATCATCAATACTTCCGAAACCGAGGATTTGAAAATGTATACGATTTATTCTCCAGCTCATCACAAAGACGGCATAGTGAGAGCTACCAAGGAAGAAGCGGAGGCTAATGACGCTGAATTTGACGGAGTGACAACGGAATAATTTCCAATCGTATGAAGAAAATAATTTTAGCTTTAGTAATCATTGCCGTGCTGGTAGTTGCCAGCGGATTTTTCAGTCTCTTTTATACTGTCCGCAAGACCTGCAATTCTGCCAAAGAAAAACACGGAGGCAAATGTCAGACAGCTCTCGTAGCAGTATTGGAAGATAAAAAAGCTACTCCTAAAGAAAAGAATGATGCTATCTGGGCATTGGGACAAATGGCAGATTCGGAATCTCTGCCTGCTTTAGAAAAAATATATGCAGGCAAAGTTCCTGAAGGCAGAGAACCTCTAAATGAAGTCGTCAGTCAATATGAAATAGAAAAAGCCATCCGCTGGGTGAAAAATGGAAATATTACAAGTTGGATGTATGGGTGCCTAAAGTAATCGTTAAAAACTATAAAATTATGCCAAGTTTTGAAATACCTGACAATACAATAAAAAAATCGGAAGCGGAGATTAAGAATGAAAAAGAGGATAGAAAGAAAAGAATTATCGCTTTAGCAAAAGAACTTAGCGAAAGCAGGGAGAGCATCTCCTTCCCAGGCATTGATGCTGAAAGCTATCAAAAATTAAAAGCCAATGACGAGGAATTTCCAGGTTTTGTTACTCCCATAGACGAATTAGTCCAAAGGTTTGAAAACGAGGGAATAAAAGTAGTCTTTGGAAGAGACCCTGAAAGTGGCAATGTTTTCATTTTACCGTTTGGGAGCAATGATGTTGAAAATGACAGTATTTTTCCTAAACATTTACAAATTGATGAATCTATGGACAGCAGGCTCAAGGAGTTGATTTTGGCAAGCAGAAGTTGAAACCGCATCTTTGAATAGTCGCAGGAACCGCCAAAACTGGCGGTTTTTTGCTATTTCCTCCGTTCCCCACTGGAGTGGATAACTTTCGTTGACTTCGTTGCCCCAAGAGCTAACATCGCCTTGCGATGTTACAAAACACTAAAACTAAAAAAAGAATAAGCGACATGGCCGAGGAATACCTGACGTGGTTGCAAGTGGAGCGCAGATTCGCGAAAAGTTCTATCGTTAGTTACCGGTCTCGGCTAAAGTGCTTCGTTAGGGATGTGGGCGATATAAGACTGGATGAATTTACGATGGAACACATCTATAAGCTAAAGCAGATATTGCACGAAAGAGAAAATACGGAGGTGTTTATGGGGGTATGTCTTGCGGTTATCAAAGGACTACTGAAATATTATCGTGACCACTACTCCACTCCGCTCCAAATCAATCCGGATCAAATAACTATTCCCAAGCGTCCTCGCAGAGAGGTCGTTTTTTTACCTCAGAAGAGATTAAGAGATTTAGGGAATCCATTGATATAAAACCCTTATATGGATTAAGATTTAGGACTCTGGTGGAAGTTTTACTTGGGACTGGGATGAGAATCTCGGAAGCTCTTTCGCTCAGTAAAGATTCTATTGATTTTGCAACTCACGAAGCGAGAATCATTGGCAGGGGTAATAAGCAACGGGTGGTTTTTTTCACTGAGGAATCGTTAGGATGGGTTCAGCAGTATTTTAATCTTATATTCTGGCCGCTTATAAATCTTATCCTTATTATCGCTTTCTATAAAAAATATTATTTCATACAGAAAAGATAAAAATAAATAATGATCATAATATTATGGTTTTTAGCGGCTACGGGACATTTTCTTCTCGCTATTTTTAGTTTTTTTTCACTTCTTTTAAAAAAGCAGGGGATTAAATATTATCGTATATAATCGTATGCAGTTGATTATATACGATAACCGACACTTGACAATTAGATACAATCGTATATAATTAGATATAGTTAAGTTATATCTAAACCTATATGGAAAACAGATTTAAAAAAAGAGTCAATTTGACTGATGAAATACTCAATAAAATTACCCAAATTGACGAATTTAGGGGCTTGTGGAGGGGTAGCTTAAGACTTAGTCCTCAAACGCTGGGCAGGCTTAAAAGAAGCGTCCTTATTACCAGTACGGGGGCTTCTACTCGTATTGAAGGCTCACAAATGTCTGATGAAGAAGTGGCGAGACTTTTGCGTGGTCTAAAATCAGTACCCCCTAAGGGGCGAGATGCGGAGGAAGTGGCAGGATATGCGGATCTGCTCGGTCGAATATTTGATAATTGGAAAACCTTCAAAATTACCGAGGGGCAGATTTTGCATTTTCATAAAATACTTCTTAATTTTTCCGAAAAAGACAAAGGACATAAAGGAAAATACAAGACATCTGATAATAAGGTAGTAATGAGAAAAGAAGATGGCACAGAAGTGGTTATTTTTGACCCAACACCTCCATATATTACAAAAAAGGAAATGGACGATGTTTTGTTTTGGCTTAACGAGCAAATAGAAAAGAGGGAAATTCATTTACTTATTCTTATTGCAAACTTTATTTTTGAATTTCTGGCAATCCATCCTTTCCGTGATGGAAATGGAAGACTTTCAAGAGCATTAACAACCTTACTTCTTCTTAAGGCTGGCTATGCTTATGTTCCCTATATATCACTTGATGAAATAATTGAAGAAAAGAAGATTGATTATTATCTGGCTCTCCGAAAAACGCAGTCCAAACATAAGACAGAAAGTGAGGATATAACACCTTGGCTCAATTTTTTCCTGGATGCTCTCTTGGAACAAGTAAAAAGAGCAAAAGCGATAATGGAAGAAGACCAGCCAGAAAAATTGCTTTCAGAAAAACAACTGACAATTTATCAGTTATTTCAACAAAGTGATACGCTAAGTGTTTCGGAGGTTAGTGAACTTCTTAATGGCTCAATTCCAATGGCAACCATCAAACAGGCATTATCACGCCTGGTTGATTTGAAATTGATTGAAAGAATGGGAGTAACCAGGGGGGCAAGATACAAAAATTGTAGTTAACTTTATCCATAGATAGGTTTGCAATTTTCCAAATTATGCAGTAGAACCAAACTATAAAAATACAAGGTAATTTTACAATAATTTTTTATTTTACAACTGATAATTTGCAGCTTAAATTCAAAGATTTTTTGCGAAGTCTGACTGAACTCGAACACCTCCTTTCTGGGGAGAATCGATAATAACCCAGAATATTGCTCGCGAAGTCCGAATCCGTCATTGGAGGAGGATGAGCAGTATGGTTATTATCACGGCGGTCGACCAGCCAAAATTTTTTCTACGAAAAAACTTAGGCTGGAACGCCAATGCCTAACAGAGCTGTAAAATCTGTAGGTGTGTTTGTACACACACTGGTAGACTTTAGGACTAATCGCAATAGACTGTGATAGCTATAACAAGGACAGCGATGAAACGCTGTTTTTGTGTTTTTGGGATTTGGTTTTTTGCCTGTCCGGTGGTAAAGTAAAAGAAGAATATGAATTATCCAATTTGGCAAAAAATAAAAAGAAAATGGTATTATCCGACGATGGTGATAATTTTGCTTGCCCTGGGTTTTTTGTCCACGCTTTATGTTTATTCGAAAATAAATAGTTTTGAAAAAGAATCTCTTTTGAAACGCTCGGATTCTCTTTCTAAGGCGTTTGATCTTCATGAAATTTCTACCCTGGAAGGAAATGAAAATGATTTGCATAATTCGCAGTATATATCGGTTAAGGAAAAACTAATTAACATAAAAAAAGTCAATCCTGATGTGCGGTTTGTCTACCTGACCGGAATGAAAGGCGATCAGGTGTATTTCATAGCCGATTCGGAAGACCCTGATTCCGGGGGGTATTCACCGCCGGGAGAGGCGTATCCCGAAGCCAGTCCGGAATTCAAGGCAATTTTCGGTTCCGGAAAATCTCTTTTGGAGGGTCCGCTCGCTGACCGATGGGGAAGATGGATTTCCGCTTTGAGTCCAATTCTTGATAGTGATGGGCAAGAAGTGGCGGCGGTAGTCGGGATGGACATCGAAGCGGGAAATTATTTGCAAAACGTCTGGCTATATTCATCCGTTCCTATTTTCGCCACAGTAATCTTAATCGCCTTTATCATCACCGGCTGGCTTATTGGACGAAAAGAAGAAAAGATAATGGAAATCAAATCAGAAATGGTTTCCATGGCCTCTCATGATATCAGGTCTCCTTTAGCTGGCATCCTCTGGTCATTTGAAAAGCTTCACGGGGAATCCGACAACTTTACTGAAAAACAAATATTAATAATTAATTCTATTGAAAGTACTTGCCGCAATCTTCTTAATACACTCAATGATTTTTTGCTGGCATCTCCCGCGGCAGAGATGGGGAAATTAATTTCGCGCAAAGATGATGTTGCCGTGCTTATAAGAGAAATAGCTGATGATTTGGCACTATCCGCTCAAAAATCATCCATAAAAATAATTTTCGAAGAAAGTTTTCCGAATAAATTAATCTTAGAATTTGATAGCAGCAAGATGGAAAGAGCTTTGTCTAATATTATTGATAATGCTATAAAATATTCGCGTCAGGGGTCGGAAGTGAGGATGGGGTACAAAAAAGAAGATGAATTTCATGTATTTTCCATAAAAGACAAGGGCATCGGAATTGCCGAGGAAGACGAAGATAAAATCTTCCGAGGGTTTTTTCGGGCGGAAAACGCCAAGAAAAATGCTTCCATCGGAACTGGACTGGGTCTCTATTACGCTAAAAAAATTATAGAGTTGCATGGCGGGAAAGTATGGTTTGAATCAGTGGAAAATTCAGGCACTACCTTTTTCGTGGCACTTAAATAAATACTTTGATGGCAATATTAAAAAACTGTTGTTTAAATAGTGCAAATTAAGATTTTTTGCTATAATGATATAGCCGGTAATTATTAAAAAACAGAACAATGAAAAAAACATTACTCGTCGCAATTCTTTTGATGTTTGGCTTGGTCGCCCAGACTCAAGCGGTAAGCACTAACTCTAATCAGGGAACTAAAGCTGGACAAGCTGATGCAGCTACGGTTCAGGGCAATCAGGCTGGAAATGCCGTAAAAACTAAAGAACAAAACGCAGTAAAAAATCAAGGGGAAAGTACTCAAATTCAGACTCAAGAACAAAATGCGGTAGAGACCAAAGATAGCGCAAAAGACAAAACTAAAAATAGCAAAGGACAATTCAATGCTGAATCTCATCGAAGCGCGGTGGCTACTTTTGTTCAGAGTCTTTTGACTGTCGCTGATAGAGAGGGCGGAATCGGGCAGGAAGTAAAAGTCATCGCCCAGCAGCAGAATGATATCAAAAATAGAACATCTGACCTAATAAATGCTGTTGAAAATAGAAATAAGGTAAAAACATTTTTCATAGGTACAAGTTATAAAAATCTTGGAGAACTGCGAAGCCAGATGGTCCAAACACGAAATCAAATTGAGCAGTTGAAGCAATTGGCGGAAAAAGCGGAAAATGAAGGAGACAGGACCGAACTGCAAAACCAGATTCAAGTATTGGAGCTAGAGCAAACAAACATTAATAACTTTATTACCCAGAATGAAAGCAAGTTTAGTTTGTTTGGTTGGGCAGTGAAATTATTTCGGTAATAGCATATTCCTTTGGATAGACTTAAAACCGTCAGGAATGACGGTTTTTTGTTGCTCCACTATGCTTCGTTTTTCAATAACCTTGACCAAGATTTCAATAAGGTATATTATTCTAATATAAATTAGAATACTTTTTTTATGGAATTCAAATGTTGTGCTAAAAATTCAGGAGAAGAGAAAAATGTCGGCAAGACTTATGAATTTTTGCGTGCCATTGCCGACCCGAACAGACTAAAAATACTTTGTCTTCTTCGGAATGGTCCAAGATGCGTATGCAAGATAGTTCCTGCCATAGGGATATCCGACAAGCTGGCTTCCCATCATCTCAAACAGCTCAAAAAAATAGGGTTGCTGAAAGATATGAGGGAGGGGAATTTTATCCGCTACGATTTGAATAAAAAAGTCATTAAAGAATATAAGAAAATTTTTAATCAAGTAATTAAATAATTATTAACACGCGAAAAATTATGGTCATCAAAATTTTGGGTTCCGGCTGCCCTAATTGCCAAAAACTGGAAGCTAACACGAAACAAGCGCTGGAAGAATTGAAAATGGAAGCGGAAGTGGAAAAAGTAACCGATATGGAAAAGATAATGGGCTATGGAATTATGAGCCTGCCGGCGATTGTAGCGGATGAAAAAGTATTGGGTTATGGGGTTGTTCCTTCAGTTGAAGAGATTAAGAAATTGCTTTCAGGGGATAAAACTTCCCATGATAATCATACGGAATGTTGCTCTTGCGGCGGTAAGCGCTAAAAACCAATGATGAAAAATACTAATATTTTTATAGCTATAATTCTCAATATTATTATCACTGTTTTTGAGATAATCGCTGGACTTCTCATCGGCAGTTTGGCTTTGGTTTCTGAAGCTTTGCATAACTTTTCTGATGTCGGAGCATTATCTTTAAGCTGGTGGGGAGAGAAGGTAAAGGAAAAAGGTAATACCAAGCATAAGACTTACGGATATAAACGGGCGGAAATATTGATTGCCTTTTTTAATTCTCTCGTGCTTCTGGCTGTAGTGGTCTTTATTTTGTTTGAGGCCATTCAAAGATTATTCCATCCTTCGGAAATTACTGGCGGTTGGATGATCGTGGCTTCTTTGGTTGCCCTAGTTGGCAATAGTAAAGCGACATATCTCTTAGAAAAAGACGCTCATAAAAATCTAAATCTAAAAAGTGCCTGGCTTCATTCGCTTCAGGATGCCTTATTTTCTTTGGGGGTAGTGTTGGGTGCGATTTTAATCTACTTTTTTCACTGGTATATTATTGACCCGATTATCTCAATCGTCCTTTCTGTCTATATTCTCAAAGAAGTTTATGAACTCCTGAAACAGACATTGGATATTCTGATGGAAAGCGTGCCAACAGATATTGATTTTGAAAAGGTAAAAATACTCTTAGAAGAATTTTCCAAAGTTAAAAAAGCCAACGATATCCATATCTGGCAGACCGACAGCAATAGCCGATTTTTGAGTGCCCATTTGGAAATTGAAAACGTGGAAAATGGAGAACGAAACGGATTACTTTCGGAAATTCAAAAAACATTGCTCAAAGATTTTAAGATAAATCACACAACTATTCAGATGGTATCGGCAACCGAAGCGGAAAAATTAAAACTAAATTGTAATCATTGTAACTAAAAATAATTTATGAATATCTTCTATCCCGTGCAATTATTCGCTGATTGGCTAACTTATTCGGCCTTTGGCATTGCTAAGGAAACATTATTGGCTTCTGCTGTTAATTTTTTTATCTTTGATACGATAAAAATAGTTATATTATTAGTCGTTATTATATTCATCGTTTCCATCATTCGTTCCTTTCTACCGCCAGAAAAAATCAGGAAAGTTTTAGCAGGAAACAAAAAATATTCCGGCAATGTTTTGGCTTCACTTCTGGGAATAGTTACGCCATTTTGCACATGCTCGGCAATTCCGCTATTTATCGGATTTTTGGAAGCTGGTGTTCCCCTTGGCACAACATTTTCTTTTTTAGTGGCTTCGCCAATGATAAACGAAGTAGCTCTGGTTTTGCTATTCGGACTTTTTGGCTGGAAAATCGCAGCGCTTTATATCATCAGCGGCCTTATTATCGCTATCCTTTCAGGGATAATCATCGGGCATTTAAACGTAGAAAATCTGGTAGCGGATTTTATTTACAAAAACAAACTAAATGGACAAGTTCAATTGCCAGAGATGACCTGGAAAAAAAGAATCGATTATGCCAAAAATTACACTTTGGGAATAATTAAAAAAGTCTGGATATATATCATTATCGGAATCGGCATCGGCGCTTGGATTCACGGCTATGTGCCGACTGATTTTCTGGCCCAGTACGCATCTTCCGACAAGTGGTACGCGGTACCGTTGGCAGTTCTCATCGGCATTCCGCTATATTCCAACGCCGCCGGTGTCATTCCTCTGGTCGGAGTTCTATCCGAAAAAGGAGTATCGATGGGAACAAGTCTGGCTTTTATGATGGCTGTCACTGGACTATCGCTTCCGGAATTTATGATCTTGAAAAAAGTGATGAAAGTGAAGTTGATTGTGATTTTCGCCAGTATTGTGGGATTGGGAATCATTTTTACAGGGTATTTATTCAACCTGATCTTGAAATAGTATTTTTTCGTATAAACTTAATACGAAAACAGCGATCAAACGCCTGCCTGCCGGTAGGCAGGCTGTTTTTGTGTTTCGAAAGAATGAAATATAAAACCTTCAAAAATGTAATAAAACACAAGCAGCAGTGAATTAAATTAAAATTAAATTTATGTTTGAAATAGTTAGAACACTAGTAAATATCGTTTTTGGAGTTATTGAATTTTTACTTGCCCTTAGATTCATATTCAAATTCTTTGTGGTAAACATTAGCGCTCCTTTTGTGGCTTGGGTATACAGTGCAACAGCGGGGCTGGTCAGTCCGTTTGCCAGAATTGTTCCCAATTTGAATCTGGCGGGATTTGTCATCGACTTCACCACACTGGCCGCGCTTGTCGTATATTCCCTGATCGGCTATCTGATATTGGAAATATTTTCCTACACAGGCTCTAGATACAATCGGGCTTGATAAGTTTTTGGTATAAATAATTTTTAAAAAACAAAAATATGTTGTGGACAATAGCGGTGATCTTATTGATCCTATGGCTTCTGGGGTTCATTACTGCCAGTACTTTTGGCGGGTGGATCCATCTTCTTTTGGTCATAGCGCTGGTGGTGGTTGTCATTCAGCTCTTGCAGGGTCGGCGGGTTATGTAGAAACTCAAAAGATACGATAAAAACAGGGTAAAACCTGTTTTTTTGCGTTTTTGGGAATAATATGCTTAGATGGAAAAAATAATAAATAATCCATTTTCTACATTATGCTGAAAAAAACTTCCCGATATGTCTATTGGTGCTGGAAATCAGTTTGTGTCACGCTGTTCAGGAAAAAGCACGCCAGGCGGGATGTGATAGTTATATTTTCTTTCATTATCATTGTCGGACTGATTTTGGGAGTTGATTGGCATTTGGGGAAAAAAATAGAAAAAAAGGGTGTTTCACGAACAAATATCAAGGAGCCGCAGGTGACAGAACAGGATGAAGTGCAGAAAGAAGAAAATGATGTGGCGATCATCCAGTCGCATTTTGATACGTCTTCCTGGACGCCCTATCAAAATCTTTGGTACGGATTTTCACTCAAGTATCCGCGTGAATGGACTGACCCGGTGATAAAAAAACCAACAATAGGGGATATGTGGGAACAGAAAATAGAATTTCGTATGAATGAAACAAAAGTAGAAGATCCATTTGAAGGTTTTGATGTTGAAGTGTATAGCATTTCCCGAGTCAAAGAGGTTTCTAATACGGATGAATTTCCTAAACTGAAAAATTCAGAAATGTCGGGGGACGGACAATGCGCCAACATCGATGGCCATCTTTTGGAAACAGGCCAGTATCCTGCGGAAGAAATATATGTTCCAATTTCGGATGCCTGTTACAATGCGGCGTTATTTTTTACCAATACCCGCGGAAACTATATATATACCATCGCGCCAAAACTGAAAGAAGGAGCAGGATTGGCGGGCGACCCGGCTAAGGAAATTGCTTCACATATGCCGGAATTTTTCTCGGTCGCTCAAATGTGGAACCTTATTGATATTCAGCGGCCAAAACCGGCCATGCCTAAATCTGCTGCGCCTATGGCTAAACCAGCAGTCAACGCTCCTATGCCAGTATCCTATGACACGGCTGGCGGCCGTCTGGTCTGCGCTAAAAGTAATGATCACCCGGCAAAAAGCGATCAGCATAAAGGCAAGCATATGGATATGGAATGTTGTTTGGATCCGGACGAATATCCCAACCCGCACTGTTATTATCCGCCGAGCAAGTACGGGAAATATCTATAACTTTCCTAAAACCAGGTTTTAGGATTCATCAAAAAAAACCTCTGGAAACGGCGGTTTTTGCTTTCGCAGTTGACTTTCTGATGAAAATCTGCTATAAATAATAGTTAACAAATAAGCATTAATAAATCAGAAAAGACATGAATAAAAAAATATTTGATCTCATTATTATCGGCATTATTATCATCGGAGCGATCACGAGTTTTTTTATCTGGAAAAGTTTGACTAGTCGGCCAAGTTTTTCTCAAGATTCAGTAAAAAAGGGCAATATCACAGAAGTAATTAATCTGACAGGAAACGTCACGCCGCAAGACAAGGCGAATTTGAGTTTTGAAATCACCGGAAAAATTGAAAAAATATATAAACATACAGGTGATACGGTAAATCAGAATGATATCCTGGTGACGATGGCGAGCGATGATCTTCGCGCCGAGTATAATCAATCAGTGAGCTTGGCCAAAAGCGCCGAAGGAATTTTGAATAATTATAACGACCTTAAGGATAGAGAAAAATACAAACTCAAGGCATTAAAAGCTGATGATGCGGCTAAATATGATAAGAAAGCGCAGGAGGAACAGGTCGATGCCCAAAAATCCTTGATAGGATCGCAAGAAGATCAAGTGAGGGCTGCTTGGGATAATGTGGCAGCCAAAAAGGCACTTTTTGATCAAGCCACCTTGCGCGCCAATTTTTCCGGAACTGTTGCTCAAACAAACTTTGATGAGGGAGAAGTGGCTTCTGCTGGAACTCCGGTTTTGACACTGATAAATAACAATGCTTTTGAAATCGAAGCCATGGCCACAGAATTGGATATTAAAAATATCAAAATCGGCCAAAGCGGAAAAACTAAAACTCTGGAAAATCCGGATAAGCCCTATGACGTTCAAGTGACTCAAATTGATCAAGTGGAAACTGATACTAATGGCGTCCCGGCTTATAAAATTAAAATGGAAATACTAAATAATGACGGCTTACGTTCCGGCATGGCCGCCAGTGTCAATTTAGAAACGGCTCAAAAGAATAATGTTCTTCTGGCGCCGAAAGATTCTATTTTTCAGGACGGAAACGAAAAATATGTTTGGGTCGGTTTCGATGAAAAACGGGAAAAGCGCCAAGTGAAAACGGGAATATATGGTTCGGACGGCATGGTGGAAATTGTTTCTGGCCTCACCGAAGGCGAAAATATCTTAGTATTAAACAAATAACCATGGATAATAATATCAATCAAAATATGATAGAAAATAATAATGACGCGCATTCAGGTAAAAGAAGCCTCTTATATCTGGCCGTAGCTGGATTTTTGGTGGCAGGAATTGTCGTTGCTCTATATCTGGTCTTTTCGCAAAACGAGATCTATGTCGAAAAATCATTGATCGAAGCTACGCCAATCAATCTTTCCTCCCAAAATGGGGGAGTTTTGGAAAGGACAATGGTGAAGGCTGGTGACAATATTGGGGAAAATACGCCGGTAGCGCTGGTTGGAACGGAAATCGTGAAATCAAAAGAGGCGGGCATTGTGACGGTCGTCAACGAAAATATAGGAAAAAATTTCGCGCCGTCGGAGGCGGTAGTGACTATGGTTCGTCCGGAAGATTTGCGGGTAGTGGCGAGCATTGAAGAGGACAAAGGACTTTCTGATGTCAAAGTCGGACAAAAAGCAACTTTTACAGTTGACGCGTTCGGATCAAAAAAATTCCAGGGAATTGTTGATGAGATCAGCCCGACTTCGCGCCAGGGTGATGTCGTGTTCAATATTTCCACCCAAAGACAACTCAATGAATTTGACGTGAAAATTCGATTCGACCAAAAAGCTTATCCAGAGTTAAAGAATGGAATGTCAGCTAAATCTTGGATCTATAAAGATTAATGAATGAAAAGACTAAGAGTAATCTTCGTTGGTGGATTCTTCTGACCGTCATCATCGGAACTTTTTTAGGCCGTCTTGATCAAACGATTGTCGGTCTCGCTCTTCCAAAGATAATTGATGAATTTGGCATCACTGTCACGTCCGCCGGGTGGATATCCACTGCCTATATTTTGGCCAACGCGGTTTTTGTTCCGATCTGGGGAAAATTAGGCGATACCATCGGCCAAAAAAGAGTGTATATTCTCGGTTTCAGCCTTTTTATTGGTGGCTCCATTTTGGCTGGCGCGGCTTGGAATTTGGGGTCAATGATAGTTTTTCGTGTCATCCAGGCGATTGCCGGATCGGCCGACTACCCGACAGCGATGGCCATTCTCGCCATCACTTTTCCTGGTGGAAAAGAAAGGGCGCAAGCCATGGGTATCTGGTCTTCCGCTTTTGCCGCGTCTGCTGTTTTTGGCCCGCTCATCGGCGGGCCGATCATTGATAATTTCGGCTGGCGCTGGGTTTTTTATATTAACTTGCCGATCGGTGTCATCGGACTTTTGATGGCTCTCATTTTTATCGGCGAAAGTAAAAAAGAAGAATCTTTTGCCGGTTTTGACTGGTACGGTGCGCTGGCGCTTGGCGCTTCGCTTACTTCCCTGGTTTTAGTGCTCGACAAAGGTTTGGATTGGGGATGGCTGTCCGGCTATAGTCTTCTGTGCTATTTAGGGACTATTCTTTTTATGGCTATTTTTATCATGATCGAAAAAAGGCAACTCAACCCGATAGTTGATCTCAATTTTTTTAAAAACTCGGTCTTTGTCAGTGTCATAGCCAATAATTTTATAGTCTTCCTTTCTATGATGGGAGCGATTTTCCTTATTCCAATTTTCGCCCAAATTTATCTGGGACTCGACGCCACGCAAACCGGATATCTTTTTATGCCGATGGCAGGAGCTTTGCTTCTGGCTGCCCCACTTGGTGCCGCTCTCACTGGTCGCGTAAAATCAAACTATGTCATTATGGCCAGCACTTTTGTGGCCGCTTTTGGACTTTTTCTTTTCACTTTCCTTGATCCACGTTCCGGGTCTCTTAATATCATGATTCCGATGGGCATTATGGCTTTTGGAATGGGATTCGGGATGTCGCAAAGAACTAGCATTATTGCTTCCGCCGTACCTATTCAGGAAATAGGAAGTGCTTCATCTGTTTTAGCTCTGGCCAGAAATATTTCCGGCGCCTTTGGCATCGCTATTTTTGGCACTATTTTGCAGAATGCCACTTATTCATACATGTCTCAAACTGTTCAAAACAGTATTTTAAATATTCACACGCCGCAAAATGTCCAAACTTTTGTCGCCCTTATGATTTTGAAATCACAAGTTCTGGCTTATGACAGGGTATTCCTCATCGCCTCCATCACTCTTTTCATCGGCGCCATCGGCGCGTATTGGATAAAGGTTAAAGAAGAAGTAAAAGCGGAAGTGTATGTAGAATAGAAAAAAAGAGTTGTTGAAAAAACAGAAATAGGGCTCATGTCTGCCGGCAGGCAGGCTATTTTTGTTATATTAACTCTATTCTACCGAACAGCATTTTGTGCTATAATAAAAGTAATAAAAACGGGAATAAAAAACAAAAATAGAAAGGCAGGTGGATTATGAAAAAATTAGTAATTGCGCTAGCTGTCATAATTGTCATTGGTCTTTTGGGCTTTGCTGCCTACAAAGTGTTTTTGGCGCCGAAAGTGCCACAGGCTTTTATCGACTCGCATAATAAAATTGCCGGATTAGACAAAGAAGTAGAAGCGCTTTCTGACCCGAAGAATGTGCCTGATTTTGAAAAAATGATAAACGATAAGAATTATAACGGAGCAATCAAGGCAACGGATGACACATTGGCGACTGAAAACCAGGCGCTTGAAAAGTTGAAAGCCATCAACAGCGAACTGGCAACACTTAAAAGTTTGTCTGGCGAAGTTACCGATGCAAAGACTAAGGAAGCGGTCACGAAACGCATCACTCTTGGCGAAAAAGAAAATGCTACCAAAACCAAATATTTTATGATCAGAATTCAGATGCTTGAAAAAATGAAAGAGATGATAGCGCGTATCAATAAGGATGAGAAATTATTTACTGCTGCTGATGAAAAAGCGGTCAATGACATGTCAAAACAGATAGACGAGATAAAAAGCCAGGGAGATAAGGCGAAAAGCGATTTGGATGCCGCTCAAGTCCAGTATAAAACAGCGGAAAAAGAGTTTATGGAAGCAACCGGTCTGTCAGTAGCTAATTAGCAGCTTAGTTTGTCCGTATTCTTAATAAAAATTAATTACAATAAAATGAAAACAAAAAAAGTTTTAGTTTCCGTGATCTGTCTGGCTTCTTTTCTTTTCACTGCCCCTGCTTTTGCGGCAACAGCGAAATATTATACCCCGGCCAGCACTAAAGTGAAAAAGCATATGAGTGCCAAGACGCGGAATAAGATGAAGGAAAAATATTGTCTGTATTTAAGCAAGAGCTTCAATATTACAAAGTGTTCTCATATATATAAGTAGAAGGCATAAAATATAACATAAAACGCCTCCAGGGGCGTTTTTATGTTACATTTGCATTTTTGTAACGGGCGTGTATAATGGGGGTGAAAAAATGACACGCCAAAACAATAAATTTACACGAATTTTTTTAAAGGTCGTTCGTCAGTATGTGAAATATTATAACGACTGCTCTTTTAAGTTTTATTTTGACGATGTGGAATTGCGGCCGATCGGAAATAGTCCCAAAATAGTCGAAGTAAAAATAAAAAATGCCGAATCGGTATTCAAGCGGATTTTTATGGAAGGTTCTGTCGGGCTTGGCGAAAGCTATTGCGAAGGCCTTATCCAGGTTGATGACAAAGATTATAAAGAATTTTTCTTTATTTTCGTCCGTTCGCTTTATAATAAAAAACTTCTTTTCAGACTATCTCCAATCGATCTTTTTCATGTTTTCAATGCTTACTTTTTTTATCCTTCCTATGGCCGTGACAACCAAAGCGAAGCGATGAATGGCCATTATAGTTTGAGTGACTGGTTCGCAAATGAAGAAGATTCCAATGAATTCTATTTGCAATGGCTTGATTCTCCCTATATCCAATACAGTTGCGGAAAATGGGATGAGGATACAAAAACATTGGAAGAAGCGCAGATAAATAAATTTGAATTTTATGCCCGCAGGCTGGGCATCGATGAAAATTCCAAAGGAAAAACACTTCTCGATCTGGGTTGCGGCTGGGGCGGACTGATGTTCTATATGGCAGAAAAATACGGGATAAAATGTAAGGGACTGACACTATCTAAGGCGCAAGCTAAATATGTCCAAGCGCAAATTGAAAAAAGAAACCTCTCGGAACTGGTCAGTGTGGAGATAAAAAATATCCATGATCTGGAAGGAAAATATGACTACATTGCCAGTGTGGGCGTCATGGAACACGTGGATGATTTTGATGATCTATATAAAAAAATATCACAAGCGCTCAATAAGAACGGAGCAACTCTCATCCATGCCATGTTTCGCCGCGAGTATTTCCATCGTACCGATGCGTTTTTGTTAAAATATATATTTTTTAAGGGTCAATTCCCGTATCTGAAGAATAATTTGAAAATTTTTCGGAAGTATTTTAAATACGTCGACAGAAACGACCTGTCCGAGGTGTCCTATCCTAAAACGTTGCAATGCTGGTATGACAAATTTTGCGCTCATGAAACTGAAATCAGAAAATTGTTGAAGGAAAAAGGCCGATGTCAGGATATCGATTTTGCTATAAGAGTATTTAAACACTATTTAGTGCTTTCTTATTGCGGTTTATATGAAAAAGGATTGGTTTGCAATGTTCTGGCTAGAAATTAAGGTCTTTTTGTTAAGATTAATTTTGCTTTTATGTGAATAAAATTTAACCGCTAATTGTAATAAAAAGCAAGGATTAAATAAATCGACTATGGACAAAAAAATCAAAGTTTTGGGCATTGCTGGCAGTTTGCGATCAGGTTCTTATAATCTGGATACGCTAAGAGTTGCCCAAAAAATGGCTCCTGAGGAAATAGAAATTGAAATTTTTTCAAGGCTCGGAGAAATCCCGCCTTTCAATCAGGACGAAGAGAATGATCCGGTTGAAGCCGTGCACGAACTAAAAGAAAAAATCAAAGCGGCTGACGCCATTCTTTTTGTCACTCCGGAATATAATTATTCGGTTCCGGGAGTATTGAAAAATGCCATCGATTGGGCTTCGCGACCATATGGGCAAAATGTTTGGGAAGGAAAACCGGTAGCGGTTATAGGAGCGTCCATTGGGGCGATAGGAACAGCTCGCGCGCAATATCATCTGCGACAGATTTTCGTGTTTTTGGATATGCACCCGCTCAACCGTCCGGAAGTGATGATTGGTAACGCCCAAGAAAAATTTGATGAGAAGGGGAATATTATCGATACTCACACGAAAGAAAAGATAGAGGAACTTCTGGCAGCTCTAGTTTTATGGACAAAAAAGTTTAATAAATAACTAGTGGGTGTAAATAATTTTTTCTATTTGGCAGGCTAACTTCTGTTTTTAAAAGTAAAAAAAGGCAGCGGGGGAGCTGCCTCGGAGGAGCAGGAATATTAATAATAGGTTTGATAATACCCTGCTAATGAATACTTCGCACGCGCTTCTTTTTTTGGAGCTGTGAAAAAAGTCAAGTTGAATGAAATAATCTAAATTTACGCCGTAATAATCACAGAAAAGGTTCCCAAACCCGAAAAAATCAGGAGTGCAATCTAACTTGCGACAAAGAGAAGTTCCCATTGCCACCAGAGCTAACTCCATTTTTTTCCGGATCTTTGGTTTTCTGGCAACTGTCGGTAGTTCGAGCAAGCCCCTATCTCTGGTGATTGGCAGCTGCCAGCCAGAATGATATTTTTTGAGGGCATCCAGAAATCCGGAGTTGTCTTCCAGCTTTGGATAATAAATCATTAATATCTCGAAGCCGTTGCTTTGGTGTGGTCTTCTTCTCATTTTTCCTCCTTCCTGTATGAAAACAAAGAACATAATACCTCTGGTCATTGCCAAGGAAATTATATGGTAGCACATTTATCTAGAATTGTCTACCGGAAAATATTTTTCTCCTGACTTGTATAAATTATTGTGCTAGACTATATAGGAATGAGAAATAATTTATGAACATCATTGAAGTCAAAAATCTAACCAAGAAATTTGACGATATTACTGCCGTAAATGGCATTTCTTTTGACGTAAAAAAAGGAGAGATCTTTGCTTTTCTTGGGCCAAATGGAGCAGGGAAGTCCACGACCATAAAAATGCTCATTACGCTTCTTGATCCGACTGCCGGGAGCATCATGGTTAATGGTTATAATCCGGAAAAAGATTCCAATGATGTCCGCCGGTCTATTGGTATTATTTTCCAGGATCCAAGCCTGGATGACGAGCTGACCGCTTGGGAAAATTTGGAATTTCACGGTGTCCTCTACGGTGTCCCCAAAAAGATTAGACGTGAGAGAATTGAGCAGTTACTGAGTTTTGTGGAGTTGACTGATCGCCGAGATGATCTTGTCAAAGAGTTCTCCGGCGGAATGAAAAGAAGATTGGAAATAGCAAGAGGTCTTCTTCATCACCCAAAAATATTATTCTTGGACGAACCGACGCTCGGTCTTGATCCGCAAACAAGAAATCATATGTGGAGTTATTTGCAAGATCTCAACAGCAAAGAAGGTACAACTATCTTTTTTACTACGCACTATATGGAAGAGGCGGAAAAGATTGCGAGGCGCATTGCTATCATTGATCATGGAAAAATAATTTCATCTGGCTCATCCGAAGAACTAAAAAAAGAAACTAATTCCGCCAGTCTGGAGGAAGCGTTTTTGGCTCTTACCGGAAAAACTATCCGGGATGAAGCGGCTGGTCCGCAAGATCAAATGCGGATGAGAAGGCAAGCGTGGCGAAGGTAACTTTTTTGGATTTATGCATATGAATACAATATATATACTCTGGCTCCGACAACTCAAAAGATATTTCCGTTCCCGTTCCCGGATGATCGGTTCTTTGGGCCAACCCATTTTGTTTTTGCTGGCTCTGGGATATGGCTTCGGTCCGGTTTTTCAAAAGGCCGGGCAGGGGAACTATCTGGAATTTCTGGCGCCGGGAGTGATCGGTATGAGCATAATTTTCACGGCTATTTTTTCCGGCATAGAAATTATTTGGGACCGGCAATTCGGATTTTTGAAAGAAACCCTGGTGGCGCCGGTGTCCCGGCTCAATATTATGATCGGCCGGACTATTGGCGGAGCGACGGTGGCGACCGGGCAGGGAGTGATCGTTTTTTTCATCGCTATGATTGCCGGATTCAGGCCGGTTAATTATTATATGATACCCATGGCCTTTCTTGTCATGGCTCTCATTGCCCTCCTTTTTACCGCTCTTGGAACAGCTATCGCTTCACGCCTGGAAGATTTCCAGGGATTTCAACTCATTATGAACTTTTTGGTGATGCCGCTTTTTTTCCTTTCCGGCGCCCTTTTTCCGCTGACCGGACTTCCTAAGGCGATCGCCATTATTACCAGGATTGATCCGCTGACTTATGGCATTGACGCACTTCGCGGTTTTCTCATCAGCGTTTCCTATTATAGTATGACTTTTGATATCATCATTCTTTCAGCACTTACCGCGCTTTTTCTTCTTGTCGGCAGCTATCTTTTTTCTAAAATCCAGATCTAGCTTAGTATTGAAAAATGCCCATTGAAATTTCAGATAAAAAATTGATTGAAGAATTTTTAGCCGGGGATGACGCGAGTTTTTCGGTATTGCTCCAAAGATATCTAAAACCGGTATATAATTTTGTCTATCAGTTGACAGGGGACAGATCAGCCGTTGATGATATAACCCAGGAGACTTTTATCAAGGCTTGGAAAAATATCAAAAAATTTGATTGCGATAGAAATTTTAAAACCTGGATTTTTACCATCGCCAAGAATACCGCCTACGACCATAATAAAAAGAAAAAGACGATCCCCTTTTCCCGATTTATGAATGAGGAGGGGAATAGCATACTTTCCGAAATAGAAGAAGACAAAATTTTACCCGACGAAATTCTCCACCGGGCGGATCTGGCGCAAGAGCTTGAAGAAAAGCTGGAACAAATCCCCGTCCCCTATAAAATAATTTTAACTTTACATTACAAAGAAGACTTGAGCTTTCAGGAAATTTCTCAAATTTTGGGGAAGCCATATAACACCATCAAAAGCCAGCACACCCGGGCGCTCAAAGCCTTGAGAAATGTTTTGGTTGACAAGCGCGTCTAATGCGGGTTTTATCTCGTATAAATAGCATGAACAGGTTAAATCAAGCATTTAAATCCATAAAATCCATAGAACCGCCAGTCATACTCCAAGCGGCGATTTTGTGCAATATAAAAAAGGCTAAAGCCAGGCAGATAAGGCAAGAATTAGTGTTTTCCGAAGTGGGTCTAATCAGCTCAATTCTGGCTATTTTTTATACCTTTTTTGCCTTCGGCCAGACTCTTTTGAAATCGGAATTTTGGAATATGATGTCCCTGTCTTTTACCGATGCCGGGGTAGTTCTGGCTAATTGGCATGATTATCTTTATTCTATGATGGAAACTTTTCCGGTTCTAACGCTGGCTATTATTTTGTTGCCGATTTTTGTTTTGCTTGTGTCTGTTAGCTCCTATCTTAATTTAAGTAATAAAAATAATTTTAAGCATACCCATCCCGGAGTGTGCGCCTAATCTTAAATATATGAACGAACTAATCAGATCCAAAAAATTCAAGATTGCCTCAATGATTATCGGGGGAGTAATCATTGTCCTTCTGATTTTCGCCGCCGGAGTGTCAGTCGGAATCCATAAGGCCAGATTTTCCTATAAATTCGGAGAAAATTATGAGCGGAATTTTATGGGGCCGGAGCGAGGGATGATGAGGGGTCCTTCCGATTTTATCCGCGGTATGGAAGGACGCGATTTTCGCAATGCCTATGGAATTGCCGGTAGTATCGTTTCTATCGCGGATAATAATATTGTCGTGAAAGACCGGGATAATAAAGAAAATACCATAACGGTCAGCGACAAAACCATCATCAAACGCGGAAGAGATGATATAAAAATAACCGATCTTAAAAATGATGATCGTGTCGTTGTTATGGGAAAACCTGGCGATAATGGCACCATAAATGCTGATCTTATCAGAGTCTTTGATAATAATAATTCACCAGACGGACAAAACTAATATGAAAAAAATACCGGAAATAGCTAAAAATAAAAAGTATATAGCTGTTCTAATTTTAATACTAATAATCGGGGGATATTATTGGTATTCAAAAAGCAAATCAAAAACCGGCCAGACGCAATATGTGACAACAGTGGCAGAAAAGGGAACTCTTACCACTTTTGTTAGCGCGTCAGGGAGTGTTATCGTAGATCAAAGCTCAAACATTGATCCGACAATCACCGGGACAGTGGCCAATCTCGCGGTTAGTATTGGCGATAAGGTGACGAAAGGGCAGTTGCTTTTTAATATCGTCAATAATGACTTGAGCGTCAGCGTGGCCAAAGCCAAGTCTTCCCTGGAGTCATCTGCCAACTCAATTGAGTCAGCCAGGGTGCAGGTAAAATCCGCCAAGGCTGATCATGCTGATGCTGAAAAATCAGGCTCGGGAGTATCTACTGCCGGAAAAGCGGTACTCAAAAGAAAAGTTGACTTAGCCGAGGATGGTGTGACGGCGGCTGAAAAAAGTTATCAGGCGACTTTGGCGGATTATAATAATACTTTGTCCGATGCTGCCAAGAGGAATGTGACTTCTCCGATTGACGGGACAGTCAACTCTATAAACGTAAAAAACGGCGATGACTTGAGCAAACTTTCTTCCGGCAGTTCCCGCACGGTGCCGATAATCATCGGGGACTTAAGCACCCAAAAAGCCCAGGTACAGGTCAATGAAGTGGATATTTCCAACGTCCAAATAGGCCAAAAAGCCACACTGACATTTGATGCCCTTCCTGATTTTACAGCCACTGGAAAAGTGGAAAAGATGGATTCTCTTGGGACAACCACGCAGGGCGTAGTGACTTACAATGTGACGATTGCTTTTGATTCACTTGATCCCAGAATAAAACCGGATATGAGTGTGACAGCAGACATAATCACCACTGTCAAACAAAATGTTATTATTGTTCCCAACAGCGCGGTGAAAACGCAAGGCGGAAGCAGCTATGTCGAGGTATTAAACAGCGGAAATACGCCTACTCAAGTTAATGTTCAAACGGGAACTTCTAATAATACCGACACCGAGATAACGAGCGGACTGAATGTTGGAGATAAAGTCGTGACGCAGACTGTCAATCCAACTGCGACTACCGGTGCTACCACATCATCTTCCAGAAATTCCGGCGGCGGCAACGTAAGGATTCCGGGAGTCGGAGGATTTGGACGTTAATCTAAATTATCAGATTGCCAAATGATCAATTGCAAAAATCTTACTAAAATATATCATAATGGCGACGTGGAAACGGTGGCTCTTAATGATGTTTCCTTTCAGATTGAAAAAGGTGAATTTGTTTCCATCATCGGCCCGAGTGGCTCGGGAAAATCAACACTGATGCATATCCTTGGCGCGTTGGACACCCCGACTTCCGGTCAATATCATCTTGACGGAAAAGAAGTTTCGCGCCTCAATGATGATGAACTTTCAGACCTGCGAAAAAATAAGATCGGTTTTGTTTTCCAGTCATTTAATTTGCTTCCCAGAACAACAGTCCTTAGAAATGTCATGCTTCCTCTTCTTTATACAGATAGTACCGGCGAAGAGCGAGAAAAACGGGCCCGGGAAAGCTTGAAATATGCTGGAATGGAAGAAAATAAATTTATGAATCTTTCCAACCAACTCTCCGGCGGACAGATGCAGAGAGTGGCTATTGCCCGATCGCTCATAAATAATCCCTCCATAATCCTGGCTGACGAACCGACCGGAAATCTTGATACCAAAACCAGCCACTTGGTTATGAAAGCTTTTCAGGAACTTAATGACAAGGGACATACTATTATTCTCATAACCCACGAAATGGATGTGGCTGATTATGCCAACCGGATAATCCATATTCGAGACGGAAATATTGAAAAAGATGCGCCTAACAAACCCAATGATCACATAATTGCTTAAAAATATGGTCTTTATAGATCTGCTAAAAGAAACCCTTTGGTCGCTCACCGGAAATAAAGTAAGATCCAGCCTTACTATTTTAGGTATCATCATTGGAATCGCTTCGGTCATCACTATGGTGGCCATTGGACAGGGCGCGCAAAAATCCATTGCAGCCAGTATTGAATCCATCGGATCTAATCTCATTCTGATTCAGCCGGGCTCTGAACGAATCGGCGGAGTAAGCCAGGGCGGGGGCAGTTCACAGACACTTACTATGGAAGACGCCGATGCCATAAAAAACGAAGTTCCTAACGTGAAAGCTGTCGCTCCAGCAGTCACCACTAGAAAACAGGCAACTGCTAACGGTAATAATACCAATACGCAAATAATAGGATCTACTACCGACTACACTACGGTCAGGAATGTTACCATAGACACCGGTTCATTTTTTACCGATCAGCAAATTGCCAGCTCTGCCAAAGTGGCGGTTTTGGGGCCGACAGTCAGGGATGATCTTTTTGGAGCTAACGCCAACCCGATTGGGCAATATATAAAAATCAACAATGTCCAGTTTCAGGTAATAGGCATGACAGTGTCCAAGGGCGGAACAGGATTTTCCAACCAGGACGATGTGATATACATTCCCATAACCAGCGCCGAACATTATATAGTGGGAGAAACGACCTATGTCAATAACATCAGTGTTTCGGCCGTCGATCAAACTTCCCTGGATTCAGTTCAGAGTCAAATTTCTGATTTGCTTCTTGCGCGGCACAAGATATCCGATCCGACCCAGGCTGACTTTAGTTTGATCAACCAGAGCGATATAATCGCCACCGCTTCTAGCGTCACCGGGACATTTACCACGCTTCTGGCTTCCATTGCCGGAATATCTTTGCTTGTCGGTGGTATAGGTATTATGAATATGATGCTTACCACCGTCACCGAAAGGACGCGCGAGATCGGTCTGCGAAAAGCTGTAGGCATAAAAAAAACATATATAAATATGCAGTTTTTGTCTGAAGCGGTCGTCCTGACTTTTTTGGGCGGAGTAGCCGGCGTCATTTTGGGGATGATTGCTTCTCGCGTGGTCACTTATTTTGTGAGCAGTCTGACCACCAGCATTTCTCTATCAGCCATCCTTCTGGCTTTTGGAGTGTCCGCCGGCGTGGGAATTATTTTCGGATTTTATCCGGCGCGTCGCGCAGCTAATCTTAGCCCGATTGAAGCGTTGCGATATGAATAAACAAAAAAGATGAGACGCATAATTGAGAAACACAAATTACATTGGTCTAAAAAATCGTTTACCTGGAGCACAGCTTTAGGGTTTACGTTATTGGCGCTTAGCCTGTTTGTTAATTATTTTGCCAATATTTATACCACTAGCCGTGCCAGCAATGCCGTGACCGATATAATTTTGGACAATATTCCGGTATATAACGTGAATTTTATTTTTCTTGACGGTTTTGCCATATTTTGGGCATTTGTAATATTTTTAATGGTTCTTTATCCCCAAAAGATGCCGTTTACCGTCAAGAGTATCGCGGCGTTTATTCTGATAAGATCGATTTTTATTTCTCTCACTCATTTAGGCATTCCTCCCAACCATTCTTTTCTGGAACAAAGCGACGCGCTCCATTACACCACTTCCGGCAATGATATGTTTTTTTCTTCCCACACCGGACTACCTTTTCTTATGAGTCTGGTTTTTTGGAACAATAAAAAATTAAGATACATATTCATCGGCGTCTCTTTGTTTTTTGGTGTCAGCGTTCTTCTCGGCCATCTTCACTATTCTATTGACGTTTTTGCCGCCTTTTTCATCACTTATGGAATTTTCCATATCTCCCGGGAATTGTTCAGGAAAGATTATGAATTGGCGGAGGAAGTTTAGATTTTTTAATAACTATTAACTAAAATATATGAACAACAAAATCATCACAGCGGTATTGGTCATAGTATTCGCGGCCGGCGGATTTTATGGCGGTACGGTTTATGAGAAAAAAAGCCTGATTTCTCAAGGCTTGCTTAGAAATGCCAGTGGCGCTCGCGGGCAAGGCGGAAATTTTAGTGGCGGTCAAAATGGCCAGGGAACGCCTGGCGGACAGGGACGAAATACGGGCGGACAAAACAGGAATGGCGGCGGGGGATTCGCAACCGGGCAGATAATTTCTAAAGATGACAAAAGCATCACAGTGAAAACCCAGGATGGCGGATCGAAAATTATTTATTTTTCCAGTTCTACGACAGTGGGAAAATCCGTCAGCGGATCCAGCTCTGACCTCGATACTGGACAATTCGTGATGGTTAATGGCACGACTAGCTCTGATGGCAGTATCGCCGCCCAAAATATCCAAATCCGCCCAGACCAACCGAATCAGCAGTAAACCCTACAAAAACACTTCAAGTATCCTGCAAACAGCCATAGAAATATCTATGGCTGTTTGGTGGTAGTAAGATAATGCGGGAACAGGGTATAAACATTAAATATCTCGATTATGACAAAAACCATCAAAAAATTTTTACTCTCGGCTTTTGTGATCATTTCTTCTGTTTTTTATGTGCTTTTCCAGCGAGTGGGAAATGGGCCAAATTTTTCCAATAACACAGGAGCAGGACTTGCCACTAGAAATTCCATCTCTCAAAATTCCAGTCCTATGGTTTCTGCTAATGCTAACTATAAAGACGGCCAATACACGGGAACATCGGCCGATGCTTACTATGGCAATATTCAGGTCAAAGCGGTCATCCAAAACGGAAAAATAACGGATGTCCAGTTTTTGGATTACCCGCAAGATAGAAGGACATCCATTTCTATAAATACTAATGCTATGCCAATCCTGAAGCAGGAAGCGATCCAAGCGCAAAGCGCCAATGTGGATATAGTCACCGGCGCCACTGATACCAGTCAGGCTTTTCAGGAATCTCTGACCTCCGCTTTGAATCGGGCAGTCTAATGTTATGAAAGAAACAAAAATCATAATGGGTATGCCCATTACGGTGGAAATTAGAGATAAGAATGTCGATGCGGAAATTTTCAGGAAAGTTTTTTCCTATTTCCAACACGTTGATGAAAAATTCAGTCCCTTCAAAGACACTAGTGAAGTGACGCTTATAAACGAAGGGAAAATAGGGGAGAGCGAAAGGAGTGAAGAGATGAAGGAAATTTTCCACTTATCGGAAGAAACTAAAAAAATAACTGACGGATATTTTGATGTTATATCGCCTGAAGGAAAATATAATCCGTCAGGCCTGGTGAAAGGTTGGGCGATTTATAATGCCGCCAAGACAATAAAAGAAGCGGGATTGGAAAATTTTTTTGTCGATGCCGGAGGAGATATTGAAGCGCGTGGACAATATTGGAAAGTGGGCATCAGAAATCCTTTCAAAAGAGAGGAGAATGTCAAAATTTTATATATAAAAGATATGGGCGTGGCCACTTCCGGAACGTATATCAGAGGCCAACACATATATGATTCTAAAAATAATAAAAAAACGATCAGTGAAATTTTGAGCCTCACAGTCATTGGGCCGAACATCTATGAAGCCGATCGGTTTGCCACAGCCGCTTTTGCCATGGGAGAAAAGGGAATAATGTTTATCGAAAAACTCGATGGTTTTGAAGGATATATGATAGATAAAAATGGCCTGGGAACCGAAACGAGCGGATTTGAAAAATACGCTAAACCAATATTATGATGGAATTTATCGACAACTATCTCAATCGTACGACAATGTATCGCCTGGTGCTTCACTATCTGGCGTTCCTTTGGGTATGCGCCTTTGTTTTGAGTATTTTTGGTCTTTTGCCCTATGCTCCCGGCGCGCTAATTCTGTCTACCGCTTTTATTATCGCTGTGTCCTGGATGACTAACACGATTTTTTCCCTAATTTACAAAACTCCCACCAATCTGGAATCTGTATATATAACGGCGCTAATTTTAATTTTGATCATCACTCCTCCCGGTCCGACTAGCGGCCTTTCCTATCTGGCGTATCTCGCTTTTGTTTCCGTTTGGGCGATGGCCGGAAAATTCATCTTATCCATCGGGAAAAAACATATTTTCAATCCAGCAGCTCTCGCTGTCGCGCTCGCCGCCCTTCTTGTCGGCCAGAGCGCCAGTTGGTGGATCGGCAGCGCCTATCTTTTTCTTCCCGTTCTTTTGGGAGGATTGCTTATTGTTCGGAAACTAAGAAGAAAAGATTTGGTGATAAGTTTTCTATTTGTCGCCTTTTTATCAATTTTTATATCAGGCTTATTAAAAGGAACAGCGGCGATAGATATTCTTCAAAAGGCTCTTTTTCATTCTCCACTTCTTTTTTTCGCTTTTATTATGCTTACGGAACCGCTCACCACTCCGCCGACAAAAATGGGAAGGATTTTCTATGGCGCGCTGACCGGATTTATTTTTGCTCCCAATTTTCATATCGGTTCTTTCTTTTTCACACCGGAATTAGCCCTTCTCACCGGCAACATTTTCTCATATCTTATCAGTCCCAAAGAAAAATTGCTTCTTACACTCAAAAAAATAATTCCAGTCGGTTTTGACATGTATGATTTCGTTTTTGTGCCGGATCAAAATATCCGTTTTCGTCCCGGGCAATATTTGGAATGGACATTGAGTCATGAAGATCCTGATAATAGGGGCAATAGAAGATATTTTACCATCGCTTCTTCTCCTACTGAAGAAGATTTGCGGATGGGAGTCAAATTCTATCCGGAATCCAGCAGCTTCAAACGAGCGCTTGGGAATATGAAAACAGGCGATAGCATCATCGCTTCGCAACTTTCTGGTGAATTTGTTTTGCCAAGTGACAAAAATAAAAAACTGGTTTTTATCGCCGGTGGAATCGGCATTACTCCATTTCGCAGCATGATCAAATATCTTCTGGACCACGAGGAGTCGAGAGATATTGTTCTTTTTTATTCTAATAAAAAATTAAACGAAGTAGCTTATAAAGATATTTTTGATGAGGGTCAAAAACGATTAGGCATTAAGACGGTTTATTGCCTGACCGACAAAAATCAAAAACCGGCTCTCTGGTGTCGACTCGGACGCATCGATGCTGATCTTATCAGGATGGAAGTACCCGATTACGAAGACCGGTTATTTTATATTTCTGGTCCACATGCTATGGTGGATGCCTTTTCTGAAACACTCACACAAATGGGGGTCAGGAAAAGCAATATTATCGTTGATTTCTTCCCGGGTTTTGTGTAGACTTTACATATATCCGGAAAAAAGATGAAAAAATATCTTTTTATTTTAGTTTTTTTAGGAATGCCTTTTCTAGCATTTCCTTCTTTTGTTTTTGCCCAAGACTATGATATTTATGTAGATTCTAGTTATTCTGGTGATGATTCCGATGGCAGTTCGGGAAAGCCGTTTGCAAAATTAGACAAGGCAGCAGAAAAAGCGATGGAAAATTCTTCCGGTTCGCGTGATATTTATGTTAGAAATGGCACTTACGGGGAAGCGAAAATTGGCAGTTCGGTCAAACTTTTTGGCCAGAGCAAAAAGGTGAAAATAAAAGGAACTCTTGCTATGTCTAACGGAACACAACTGGATAACTTGACGATTTTTGACGGGTCGCCGGCAATTTTGGCTGAGAAGAATGCTGATGTGACGATTAAGGATTGCGATGTCGAAGGTTTTGGCGGTATTGGTATTCAGGCGAGTCCTGGAAATGGAAAAATAATTGTCAAAAATTCCGTCATTCATGGAGGGTCTGGCAAGGGATTTTATATCCAGGAAGGGAGAAAAATGGAGATAACAAACAATAGTATTCACGACAATAAAGAAGAGGGTCTTGACGTGAGAGCTAGGACAAGTGGGATCATTTCCGGTAATGAAATTTATGGTAATAGCGAAAGCGGGATAGAGTTCATTATTGGCAGTTCTAAATTGCAAATAACTGGGAATACGATCAAAAGTAACGGTGCCAGCGCCATTGCTAGTCAGTTTTATTCCGGAGCGAAAAAAGACGGAAAGATTATAATCAAAGGGAATGTTCTAAATAAAAACAGGAAATATGCTCTGGATTGCGCCATTCCCAGTGGAGGCGACCCGCCGCCGAATTATTGGACAGAGTCTATAGATTTTTTAGAAAACACCATTGAAGGAAATAGGATTGATCCTGTCAGCGACTTCTGCCATATCATAGAAGCGGTCGACAAGGAAAAGGAAGAAGAGGATAATAAAATTTCGGAAATCAAAGATGAAAATGTTAATGAAAATTTTATCGAAGAAAATCTTGATGTAGCTGTTGAGGAAGAAGTGAAAATGACGCTGGAAAGTATTTATGAAGCACAAAGCAAAAGAGAGCCGGTGCTAAACGAGCACATCTCTATGCTTGAATCGAGGAGTTCAGTCCTTGTTTTTTTGATAGGCCCCGACTATTCTAATATAGATATCGCCTGGAAAAAAATAGAAGAAATGCAAGTTGATAGGCAAAGACTTTTTGAGTTGCTTGTGAAGACTAAAACCGAAGATAATAAGGAATTGCTGAAAGAGAAAATAGGCGAGATGAGTGATATCATCAACGCGAAAAAAAGTATAACATTAGAACAAAGAAATAAGTTTAGTCTTTTTGGCTGGGTTTCAAAAATGCTCTTGACCCCGTCAGAAATCGGTCGAATTTTTCATTCAGTCAGATTTCTGCAAGATGGAGCAAGCAAAGCGCGCGACATTTCGCCACAACGTATCCGAATATGAGAGGTTTGACTATTTTTGCCTGAATTCATCTTCCGTCAAATTGGCTTGGCGCAAAATTGATTTAAAAGTCCCAAAAGGAATTTCTTTCCGTCCAGCCGGAACTATCACGGTCAATGTTGGGCTTCCGGTTTTCCTGAATTTGGCATGACTGCCTTTTTGTGAAATATAAACAAAGCCCCGTTTATGCAGGACTTTGATGATGTCAGAAGATGAATATAATTTAGGCATGACAGATAGATAGTTTTACAAGTTCCGGCTTTTCAATTTTGGTTACTTTTGGAACTTTAACATCATCAAAATACAATTCCAATGCTTCGTCTAAAGCGCATAACGCTTCCTTTTTTGTTTTACCAAAGCTGGAAACATCCACATTCAAACACTGGGCAACATAATAATTTCCCTCTTTCCAGACTACACTTTTTAAATCAATTTTGCGCATAAATTTATTGTTTCTATGACATAATACTGCCATAATGGCAAAAATATGTCAAATTTGCCTGCCTGCCTATGGCGGGGGTAAAAAATGAAATTCAAGTCTAGAAAATACAAAAGTGAATTTCATTTTTTCCTCATATTCGGTGTTGTGCGATGTGTCGCTGCACGTTTGTTAAGTTGGGCTTTGTTTGTTTCGCAGCCCAAATCGCATAGCTGCGCATTCTGCAAGATGGAGCGGAGCAAAGCGACGCGACATTTTGCAGAACGTTAGGCATATCCGAAGTTTTTCTGAAGCGTAGCGTAAGAAAAATTTGGGAGAGAAAATTTTGCTTTCCTTAATCTATTATAAAGTGTAAAATTTTTGAACCGGATATGCCTTGTTATGTGATGTAAAATTCTTTCTTTTTTCTTTTTTTAACTTTGCTTTTATTCTAAATGATAAATAAGTTTTTTTGTTTTTGATTTTGGGCAGAGGGGTAAGGGGTGAATGCCCAAAATCAAAAACTCCTCATTGTCATTTTAATATTCGATAAATTTCAGCAAGCAAAACATCGAGATCATTTGTAAAATCTACTTGATTAGAATTTGGTAAAACTTCTTTTTTCCTAATCTGTGTGTGTAAATGTGAATCAGAAATTTTTCGCGATGAATTTTCTAAATTTTTCATTGAATCCTTAAAGCTTTTGCTACCAAAGTTATTAGCCACCTCAGTAAATGTATTTTTGTCAAAAACAGGCGGAACATGGTCAATAATTGCACGAACAAGCATTGCGGTTGATAAGTATAACTCGTAATGGAAGGTTGTGTTTAACTCTTCACAAAATCGTATTAGCTTTGAGATATCGAATAATGTGACCCTAAGTGATTTCAAATCTGCAATCCTTTTAGGATTAACATAATTATATGTACCAGCTTTAGACGTTGCTTTTTTGGTTGTAATTTTTTTGGCGGAATTTAAGGTTAATTGATTACGTCCATTTTCCATCAGCTTATATCCTTCTGAATTTTTATGCGTCGCCTTTTTATCGTTTTTTAGAGCATATTCAACACCTTGACGCGTAACGGTAATGCCTAAATTATTAATCAAGTAATCCGTAATTTCTTTTGTGGAAAATCGTTGTTTATCTTCGCGCTCCAATTCGCTCATCACCCAAAACACCTTATGTTTTAGTGCCTTAGTATTGTGAGGGTTAATTTTGTCAATGGATTGATACATTTTATTTTCGTATAACATATTCCCATCTAGCCTTACCTTTGCCGGTGGATGGTATTCTCTTTAATATTTTTTTATTAGAAACAAAACCAGTTCTCACCGTTGCATCAATGACACGATCGTCGTGAAATTTTACTTCTTGTTTTAATTTTTTTGAAATTTCTTGTATCGTTTTAGGCGTGTCGAAAAACCCACCATTAACTAATTCCTGTATGTCTTTCCCTATGCCTTTTGTTGATTGGCGTTTGCTCTTGCCTGGTGCATTTTTCATCTTTGCGCCATTCTCTTCTCTGGTGGAAAGTTCGTCAAGAAAAATTTCAATTTTATGAGGCATAATCTGATAAACGCCCCGCTCTGTTTTTTTTGCAAAACCAGATTTTACAATCTTTGAAAGTCGGGAGCCTATCGCCTCCGTGCTTTCCTGAACTATTTTTTGTATCTCTGAAAGGGTGGCATTTGATTGTATGTTGCTGTCAAAATTATGAGCTATGAACCTAACAGCTAAGCAAAGTTTTATTTTTTCATCAGATGGAAGATTGTGATTTTCTATTAAAATCTGTCCATTCTTAGCAATTTTTGCATATTTTAAAGCTTTTTCAGCATATTTTTGCACCTTTTCTTTTGTATACTCGTCCTCATCAACAATGAAGCTATTTTTTATATCTTTTTCATTTGTCATAATCGTTTAATTAGTGTTAGATGGATAATACACTAATTCTAAGGCAATACATAATTATTGTCAAGTATTAAATTTTATATTATATGTAATATGAAAAAAACAGCTTGTTTTATGCTGTTTTTATCTTATAAATGTGTCTAAGAATATTTGATTTTTGTTTTGGTTTTTGAGTAGAGGGGTCAGGGGCGAATGCCCAAAATCAAAAACTCCTTAATTAGGTTATACATCATTTGTGTATTTCTAGAAAGTTGTGTATACTAGAGTTAGCAGAGAAATATTTATATATACAACTATGAACATTATTTATAATGAAGATTGCATGAGTGGTCTAGACAAGATTGATGAAAATTCAATTGATGTTTGTATTACTGACCCACCCTATAATTATGAATTCATCGGGCATAAATGGGATTTTGAAGAAATTCAAAGACGAATAGGCCGTGTCCAGAATTCTAGCACCCTCGTTAAGCATATTCCCTATGGAAGTGGCCTCGCTGGCGGAGTAAGAAACCCGAGGTGGTACGAAAAAAATGCAAAGAATGTAAATGATTATAGAGACTGGACTCAAAAATGGGGCGAGAAAGTTTACAGAGTACTTAAGCCAGGGGCTTATATTTTAGTATTCAATAGTTCACGAACTATCGCTCATGTGCAAGTAGCGCTTGAACAAGTGGGTTTTTATGCGCGAGATATTATTGTTTGGAAAAAAAATGCAGGGATTCCGAAAGGAATAAATCTAGCAAAGAAGTTAAAAAAAGATGGCTACAAAGACGCTGACAAATGGGAAGGTTGGCATAGTTGTTTTAGAAATGAATGGGAAGCGATTGCATTGCTTCAGAAACCTCTTGAAGAAAATTATCCAACTACAATTAAAAAATGGGGTGTTGGCGTATTGCATACTGTAAATGGTTCAGGGGGCTTTAAATCAAATGTATTTGAAAATATTGCAAGAGGTGAAAAACAGGATTTTAACATGCATTGCACTGTAAAACCAACATCTCTCATAAAACAACTCATCGAGTTGACTGTACCACTAGAAAAAGACAGGATAATACTCGATCCTTTTATGGGTTCAGGCACCACCGCAGTTGCAGCACTAGAATTGGGAGTTAAATATTTAGGTTATGAGATAGTACCTGAATATAAGAAAATAGCAGAAGATAGAATCGCGAAGCTAAAAAGTACATAGAATTATTACAATCTTGAAATATGATGTTCTTCTTTTACTCGTAGTAGATATTTTTCTATATCAAAGCCAGTTTTTTCTTCAATGTAATTTAAACAATCCTTTCCTACAAAAAGCTGCCAACCACCAACCTTACATGCTGTTATTGCAGCAGAAAGATTGTCGTCTCTTAAAATTAACAAAACAGGATTATATCCCTGGTCTCTTAAAAATTTTCCATACTTTTTAAATTTTTTCAGGGTGCCAGAATCACCAGACCCAATTCGATATTTTGTATCAATTGCATCTTTACCAATAAATAAATCAGTTGGCTCATCGCCCTCTATTCTTAGCCCTGGCTTAAAATCAGGACAATTTAGCTCAGCCACTTTAGTTACCAATAACTGCCAACACATCCCTAGCTCTCTTCCCCAATATTGTCTATTTTCTCGCTTTAGCTCTGGCGTGATATTAAAAACATCCATCAAAATATCATGGTCATTGTTCTCATTAATATAGACTTTTCCAGTGAAAGAATCTTGATATTGTTTAAGTATTTTTTTTAAATTATTCTCTAGATCATTCATATTAAAAATCTTTAAAAAAATCCGACAACTTTATCTTTAATGCGTTAGCAACTTTTTCAATATTTTCTAAAGTGATATTTTTTTCAGCTCTTTCTATCATTCCAATATAGGTACGATGAACACCTGCCCTAGAAGCAAGTTCTTCTTGAGAAAGCGTTTGCTTATGTCGCTCTTCTCTCACTTTATTTCCAAATTTTTCTAATGTTGTTTTACTCATAATATAATGATGTAATGCTAACTATAGTATAGCTAATTGCTAATTTTAGTGCTACATACTATAGTTAGCATAAATAAAAACTCGCTTTTTGCGAGTTGATAAATTTAAAAATCGTTTTTTACTGCCCCTTTGTGGGCAGAAAAAACACCTTATTACCCCTATATAAATAGATAAAAAAACTTATTTTTCCTTATTATAAAAAAGCAAATTTAAAAAAAGAAAAAAGAAAGAATTTTATTTCACATAACGTATCCGAATATGAGAAGTTTTTGCCCGCTTCCATATTAATATTAAATGAAGAAAAGGGCAAAAATTTGGGTAAAAAATGAAATTCAAGTCCAGAATATATAAATGAGAATTTCATTTTTTCCTCATATTCGGTGTTGTGCGATGTCAAAAATATTTTTTCACAATTACACCAATAATAAATCTGGGTATTTTGGATCGGCTTCCGTTGTTAGTTCTGTTAACTCAAGATTTACTTTATCTTCAAAACTTACTGGCAGGACTATGAAATTAACATCTTCCGGCCCAACTCTCATGCCAAATTCCAGGTCAGTAGTAAATTCATGTTTTAGATACTGACTATTATTACCTTTAAGGAAGCCGATAAAAAATTTGGTCGGTTTCTCGCTTGTGGCCTTCATAACTGCAATATTATTCCAAGCCTGAATCACTTTCTCTCGCTCGGAACTTTCTTTAATTTCCGAAGCAGACTCCTGTCCAGGCACTCCCTTTACGGAAACAAAGGAAATGTTTGGCCAGTTCTCATCACCGACCAATTTTTTTTCCATTTTGTAGTTTCTCATGTTATTTAAATTTAAAAAGTTAATTGTGAAAAAATATTTTTGATTTCGCACAATGCGCAGCTATGCGAAGTCCCGACGCTTCGTTGGGGTTTGGGCACTGCCGCATAGCGGGAGTTCTGCGATGTGTCGCGTCGCTTCTGTTAAGATAAATTAAATTTATCTCACCGCCCAAATTCGCATAGCTGCGCATTCTGCAAGATGGAGCGGAGCAAAGCGACGCGACATTTTGCAGAACGTATCCGAATATGAGAAGTTTTTTCCCGCTACATTATAAAATATGAATTGTAGAAAAGGGCAAAAATTTGGGTAAAAAATGAAATTCAAGTCCATTATATATATAAAAGAGAATTTCATTTTTTCCTCATATTCGGTGTTATCGGATGTAAATTTATTTTTGTCACTCCTTTTAAAAATAAAAAATTAGAATTGGACTGGAGGGAATTGGGCGAGCCCCTCCAGATTTAGACGAATTTAGCACCAACTGAAATTAGGTATTTAAAGAACAGCAATCCTACTGCCCCTGCCGTTAAAACTATTGCGATTTCGAAAAAGAACTTAGCGTAGTTCAAATCTCTCGCTGGCGGACAGTTCTTAACAAAAACGCCTGATATGACCGAGTAAAGCAAGATACCAACAGCGGCCATTCCGGGCGCCCCATATTTAAGCCCCACAGGAACGATCAAAAGACCACCAAGAAAAAAAACAAAGCTACTGCCAAACACAATGGCTTTTCTCATGAATAACACTCCGTTAGTTGCCCAATTCTAATTTTTTATTCAATTTTCAAAAAACAAAAATAAATTTATTTCCGATAATGCGCAGCTATGCGAAGTCCCGACGCTTCGTCGGGGTTTGGGCACTGCCGCATAGCGGGAGTTCTGCGATGTGTCGCGAGCGATTGTGACGATAAATCCTGTTTATTTCATCGCCCAAA
>Ga0172379_10000541_pt1 | contig 93448 bp, 85 predicted proteins | sample GrowelOW334metaG_FD_119756 | JGI IMG/M metagenome (GOLD analysis project Ga0172379, IMG submission 119756) | Groundwater microbial communities from an aquifer near a municipal landfill in Southern Ontario, Canada - Groundwater well OW334 metaG | ecosystem: Environmental > Aquatic > Deep...
ATGGTCATTGTACATAACATTGATCTTTCCTTTTTTTCCGGTACTTCCAAAAATCATTCTTAATTCTTCAATAGTTTTATCGATTGACCACATTCTTTGAGAAAAATCCATAACTTTTTGTCTGTATTTTGGATCAACTCTTTTATCTTTTAATTCTAGAATTTTTTGATTAAATTCGTTCATAGAGTGACATTTAATAGCATTGTAGAATTGTTCTTGGGGTCTATCTTTGGCCTCGTGAATAATCGGGATACAACCTGCCACTAAAGCTTCTCCTATGACTAGTCCTATGCATTCAGATTTTGATGGTAGTAATAAATATTCTGAATTTGCTAGAAGCCCAAAAACTTTATCTGCAGATTGGTTAAATTTAACCTTTTTCACTATTTTATTATAATTATTGTTTTCTAAACAATTAATATATGCCATATCAAGATAAATTTTGTTTTCCAGCATAAATTTCCAAACTTTTTGATCAAATTTATGATCGTTCCACCTTCCCAAGTAAACGAAGCGATACTTTTTTTGTTTATAAGCTTTGATTTTCTGATTGTAAAAATAAGGATAAGTTACAGGAAACACAATTCCTATATTTTGAGTTCCAAAAGCAAACTTAGCGTGATTGGGATAATTAAGACTTATGGTCTTTACAAAATGAGCAATGTGTTCAAGGGTGTGTTGAATGACATAAATGTGTTTTTTTTCTACTTTTAATATTCTATCAAAGGCTTTTTTATCTTGATCTCCTAAATTTAAAACCACAAAGTCATAATCATCAATTGTTTTTGAAATTACATCTTCCTGTAAACAAGCATTAGATGTATTCCAAAAATCAATGCTGTGTCCCAACTTTTTTAATAAAAGCACAAAAACATAACCAATCTGCTCGTGCCCTGAACCAAGAGGTGGGTTGTGAAACAAAATTTTCACTTTTTTATTTTTTTGTAAATTTTTGTTTCTTTTGAGCTTGTTTTTTTTCGCAAGATAGTAAATTTTCTTTTTCAATAGCTTCTTTTAGATTTAAAAGATAAGACCGGCTTAAATCAAATGCTGGTGGTTCATAATCAATAAATCTTCTTGCTCGATTCATTAAAAGTTGAATTATAGCTATCGCTTCCATTAGGCTTGACTGCGCTTTAATTATCCCATCAATTAGTTTTAGATTCTGATTGATAGTTGGATCTTTCCCCAGCATTTGGTTCCAATTGAAAATAAACAACGAGTAATTCCCTATTAATTCTTTGATTATGGGAGTTATTGGCTTCTCTAATACTATTTCCAAAAAAACACCGATTATTTCTCTGGCCTTTTCTATTTCTTGCTCTGAAACAATTTTTTCTTTTTCATCTTTTATAAAATCGTTGATTTGCTGTCTAAACATTTCAAAGGAACTATTAAGTTTTTGTTGCCATTTATCTGAAAACATTTGTTTCAATTTTTCTTCCTGTTTGAAAATAATTTCTATTTTCTCTACTGTCAATTTGTATCCATTTAGTTCTTGTTGATTCATAGAAGTTTTTAAAATTAAATTAAATTATTAAATCATTTTTTCTAGTTCTCTGAGAGCCAAAGCTTTCTTTTCGTCGATTTTTTCCAAGACATCCTCAAAAATTTTTAGTTCTTTATATGCCTTGATCATTGATCCAATTTTTACATGCTCAAGCTGGCATACGGTTGGAATAGGAGCAAACATATCTCCAGTGATCTCAAGTTGACTTCCGAAACACCCAAATGCGCACAGATACTTCAAGAGACAATTTTCGCAATATGGCTGATTTTTTGCATCGTGTGAATATGTTGCTATCATCAACTCTGGACTCTTTGTTTCTATGCTAACTATTTTATTTTTTTCTGTTTTAATTTGAGCCAATATTAGCGGTTCGTAACTTGTTCTATGACAAGGAACTATGGTTAAATCTCCCAATCTAATAGTTAAGTTCGCTTGAATACCGCAACCAATGCCACGACCTATAAAAGAAAGAGGTCCTCTTAGTATATTGTATCCGCCATCGTTAAAAAGAAAATCTATAAATTTATTATTATCAGAGTTACAGCGTTCTTTAAATGTCCATTTTATTAAAAACTCTATAAACTTGCCAAAATCAGTTATCTGTCTTTCGTTCCATTCAGCATTTCTCACCTCTAAAAGATAAATATTACTCCAGGGTAATCCATGTTTTTTAAAATTTTCCTGAAACCATAAAAAATTTTCTTGCCAATTTTCTATTAATTCTGAATAAATCATTGGATGAAATCCAAAATTCCATTTTTTGGCAAATCTAAAAACTTTTTCATAGTATTTATCGTCGCGTTTTTCAATTCCCACCTTGAACGGCCGATTCCCTTCGCAATATTTTCCATCCATTGAGGTGCTTAAAAATACTGGTATATTATATTTTCGTGATTTTTTTAATAGTTCTTCTACTTTTTTTGTTAATTGGTCATTTAAAATAAAAGTTAGATTTGTTGGTACAGAAATAAATTCTGGCTTCTTTTTTTTATTTTTAAATTTTTCGATGATCATCTCTATCCCTTCAAATGCTTTGATATTAATAAGTGGCTCTCCTGAAAAAAATTCCATTCGTTTAGGAGCAAATTCATTCTGAATCATCCAATTCAAAATCATTTCTAGGTTTTTTAAAATTTTAACACTATTTTCTATCCGCGCAGGGTAAAGCTCTTCGCCGTACTTGTTTAAATAGCAATATTTACAAGCCAAATTACATGATCTTCCCCAAAAAAACTCTACCGACTGAAAATTTGCTAATTTTTCATCATGAGGATTTCTCCAACCATTAAAGAAAGTCCTTTCTAAAAAAGATTGTATTAATTGATTATTTTCTTCCTGAAAATTCATATTGTTTTTAAAATTTCTCTAAACGCCCCATTGCCAAACATTCTAATTAAAGAGATCGGTGTTAAATGAATTGATCCTGTGTTTAAAAAACTCTCAATTGGACAAGAGCAAGCAATGTTAATAAAAAGTGAAAAAAGATTTAAATAGTTTTCGTTTTTTAGAAATAGCTTCTCTGTTTGTCCTACTAAAGCTAGTTCCTTGGTAATTGCGCTCACATTCGCTAAGTGAATTCTCCAAAAATCATGATACCCTCGCATAACATAAAAAAGCCTATTCTTTGCAAAATTATCGTTAATTTCTGGTGTATACCATTTTATTAAAACATTAACCATTCCTTCGTTAAAGTAAGATACACTCCAATTATTCATATCGTTTTCTGCTAAAACGCTTTTTATGTATTTTTCCTTATCAAGATAAAATCCGTGGTGACAGATATGAATTTTGTCAGAAACTCCAATACTAGAATCCGCCGCACAACAAGTGAACATTGTTCTTTTATTGCTCAGTTCATAATAAAAATTCACTATTCTCTTTAAACTGTATGTATAAGAGCTTTCGTGATTTTTCTCATGAATTTTTTTAAGAAACGTTGCAAAGGCTTTTCCGTCTTCTGTAGTATATTTTCCTGGAACTGTTAAGGTCGGTACATAGCTTTCTTCTTCTAGTTTAATATTTTTATTCTTATTGATTATACTAAATTGATTATTGATATCTTTAAAATACAAGTAAAAATCATCAATTCCACTTGATTCTTCAATCATTTTCCTTATATTGTCAATCATTAAAGTAACTTTCCAGCGAAAATTAATTTTGAGTTGGATTTTTTGAATTTTTTTGATTAATTTAATAAAATTTTCTGGTATTTTTTGTGCCGCTCCCTTAAAACGATTCTCATCAGTAATAAAAGCTGGGCCATCCAAAGAAATTTGGATGCCTAATTTGATTTCAGGACAGATTCTATCCATAGCTTGAATAAAATCTACTATTGGATCAATAAAAACTAATGATGTTGAAAAATCGATTTTCTCAATTTTAGGAAAAGCCTTTGTGATATCGTTTAATTTTTTAGATAAGATTCTAAGCGTTGTTGCTGGTTCGGTCCCCCAAAGACCAAGATGAGAAAGATTTTTACCTATTGCTTCGTTTAAATTTTTTATGAATGCCCCGTTACTTAGGGATTCAGCAATATCTAAGTGCAATTCTTTCATTAGCGCTGTTTTTGGTATATAACAATAATGGCAATTTAAAGGGCATTTTCCTGATGTTAGTAAGCTGGCCGCGGTAATTCTTGATATTTGATGATTATAATTCATTATGCTTAATGCTTTTAATAATTGCCTCTTAATTAACAATGATAAGTTGCCTTAATAAGTTGCATTAAATCCTGAGTCATTAATATTCTTATATGTAGCCTCGTGAGTTGAATTATTGCTAACATAGTGTAAGCTTTTATAAAGTGAGTCAGCCGATGAATTAACAGAACTCTCATCCCCGCTATTGTAAGTAGTATTATGAATTGCAAGATTTGTAGGATTGTGAGTTGAATAGACTGTTGAGTTTACCGAAGCATCATAACTCGCACACCAGTTATCGTCAGCATAATCAGCAACATCTCTTAATTGCTGGATTTGCGTTGACTCAATAAAACTAGCTGGCGGAGTTTCGCCACCACTTACTGGAAGCTCCGTCCATCCGGCTCCTGATGCACATTCTGTTCTTGTAATTCCCAAGAAAGTATAAATCGTATCAAGGTTAGTTTGGATTTCATTGATATCTTCATTGTCTATTGAGCTTTCTGCATTTATATTTTGTTGCCAACTAAAAGCCATATATTTTATAGAGCAGAATCATAAGTATGATTATGAGATGTTTTGTTGGTATGATAATGCGTTGAGCAATCGGAGGTTTCTACAGCCGAATTATAAGTTCCTTTATCGCCAGAATTAACAGTCCCATCATCTCCACTAAGTACGCTTAAATTGTGTCCACTGAGATAAGTAGAATTGTGCGCTCCTTGATGTGTTGTGTAGTGAGTTGCACACGGGCTTGTAGTGTGCGATAAGCATTTTTTATCATCAACACTATCAACATTAGTATGAAGCTCTGAAAATGTAGTGCTTTTTACCGGTTGACCAGCACTGATATTATCTGTCCAAGAAAAAGCCATAAGATTAAAAAATATAATTAACTTATTTTAAACAGGATAAGTGAGCAGGTATCGAAAAGATACCTTTTTTGCTGGTTTTTTTGACATAGAGCACAATTCTTTCTTGCCTCTTGAATTTTTTACCACAAACAGCACATTCCGTTTCTTCGAACTTGAGATCTCCATAAACAGCCCCATATACAGCGCTAGCATGAATATGGCCAGCATTTTCAATATCTTTACCGCCCATATCTAAGCGGTTTTTTGAAATTCTAATGGAATGGATACCAACCTTTAACTGTCCACAGGTAACACAGGCAAAAACGGCCGTTTTTACTTCTTTTCCGTCAATGTTTCCAATCAAGCTTGCCCATTTGTGTTTGCATTCTTGTCGAATTTTTTCCCTTGTCATTTTTTTAAATGATGTAACAATTTCTATAATATATTTATTAAATTCAAGCTTCTAGCTTCTAACTTCTAACTTCCATGCCTACCGGCAGGCAGGCAAAATTATAATTTTATTGTTTATCAATAATCAAGATTTCTTCGCCTTGATCATCCATAAAGACTAATTCATCCTTATTATCACGCACTTTAAAATTACCAACTTTTATATCTTTTGTATTTTTGTCATCCTTATTTGACCCTTTGGTCCAATCAGCAATTTTCGGCAACAAAAACTTTCCCAAGATAATCGCAACGACTCCTATAAAGAAGAATTTTAGAAAATTTCTTCTTTCAATTTTCATGCTTAAAAGTTTAATAATTTACTTTTTCGTTTTTGTTTCTTCTTTACCAGTAACTTCTTTTAATTCTTTTTCCATTTCTTGTTTTCCTTTTTTAAATTCACCGGAAAATCTTCCCAAGGCGCGAGCGATTTCTGGAATTTTTTTACCGCCTAAGAGAATAATCGCTGCGATAACGATGATAATAATAATTTCTGTAAGTCCTAACATATTTTTGTTATTAATTTACTTATTAATTGATTCGACTTTTTTTGTTTTTCTAAACGACAAACTTGCGCCCAAGAAATAAAGAACCACCATGGGAATTGTCAAAATAATCATTGTCACTCCCGTGCCATCTGGGGTTATTATAGCAGAGAAGATTACGAACGCCAATACTGCATATCGCCACTTGCTTAGCCAAATTTTTCTATTCGCAATCCCTAAATAATTTAGAAACCCCATGAAAATCGGCAAAAGAAAAATAGTACCTACTGCCAATATTAAACAGAACACTATCTTAACAAATTCGTTTAAAGAAAAAAAGGCCAAGGCTCCGCTTGCAAATGTATAGTTATAAAGAATACTTAGTGTTAAAGGAACAATTAGAAAATAAGAAAACACACACCCGCCAACAAATAGCACCAACGAAGGAACTAAAATCTTTGCTAGTGCTTTTTTTTCTTTCAGGTAAAGAGCTGGTGATAAGTATAGGATAAATTTATAAAGAAAGATGGGCAGAGTGATAATAAATGCTAAAAATCCAGCTATGAACACTTGGGTCAAAAAAGCGCTTAAGGGGTCAGTTACGATTAATTTTACGCCTTGAGGCAAAAGATCTTTTTGAATAATTTTAAGAAATTCCAAAGAAAAAGAGTTTATTGTTGGCAGGGGCAATATGACTTCTCTGTGAAAAATTACTACACTTTTAAAGCCAAAAAGGAAAAAGACAACAAAGCCAATAATCCAAAAATAAATCCATGAAATAATGCTTCTTCCTAGCTCTTTAAATTCACTAATAAATGCCATGTATTTAAATTATGTTGAAGTTGCTCCTTGGTCGAAAATGATTAATTCAGTATTTGATGCATCAAATAAAGTCACAGCGGCTTCCGTGCTGCTTGGAACAAGTCTAAAGCCATTATCCAATATAATCGCTGTCTCAACTACTAAATTGCCTTGACCAGTTGTCGTGGCTGCGCACGCTCCCCCGCTACACACAAAAAGATTTTCATTTAAAAGATTAATATTTCTGTTGGTTCCGGTTGCAGAAATTGTCATATCTCCTAAATTATCAATTTTAATTTCACCATAAACACTAGCTGTTTGACTTATTCTTATTTGCGGATTGCTGTCTGCTGATAAAATTTCTAATTTTCTATTAGGAGTAGTTGTTCCAATTGCAACATTGCCTATAAAAGTTGATGTTCCCGTAACGGCAAGAGACTCTAGTGTTCCTAACGTGGTAATACTCGTTGAACCTGTATTAAGTAAAAGCGCCATTGATCCTAATCCTAATGATGTTCTTGCTGTAGAGGTTACTAGATTCGTTGCTGTCCCCGTCCAATAGATATCAGATAGGTACTCTGTTGAAGAAGCAATTTTGTCATTTAATATAGAAGTAGCACTCCATGTGCCTGTTCCAATCGTTCCTAATGTTGTAAGATTTGTTGATCCAGCCCAAGTAGATAAAGCAGTATTTTCAACATTGTTTAATTCTAATGATGTTCTACCTGTTGCTGCATTTAATCCTGCGCTTCCTCCGCTCCAACCAATGTCAGCCAAATATTCCGTTGATGATGCAATTTTAATATCAAGTATTGAATCAGCATTCCATGTACCAGTGGCAATTGTTCCTAACGTGGTAATACTCGTTGAACCTGTATCAAGTAGAAGCGCCATAGATCCTAATTCCAGCGATGCTCTGCCTGTTGCCGCTACTAAATTAGTCGAAGTTCCTGTCCAATAGATATCTGAAGTAACTGTGGGAGACCAAGAAGGTGCTACTCCTTCTCCATTAGCAGTTAATACCCAAGTCGAAGTACCGCCAGGCAATACAGTCATTGCTCCTGTCGCATTAAAGTATGGAATAGAGCCTGTGGCTACTGCTGACCAGTCTTGTCCAGTACCGCCATTAGTTGTTGATAAGGCTGTTCCTGACCAATTATCATTGTTAATAGAGCTGAGAAGGGCTAGAGACCCTAATCCTAAAGATGTTCTTGCTGTAGAGGTTACTAGATTCGTTGCTGTCCCCGTCCAATAGATATCAGATAGGTACTCTGTTGAAGAAGCAACGTAGGCATTAAGAATGGGGTCGCTATTCCATGTACCAGTGGCAATCGTCCCGACTTCAGTAATTGCGGATTGGAGGAAATGCTCGCCTGCGACAAAATTTAATAAACTATCATGATCAATTTCCCCTAAGATTAATCCCAAAGTATCCCCTGTTAAGCTGATGCCTGTGGAGGTGGCAAGATTGGTATAGTCAGAGATATCAATATCCGTCCCATTCCAAACACCTGAAATCACAGTACCCAAGGTGGAGGTAGTTGAAATTAAAGTGTCGGTTGTAAGGCCTCCTGTAATATTCGCTCCTCCCGAAGAAACAGTCAAAAGCTTAGAAAATGTCGTTGTTGCAGCGTTTAAGGTATTAAAAACTGCATTGCCAGAGTTGTCTATATAATAAGTAGTCCCTCCGGCAAAATACAAAGACGATGAAGCGCTAACTGTTGTTGTCGCGTTTAGATTAATGCTGCCTGCAAAAGTAATTGTTCCAGTAGCCGTATCGTCAGCATTAGAACGCAAAAATTCTGACGAATCAATGCCGTCTAACTTATCTGCTTCAAATGCTGCTGGCACTGCTCCAAGTTTCTTACGTGGGGTCATTTCTCCATCCCAGGAAGGTTCTGTAGAAGTTCCGCCAATATTTACTCCCAACCATAATTCTTGATTAAAATCGACGCCGGTAAGTGGATTTACCGATCCCAAAAGATGAGAAAAAAGACCGCTTACAACAGAAACTCTGCTTGTTGTCGTACAAGTTTCTGTCCAAATTGCTGCCCCACCCGTTGACGTCGCATAAAGTTTGAATTCTATGTTCCAGTTACCGCTCGTTGCCGGAATATCGCTCGTGTCAGTAAGTTTTCCTTGATAATTGATCTGCGCGTTAAATGAACCTTTTGCAAAAAAGGCAATAACAAAAATCCCAGCTACCACTATTCCTGCTATATATAAGATTTTAGTGCTGAATCGGTTCATTTAATGTTAAGTGAAAAATTGAAAGTGAAAACTGAAAAACTACAATTACATTGTCGTCTTTAGTTTTTCATTTTTAGCTTTTAATTTTGCGATTCTCCACCATAAATACCCCACAATCGCTAACACACATAAGCTTATTAAGATTACCATCATTCTTCCTAATATTTCCCAAACGCTCACTTCTGTTTGAATCGGCACAATTTGTTCTCTCAATAGAAGCTTCCCAGAAAGTTGTGTTAAGTCTTGATGTTGAAAGTTTAAAATACTGACTGCAATTGGATAAATACCTGCTTCATATGGAGACAAAATCATTGCCTCGTAAGCAGTTTTCTCTTTGTTGACGCGCAATAAGAAAGAAAACGTGCTTTTGTCTTTACATTCCGATTCACGGTTAACGATTAACGATTCACGGCCTTCCTCACATCTTTCTAAATTAACAATTATCGTCTTTAAAACCTCTGGTAATTTATTATAAGAGATTGATATCTTTGTTGGCTTGCCTACATCCGCTAAAACATTATCGTTTTTAGTATAAATTTGTTTTCCGTCTTGAGTGAATATAATATCTTCAAATCTTAATTTTTGAACTTCTGGTGGAATAACCGGCGGTTTTATAGGAGGAACTATTGGTTTTGTTGGTGGCTCAACTGCTCTTTTAGGTCTTGCTTTAATAATCGCACCTGATGAATAATTACCCAAACCGTCATAGCTAAAAACTGTATAGTAATAATCTTGATTAAAAACCTCTTTATCTGCCAATTTCTCGTCTTTGCCTTGATAAATTATCTCTCCATCATAGGGATCTTGAGGATAAAATTGCTCATTTTTTATAATTCTTACCCCACCAAAGTCAGAATCTAGGGGATTTTTCCATACTATTTCAATTAAACTATCTCCTTCTGTTGCTTTTAGATCGCTCACGTTCGCTGGCGGTGTGCTGTCTGGTAATCCCAATGTTTTAAAGACCTGATCTCTAGTAATTGTTTTGTTGCCAAACTGATCTGTGGCTTCTATTTTTACATGGTATGAATAATTTGATTTTAAATTTTCAATTATTGTAGATTGATTAATTGCATAGTCGGTTTTTGAAATTATCCCCATTTCATAGTCTGATGTTTCTCCCCAAAAAACATTTGAGATAGCTGGCTCATTTGTTCGCCAATTAATAGTTGCAGAAAACTGGGAAGGAATAATTACCAAATCATAAATATTTGGCGGCGTTATATCAATAACGACCACTCCTCCGCCACTACCACCGCTTGGAGGGGTTCCGCTAGTCTCAACTTCGAGAGAAACGGTACTGGTACCAGTTACCGCATAAACACATAATGGTAACAACATCGCAAGACTAACGCAAAACAACAATATCGTTAACCGTGAATCGTGAATCGCTAATCGTCGTGAATCGTAAATCGTGAATCGCTGCATCATTAATAATTTTTAACAGAATGAATTAAACCATTAAGAACTTTAAATCCTCTAAAAACCGACTCTTTAAGTTGATTAAAATCTTTCTCTGATAGATACCTTAGTTCATGCGCGATAATAAGCAAATTTTGTACTTCGCAATTCGATTCTCTTGCCTGATAATAAAATCTATTCCTGTCAGCATGATGGTATCTTCCCCATCCCTCAGCAATATTGTTGGTTATTGAAACACTCGCTCTCCTTATTTGGTCTGTTAAGCCATATTCCTCACTAACGGGAAAGTCCCGAATCATTTTATATATCTCTAAAACTACTTGGTGGTTAACTTTCCAAACATCTAGATCGGTAAAATGTTCAATTTTATTATCCATAAAAGGTATTATCGATTAACGATTAGCGCTTAACGATTAACAGATTTAATTCGCCATTGCCGTTGCTGTAATAGTCGCTGTATAATTGCCGGCTTCTTGAATATGGGCACTTCCCGATTCTGCTTTAAGTCTAATTATTGTTTGTGTTCCAGATGGATTATTAGCGATACCCAAATTTGATATAGATTCGTCTGAGATACTAAGTCCATACCAGCATTTGTCCGGATTATCGCTTCCTCCTGTATTACAGCTTTCCCCGTCATCTTTGAATTTTTGATTAATGTCAGTGCCCTCAGGCGAAAATCCAAACTCTGAATCTGAACTTGATATCAACCAATTGTAATCAGGTGTGCTAGTAGAAGCTGGAGCATAGTCTGCAAAACTATATGATCCGCTTTTAAGCGCCGGATTTGTGTCTGCTTTTACGGACAAAGCATATCCCACGGGATTATCAGTAATAACGGTAAAAGATGTTGTCGCTGTTGCTGTTCCGCCCGTAACACCTCCAATGCTTGGCGTTAAAGTTGCCGTTCCGCCTCCAGAAATTGATATTGTATAATCCGCTTCCATCTGGCGATACCCCGCATAAATCTTATAAGAAGTACTAGTAGAATTTCCCGTCGCTACTTCGCCAACAGTATCTTTTATCTGATAGTTCAGAGAAGTCGCTGTATCTAATCCTCCTGTATTAATTGAGTCGTTTTGAATTTTATAATTAGAACTAGACATAGCGCTCGTCTTAACATTAACCACAATCAATAGAATATTAACTATTAGAACTATTATGGGAAATTTCTTAATTTTAAACTTCTTGTTTTTTTGCAATTTTTTTAAATCAATGAATGAATTTATTTCTTCTTTTTCTTAAACTCAACATTTTTTACTAACCAGATCACGCCAAGTACCAGAGCAATGATTACTAAAACTGCTATGGTAACAATTTTCCAAGGAACTACCCAAAATCCAATTTCTTTTTCATCCACAATATTTTCATACCCTCTGTTGAGGTATATGTGTGCTTTATAGTACCCCATCGCCGAAGCTCTTTGCCAATTAATTTCTTTAGATCTCAGCGCATTTGGCATTACAAAGTACGGCTTGATTTCAACTTCGTCAATTTTTTTGTTGAATATATTCTTGATTTCAAGAATTCCGTACGGTACTAAATAAACGCTTCCCGTGTTTTTATATGTTGCTACAAATGGAACAGAAGAATTGGAATAAATTCTTTTATTGTTAATTGTAGTGAATTTTTCGAGTTGTCCTTCTTCTAGGGCATTTCCCTTAACTCTCACAAAGAAAAGCGAAGCAACTCTGCCAACAAATTTTATTTTCCCGCTTGCTCCAGTTTCGCTAATTTCAGTATCACCTTCTGCCGGGATCGTTTTGATAATAACGGCTCCGTATAAGCCACCCGGCGTTGCATCTTGCGGAATAGACACTTTGATTGGAAGATCTATTCTTTGTCCATGTTCTAGGGTAAATTCACTTACTTCTGGATGAATATAATTTTTGAGAGAATATGGTCCCTTTTCGCTACCCAATAGAATCGCCGCCTCTGTTCCTTTATTAGAACCAGTAAAATCCTCTATCTCAATTTTAAATTTCGTTGTTTCGCCAAGACGGCTTGTGATATTGATTGTTTTTGTTGCTTCCTCTCCAGGATTGAGCCAAAACTCAGCCTTACCCGGTCCAATAGTGAAATCACCCACAATAGGCGCATCAATTAAATTCCGGATATTGTAGGCATAAATTTGTCTTGCAACAAATCCGAAAACTAAAAGAACTGTAACTAAAGCCAAGATCTTTTTGTAGGAGATTGTCCTTTTTTTCATATTACTAACTTCCTTTCAGTCCTCCATAACGATATAGTGTTTTAATTTTTTATTGAGTCGCTGCAGTACCGGTAACAGTTGCTGTATAGACTCCCGTAGGAGCATAAATACTATCACCTTGTTCAGCAGCAATACAAAGAGTAGTCGCCGTACCACTTGGAGTGGTAACTGTACCAGACGATGCAGCCGCTTGGGTGGCTCCCGTTGTTGTCGCAAAACCGGCATAATTCAAACTTGTTGACGCGACATCAACTGCCGCTGTTCCGCAAGAAACCGCATTTCCCCATGTTGATGTTGCCACATCATTTCCATAGGCCGAGTAACCCCAAACGTAAGAACCTGCATCTGCTTCACTCCAAGTAATTGGGGTTGTTGTTGAAATATCTGTGAATGAGCCACTGCCGCCGTTAGTGAGAGCATTTGCTCCGCTAGTGGTAAATTTAAGAGTATATCCGCCATTTGCATTCGTTTTAACTGTCCAAGAACCACTGCCAACGGAAGATTGCTGGGTTGTGTCAATATTTGGCGATAGCGCAATGCTTGCTGGAGGCGTAAGAGAAATTTGTTCATCAACGGTAAGGGTTACTGAAGTAGTGGTTGCGCTAGAAACTGCCGTAAGCCTTGTTGGTTCAATAATCGCATAACTGCCGAACAAGAAAGCTCCGCCAAGCACAGATAACCCAGATCCAACGATTAACCATTTTAAGTATTTTTTATTCATGTTTTCAATTTTTACAATTAATTAATTCCCCTTATTTTATCTCTTGGGATAAGAGACGACCTTTACTACAATTTTTAATTTTCGATTTTTAATTTCTAATCAAATCCCAATGCCCAATGCCTAAAAGATTCATTTGGTCATTGGACATTTTGGCATTAGACATTGATTACCTGCCTGCCGCAGGCAGAGGTCAATTAGGAATTAGGATTTAGAAATTCTATCAAGATTTATTTTTCCGCCAAGATTCTCCATATTTTATTGGAAATTCTTCTTTTTCGTTTTTAGTTGCCTATGGGTACTAACATATAAAGGTATTTTTGATCAGTTTGTTTTTTAAAAACTGGCTTAATGATCCCCGACTGTCCCGTTTTGTCTGGCTCAACAACCACTTCATCAGAAAACATTGATTTTATTTTATTTTTGTTCTGTTCGTCGTCTTTAGTTGAGGGAATAACAATTAAACCTTCCTGACTTTGATTAACCGGCGCTAAATTCTCAACATCATTTACTTTCTGGGATTCAAGATTCTTAATTCTTTCATCAAGATATCCAATTTGCTTTTCTGTTTCCGAATGATATACAAAATAATTTTTAATTTTTTGGAATGATTTAGTAATAAAATCAAAATTAAATTTTAATTGCGCCACTTGTTCTCTGGCCCCACCACTTATATTCGCCAAGACCATTTTCTTTATCTGCGCTAACCTGTTATCAATCTGCGCCAATTTAGTATTGTTTAGCGATTGCCACGCGTACATCTGCCTCCTTAAATTCTCCACTCCTCTATCTAAAATTTTCTTTATTCCTTTTATCTCTTTTATTCCTTTATTTATTCCATCTTTCATTTCTGTCTCAAAAGCAATCAAGCTTTTATTTGTGTTATTTTCTATTTTTCTTTTAATACTAATTAATTTTACTGAAACATCTGAAAGACTCGCTAAGGATTTATTTAAATTCTTACTGATGCCTTGAATTGCTATATTGGCATTTTCTATAAATAATCCTGCTTTTTTTATTAGAATATTCGCCGATCTTGTTAATTCGGCAAAGATTTCATTATTCACCCTAAATTCTTTCCCCCCAACACCCTCTCTTCTTTCAATTATTGACAATCTTTCGCTCAGACTTTTTACAATACTTCGATCATAAAACAGTCCATCGTTGACTCCTAAGTCATCGGCCACTAGGTAAACTTTATTACTTATACTATTTAGTTGAGCCATAAGGAAACCATTCCACCCTTGGTTTGGAGTTATGATTGGCAAAATACCCAAGCAAAATATAAAGATGCCCAGAAAAATAAAGCTCGGTCCTAATACTTGATGACTTATAGGAATTCGCATATTTTCCGTCGCAAAATGTCTATTCGCTTTTTTTTCATGATTTATGGTTGGCAACTTTCTATTAGAGATTTTCCAAAAAATCTCTCGTTGCGTTTTTTTAGCCAAGACTTTGATCTTTTTAAAAGAACTTTTTATTTCTTTTGCTCCATTGTTAATGATAAAAAAGCTTATTTCCAGAGACGTTTTTGGAAGTAAAATCACTGCGCCTGTAACTTTTCTTAGTGGATCTATGGTTAAATTTGAGAATTCTAGATTTGAATTTAGTTTTTTAAATTGATTGACATAATATCTGGCTTCCTCTCGCCATAGCTTAATTTCGCCAGTTATCTGTTTGCGGAAAGTGTTGGTTTTTACAAAATTATTAAATCTATCCGGAAGTTTAGTAAAATTTCCAATGAATTTTTTACCTTCTCTGCTAATATCCAAGATAAGCGGCTTAATAGCCTTTTTAAATTCATAAACTGCTTTTTTGATTATTTGTCTTTTTACCTTATTTTTAGAAACGCCAATATCAGAAGCAGTAATCTCTTTTTGTTTTATTCTTTCGTCTTCTTTTCTCGCTTTTCCGGATTTCAAAACATAGTTTTTTACCCATTCATGGGTTGTAAAATAAAAAGACCCTAATTTTTCACCTTTAAGGTCTCCTTTGCGAATTAAATAACCCAAATGATCACGAGTATAACCATAAACTCGCGCTGCTTCATGAAGCGGTATATAAACTCCTTTATTTCTATTGTCCATAAGGCTATATCGTGAATGCAATATGAAAATCTTGGCTTGTTTTTATTATACCACTTATCTTAAAAAAAGGTTGTGGATAACTTCACAACCTAATTCCTAATTTCTAATGACTAATTATTCTAATCAAATCCCAATAAAACTAATGTCTAAAAATTTATCTAGTCATTGGACATTTTGGCATTAGACATTGATTAAAAATTAAAAATTTTATTAAAGGTATTTTTGTTTATTTTTAAGGTGCTCTTGATATGTTTTGGAAAAAATTGTTTTTCCATCTTTAGCGCTCAAATAATACCAATAGTCAGTTTTGGTTGGATTAATTGAAGCTTTAATTGATTCTATGCCTGGATTACAAATCGGTCCTGGTGGTAATCCTAATTTTTGGTATGTATTATAAGCTGATTCTACCTGAATGTCCTCTACACTTACTGGATTATGCTTATAACTTGTTTCAATTAAATTATCTTCTAGTGTCTTTGCGTATAAAATGGTTGAATCTACTTGAAGTGGCATATTAGCGCCTAGTCTTTTTAGTAAAATTCCTGCAACAATTTGTTTATCAGAATATTCTTTAACCTCTTTTTCTAGCAAGGATGCTAAGGTAATATTTCTTCTTGCCATGTTCTGATTATTGTAGCCAAATGATAAAAGTTTTTTGTTGAAATTGTTAATAAATTTGTCGGCTATATTAGCGGCGTTTTCTCCTTTCTTAAAGTAATAAGTATCGGGAAAGAGGTGTCCTTCTAAGGGAAACTTGAGATCACATAAAATTTCTTGTAAATTACAATTCATAATCGTAATTAGTGACTGTCCTTCTTTTTCGGTTGCTAAGGGGTAGTGATCACTTGCGAACAATAAAAAATCATTTTTTTTGATAACTTCCTTTTTTTCAAGCAATTGGGCTATTTGCAAAACATTATACCCTTCAGGAATAGTTACAATTGCTTGATTTGCGGTTACTTCTCCGTCAATAAGAATCTTCATAATTTGGGGAATATTAAATTTCGTAGAAATTAAGTATTGTCCGGCTTTAATTGTTGGTGGCGTACCTATTTTTCCTGAAATATTCTTAAAATAAATCATAAAAAAAAGCTTGTTTGTAATCAAATCACTATTTTCAAGCTCTTTTGCTATATCCTTAGCCGTTTTTCCAGAACTTACTGTAAATATTTTTTCTTGATATCGTCCACCGATTGGTGAATTAATTTTATAATGGAGGTACAATATGCCTCCACTCATTAATATGCATAAAAATATGGTGCATAATATGATAAAAAATATAATATTTTTTGGGATTTTGATTATTTCTTTTGATTTAAATTTTTTCATTATAAATTTTCACTTTTCACTTTAAATTTTAAATTTCCCTACCCCTCCCCTACCTCTCCCCCAGATAATTATTTAACAAATCTATATAAGTAGATACGCTCCACGCCTGACTTACCGACCCATTTGGTTGAAAGTCGCTAGCTGAAGACAATTCTGATGAATGACCAAGCGCTCGATGCCATAAAAAATCTTTGATTGATGCCTTCGCTATTTTTTTAATCTTATCTGAAAAAACGTCTTGATTCAAGTTTTGCATACAAATAGCCGCTATATTGTTTATCCAAAACCAACTATCTCCTCGATGATAGCTTGCAGTAAATTCACCAGTATGATTTGGGTTAAACAATGAATGATGCTTATCTATGCTCGCCAATCCTCCCCAATTAAGCCAAAGCCGCTCAATATAATAATTAAAACACCTAATCCATTGCTTTGTGTTTAATATCTTTGGATATACGTAATAGGCCAAAAAAATATTTGGTCGTATAATATCTTTTTGTGTGTTGTCTTTTAAGTATTCTCCTGTCCAAAATTTTTCCCTTACCCTTTGTAATAGTTTTTTCTCTAGTAATAGATATTTTTCTTGGTTAGTGATTTTGTGAGCCAACAAGTACATTTGAAGCATCAATACCTGAACTTCAATGCACGCCCCTTCTCTGTCGTCATTCTTGTATTCTGTGTCCATCCATGTTTCAAGACCATCATTAACCACTAGCCCATCTTTATTCGTGTGATATTTCAGAATTTTACTAATGGTATTATTTATCCAGAAATCTATGTTCGGGAAGACAGTATAGATTGATTTCTGATTACCAATGATGAAATCATTTAAGCAGAAAGTAAGCCATCCAACGCTATCGGCGCTTTCTGAAAAGGATAATTCTTTGTTTCGCACGTTTAAAATTCTGCCATCATTTTCTTGCGAATTCATTAGTAGTTTTATTATGTCTATACCAGCTTTATAATCAGTTTTTAAAAGCGTTTTGGTTGAAATCGCCTCATCTCGCGACCAAAATTGGAAAAACCACGGTAATCCCGCTCTTAGTCCTAAGACATTACTATCTGTGTCACTCACAACCAAAGATTTCAAAGAACAACTGGCCAAACTTTTTATGAAATTATTTTGTGCATTTCCATTTTCTTCCGTTGTACCAGGAATACCCCCCTTGTTGTTTTGATTAACATCGGTGGATGCATCAATGTGTTGGTGTGGTCGGCTTTTCACATTCATTATTGCCTCTTCCAAGGAAAGTCCCGCTCCCAGCCTAATCTTATTTGATTTAACATTAATACTTAGGGCTCGATAAACATATTGCTGATACGGAGGTGATTGTCTTTTTCTGTCAAAACGATTTTCTTTCTCTATCCATGATCCGATAATCTTGTAATCATTTAATAAATCAAGGTCAATTGCCAAAAAAATGTTATGCGCTTCACTTTTATCAGAATATGAAATTATTAAACACTGATCTTTTTCAAAAAATTGATATTCACGATTCCATTGTGGTAAAACATAGGATTTTCGAATATCAAGAATTAATTCAATTTGATTAGCTTCTCCGTTTAGTTCGTAAGATAAAATGTGTTTATTGCTTTCAAGGTATAAAGTTTCTGCAATTTTGTCCTTTTTTTTAAAAATTCTTAATTTATTAAGTTTATAATCACCTGTCTCTGAATCAACCCACGCATTTTCTACTTTTGAAACTATTTCTGTGTTTTTGAGTCGAATTTCATCAATAATCTTGTACATTTGCCCATCTAAACATACGAACCAACCCTGATATCTACTAGTCAATAATTGATCAGGATTAATCCATAGGTAATCCCCAGGTTTATTAGTAGTTAAAAGACTGGTACCGTCTCCTACGGATTTCGATATATTCTGATCGTTGATTGAGTGAATAGCGAGCATAAATTAAAAATTAAAAATTCTGCCACTCTCCTCTGTAAAACATTGCAGCTTCTTCAGGGCTGATGCTGACAATGCTATCACCTCCGCTTAGTTCAAAACCGGCCTGAATATTGAGTCTTGGTAAAACTTCAAGATGCCAATGAAAATTTTTATCTTCTAAGCCATACTGGATATAGAAACAGTAAGATGCTCCTATTGATTGTATTTTTTGAAGAATCATTTTTAGAATATCTGCTAAACTGAGGTATTTTTCATATGATAATTCGTTGATTTTTTTCATGTGATCTTTTGGAAAAATCCATATTTCGTAATTGAATCTTGGAGCATAAGGGGTAATGGCTATAAAATCATTATTTTCATAAACATTCCTCGGTCCATTTCTTTCTAGACCTATAACTTCACAATAAGGACAGTTTTTATATTGATTAAATGCTGTCGATTCGGTTAAAATCCATGCAGGAATTTTTTCCACTCCGATGACCTGTGAATGGCTATGTGCCAATGAAGCTCCTCCTTCTTTTCCTTGATTTTTGAAAACCAAAACATAATTAATATCTTTTAGTTTAGAAAGCTCTTCTATTCGATGATTGTATGTTCTTAAAATGATTGATAAATGTTCACAAGAAAAATCAACCATTTGTCTTTTGTCTGGGGTTTCAATAATTACTTCCTGAACACCGTAAGATTTTCTGGCCTTGAAATATTGATTATCAGAAATAATACCGCCCGTTTCCGACAGATCAAGCGCTGGATATTTATTGGGAAGCCACCTAATTAGCCACTCACCCTTTTCTTTTTCTATTCTTCCCTTTTCTTCCGGTGTCATATTTTCATGTCCTTTGCAGAATGGACAATCTTTAGGATGATCAATAATAACACTATTTTCAGAAGAAAAATTATTTAATCTCTTTCCCCTGTTTTGGCTTATGTATGACCATCTATCTAATATATAGTCTTTGCGAAGCTCCATGGTGATTTTTAAATAAAATTATAATTTTATTCTGTAAGTCTATTATAAATACTTAGATAATTCTCAATTAAGTTATCCCAATTCGCTAAACGAGACAAGTTACTTGCTTCAATTTTATTCCGGACTCTTTCGTCATAAGAAAATTGACTGTAGCGGTACAAAATATTACTCAAATCTTTTACCGACTCATCGTAACTTTTCTTATAGCGCCTATTAATAAAAATACCAGGGTTGTCTTTATTGGTAATTACCGGTTCGATAAATCTTCCAAATCCTGCCAAATCAGTTGTTACGGCCGCAACGCCCAATGCAGCAGTTTCCAAGGGAGTATATCCCCATGGCTCATAATAAGACGGAAAAATTCCAAGGTGAGATCCCTGGACACATTCATCGTAAGATAAATTAAGTAACCCGTCAGAACCAGTAAGATAGTCAGGATAGATTATAACTTTGACTTTATCTTCTTTTTTATTAGTAAGTCCTTTTTCTTTCAAATAAACAAGCATTGGGTCATTGTTATCAATAAAATCATGAGATGATGTTGGAGGAAGTCCACTGTTCTTTTTAAGTTTTAAAAGTTGTTTTTTGATCCTCCTCAGCGTGTCTTGTTCAAAAAGTGTTTCTATAGAAAGTGGTTTCTCGGCCATAATGTCATAAAGTAAATTGCTTTCGGTTGTGACCCTTGATGCTTCTATTGTTTGTTCTACGTCAGAAAAAACTTCTCTTGCCTCCCTTAGGTCTGGTCTAATTCCACTAATGCCCGCTGGTACCCATAAAAAACAAATAATTGTTTTGTCATCTTGCTTACTGTTGTTAACAAGAAGTTTATTTAGTTCGGCTAACGCGTCTATAAAAACATCTATGCCCTTGTTATGAAATTCATTGCGACCAGACATAAAATAAAATAGGCTTTTTTTGGGATCAAAACTGTAATATGGAAAAAAATAATAGAGAAGAAACTCTCTCATCCTATCTCTTTGAAGCCTATGAGATAGAGATATATCCTCAAAAGTTAGGCTTTTACTTAAGCTTAGTCCATTTGGTAGAAGTTGATCTGGTTTGCGTCCCAAAAAGTACTTCACTTCCATAGCAGTAATTTCGCTAACAGTTGTTAGTATATCGGAAATGTTTGCTGATATTTTTTCAACCTGGTGTTTCGCCGCAACTCCCATGGCATAAATTTCTTTATTTATATCAATTGAAGACAAATCATCGTACAAAGGATAGTTATTAGAGGACAATGCTCTTCCCAGGACTGTAGCGTGCGTCGTAAATACTTTTTTAACTTTTGTATTGTTTTTATCTAAGTAGATTAATGCTGTTCCACTAAGCCATTCGTGACAATGAACAATGATGTTGTTTTCTTTGTGGTTATTCTGAATAACCTCTATTAATCTTCCAACACACCACGACCACAAAACAGGATCATTAAAATCTGACTGTGTGCCGAGAGAATCAATTTTATATTTTTCCCATAATTTTCCTTTAATTTCATTAATATAGGGATAATGATTATTAAAATCGACTAGAATAGTGTTTGGTTCACCACCTATAACCCATTTACCGTAATGGCAATCAATTCCTTCTTTAAGGAGCGACGAAAAAACTATTTTTAGTCCTTCTGGAGGAGTTATTTCTTGAAATTCACCCTTTGCTTTATTCAAAAAATATGGACCAATTAAAAAATAATTATCTTTAAAAATATCTTTTATTCTAGAAGCTTTACTTGTTAAAACAGTATAAATTCCACCAACTTTATTGCAAACTTCCCAACAAACTTCAAATAACATAGTGTTTTTATTCGATTTTTTAACCATATTGATAATTTATTATTACTCTAGCTCAATTTAAACTCTAGATCTCTTAAAATATTCATGTAGTTTACATATGCATCGTATGGTGAGTCGTAAGGATTAAAGTACTTGTGAACATCACCATCATTAGACCACTTAGTACATACGTAATAAAAATGATCAGAGGTTTGAAGCCGTCTCCATTGATTTATTATATAGGCATTTTTTGAAGCAAGAACTTTCTTCTCCAGACCATAGAGACGATAAGCTATATCTTTTTGCAAATCATTGCCAATCCATGCAGACAAATCCCTTTCCGTGTCTGCCCATGTAAGAGGATCAACAATGTTCAATTCTTCTGTTCTTGAATTGTTTTTTTGAATAACCTCTCCTGGAGTCAGAAACTTAAAGCCTTGGCTGATAGCCTCTAAAACAAAGCTTTCAAAAAAATCAAAGATGCCTGTTTCTCTCCACTGATGCTCTCCAAATGTTTCATAGTCCATGAATATATTAATTGTTTGATTCTCTAATTTCCCTTCTTGTAACGATGCTTTAATCCAAGATAAGAATTTTGATGGACTTAATGGATATTCTCTCCAATGCGAATCAGAAAATCTAAATGCAATATCATCAGATAGACGATAGTTTTTTGTAAGTAATTTTAATTCATTATAATTTTTTGCTGAATATACAAAATTCGGAGATCTCCCCATTAAAATTTTATCTGCCCCCTCAATAAGAACACCATTATAGCCCATATCTAAAATGATTGGAGCTAGTTGATTGTAATAGAGCAATTCTGTGTTTCTAAAAGTTTTGGGAATAAAATCAAAAACCTTGCGAAGCTTTTTTTTGTGCGTATTTAATTGTAGTCTAAACTCTTTTTCGGAAAAATAAGATGCTAAAGAATGATAATAAGTTTCTCCAATTAGCTCACAAACTCCGGTATTAACAAGCGATTTTAGCAAATCGATAACTTCTGGGTTCTGTTTTTCGATTTGTTCTAGTAGAACTCCGCTAACTGAAAGTCCTAAGTGAAATTTCTTATTTGTTTTTTTAATTAAATCCTTAAAAAGATTAATTGTTGGAATATAGCTTTTTAAGATAATTCTTTTAAGGCATTTATTGTTTGTTTCGTCGTCAAAATAATTTTTATTAATAACGTTTCCTCCAATTTCAAAAATCGAAAATTTTCTTAAGCGAAACGGCTGATGTGCGTGTAAATAAAGACAAATATTAGCCATGTGTTAAATTATTGTAAATTTTAACGATTTTATCAGCAGCTCTTTCCCATGTCGCAAAACCGAGATCTTCTTTACTGTCCTCGATGAGTTTATTCTTTAATCTTGGATAACTTAGCACAGCTGTTATTTTCTCTGCCATATCTTTGGTATTCCAAAAGTCTACTCCTATTGACCCTTTGATAATTTCTCTAGCTCCAGAATTATTCGACAAAATTACTGGCACCCCGCTTTTTATGGCTTCAAGAGCTGTAATTCCAAACGGCTCAGACACCGAAGGTAAAACAAATACATCTGCCAATTTATAGGCTTTTTTTAATTCACCGCCTCTCAAGAATCCAGTAAAAATTACTTTGTCGCTTATCTTCATATCATTAGCTAACTCAATGGCTTTTCCTTTGTAATCGCCATCACCCACTATTAGAAAGACTGTATTTTCATTAATTTTAGAAATTTTTTCGGCTGCCTTCAAAAACCAATCTACTCCTTTTTGAATGGTCAATCTTCCTACAAAAAGAACAGTATTTTTATTTTTAAAAAAACTTTTATCACGATTTAAAAAAACATCTTCATTTTCAGAAGAAATACCATTGTGTACTACTTCTATTCTTTCAGGCAAAATATTATATAGATTAACTATCTTTTCTTTTGTATACTGACTAACTGCAATCACTTTATCTGCGCGAATTAGTCCTTCTTTTTCGATACTAGCTATTTCGGAATTTAACGAATAAATCCCCCCAGCTCTATCGAATTCAGTAGCATGAATGTGTAAAATAAGAGGTTTTTTGCTTATTTCTCTCAAGGCAAGCGCAGCTGGAACTGTTAGCCAATCATGAGCATGAATAATGTCAAAATTATAATCTTTTGTATTCTCTAATAATTTATTTGCGTAAATTTTTACTAATTCCACCAATGTACCTCCGTTTTTGTAAAATTTGACTGATTTTCCTTTATTAGAATCAATAAGATAAGTATAGGTGTATAAAAAATTTTTATCTGCTTCTTTAAAAAATGCGCAATCAATAAAATTAAAAACCACGCCTTTTTTCTGATTTATGTTAGTAATTCTTTGTGGAAGATAAAAAACAATATTAATACCAATAGCAGAAAGGGAGTTTACTAGTCCCTGACATGCTACTCCTAGTCCCCCGGAATTAAGTGGAGGATATTCCCACCCTATCATTAAAACATTTTTAATCATATTTTTATAGCAATACCTCCAATTATTTTACTATATTTTCTATTTTAAAACAAAAAAAATATCCACAATGTGGAGGATATGATTATTTTATTACTATCGCCTTTATATGTCGTTGTTTATTTTTACGCTCATTGCTAAACCAAGGGCTACTAAAAAAATTATCATGCCCGAACCACCATAACTCACCAGGGGTAATGACAAGCCAGTAACCGGTAAAAGCCCCACATTGATCCCCATGTTTATTAAACACTGAGATATAAGTAAAATAGCTATTCCAACTACTAGTAATCGACCGAAATTATCTTTTGTTTTTAACGCTATTACTAGAAGGCGCCAAAAAATCACTCCATAAGCCAAAAACAGTAACATGACTCCTAAAAATCCCATTTCTTCTGCAATAGCTGCAAAAATAAAATCTGTGTGCCTGGCAGGCAAAAAACCCAACTGTGCTACAAAACCAGCGCCAAGTCCTTTTCCTATAAGACCACCGCTACTAATACTAGCTAGTGATTGTGTAATGTTATACCCTCTCCCAAGCGGATCTTCTTGTGGATTAACATATGAGAGCAATCGAGCCCTTTGATAGTCTTTAAACAAGAAAAACCAACCAATTAGGGCTATAAATAACACTAAAAGCAATATAATCAAAAGGTGTTTTTTATTAGCTCCGGATACGATTATTATACCCAACCAAATCAAAATCAAGATAGAAGCCGAACCAATGTCTGGTTGTAAAATGGTTAAGACTAACGGTGGAATGATATAAAATAGTGATGTTAAAATATGCTTTAGCGATGATATTTCAACATGTCTTGAGGAAAAAAATTTTACAAAAAGAAGTATTAGGGAAATTTTCATTATTTCAACGGGTTCAAGATTGAGGATTCCAAATTTAAACCAACTGCGCGACCCTCCAATAAAATGACCCCATATGAATAAAGCTGCTAACAACAAAAGACTAAATAGAAAAAGCACTATTACAATCATTCTGTTCTCTTTGAAGAAACGATAATCAAGAAATGAGAAAGCAAACATTAAGACCATGCCAATTATGATAAATACTGCTTGTTTTTGGAATATAAAAAAACCGCCGTCCAAAGACGGCGAAAGGCTATAGATCTCTAACAAGCTCATTGCCAGCAATAATAGAGATCCTGCCAACAAAAAACGGTCTAATTTTTTAATTTTTTCTTTACAAAAAACGCAAAATTCACCTATCATCGATTTGTTCTTATTGCTCTACTCTACCACATCTATCCCTAAAGAATGTGCAGTACCCTCAACGATCTTGAGCGCTTTCTTTAGATCAGAAGTATTCAAGTCTTCCATTTTCAGTTGCGCAATCTCTCTGATTTGATTTCGACTGATTGATCCCACTTTTTTTGTATTTGGAGTAGCAGAGCCCTTGGTAATGCCGATTGCCTTTTTAATCAGATAAGCAACTAGTGGTTTTCCTACTTCAAAGCTAAAACTCCTGTCTTTGTATATAGTCAACTTCACAGGAACAATCGATCCTTTTTGCTCAGCAGTTTTATCATTGAATTGCTTTATGAATTCTTGAATATTCACCCCGTGCTGACCAAGACTTGGTCCAAGTGGTGGTCCAGGTAATGCTGCACCAGCTGTTATCTGTAATTTTAAAATTGCTTGTACTTGTTTTATCGCCATATAACTTATATTTTTTTAACTTGTAAAAAATCTAAATCGACGGGGGTTTCCCTGCCAAATAAAGAAACCAGAACTTTAATTCTCCCTTTTTTCTCATCAACTTCAGAAACGTTGGCGCTAAACTCTTTAAACGGTCCATCTGTAATTTTAACAGTATCCCCGATGTTTATATTGATTTTGTACTGAGGTTCTTTTACGCCCATCCTTTTTTGAATTTCCTTGATCTCTGTTTCAGAAACAGGCACAGGTGTATTTCCAGAACCAACAAAACCAGTAACACGAGGTGTATTTCTCACTACATACCAAGAGTCATCTGTTACAATCATATCAACAAGAATATATCCAGGATAAATTTTATCTTCAACGACCTCTCTTTTTCCTCTTTTGATTTTAATTTTCTTTTCTATCGGAACAAGCGCATTAAAAATTTTTTCTTGCATACCAAAAGACTCTATGCGCTGTTTTAAATTCCTCACAACCGAATCCTCGTACCCAGAATAGGTGTGGATAGCGTACCAATTTCTACCGAATTTTGCAGTTTGTTTGGGCATTTTTTAAACTAATCTTTTATTAAAAACGATTAATAATCTGCTGAACGCTCAAATTAAACAAGTAATCTAATCCTCCCAAAAAAATAGATACTACAAAACTAATACCAATAACGGTGATAGTATAACGCACAGTCTCTTTGCGTGTCGGCCAAGAAACCTTTGCCATTTCAGACTTAACTTCTTTAAAATAACTTACTATCTTTTTAGGAAAATTTTGCAATTTTGATAATTTCATCATATTATGTGTTTTGGATCTTATTCTATGTTCATTAGAGTAGTTTATTACATATATCACCGCTAGTCAAGATGTCTGAACAATTATCGCAAATAATTAAAAATAAAATAAACAAAATACCTAGGCAGCCTGGTGTTTATTATTTTAAAAATAAAAAAGGAGAAATTATCTACATAGGAAAGGCGAAAAATCTTTATAAGCGAATTAATAGTCACCGATTAGACTTTTATAAACAAAAAGAAAGCGCCAAGTCACATACACAAAACAATATGCTTTCTAATGTTTACGATATTACGTGGAGTATTGTTGAATCTGAAGCAGATGCCCTCATCAGAGAGTCTCAAGAGATAAAGATTATTAAACCCCTATACAATGTTTTACTGAAAGATGACAAGCGTTATTTTTATATAGTTTTTACTAATAATGATTTTCCCAAAATTAAAATAACTCATCAGCCGGAAAAATACTCTAAAAAGAATGTCATTGGTCCATTCACTAGTGGAGAAGCATTAAAACAAATTTTATCAAAAATTAGAAAAACTATTCCTTTTTGCTCCTGTAAAAATATTCATAAACATCCATGTACTAATACTCAGATGGGGTTATGTCCCGGCTATTGTTGTTTAGAAAATAATCTAAATGATCAAAAATTAAAAAATTTTAAAGAACATTACGCTGACAATCTTAAGAAAATAGTCTCTATTTTAACTGGCAAAAGACAAGAAATAATAACTAAAATTAGAAGTGATCTGAAAAGAAAAATATTAGAAGAAGATTTTGAAAAAGCAGAACAACTTAGTCTTGAAATAAAGTCATTGGAAAATATATTTAATCACAAGAATGCCTTGAGAAAAAATCCAAATGACAAGTTTTTTATTCCCAATGTATCGCTACTTAAGAAAATTCTTTCTAGCAAGATTTTGCCCTTAAGAATAGAAGCTTTTGATGTGTCAAATATAGGAAGTAAATATGCAACTGGTTCAATGATAGTTTTTAAAAAAAACGTCGAAAACGGAAAAATTTATTATTCTCCAAACAAAAAAGAATATAGAATTTTTCATATTAAAAATAAAATTATTAATAATGACCTTGATATGCTTAGGGAGATAATAATGAGAAGATTAGATCATTCTTCTCCCAGTAACAAAAACACAACTCACCAAAAAAAGAATATTTTCTGGCCTCTCCCTCAATTAGTATTAATAGATGGTGGAAAAACTCAGCTCGCTGTAGCCACTGATTGTTTTAATAAAATAAATGGCAATAAAACTGTACAATGCTTGGCGCTTGCAAAAAGACAAGAAAAATTATATACTGTTCTCTGTGATAGAAAAGACGCTGTGCAGGTCTATTTTTTAAATAAATTGAGCATTAATATTGCTAATTTATTCAAAAACCTGAGAAACGAGGCTCATCGTTTTGCTATAAAACACCATCGAAAATTAATAGAAAATAATCTTAAAAAAATATAGTCAATTTATTAAAATATAATCAATTTATTAAAATATAATCAATTTATTAAAAATTAATCAATTTATTAAAAATTAAAAAGGTTTAGTTTTAAGTTTTTAAATATTATGACTAATATATTAATTATCGGAGAGATTCTAGTTGCTACATTGCTTATTGTTGTGATTTTACTCCAAAGACAGGGCGGTGGCTTATCTTCTGTTCTGGGGGGAGGCGGAGAAACTTATAGGACAAAAAGAGGGTTCGAGAAAACGTTGGTTTGGGCAACTATTGTCTTATCTGTCCTTCTTCTGGTTTTAGCGATAGCTAGAATTATTGTCTAGCTAAAATACTAAATATAATATCTGTTCTTGTTATGTCTCAAAAAATCAAACGAACCATCACTAAAATAATAGCTATACCAAGAATATTCAACCAGAAAGAAATGGCCTTGGCGAGAATATTCGTTTTTTTGATTATCTTAAGTTCTCTTGGTCTTTTAATAAACATTCATCTTTCTTCAACTCGAATTCTTCCAAATAATGGGGGTATTTATAGAGAAGCAATTATTGGGTACCCGCAATACTTGAATCCCATTCTCAGCTATTCAAGTGACACCGATAGAGATATTGTTAAGTTGATATATTCCGGTCTTACAAAATTCGACCCAGATGGCAATATTGTTCCAGACTTGGCTGAGGATTTTATTATTGATGATAGCGGAAAAAATTATACTTTTTATCTCAGAAAAAATATTTATTGGCACAATAATATACCATTTAGTGTTGACGATATTGTTTTTACGATTAAAACAATTCAAAATCCTGAGTACAATAGTCCATTAAGATTTAATTGGGATGGGGTCGAAATAGAAAAAATAAATGATTTAACTGTAAGATTCAAGTTAAAAAATCCTTATGCCCCTTTTCTTACTAATACAACTGTCGGAATTCTACCAAAACATATTTGGGAAAATCTATCTCCAAGAGATTTCTATCTTTCAAAAGCTAATCTTGAACCAATAGGCACTGGACCATTTAAGTTTGATAATATTAAAAAAGGTACCGGAAAAATCATAGAAACACTGACCATTGAAAGAAATAATCAATATTATCTTAAAAAACCTTATCTAGAAAAACTTATCTTTGTTTTTCAAAACGGAGAGAAAAAACTCATTGAAGCGTTAAATCAAAATAAGGTTGATGCTATTGCTTTAGGGTCTGGATTTTACAAGAAAAATATTAAAAAACAAGAACGCTTTAATTTTTATTCCCCGTTATTACCACGCTACTTCGCAGCATTTATTAACCAAGAAAAAAACTCTCTTTTGGCAAATCAAAATGTTAGAATAGCCCTGAGTTATGCAACAAATAAAGAGTTAATAATTAAAGAGGTTTTTAACGATGAGGCATTGCGAATCGAAGGTCCATTTCCGCAATATCTGCTTCCAGAAAAACACTCCAGTTCTTCTAGTATTTATGAGTATAATCTTGATAAGGCAAAAAAATATTTGGAAAAAATAAATAAAGAAAGCTTAAATATCGTCTTAACGTTTCCCGATATACCGGAATTAGCAAAGACCGCAGAAATTTTACAATCAAGCTGGCAAGAAGCAGGATTCAGGGTTAAAATTTCACTAGTTCCTCCTACTGAGATTATTGATAGTATTATAAGGCAGCGAAATTATGAAATTCTTATTTTTGGACAAGTATTAAACCTTGATCCTGATCCTTTTTCTTTCTGGCACTCCTCTCAAAAAAATGACCCAGGATTAAATCTATCTTTATACCAAAATAAAGCCGTTGATGCTATTCTCAAAAATGCTCGTGGAGAATTAGATGCAGAAAAAAGATTAAAATTATATGGAGATCTGTCAAGTCAAATAACCAAAGATATTCCTGCCGTCTTTCTGTATAGCCCAAAATACCTTTATGTTGTTAATGATAAAATAAAAGGAATAAAAACAACTAAAATAAATTTACCTGCTGATAGGTTTGCTTCTGTTGAAAACTGGTACATAGAGACAAGGAGGGTAAAAAAGTGATTATTTTTTATTTTAATGAATAAAAAAAAGCACGTAAGTGATTATTTTTTATTTTAATGAATAAAAAAAGCACATAAGTGGTTATTTACTACTTGTTTTAATGAGCAAAAAAAAACACATAATAGAAAAAAATATATTAGATTTTCCTCTCCAGATTAAATCTGGGCTTGAGAGAAATTTTGATGGCATTGGTTTTGATAGAAAATTTAAGAACATTCTTGTTTGCGGCATGGGTGGATCTGCATTAGCCGCAGAGTTTCTTAAAAAGTTCTATCCCATTCGCATTCATAGAAATTATGAATTACCCGTAAGACTAATTGATAAAGATACGCTTATTATATGCGTGTCCTATTCTGGAAATACAGAAGAAATTGTTTCTGCCTATGATGTTGCGATAAGAAATGGATTACCTGCTGTTGTTTTGTCTAGCGGTGGAATATTGAAAACTAGATCGTTAAAAGAAAAGGTTCCTTTTATTGAAATATTAACAAAGGACATTGAACCACGCATGTCTGTTATCGAACAGATCTGTATTCTAAAAAGATTATTTGATAGTCTTAAAATAAAACCTCACAACGAAAAGAGTCTAGAGATTAAATCAGTTATTGTTCCAGAAAATTTTGTTCCACAAGCCAAAATCATCGCAAAAAATCTTATAGACAAGGTACCTTTAGTTTATGCTAGTATTGAGAATAAGGCTTCCGCGATTTTTTGGAAAGCTCTATTAAACGAAAATGCTAAAGTGCCTGCATTTTGGAATGTTTTTCCAGAAATTAATCATAATGAATTTATGCACGGGCAAGGAATAACATGGTCAAAAAAATTTCATATTCTCAGTCTTATCGATGACGATGACCATATTAAGGTAAAAAATAGAATGAGATTATCGATTGATATGTTAAAAAGAAAAGGATTTGGTGCAAATATAATAAAAATAGAAGGCTTCACGCCTTTTGAAAAAATTATAAATTCTATTGTTATCGGTAATTGGATATCTTATTTTCTTGCAAAAGAACTAAAAATAGACCCATCTGATCCCGATGTTCGAGAAGAGTTTAAAAAATTAATCAGCCAAACTTAACTAACTTTTTCTAATTGCAAAGTAGCAATTAAGCCTCAATAATCACCGGCAACACCATTGGTCGTCTCCTCGTTTGTTCGAAAAGAAAGCTACCAACCTTCTCCCTAAGTATTTCCCTTAAGTGGGTCGCATTTACGCTCCTTCCAGGAGCCAATTCATTGTTGAGTAACTCTTTGACTAGAACTCTTGTATCATTCAAGAGTTTTTTTGATTCTTTCAGATACACAAATCCCCTAGATATAATATCTATATTATCTTTAGTTTTATGAGCATTAGTATCAATAATAGCCACAATAACAAACATACCATCTTGAGCCATAGTCTTTCTATCCCGTAAAACAATTTGACCAACATCCCCTACTCCCAAACCATCAACCATAACATAATCAACCGCAACTCGCTGTTCAGTTTTATATATTCTGTTTCTCTCTAAATTTATGACTTCTCCGTTTTGTCCAACTAGAATATTTTTTGGATCCATGCCCAATTCCTGAGCTATTTGTCCATGATTTACTAGCATCGAGAAATTTCCATGAACCGGCATAAAAAACTTTGGCTTCACCAAGCTAATCATCATTTTTAAATCTTCTATCTGCGCATGTCCACCAGCGTGAATATCCATCATTTGATTGTGATATACCTTGGCACCCTGGCGACAGATATCGTCTTTTAACCCCTGGACAGCTCTTTCATTGCCAGGAATTACTGAAGAAGACAACACTAGAGTATCATGATTTTGTATTTTAAAATAATGGTGTTCGCCAGATACAATTCTTATAAGCGCTGCCCCTGATTCTCCTTGAGCTCCAGTACAGATAATAGTTACCTTGCTTGATTCAAGTTTAATCGCTTGTTTCGCGCTAATCAAAGTTCCTTTTTTGAATTTGATATACCCTAGGTCTTGAGCAATCTGCGCATTGCTTTTCATGCTATAACCCTCAAGTACTACTTTTCGTCCGTGTTTCTCGGACAAATTAATAATTTCTTGAATTCTTGTTATGAGCGACGAAAATGTTGCAATTATTAAGCGTCCCGAAGAACTTTCAAAAATTGTTTCTAGATTATCCTGAATTCCCTTCTCGGTAATTGTGTGACCCTCCTTCTCTGAGCCAGTAGAATCAGACATTAATAATAATACTCCCTTTTGTCCAAATCTAGCTATTGATGCTAGATCTGCTGGTTTATCTGCTATTGGCTCAAAATCAAATTTAAAATCACCGGTATGTATAATTCTTCCCACTGGAGTTTCTATTGATAAACCAACCGAATCAGGTATGTTGTGATTTTGGTGAAAGGCTTCTATCGTAAATTGTCCCAATCTTATCGGATCGTTGATTTTTATTGTTTTAATATTTAATGGAGCTAGGTTCGGAAATTCCTCATGTCTCTTCAAAATTAATCCCCTAGTTAGTGGAGTAGCATAAAGTGGTGGATGCTCTAAGTCCTTTATCAAATAAGAAATAGCGCCGATATGATCAAGATGACCATGCGTAAAGAAAATTCCCTGAATTCTTTTCTTATTTTTTTGAAAATATTGAATATTAGGGATAATAAAATCTATTCCTGGCATATCTTCTACTTCAGGAAAACGCAACCCTATGTCGACAATAATGCACTCGTTTTCGTACTCAAAAACCATCATATTTTTACCTATTTCCCCTAATCCACCAAGAGATATAATTTTTATGTGTTTTTCTTTTGCGACATTGCTTCTTATATTGTTTTGTGAATTATGTTTTATATTGTTAATCATTTTGTTTAATTATATTAACATTGCTTTTTATATTGTTAATCATTTTATTTAATATTAATGGAGCGTGTGCTCGGGACAGGACTTGAACCTGCACGTCCTTACGGACCAGGCTTCTGAGGCCTGTGTGTATACCAATTCCACCACCCGAGCTTAGATCAATTACAAAAATATGTTGAATTAATTTTATTTATTGCTTGTTTGCCAAAATAAAATCAAGATGAAAACAAAGCAAAAAATCACTAATCATTAATTAAGTCCGTTAATGACTAGATAAATTTAAATTTTGGTGAAATTTTATCACTATCATGCCGCGGGTGGGACTCGAACCCACACGGACATAAGCCCAAAAGATTTTAAGTCTTTCGCGTATACCAGTTCCGCCACCGCGGCAAATGAAACGTAAGGCCTGGATGGGAATCGAACCCATATACACAGGGTTTTGTCCCAGAAACTTCTATTCCGCCTGCCTGACGGCAGTCAGGGTAGGCAGGGCATACTGGAATTAGAATTTCGGGATCCCGAATCACTATTTTCGGCAAGGCCTGGATGGGAATCGAACCCATATACAGGGTTTTGCAGACCCTTGCCTAACCACTCGGCCACCAGGCCGAAAATCAAGTGATTCTGGGACAGACCCTTGCCTAACCACTCGGCCACCAGGCCAAAGCTTAAAAAATAGACCTTGATTTAAGTGACCAGCTATACGAGGTTGAATTCAATTTATTGTAACTATAATTGCTTAAACAAACCATCTAAAACACCTAACTTTTCTCCTTGTATATCTAATAAAAACCTGATTTTAGGAACAGGCCTCATGTATAATCTCTTATCAAGCGTTTTTTGAATAGAATAAATGTTTTTGTTTAATCCTTCTATGACTATTTTTGTTTCACTTTCGGGTAAAACCGTAATAAAAACTTTTGAATATCTACAATCAACGGACGTTTCCGTTTTGGTTATTGTTATTAATGGTTTATTGATAAAGTCCGCTTCTTTAAGAATGATCTGTCCTAATTCTTGTCGAATTAAATCGTTAACTTGATTAATACGCTTTGACATTGTTGGTTTATTAGAAAATAATCATCAAATCACCGACTTTTACTTCCCCGTTTCCTTCATATAAGACTCCACACTCTTCGTCTTTAATGACTTTTGCCGCTGATTGTCTTCCTTTTTCTATTTCCAAAACTTTCCCTTCTCCGATTGTTTGATTATTTCTCTGAATCTCCACAAAACTCCCACGCATCAGTTCTCCTTCAATAATTTTTCCACCAAGAATAATCTTATTAGCTGTTTTTTTCTTTTCCCCCGCTGATTTTTTACGGAAAATTGCTAATATTTCTAATTTCCCCTTTGTTTTTCTATTCTGCTCTTCTGGGTTTTCCTTAATCAAGTCTTCTATTAACGACTTGATATTATATATTATATCACAAAGCAATAACCTCACTTTCATTCTATCAGCAACGTTGATTAAATTTCCTGGTGTCTTGATTCGAAAACCTAAAATATTCGCTTTAGTAGATTGGCTCAATTTTAAATCAGATTCTGAAATATTACCCAATGACTGTTTAATAACTACGAAACAAACTTCAAGTTCTTTTGATATAATTTCTAAGGTTTTTATTATCGCTGATTGAGAGCCATAAACATCTGTTTTGACGATTAATCTAATTTCTCGTTTTAATCTCTCTTCTTCGGTCGCGGTATCAAAGTTACAAATCCTTAAGTCTTTACACTTAAAATCATTCTGATTAGTTGAAAAAGCCTTGCTGTTTTCCGTAGAAAAGTCCTTGAAAATTTCTCCTATTTCGGGAACGTTCTTGAATCCAAGGATTTGGATTGGTTGTGATGCGACTGCTTTTTTTATAGCTTTATTTTGCCAATCTAATATTTTTTTTATTTTTATAGATTGGTTTTTCGACTCAATCACATCTCCTAGCATTATTTCTCCTTCTCGAACTAAAAAGATTGCTCCTATACCTTTGTTTTCGCTAATATTTGTTTCTATTACAACCCCGATAAATTTATTATCTTTTGATTGTTCTATTTTCTTATCATTCGTTAATAGCTCTCCTAAAATCAGTATAGTGTCTAATAACTCATCAATTCCTTCGCCAGTTTTCGCCGAGGTTTTAACAAGAGGAACATCTCCTCCCCATGATTCTGTCTGAACATTTTCTTCTTGTAATTGTTTTTCTATTCTCTGAAGATTGCCATTTTGATCTAAAAGATCCGATTTGTTTATTACTATGATATACGGTAGTTTTATTTCTTGAATTTGTTTTAAAACTTCTTTGGTCTGTGGCTTTATTCCTTCATTTGCCGCTATTACCACTAAGGCCATATCGGCTACCTGAGCACCACAAGATCTCATTTGAGAGAATGCTTCATGTCCCGGAGTGTCTATAAAAGTGATTTTTTTATCTCTAAACTCTACTTCACACGCACCAATATGTTGAGTAATTTTACCTGTTTCTTTTTCGGCAATATTTGTCTTTCTAATATAATCTAAAAGACTGGTCTTGCCATGATCAACATGACCCAGAACCACCACTACCGGAGGTTTTAAAAACAATTCTTTGTTATTAATCATAATATCTTTTTCCCGTCAAAACGACCAAAAGATCCATTTTCTGTCCTTTGCTCATAAAGATAAAGTCAGAAACGGCGGGGGTGGGATTCGAACCCACGACCCGCTTACGCGGGTACCGCTTTTCGAGAGCGGCCTGTTCAACCACTCCAGCACCCCGCCCCCTCTTTTAAAGAAAGTCTAAAGAAAAAGCTTGCGCCCAGCAGGAATCGAACCTGCAACCACTAGCTTAAAAGGCTATTGCTCTACCAATTGAGCTATGGGCGCACACGCTTCTACTAATCATAACTCGACAAAGCCACAAAGTCAACTCATCTTAATCAATAATTTATTATAATGCGGGACAATTTTTTGTCGGTCGATATTGATATCCTGAATCTATGGCTTCCTGTTTATTCAGAAACCAAATTGTGTTTTCACTATTTATTTTATTGAGACTTTGACAATCAGCACGATAGTATAGCTTTCCATTAATACTTGCGAAGAGTATTGTTTTATTTTGTTCGTGATTAGTTGAAATTTTACTTAAAAATTCATTGGGCTTATTTTTTTTATCTAAAATAACGATCTTTTTGTTTTTGCATGGTATTATTAAAAAATAAAACCCCACTAAAAAAGAAAATAAAAGAAAAATTAAAAACAGTTCATAGGTAAACTTGTAGCGATCTTTTGGCTTAATCATAAAGCAGTCTATCCTCTTGCTTTTTCTAAAAAATGATATACAATAGATGAATTAATATATCACTAATCTCAAAAACATGGCCCATCGTGGTGGTAAAAAAACAACTGGCATAAGCCGAAACACTAATCCGAAATACTTAGGAATTAAGTTATTCTCCGGTCAAAAAACCAAACCAGGTTCTATTTTAGTAAGACAGCGCGGAAGTAAAATCCTCCCAGGAAAGAACGTATTCAAGGGCAGAGATGATACACTTTATACTACTAAAGAAGGATCTGTTGCTTTTCGCACCAAGAAATGCTTAGGATTCGACGGTCAGAAAAAAATAAAAAAGATTATCGACGTCATCTAGTTTTTTCTTTTTTTATCTTCCTCTTGAGCTTTGACATTTATTCTCAGGGGGATTTTTTTGTTACCAAACAATAGGCTAATTTCATGATCCCCGACTGTTTTAATCGGGTCCTGAAAAATAATTTTAGTCTTAGAATTAATGTCTATATTTATTTCTTTTATTGCTTTTTTGATATCAACATCATTAACAGCTGCAAATAGCTTTCCTTCTGGATTAGTTTTTTTAATAATTTCTATTTTTAAACTTTTTAATTTTAATGACAATTGATCGAAGTCCTTTGCCTGAATACGACCATTTTCTGTTTCTGTTTCCTTTAAAAGTTTTATATGTTTCAATGAATTTTGATTTACTGGTATTGCAATTTTGTTCGGGATTAAAAAATTTCTCGCGTAACCTATCTTGACTTCTTTTGTGTCGAACTTTTTACCTAATTTTTGATGATCTTTTAGTAAAATTATTTTCATTTTAATAATATTAAAGAAATAAATTTAAAATTAATACGATTTCAAAATATTAATCGCTTTTTCTAATTGGAGATCCTGTTTTTCTATTGTATCGCTCGAGCCGGTTTCCACTTCAATGTCCGGTTTTAAGCCTGCTTTACTAATCGAGATTCCTGTTGGAGTTAGCCAATTAGCAACGGTTATTTTAAGTGATGCACCCTTATCAAGATTAACCATCTCCTGGACCGATCCCTTGCCAAAACTATTTACTCCAATAAGTTTCGTTTTAAGATTATCTCTGAGAGCCCCAGCTAAGATTTCTGAGGCAGATGCAGATCCGCTGTCTATCAGAATAACCATCGGCCAATTTTTAAACACGGAACGTCCATTTGCAAAATATTTTTTTTGTCCTAATTTTCCCTGATCTTCGATAACAACAACATCTCCAGTATCTAAAAACCAACCTGCAATATCTACAGCAGCATCTAAGTATCCGCCAGGATTACCTCTTAGATCTAGTAGTATTCTTTTTGCTGATGATTGCAGAACTTTTTGACTAATTTCTCCGAATTCTTGAGGAGAATTTTCAGTAAAATTAAAAAGTCTAATGTGTGCTATGTCATCATTTAAAATCGACACTGAAACTACAGGAACCTTAATGGTGTCCCTAGTAACATTAATTTCTTGCTCTTTGCTATTGTCGGCACGAAGGATGATTAGCTTCACCCTAGTCCCCTTTTCTCCTCGAATAAGACTAACTGCCTCCTCTAGTGTCATATCTGTGGTTATTTTGTTATCTATTTGAATAATTTCATCACCGCTTTTCAATCCAGATCTTTGCGCAGGCGTTCCCTCTAGCGGAGCTATGATGGTAAGCTTATTGTTTTTATTTATACCTATTTCAGCTCCAATTCCTTCAAACGTTCCTTTTATATCCTCTAAGAATCTTTTACTTAAATCAGGGGTCATAAATTCACTATACGGATCACCGAGAGAATCAACTAATCCACTCACAGATCCATAAATCATTTTCTGATCATCTAATTTATCTGCGTCTTTGTATTTTTGTCTTATTATATCCCAAACTTGCCAAAAAATACTGAGGTCGACTTTTGTATGCAACGTTTCCTTTTCATTGATTTTCGAGCTAAAAAACAAAGGGAAAGATGATTTTCCTAAAAAAAAGCCACCTAAAAAAAGACATACGCACATTAAAACAATTTCGACAATCTTGAAAATCTTATTTTTGCTTTTCATTTTAAAGGATATTGTTCAAAAAATTTATATTATTCAACTAGCTCCAAACATTTTTCACGAATAGCCGTAAAATCACCTGTCCTAGGAACCAATATATAAATACCGTTAACATACTTTGCATCAAGATAACCGTCGGGTCCATTGTCAAAAACATAATTAGTCATATCGTTAAAATCTATCTTTTCTCTCTGATAATAATCAATAAGCTTACTAATATCTGATGTTTTAACATCTGTTCTTATATTATTTTCCAACAAATCAAGCATTTTAACAACATTTAATGGATTAGCCAAAAATCCTAGAGAAAATAGTTTTTCTTTAACGGCCAAAAGTACCTGTTGTTGTCGACGAGCTCTATCAAAATCACTTGAAGAAAAGCGCGATCGTATATAAAACAACGTCTTTTCGCCATCTAAAATATTTTTTCCCTTTGGAACAACAAAGGCCCGGCAATTCTTACCATTTTCATCGCACCACCATTGCTTGTCTTCTATAAAATCTTCTTTGAGCTCTATTGTAATGCCTCCAATAGCATTTATGAATTTCTCAAACCCGTCAAAATTTATAACAATTGCGTTATCCACATACAAACCGGTAATGCGAGAAATCGTATCCTTAATATAATTCATAGCTAAACCAACTCCATTCTTTTCATAGCCCCAAGCGTATACTGCATTAAGCTTGTCCTTTTTCGCAGAATTGGGGACTGGCACATATAAGTCTCTGGGTAGTGATAAAACAGCAATCTTTCCATTTTTTTTATTTAAATTAAGAACAATCAATGAATCTGTTAATAAACCACCAAATGGTTGTCCTTCGCCTCTTTGCCCTAATAATAAAAAGGTCAATTGATTATTGTCTTTGCTCGGCAAATCCTCAAGTTCTGGCAGAAAGTAAATTGGCGCTTCTTTACCTGAAGAATCAGCGCTAATTTTGCTGAAAGTAAAACTAGTCCTAAGAAAAACAAACCCAATAAAAGCACATAATGCTAGGCAAAGACCTATGAAAGAATTTATAAATATTTTTCTCGTTTTCATTTGTTAATTAATAAACTTTCTGAACTCTGGTAGACGGGTAATAATATTCAAGTATTTGATTGTAGTTTTTGTTTTGGAGAGCAAGTGTTTCTGCGCCAGCTAAACTTAATCCGACCCCAGAATTATCACTATCACAATCAACTAGATGTTTTGTGTTTATAGGATCATTAATGCCACCCCATAAATAAGGAAATTGATTATAAAAACTCCCAAAAACAATTCTTGCGTCACGACTTATTCCACAATTGTCTTTGACATAAAGCGGTAGCGCTACATCATTGTTGTACAATAAGACCATGCCCCTTGTTTTATCTATCATCTCTAATTTTTCTACTTGTTCTTCCGCCTCATACCCCTTGTATAATATATTACCTTCTTTAAAATTCAAATCAAATGGCATATCTTTATATCTTCCGCCCTCTTTCTCAGAATAATAAAGTGCATAACTCCTATGAATAATGTTAATTGCACTGATTAGATTTTCAGGTATTGTCCCAATATTTTCGATTTCAATACCACGCAAATAATCTTCGAGAAATAATTCATTGACTAACCAGTACTTACTCAAGTTGTTAATCGTATCTTGTCTGACCAATTCTAGGCTCCCTCTGTATTTTTTGCCAATACTGTCTTTTGGTTTTTTGTTATCTAAAATTTCAAAAATGACATTTCCATTTTTTGACACAAACTTTATATTTTTTTTGACCTCTTTTGTTTTAATTTTATAAATCGTTTCCATTTTTTCTTGAGAACTAAGAATATTATCTTTATAAACAGTGTAGTCGCTATCTGCCTTGATCGATATATCCTGATTGGCACCGATTGCAAATAATCCGACTTTTATTTTCTTACTGGCAAACTCATCAAGCCAATGATTATTTTTTGCTATATCAAGAAAATTTTCATTTCTGAAATTAATAATTGTTCTTAATTTTTCAACATCATCCTTGTTTTTTACTTCTATCCCTAATGGATAGGCATAAATATCCCTATCTGATAAGATGATTCTATCTTTATCATTGGTGTCTAAATATTTAGTTAAGTCAGCGGATATCTTATTCCTTCTCCCGCTCGCAAGAAAATATAAATCATGATCATTAGACGATTCAAGAAGAAAACCATCAGGATATTTTAGTGGATCTGTTATTGTATAATAATTCATTTCTTCATCACTTACATATACTATTTGTCTCCAATCAAGTTTATTCGATAGAAAAACAGATGGGTTGGGTATTGGTTTTATATAAGTTGATACAACTAAGTAAACCGTTTGCCCAGAACCCTTTATGATTGTACCGGTTGGAAATAATATTGGTTTATCTTCTACGAACATACTAATTTCTCGTTCAGGAATCTGAATAATATTTTTCCATTTAAATCCAAGTTTATTAAAAATTTGAGGTGAAGTAATATGAGAAATCGTATTGTTTTGATTCACCAAATAAACTCTTCCGTCAACATCTCCACCAATCAAAGATCCCGGCTTGTACGATAAATAAAAACCAAAATCACAATTACCAACATTGCGAATATCTGCATAAGATATGTTTTCTTCTTTAAATCCCCATTCTTTAAAAATTTTGCTTGAGAAAATTTCATAACAAAAACCATCTTTTAATAAATAGGGGTTATCTTTTTCTCTTAGTTTAAATAGTGTCCCTTTTGATATAATTGGTTTATTCGCTATTGGAAAATAATTTAATTGATTATTTTGAATAGCAATAATTCTGTGTCCAACTTTTGCTTCTTCTTTTCTTTCGCCACTTGTTATTGACCAAATCCCGGAATCTTCTTCTGATTTATAAAGATATTTATTAAATTTCTCAGCAAACAGCGATGATTGCGATTTAATACTTAAAATATCAATCTTCTTTCCTAACTCACCATCTCCCAATAAATCTTTATAATAAGAAATTGTTGATTTTTCCACAATTTCCTTGAATTTTCCCTTATTTAAGTCGCATTTTTTTTCACCCAGTTCATCGTTTTTTAAGTATTGCCAAACATAACCAGTTTCTTTCGTACCATTTATGTCAAAATTATTTGTTGCCGCCAGCCAACCGATTAATTTAGACAGACTATTCTCCATCTCAGGAGAAAATCCTCCTTCTTTTATGTTCCCTAAAAGTAAAATGCCGATACTTCCGATATTCCAATTATTACAGTCTTGATCAATGTCAGAATGAAAACCAACTACATCATTGCCACCATAACGTCCTTCGAAAATCCTTCCATCCCATCCTATTATGAAATTATATCCTATATCATCAAGTTTTTTATTGATAGTATGATAGCGATAAATGCCCTGAATGATAGGTATTGGATCCTGGTTAATGGAATTGCAATTTTGATTTCTAGTTCCATCAGATAGATATAATTGACAATCATTGTCATAAATAATAATCCTAGACAGAGGGTAATAACTAGGAGAATTTTGGCTCTTTGAAGAAAATTCTTGATAACCTTTTGGAATTAACAGATTTTTTAATTGAGGTGTATTTTCCCAAGAAGCGCGATCGTAAATAACTGGTATATCTGGGTCGTCATAAGTCAAACCAATGGCAAATACTTGATGAAAAATGTATAATTGCAAAAAAAACGTTAATAAGGAAAAACAAACAACAGAAAGAAATTTTTTTTCTTTTTTTATTATAGAATCCATTTTATTGTCTCAATTTTATCATAAAAATTGACTAAGACAAACAAAAAAGGGAATGTTTTTAAGCAAAATTCCTCTTTTGAATCAAAAATACTTATTAATTTCCCAGATATCACCGGCTCCCATAATTATAAGAATTTCATTGTCTTTTGCGCTTTCCAAAACCAGTTGAGCAATTTCTGATAATTTTCCTTCCAAATACTTAGCCACATTTAATCCCAATCCTTTCTTATTCCATCTTTCATTTATAGCAACAACCAGTTCTTTACTACCAATTTCAATATTGTTTTTCTCTCGTCCTTCGACTTCATAGATATCAATTATCATTAAATTGTCAGTTCCGTCAAAAGCACTTATAAAACTCTTGAATAAATAAAACATTCTTTGTCTTTGATGCGGTTGGAAAAGTACGTGAATTTTCTGTTTGTGATATTTTTCCTTTACTGCCTGAATGGTCGCTATAATTTCAGTAGGATGGTGGGCATAATCATTTATGATGGTAATTTTTTTGTCCTTAATAGATTTTTCTGATACTTCAAACCTTCTCCATGATCCTTGATAGCTGGCAATTGCTTCAAAGATCAGTTCTTTCTTAATGCCCAGAACGGTAGCAGCTGTAATAACAGCCAAGGCATTAGAGCGATTGTGTCTTCCGGGAATATTCAAAAACTTTACTATTTCCTTATTATCTTTTTCGTCCAGATGATAAAAAAACCTCTTTACTTCATCGTTTGCCGATAAACTCTCAACCATTTTTAAGACTCCTTTGCTATCTTTATTAAGAATTAGCATTCCTCCCTTTTTCACGTGAGAAGAAAAGACCTTGAATGCATTAACTACATTTTTAAATTTTTTATAATAATCTAAGTGCTCTTTCTCGATATTCGTTATTATCGCTATATCGGAAGCGTAATTTAAAAACGACCCACTCCATTCATCTGCTTCTAAAATAAGAATTGGTTTTTTAAAATTAGCGCTTATTTTCCTTCTTCCATTACGAAAATTACTATTACCAAATTCTTTCAATTTTGTTCCGATAATTACTGTCGGATCTAACCCTGCGCGAATCAGTACCAGAGATAGCATGGCCGTAGTAGTGCTTTTTCCGTGAGCACCCGCAACGCAAATAGAATAATATTTATTCGTCAATTCTCCAAGTACAGTAGAGTACCTTTTAACTACAATTCCAAGTTCTCTAGCTCTTTTTAGTTCCGGATTTTTATCAAGAATAGCCGCGCTATAAACTACTAAATCAATGTCTTTTGTAATGTTTTGACCATTGTGTTTTCCAATTTTAACTGCAAATCCCTCCTCAATTAAATCGTTGATTATTTCTGATCTTGATAAATCAGAACCACTAATAATGTGTTTTTGTGTCTTATAATAACGAGCTAGAGCACTCATTCCTATGCCCCCTATTCCTATAAAGTAAATTTTCATATTTGTGCTTTATTTGAGTTGAAATATTTCTCTTTTAATATGATACATGTAAAAGAAATTGTTGCACTAAAAACTCTTCGAATTCTCCATGGTTGTTTTAATAACCTCCACATCCACTCCAATCCGATTTTCCTTATAAATAAAGGTGCTCGCTTAACTTTTCCAGAAATATAATCAAATGCACCACCAACTCCTATTGCTAATTTTACGCTTGGCATTTTGTGTAAATTTTCGTTAATCCATAATTCCTGTTTTGGGCTCCCAAGAGCAACAAGAAGAATATTTGGTTTAGTTTTTATTATTTTGTCTATTATATCTTTGTCTTTAAAGTTATATCCCTGCTCTGTTCCAGTAATCCTTATATGTGGAAAAAAATTTTGTAAATTTATAGAAACTCTTTTTGCCACCCCATTAGTACCTCCAAATAAAAAAAACCTGCCATTTGTCTGTAAGTTTTTTGCCAATTCATAGATTAAATCAACTCCTGCTATTCTTTTTGAGATTAAGTGTTTATGAAAATTTTCTTTTTTATGTGCAGACAAAAAACGCATAGCTAAGACTATGCCAATACCGTCAGGAACTATCCATTTGGATTTTATTAGTACTTTTTTAAATAACTCATTTCGTCTTGCTTCAACTATCATTTCCGGATTAAGGGTTACCAATTGAACGGCTTTTTGTTTAAAAAACTCTTTCTTTTTCGCATTATTAATAATCTCCTGCAAATCAACCATTATAAATCTTAATCCCAAGAAGCTCGTGTTCATTCTTGACATATTATTGATATTATTATTTGAATCTCAAACAATATCCTTTTGTTAAATACATGTCAATCCATTTAGTCTAAAGTGCTCGTTTTTATTGACTATATCGTAGAGAGAAAATTTACTAATTATCGCTGTTGCTTCTCTTTTGTACCCCCAAGGGGAGTCGGACCCCTGTTATCAGGTTGAGAACCTGGTGTCCTAACCACTAGACGATGGGGGCTTTCAGGTGTAGGTCAAAGATTATGGTTAGTATATCACATCGATCTGGAAAGTTCCACTACTTTACTCATATCCATTCTATGAGATCCTTTTACTAGCACAATGTCATCTTTGGACGCGATTTTTAATAAACGCTCGAAGGCATTCGTGCTATTTTTTTCTAAATAGATTTCTTGTTTAAGATTTTTTTTGGTTTTATTTCTATTTTTTTTCGAAGCAAGATGCATAGAATCACCAATAAGTATTAGTTTATCGCCAATACCAATGGCTTTCTTTAGTATTTTTGAGTGGATATCGTTGGTTTCTTTGCCAAGCTCTGACATGTCACCTAAAACAAGAATTTTTTTAGATTTTCTGTTGTTGACGTTAATAACCTCGACCGCATTAAGTGCATTCACATAAGAGAGCGGTGATGCATTGTATGTATCATCAATAATTGTAAATTTTTTTCGACTAGATATTACTGACATCCTTCCAGGAAGAGAATGAAATTTTTCCTGTAATATTCTAATGCTTTTATCTAGAGAATTACCAATTTTTAATCCAAAACAAACAGCTGCACATACAGCGTAGATATAACCATCTCCTAATAGATTATTAAAAGATGCTCGCTTCGTAAATTTTTCGTACTTAAACTCTACGTTTGTAATATAACTGCCTGTTTCTTGATTATAAAAAAAGTCGTCTATTTTAAATCGGACCTGAGCATTATCATTTTTGCCATAAGTTGAAATTTCAACACCTTTTTTAATAAAACTCTTCATTTCTAAAACATCCTTATCGTCATAATTTAGAATCACACCACCATCCTTGACGCCCCTTACTAGCCAACTTTTTTCATTAATCAAACTTTCTTTACTAGGAAAAAATTGAAGATGGACAGGATTTTCACCTATTGCAGTTACTATACCGATATTGATTGGTAAAAACCTAACGAAATATTCTATCTCTCCCGGCTTGTCTGCTGCAAGCTCTAATACCAAATATTTAGGAAAGCTCTTTTCCCCAAATGTAATTGTTTTTAAAATTAATATAAAATTTCTTGCCCATCCAAGAATATTTCTCTTCGCATCGCTGAGACCAAGAATGCTTAGAGGAACACCTATGTCTGTATTGAAGTTTTCTCTTGTTTTTCCGACACTAAAAAATTTCTCCTTTAAAATTAAAAATACCGCTTCCTTTGTCGATGTTTTTCCTGTATTACCAGTAATGGCTATTATGAAAGGTTTGTAGCGTAAAATCGCCAATTTACAAGATACTCTTAATATGTGTTTTAATGTTTTTCGTAGCATGAAAATAAATTTTATCTTTCAGGCGATATTTCTAAGTAACCTAAGAGATATTCGGCAATATTTCTAAAAAGCGGTGTTACTGATCCTTCCGCAAACCTTACGCCTTGAGGACGATCAACTTTAGCCAAAATAATAAATCTTGGATTGTAGGCTGGCGCAAATCCAACAATTGTATGGATTGTCTCGTCACTGCTGTATCCTCCGTTCTCCTTAGAGGGAATTTGGGCTGTTCCAGTTTTAAGGGCAATCCAATATCCAGGAATTTTTGCCTTTCTTCCGGTACCATTTTCGGTAACACTTACCAACATAGAGGTCAGATAATTTGATGTCTCTGGAAAAATGATTCTTTTTGAAGAACTAGCATAATCAATTACGTCTTCTTGAATATTATCATTTTTAAAGATTCTTTCAACAATATACGGTTTTACAATAATACCATTGTTTGCTATTGCCCCAATGGCTCTTAATAATTGCAATGGCGTAACCGAAATCCCCTGACCAAAAGCAGCTGTTGCGAAATTTATATCACGACCGCTATCTAGGTTATTCATATTACCACTGGCTTCTCCAGCCAAATCAATGCCTGTTTTTTCTCCAATGCCAAAATTCTTATAATATTGTTTTATTAAAGATTGATCTAATAATTTTTCTACATAAATTACTCCTGTGTTTAGAGATTTTTCCAAGACTTGTGTCATGGTCTGAACCCCGTATTGTTTTTTATCCGCATTATATACAGTATAACCGCCTATTTTCACTGATCCTGTATCGTTGTACGTGGTTAATGGATTAATTTTCCATTGATCCAATGCCATCGCCATAATTAAGGGCTTGAAGACCGACCCAGGCTCATATACGGTTGAAATTGCACTGTTGACCAAAACATCTAAATTATTAACTTTGGCATATTCATTGAGATCAAAATTCGGATAGTTTGCCATTGCCATAATTTTGCCTGTTTTTGGTTCCATAATAATAACAGTTCCTTCCGAGGCATTATATGTCTTAACAGTTTTTTCAAGTTCCTCTTCAACAAAGAGTTGAATATTAGAATCAATTGAAAGCACCAAATTCTCGCCGGTTAGATTGACGTTTGGATCATTACCTATGTTTTCCGCCATCTTCTCTTGAGACAAAGACTTCTCGTAATATTCCTCAATTCCATATTGGCCAATTCTATTATCTCCGCTGTATCCAAGAAAACCCACAACATGAGAGGCAAGTTTTCCTCCGGGATAATACCTAATTTCGTCATTCTTTGTTTTGATTCCGTTTATGTTTAGCTTTGCTATGGCGCTGATTTCCGTTTCTGATAATTTATTTTTTATTAATTCAAACGGATCTTTGGGATCAGAAATTTTCTTTAAAATTTCATCTTCGCTTATATTTAAAATTTTTGATAATTCTGTGGCAATATTTTTTCTTTGATCTGTCTTAATTCTTGATGGTTCAGCGTACACCATTGGCCATTGCTTATTGATTGCTGCCGAAAACAATTCTCCTTTATTGTCAAAATAAATTTCTCCTCTTTTTGTTCTTTGTATTATTGATAAATTCTTCTGATTTTCTGCCTGGTTTTGGTAAATATCATGTTTTATTACAGTCAAAACAAAAAGGCGTCCCAGAATAAGGATGCCAAATACATAAATTATAACAACCAAAACATTGCTACGCCAAGCAAATTGCTTGTTAATTAAGCCACTAAGAGGTGTCATCATAACAAAGAATCCGATTAATTATTTTTTAATACAATCGCCACTTGCCGATCTACTTCTCTTAAGTAACTTGTTTTCTCTGTTCGAATCATGTTGCCCTGAACTCTGGCCTGAATCTTCGCTGGAATCATCAGGTCATTGATAGATTTCGATGATTTTCTTATAACTTCTTTAAGTGTTTCTTTTTTGTTCACTAAATTGTCATATTCAAAACTGCTCCCCGCATTACTGTTAATAGTAATTGCATAGCCAATCAATAGGACAACAGAAATTACTCCGATAACAAAATTAAGTACCACGAAATCAAAGCCTTTGTCGTGTTTTTTATCTCTTATTGTTTGTTTGTCTATGTTAGAAACAAGAGGAGACATAATTAAGCGCTAACCTACACGAAACTAATTAACTGTTTTGTGAGCAAAACGCAACTTTGCGCTTCTAGAGCTTGGATTGAATCTCTTTTCTAAAATTCCTGGTCGTACTGGTTTAGAATTTATCACTTTGAGCTTAACAGAATTATTGAAGAAATTTTTTACTATTCTATCCTCCAAAGAATGATAAGTTATTACTGCGATAACACCATGACTATCGAGAACATCAACGGCTTGGTTGAGTCCTTCTTTAAGATTTTCAAGTTCTTGATTAACTTCGATTCTGATTGCCTGAAAAGCCTTACGCAAAACATCTTTTTTTCTCTTCCCAGATATAGACGAAGAATAAATTAGGTCAACAAAATCTTGAGAAGTTTTAATGGGAATTTTTTTTCTATTTATTTCGATATAGCGAGCAAGGCTTCCGGCCTCCCTTATTTCTCCATAATTTTGAAAGATTCTTTCTATTTCCTTGCGCGACCAATTATTTAAAATATCAACCCCATTTGTTTTCAGATTTTCGTTAAACCTCATATCAAAAATCTCGTTTTTCTTAAAAGAAAAACCTCTCATAGATTCCTGATAGTGCCAAAGACAAGTTCCTAAATCGAAATAAATCCCATCAAATTTTATACCAGAACCAAATCCGCGAACCACTTCTCTTAAGTTACGATAATTATCATTTACCGTTATCAATCTTTTTTTGTAAGATACCAGCCTTTTTCGTGTCTTGCGAAACAAATCTCCGTCCCATTCTATGCCCAAGACCAAGCTTTTCTCGCTTCTACTAAGAATAGCTTCTGCATGACCTCCTTCCCCAAGAGTACAGTCAATGAAATTATTATTTTCTTTAAGATTCAAACAATCTAGTAACTCTCTTTCTAGTACTGGAATATGCATTATTATTTCGCACTTTCCTAATTGTCGTCACTCCACAGCCTACTCCCATTTTTGGGAGTGACTGTGGCCTGTAGGCTGTAGAGTGATGACAATCGGTAATAAATTTATATAACTTCAATTTCTCCTAGTTTTTCTGCAATATCATTGCTGTTTTTTTCGGTATTGGTCTTGTATTTAATCCATTTTTCTTCGCTCCAAATTTCTATTTTGTCAAAAAGACCAACTATAACAGTTTTTTTATTTATACTTGCGTACTTTTTCAGATAATCTGGTACAACAACCCGTCCTTGTTTATCAAGCACCGTATCCATGGCTCCGGATAACATAAAGCGGCTAAATGCGCGACTATTGGCCTTAACAATAGAAAGCGATGAAAGTTTTTTTGCTAATTCCAACCATTCTTTTTTAGGATAAATCGTTAAGGCACTATCAAGTCCTCTCGTAATTACCGCACCATCGCCAAGCTTGGATCTAAACTTAGCTGGAATTGCTATTCTATTCTTAGTATCAAGATTGTGATGAAATTCGCCTATGAACATATAGTTATCAACAGTTTATTGGAGTTATCCCCACTTTTATCCACTTCTCCCCACTTGCTTACTATTATACTGATTTTATTTACCACGTCAAACCACTTTGTAAATATAAGATAAAAATAAAAATAGGCTTTGTCCAAGCCTTGATGGTATTGAGATTTTTCTATTTTTTGTTTTCTTAATTTACTTTTTTTACATCACTCTGTTGATAAGTTGTCCACAGGCACAGTTTATCTTGGTGGATTACCTAAAAATTCATTGGAACCAAATCATTCAAGAATTGGCGGTTTGGAGTCAATTGCAAACAGAGGCAAGTTTTGTTCTTAAGGTTTAATTTAATATATTTTACTCCCGCCATTCCATTTATTATTTCATTTAGAAACTTTTTATTATTTTGTATTTATTATCCTCAACCAGGATCGCTTCTTTATCGGTGAGAGTAATAATTTTATAGTCTTTATCTTCGTATTCTTCTATAATCTTTTCGTATTTTGTCTTGTATTTTTCCTCTCCAAAATGAGGTAATATAACAAAATTTATAAGATTTAATCCTTCAAATGATTTAAGAGAAGGAGCTTTAGACGGATCATCAAGGGTTTTTATGGGTTCGATAGTGGGGCAAACGAAAGTAGCTCCCGCACTGGAACCAACATAAATAATGCCTTTCTGAACTGATTCTTTTACTATCTCATCAAAACCGCTTTCTTTCGCTTTCTCTAGTAAATAAAAAGTGTTACCGCCTGCTACGAAGATAATATCAATACCTTTAAATTTATCTAATAATTCCTGTTTCCTATTTCCTTTTATATCTATCTCTTTTAGGTTGAACCCCCTTTCCTTAAGTTTATTGCGGTCATTATCCACGAACCATTTGTTCTCATACGGGTCAGCGGCAGTCGGAATAAAAGCAACTGTCAGTTCCTTTGGAGATTTAGAAAGAAATTCGATAAGTTTGTCTATTACATTAGATACTATCGAGGCAAGAAATAATTTTCTTGTAGACATAAATGGATTAAGATGGATTTATGGACGATGCAGGATTTGTCAGTCAATGTATTTGGTGCGCGTGGTCGGATTCGAACCAACGACCTTTCGCATGTGAAGCGAACGCTCTAACCAACTGAGCTACACGCGCATTGTAAAAAAGAAACAGACACATAGCGCTCCCTGCCTGCCGGCAGGCAGGTAACCCCGTCCCAAGGACGGTCGGTCTTGGACCGAAACTGAGCTAATCGTCCTCTTTTAATAAACTTAAGCTCCGAATCTGCGCCCACGGCCAAGATAATCTTTTACTGCTTTTTTTAATTCTTTTTTTCCAAAACTCGGAAAAAATGTTGGTGTAAAATAATATTGAGAGTAGGCCGTATGCCACATCATAAAACCAGCGCTATTGTGCGGTTCTCCTCCTGTTCTGATTACTAAATCAACTGGAGGTAATTCGGAGGTCATTAATTTTTGCTGGATCGTGTTGTAATTAATTTCCGATTGGCCATTTTCCACTATTAACTTCACCCCTTCTATCATCTCTGATAAGCCGTCATAGTCAAAAAGAAAACTTAGGTGTTTACTTTTATGACTCTTGGTCGCCTCTATGAGATGTAATATACTGTTTTCTAATTTTTTTGGTACTGAATTTTTCCAAAAACCAATAATCCTAACCTTAACATCTTCTTCATAAATTTTTTTATTTTTTAGTAACGATTCAAATGCTTTTTGAAAAAGTTCATACAAAAAACTTACTTCTTTCTTGCTTCTCTTTGCCAAATTATCCCTAGAAGCAATCCAGAAGGTCAAATAATCAATACCAAGATCGGCAGCTTCTCTTATGATTTCTTCAATTTTCTTTGAGCCTTCATCGTGTCCTTTCCATGATGGCAATCCTCTCTTTTTTGCCCAGCGACGATTGCCGTCAGGAATTATCGCAAGATGTCTTAATTTTAATTTACTGCTATTCATTACTATATTTAATATTTACTTTCTGATAATTAAAATCTTTAATAAAGTTTTCATCTTCAAAAATATTGATCCTGGGATAAATATCCATTCTTGTAATCTCCTGACTTTTCAGGTTTGATTGCCATAAAATCTTAAAATCTCTTTTCTCTCTTGATTGGATATTTCCCAAATAGTTACTGCCAAGTTCTACTGGAGAATCATTTTTGTCGAAAAGAACTGCCATTATATCAACGCTTCTTAGGTTATAGATAGAGTCATTGACTAGCCTACCGGAAAGCTCAAGATTAAAACGACCAACATTTATGTTTTGAACTGTTTTACTGAGAACTGAAAGAGTTGGATCCTTATAAATTGAAAACTTCTGCCATGATTCATTAGAAATCTTAAGTTCTATCTTATTTATTCCATCATTTCTATCCATATTTAGTTCATATAGGTATTTCGTTTGAGATGGAAGAATAAAGTCTTTGTTTTTACGAGAGACTATTTGTTCTCCATTCTCATTAAAACCAATAAATTCGTAATCAAAACTTGATATGCCATAAAGATTATTAGGATTGTGAATTAGTGCCAAAAAATTATCTTTGCCATTCCCCGATTGAACTTTCTTTATCCATAATATTTCTATTTTATCGAGACTTTCACAAGTAACAGAACAAACACCACCACAATCAATGCCTTCTTCTTGTTCATCTTTTATTTGATTATAACAATTGTCATTATTTAATCCTCTGTAAATAAAAAATATAACGATTAATATTAAAATCGTAAAAACTAAAATTATCCAAAATATTTTTTTATTTTTAATCATTTCAGTGAAAACAAAGAAACTGAAAACTGATTAAATTTTAAGCTTAGAAGATATAAAAGTCAATTAAAAAAAGCCCTAAAATTGCTTGGCAACAACCTACTCTCCCACCCTTAATAGGACAGTACCATAGGCGCTGGCAGGCTTGACTTCCGTGTTCGGAATGGTAACGGGTATTTCCCTGTCGCTATAGCCACCAAGCAATTTTAAGACTCTTTTTTTTGTTAAAGTTAGGGGCGTCATCACCTTCGGTTAATTAGTACTTCTTGGCTAAAATCTTCGCAGATCTTACACCTGAAGCCTATTATTCCACCAGAGGTGGATACCTGGTAATCTTCCAGGAACCTTAATGATACTTAATCTTGAGTTAGGTTTCGCACTTAGATGCTTTCAGTGCTTATCCTTTCCCGACGATAGCTACCCAGCCATGTCCTTGGCAGGACAACTGGTACACCAGAGGTCGGTTCCTTACGGTCCTCTCGTACTAGTAAGGAGTTCTCTCAAGTATCGACGCCTACGGCAGATAGGAGACCAACCTGTCTTGCGACGGTCTGAACCCAGCTCGCGTATCTTTTTAATTGGCGAACAGCCAAACCCTTGGGACCTTCTCCAGCCCCAGGATAAGATGAGCCGACATCGAGGTGCCGAACAGGGTCGTCGATTTGGACTCTCGGACCCTACTAGCCTGTTATCCCCAGAGTAACTTTTATCTGTTAATCTTCCGCCTTTCTATTAAGGGCGGTCGGTTCACTAAGTTCTGCTTTCGCAATAGCTCGACTAATAAGTCTCGCTATAAAGCTGGCTTATAGCTTTACCCTATCCTCGCCGTTTCCATCGGCAAGTAGCCAACCTTAATAAGCTCCACCGTTACTTTTTTGGTGGAAAGTGCCCCACTTAAACTACCCGCCTAATACTGTTCCCCACTATGTGAGGTTAGAACTATTATTTTGAAAGAGTGGTATTTCACTGGCGACTCCATCCCAACCGAAATCAGGACTTCAAAGTCTCCCACATATTCTACGCATCCAAAACAAAAGCTCAATATCAAGTTGCAGTAAAGCTTCTGGGGTCTTTTCGTCTAGCCGTAGGTAATCGGCATCTTCACCGATATTGCAATTTCACCGAGCTCCTCGTTGAGACAGTTCTCCAGTCGTGACGCCATTCATGCGAGACAGAAGTTACCTGCCAAGGTATTTCGCTACCTTAGGACGATTATAGTTATCGCCGTCGTTCACTGGCGCTTACATCACGAGCCTTGCCCATAAGGACAAAACAAGCGATGCTTGACGTTCCAGCACTGGACAGGCGTCAGCCCCTATACTTCCTATTACTAGTTCGCAGAGACCTGTGTTTTTGATAAACAGTCGCCGGAGATCATTTGCTGTGGCCCCGATAAATCGGGGCAGGTCTTATCCCTAAGTTACGACCACTTTTTTGCCTAGTTCCTTAACGAGGAATCACTCGTTCGCCTTCCCACTTTTATGGGAACCCACCTGTTTCGGATTTAAGTACGAATCCTATTTGTCTAATCTGAGAAGTTTTTCTTGGAAGCCTGCTCGCTCTACTTCCCCTGGCCGAGGCCAGAGTTCGATTCACTCCTTTGATTTGTCATTAAAGACAGTTTCCCGGATTTGCCTAAGAAACAATCCTTAGAGAAAAAACGCGAATCCAATAACGCGCTAGAGTTACTAAACTTCGTCACTCCATCGAAACAAATAGGAGGGCCGGAATATTAACCGGCTGTCCATCCCCTATACCCTCTCGGGTTAAGAGTTAGGATCGCCTAACCCTTGGCTGAAGTTCATTGCCAAGGAAACCTTGGGTTTTCGGCGGTCCGATTTCTCATCGGACTTGTGGTTACTCATGCCAACATTCTCACTTCCGTCCTCTCCATCGAACTTTACAGTTCAACTTCACTGTGAACGGAACGCTTCCCTACCGCCCAGCAAAAATGCTGGGCCCACATCTTCGGTATTAAGCTTAGCCCCGTGAATCTTCGACGCATTCTGCCACCTCCGGCAAGCCGGAGTTCGAATGGTGAGTTGTTACACACTCCTTAGATGATTGCTACTTCTGAGCAAACATCCCATCTGTCTATGGCAAAATACTTCCTTCCTCACTTAGCTTAAATTTTGGGACCTTAGATGGTGGTCTAGGCTGTTTCCTTCTTGAGCACGGAGCTTAGCCCCCATGCTCTTACTGCCCCATAATTATTTCTGGCATTCGGAGTTTGTTTGGATGCAGTAGGAAAAATCCATCCACACCCATTCAGTGCTCTACCTCCAGAAACGTAAATGAGACGCTAGCCCTAAAGCTATTTCGGGAAGAACCAGCTATTACCAAGCTCGATAAGCTTTTCACTGCTAACCACAGATCATCCCACTTTATTGCACAGAAGACGGGTTCGGACCTCCTCCGCCTTTTACAGCGAATTCATCCTGTCCATGGTTAGATCGCCTGGCTTCGGGTCTGTTGCTAACAACCGTGAACGCCATTTTAAGACTCGCTTTCGCTATGACTACCCCCACACTTTGCGCTCCATTTTTTTAGTATGAAATGCAAGGCGCGGGGTTAATCAAGCTGTTAACAACAACTCGTTGGCTCGTTCTACAAAAAGCACGCCGTCAGGGCGTAGAATAAATCTGCACCCCTCCGACTCATTGTAGGTATATAGTTTCATGTTCTATTTCACCGCCCTCACCGGGCTACTTTTCACCTTTCCCTCGCGGTACTAGTTCACTATAGATCATCAAGAGTATTTAGCCTTACCTGATAGTACAGGTAGATTCCTCCAGTTTCAGGCCGGAGTACTCAAGAATGACAACCAGAAGTATATAGCCGTTTTCGTCTACGGGACTTTCACCCTCTTTGGTGGCTCTTTCCAGAGACCTTTGACTAACGAAGCTATATAAGCTCCTCGTGAAAAAATCACATTGTTATCATCTTACGACCCCCCAACGAAAACGTTGAGGTTTGGGCTGTTCCCTTTTCGCTCGCCGCTACTTGGGGAATACTTCGCTTCGCACATTTTATCAAAACTTACTGAAATCTACGCTGAGAAACGCTGAAAAAATATATTATCTGCATTAATCGGCGTAGTCATCAGTATGAATTTGAAATGCGAAGTTATTTTTGGTTTCTTTTCCTCTGGCTACTAAGATGTTTCACTTCGCCAGGTTACCTTCCCAACATAAATGTCGGGATAATGGCCTTTAAGGCCATTGGGTTGCCCCATTCGGAAATCCTCGGATCACAGATTGCTCAGCATCTCACCGAGGCTTTTCGCAGCTATGCCACGTCCTTCATAGGCTCTTGATGTCAGGGAATCCACTATACACCCTTAGTTGGTGATGACACCTCTAACTTTAACATTTGATTTTGATTACCTAATATAGATTTTTAAAGTACATTTCCAAGAAAAATCTTTTATTTCAAATAAAGGACTTTTCTTGGGAAATCAGGGTAACTTAAAAGCCGCTCATTTTTCACAAACACGGGCGGCTTGAACAAACACACTAACGATCAACTAACTAGCCGCTCGATTAAGGTTTATTTAATTGCCTGATTTTTAACACTATTTTCCAAACAAGCTAAAAATACTTGTACAACACATTATATATCCACAATTTTTCTTGTCAAGCCCCGCCAATACTATCAGTGGATATTATGTGTATATTATTTTAAATAAATCGTTTTGAGTGGACCACTTGAAAATTCATTGGAATCAAATCGTCCAAGAGTTGGCGGTTTGGGGTCAGTTACGAACAGAAACTGCTTTTGTTAATTAATTTATCAAAATGGTTTACTAAATTCTACACCAAAACTTGCTTCGGCGAACAATTATAAAGCTTCACTTGTTTCTCTATAAATAATGCCTAGACAAAAACCAAACTGGAATAATTCCCAATATAAATAAGCTTGCAATACTCCAAAATGATAATGCCGCAAATAAACATAAAAAGACTAAAGAAAACGAAAAAGTAACGCTCGTTTTTGGTTTTCCTTTTGCGTCCCAACGTAAAAATAGATAAAAACCAAGTAGTGTAAAAATATTACTAAGCCCAATCAACGCATATTTTATAAAATTTCGGTAATAGATTAATCCTATAATTCCACCCGCTAAGAAAGACAAGATGAAAGTAAGAAATATATAAAGAAAAATATTAAAGACAAGGGAAGTCTTAGAATTGTCTAGCCAATTAGAAATATGTAACATTAAAGAAATTTTTAAGGGCGAGCCTTCTTTCATCCATAAATCTTTTTTAAGCGATTGAGCTGGAGCATTAATAGTTATTTTTGTGTAGTTAACATTTTTATTTTCATAAAACTCATTTAATTCTTTAGAGGGTGTAAATATTGTATCGTTAACATTTTTTTCTTGATCATTTTCAAGCCGATCAAACACCCAAGCCCTTCCCGCTCCCGACATTATTGCTATTTCATAATTGTCTTTATCGCCATGGAATAAAAAGGGTGATAAGCAGTATTTTTCCATATCTTTAATGAAATTTTTAGCGTCAGATCCATTATTTGGATCATTGCTTAAATCTTCTAATGAAGAAGGGAAGGAATTATAATTTCCATGATACAGCTCAAGTGACGACTTAAGACGATATATAGAAGATCGGCACCAACGATCAAGATAGTCGGTTTGCATGTCTAAAAAATACTCTACTTTTGTGTATGGCTTTATTTCTGAAAAAATCTCTGGCTTAACATGTCCAAAAATTCTAATTGTCATCGGTACTTGTTTTTCACCATATATACTAGTAGGGATTAAAGGATAATAAATTTTTTGTGTAGGGAAAGCGATAAAAATACCTCTTTGTTTATCATCATTATTTAGGTTCTTAGATGAAAGCCAGGAAACCACAAAAACATAGTCTTGATTCATATACGAGCTTAGTGTTGTCATGTCCCCCTGTTTCACTTTTAGGCCTTTATTAGAAAGGTAATTATATAAGGATTCAGTTTTTTGGGCTGTGATTGTTTCCATTATCATACCATTTTTCTCTATGTGTTGATTTACGGAAATAAAATCTCCTGACGTTGATCCAGTGCCTGATCCACCACGAGCACTTGTAAGCGATGTCCCGACCACAACAACTGGAAAAAAAGACCAAAATTGACTAGTTGCACTTATAAAAAATAAGTTTTTGAGTGATCTTGAAAGTGCAAGTTTTATCTTAGACATAACTTCATAACCTCCGAAAACTGGTATCTCAGACATAATATTCATTTTTATCTCTTTTGCTTTTCCAGGGATAGGCATTATCCACACAGTATCAGAATTTTGTTCATCAATATCTACCACTACGACCAGTTTTTCTTGTCCATTTTGGTAATTAATAAAGGCTTCCTGATTATTTTCATCGGCTAGCACTAAATCACCATTAGGTAAGCGTCTATGTGCATAGCCATCGCCATTGGCACAAAAAGGAGAGCTTAATAAAGTTATTATGAATAAAGAAATGATAAGTTTTTTAATCATTATGATTTTATTTACTTTTATGCTCATATTTTACCACAGAACTTTAATTTACAGATGTGCATAATACTAAAGTCACGGATGGGCAAAGCAAAAAGCCACGACCAGTGTGGCTTACAAGAATTTTGTAGACTCGACCGGATTCCCTCCTTCTCCCTGCAAGCCGGGATTCGGACGGGCAAAGCGAACTAGTGACCTCCCCGGCATGCCGGGGCGTTCTATTTTAAACACATGGACCGATGGGGACTCGAACCCCAGACCTCCGCATTGCAAATGCGATGCTCTACCAACTGAGCTATCGGCCCGTTAGATTTTGTTATTGAACGCAGTGAAATCTAAAAAATCTTACGCCCTACCGTAGCTTTTTAGCGAAGGCGGGCAACAACATTGACTGTTAACAAATATACTTCATTTGCACCAAAAAATCAATCACCGCTTAGTGTTTTCATATAAATTTCATGGGTTTTTTTTGCCATTTCTTGCCAGTCATATTTTTCTAAAATATTCTGAGCTTCCATTAGAAGTTTAATTTGAAGCCTTTTGTCCTGCAAAAGAACATTTAATTTATTCGCCATATCTTCCGGATTGTGAGGATCAAAATAAATAGATGAGTTTTTTAACACTTCTTTTAGAGGGTCAATATTGGAGCAAGCAACGGCCGTACCTTGGTTGAGCGCTTCAATTGTCACAAGACCAAAACCCTCGTAAAGAGAAGGTAAAACAAAAACATCTGCTGCTTGATATAAAAGATTTAATTTTTCGCCATAAAGAAATCCTGGTCTTATGATCTTGTTTTCCAATCCTCTTTTTTTCCACTCTTCTCTTGTTTCCGGATAATAAGAATCTTCTGTCCCTCCCAAGACTAAATTGCCTTGAAAATTATATTTTTTTACTAAAATATCAAAAGCGTGGATAAGGTTTGGTAGATTTTTGTGCTCTCGCCACACGCCAACATAGAAAATGTATGGTTTTCTTAGATTTTTTAAGTTAAATTTTGACTGGAGATTTTTAAGCGCTATTTCTTTATTCTGAGTATAGTTTTCAAGAAATTCTTTTCTTTGATCTGCTGTATTTTTATACTTAATGCCCTCATAAATGATTCCTATCTTATCTTTTTCAACTTTATAAAAATTAATTAAATCTTTTTTTGTTTTTTCTGATGGAGTAATAATGTGTTTTGCTTTTTTTGTGCCGACTTTCAAAATTAAATCATAAGCTTTTCTCTTGTACCAACTTTGTCCCATTTTGTGCCCTGGAAAAAATTTAGGCGTAATATCGTGAATCGTTGTTATATATTTGCCCCGATAAAAAATAGGTAAATTGAAATGAGGAAAATGAACTAAATCAAGTTTATATTTCAATAAATCGTGCAAAAAGAATATTTGTTCTTTGGCACTATACCAATGAGAAGTGACTTTTATTTTTTTAAAGTTTTCTCCAGGTAAAATTATAGATTCCATTGCATCTGGCAATAAAAAAATAAAATAATAATTAATTTTATCTATTTTGGCTAGATAATCTATGAGATACTGAATGTAGGTACCAATGCCGGTTTGTTGCGGTCCATACATTCTTGCATCAATGCCAATTTTGAATTTTTTATCCATTATTTTTAAATAATTTTATTGTTTCCTGGGCACAGTTTTTCCAATTAAATTTCTGAGAAATTTTTATAGCTTTTTTTTCAAGCTTATTTCTTAAGGCTGGATCATTTAAAAGCAATTCCATTGCCCATGTAATTTCACTATATCGATATGGGTCGATCATAATCCCCCCTTCTCCAACGACAGAAGAAAGTGACGATCTATTGGATGCAATAATCGGCAAGCCACAACTCATCGCCTCAAGAATTGGCAATCCAAATCCTTCAAAGAAACTGGGATACACAAAAATCTTTGCTAGATTATACAGATAAATTCTCTCGTTTCGATCTATTGGTCCTAAGAAAAATATATCTTTTTTATAATTAGATTTTTGGATTTCGTGAAAAATTTTTCTAAAAAGCCATCCTTTTGGTCCCGCCAAAACTAACTTATATTTACCAAACTCAGAATTGCAATTTCTTAAAAGATTATAAGCCTTAACAATAGACACTATGTTTTTCCTAGGCTCCAGTGTTCCGAGATATAGAATGAAATCATTGGGTAAGTTGTGTTTTTGTATAATCTTCTTTAAAGTTTTACTAGATTTTTCAATTGGTTTTAGGTCTTCCCCTTTCCCCAAGGAAATAACTGTGATTTTGCCTTTTTTGATATTGTAGAAATATTCTATGTCTTGTTTTGTTGATTCAGAAACAGAAAAAATTTTCTTCGATCTCTCAGCTAAAAATTTTGGCCTAATAAACCAGTGCCAAAGCCTGCTTTTATAAGAAAAAAATTCAGGAAATCTTTTAAAAGAAAGGTCGTGAAATGTAATGATTGTTTTTTTTAGAATATGCTCTGGAATAATATTAATATTTGGAGCAAAAAATACATCGGGTCTTTCAAGAAATTTATCTAAATTTGGCCAATTAAGAAAACGCCAACAAACAGCAAGTAGTTTATTTGGATAATTTAAATGTTTGTTTCCTACATTAGAATATTTTTTGCATAATTCCTTTATATCGTCGTGAATTAGTTTATTTTTCCCGCTAGAAAATAATAAATATTTATTTTCTTGATCAATTTTAAAAATTTCTTCAAGCAAACACAAAAGATATTCCTGAACTCCAGAATGTATTCTGTCCTGCAATGCCCTGATATCAATTGCGATTTTCATAAATTACAAACTAATAATATTTGCGTTTTTTGTTCTATTCATTTAGCATACCACCCAAAAACTTTTTTGAAAAGAAAAGCGAGACAAAAATCTTGTCTCGCTTGCTTTCTTAAAAACTACTACGAGTGGTAAATCGAATACCGTCTTCCATGTCTCTTTTTGTTCTTTCAAATTCTTCTTTTTCTTTTTTCAGAACGTCACTTACTAAATCTTCGGGTATTACAAGAAGAAGATCGGGCCAGAATGGAAGCTTTAGCAGATAACTTTTGGTTTTTTCATCCCAATAGTAATAAATCCGAAAATCTAGTCTTTCGCCTTCAGAATGCAAAACACATAACATTCCTACTTCTGCTTTATCCTTTATCTCAAGTATTGCGTCATTTCCTATATCTCTAAGACTATATCTGGGACCCATAATACTTTCTACTAGTTTTCTTATGTGTTTTGCTGTGATTTGACTCATCTGTTTTTCTCCTCTTCCTTTGAAAACTTCTAAATACCAACTCTTGTTTTGGGCTTACTTGTTTACACTTATCACCTCCTCATTTTTTAAAGAACAAAAAATAGCCCTTTGATAGGCTATTTTATTATCAAGAACTTTATTAGATTTTTAGAAAAAGAAAAAACAACCTATCTAGGACTAGTTATTAAAAACCACCAAAACAAATTGTTATAAAACTTTTTATTCATATTTTTCTATGTGGGCGTACTTGGACTTGAACCAAGGACCTCGTCATTATCAGTGACGCGCTCTAGCCAACTGAGCTATACGCCCGTAATTTAGAATATAAGCTATTTTACAAAAATATCAGATAAAATCAAGTCTGTACGCAAAATATCTGACAAAACATCATTACTTCTTAATCCTGACCATTGCTAACATTTATCCCAAATAAATTGAAACCATTGCCTATAACTTTCTGCTAATAATTTGTTTTTGGTAATAATAACCGTTATTCTTTCGTCAAATCTTCCAACGCTTTTAATTACGACTGTGGCTATTCGATCTCCGTATATATCTATAGTTGCCTGACTATCATATTGTTTGGGTAAAATTTTGTATTGCCAAAATTTCTCACGACCTTTAATTAGCTTTTTAAATTCTTCTTTTGCCTTGTCATCCACAAGAGTGTTTAATTTTATTTTTTTCTTTTTTGCTTCAATCCAAAATTCATCCATAAAAGAAGATATTTGTTCATCCGCCCAAGCACTTTTTATTCCGACAGCATAAATGTTTTCTCCGACTTCGAGAATGTCTCTAAATAAATTTTTATATCCCTCAATCCCCTTATATATAGACACATCTTCTTCTAGATATTTATCTTTATAAAGTTTTTTTAGCTTAGGCAAAACTTTTTCTACTGCTATTTTTTTCTCTCCAACAATTTCTAATAGTTTTACAGGATTTACGGCGGCATACTTATGTTCTTGGCTGGTTACAATACACGAAAGAAGTCCTTTTTCAACAAGACGATTAACAGTATCATAGACATTTCTTCGATGGATATTAGCGCGAAGTGCTATGTCTGAAACTGAAGATCGTCCCAGCTCAAGGAGAGTTTCATAGACTTTTGCCTCATTTAAAGACAGCCCAATAGATTGAAATAATTCTGTGTACATGGTTATTTTATTAGTTTATTGAATTAAATTTGGAATTGAATTAATCAAAAATGGTCAAAAATACTGTGGTGGTGTTGGCCACTCATATATGATATGATAAAATGGTATTAGGGTCAAGAATCGTTCTTGATTGTTCCTAAAAAAACAAAGGAGGAAATCGTGAGGAAATTCAAAGTAGAAAAAACTAGAATCCACAATGTTTTTTCTCCAGGAAATCGGTATCCATTCAATCTATTTCTAGAAACCACCTCTGGCGGTTCTGTAGTTGCGTTTATTGATAATGATAGTTCCTATACTTGTTCGTCGGATGACATTCGTTCATCAATTGAAGAAGCTTGGAAAAAATTGACTATAGTACTTTGTCAAAACAAAAATATTCTAGGCATCGCGATAGTTGCCCATCCATTCGAAATTCGTTGTAGCTTCAAGAGAGAAAACTATGAAGGAGATAAGTGTGAAAGCTTTATTGCTATCTTTCTGGCCGACCTTCGGAAGAATGGTTGGATAATACCCGACTACTATATCATCCAGAATTGATCACTGCAAACAAAGGAGGAAATCGTGAAAGTCGTAGCAGAAAAAGTAACGATATCGGGTATGTATGCGCCGAATCATCGACTTCCATCATTCACATTGGTTCTAAAGAAAAAGGTTCGCAGTCGCAAAATCAATGTGAATGTTGACGATATTCACGATTCGACACTTCTTGAAAGTTTTTCTTTTGACGAAACCTGGAAAGAGCTTGTGATTGCGTTTATGCAAATTGAACTCACAGAAAGTGTTACTGCTAATAAGTACTATCATAGAGGCCTTCAATGTTCTGTTAGAAAACCGGTCACTTCGGTCACTCTATCCGACTTCACTATTGCCCTATTAGATAGTTTTCGAGAGAAGAAGTGGAACTTCGAAGACTGTTATGTAAATCACGAATACATTGCCAGAGATGAAAAAGGATTATCACCAACAGATAAAATTCAAATGGCAATTAAAAAGACCACCAGTTCTTAAGAAAAAAAAGAGCTCCAGAAATGGGGCTCTTCTTTTTTTACATAAAAAAACACCCAAAAAATATTAAGTGTTCTTTTTTAAACCAATTCTTTAGGGTTACCCCGAGACTGATTTTTTGAGATGTTCAGTCGCATCTCTGTCTTGTCCAATGGACAAGAGGTCGACTCCCACCCCGAACAATAAAGTTCAGAGTGAAGATTCTCCTTTGAAAGGAGGTGATCCATCCACAGCTTCCGCTACGGATGCCTTGTTACGACTTCGTTCTGGTCACCGATCTCGCCTTAAGCCCTGCAAAGCAGGGATTTCCAGCGTTACCGACTTCCCTAACGTGACGGGCGGTGAGTACAAAGCTCGAGAACGTATTCACCGTGGCGAGCTGATCCACGATTACTAGCGATTCCATCTTCATGAGGTCGAATTGCAGACCTCAATCTGAACTGAGGCCAACTTTGATGGGATTAGCTCCGCGTTACCGCTTCGCAACCCATTGTATTAGCCATTGTAGCGCCTGTGTAGCCCGAGACATCAAAGGACCATGCTGATTTGACGTCATCCCCTCCTTCCTCCCCTTTAACGAGGGCGGTCTCGTCTGAAACTTATAACAGACGACAGGGGTTGCGCTCGTTATCCGACTTAACGGAACACCTCAAGGCACGAGCTGACGGCAACCATGCAGTACCTGACCCCGCTGTTCTTGCGAAGGGCCCGGCTTTCACCGGGATTTCATCGGGATTTCAAGTCTCGGTAAGGTTCCTCGCTTATCATCGAATTAAACCAGACGCTCCACCGCTTGTGCGAGCTCCCGTCTATTCCTTTGAGTTTTAGTCTTGCGACCGTACTTCCCAGGCGGCTGACTTAACGCGTTAGCTTCGCCACTTCGAGGGTCGACACTCGGAATGGCCAGTCAGCATAGTTTAGGGCGTGGACTACTGGGGTATCTAATCCCATTCGCTCCCCACGCTTTCGTCTCTCAGTGTCAGGAAAATACCAGTTGATTGCCTTCGCCTTTGGTGTTCCTGGTAATATCAACGGATGTCACCCCTACATTACCAGTTCCATCAACCTCTCATTCCCTCTAGCTTGTTAGTTTTCCCGGCAGTCTTTTGGTTGAGCCAAAAGGTTTAACCAGAAACTTAACAAACCACCTACAGACGCTTTACGCCCAGTGAATCCGGATAACGCTTGGGGCACTCGTATTACCGCCGCTGCTGGCACGAGTTTAGCGGCCCCTTATTCCTAAGGTACGCTCAATTCCGGCAAGCCGGAACTTGTTCTCCTAGAAAAGTGGTTTACAATCCGAAGATCTTCTTCCCACACGCAGCGTCGCTCCGTCAGGCTTTCGCCCATTGCGGAAGGTCCTTGACTGCAGCCTCCCGTAGGAGTTCGGCCAGTGTCTCAGTGCCGATGTTGGGGGTCATGCTCTCACACCCCCTACCCGTCATAGCCTTGGTGAGCCATTACCTCACCAACAAGCTGATAGGACGCAGACCACTCCCTAAGCAATAAATCTTTACCCCGCTCCAATTCCAACCACAAATTAACACATATCATATTTACAAAGACGAAGTCGTCTTACGACTCCGTTCGCGACATGATAAAACTTGTGAACAGAATTGGGGCGGGGACCATCCGGCATTAGCCCCGCTTTCGCGGAGTTATTCCAGACTTAGGGGTATGTATCTACGCGTTACTAACCCGTTTGCCGCTCCCCGGTAAACCGGGGCGCTCGACTTGCATGCCTTATCCACGCTGCCAGCGTTCATCCTGAGCCAGGATCAAACTCTCTAGTAAAAATGTCTCTAAAAGACAAAAAGAAAAGATCGGGATAACTCTGAAAAATTGGTTCACTGTCTACTTCTTCTTTTTAAGGAGCAAAAACCATTAGGCAAGTATCGCCTATAGTTGTTATATCTATTTTATGCAAGAAAAACTAATTGTCAATACCCTAATTTAATAATTAGTAGATTTATTTTCTTTTATTATTTCTTGTTCTAAATAATCAGCAAGTAAGAATAAATCTTCTTCTCTGAATGGTTTTCCTATTAATTGCACACCTATCGGCATTTTTCCAACTTTTCCGCAGGGTAAACTAATTGCCGGTAACCCTGCTAAATTAGCCGGAACCGTAAATATATCTGAAAGATACATCTCTAACGGGCTAATTTTTTCGCCAACTTTAAATGCAGGAGTCGGAGTTGTCGGAGTAAGTAAGATATCGTATTTTTTAAATATCTCTGAAAACTCGTCTCGAATAATCTGTCTCATTGCCTGAGCTCTAATATAATAATCATCATAATAACCTGAGCTTAGAGCATAAGTACCTAGTATAATACGCCTTCTTGTCTCGTTACCAAAACCACTAGTACGATTTTGAATATAAATATCGATAAGATTTTTTTCTTGTTTCTTAGAGGATTTTTGCCCGTAGCGGAGATTATCATAACGAGCTAAGTTAGCTGAAGCTTCTGACGGCATAATTATATAGTATGTCGCCAAAGCATAGTCCGTATGAGAAAGACTGGTTTTTTCTACACTAAATCCTTTTTTCGTAAGTTGTTCAATTAGGTAATCTATATTTCCTTTAATGTTCTTGTCTAGGCTTTGAGGAAAATATTCCACAGGAATACCGATTTTTAATTTCTTAGGATCTTTAATAAAAATCTCATTCACGCTAGATACATCATGGTCTTCTCTAGAAGTTGCGTCAAAAGGATCTTTTCCACGTATCAAGTCAAATACATAAGCTGATTCTTTGACTGTCTTAGTTAGTGGTCCTATAACATCAAGAGATGAAGCTAAAGATATGAGTCCATAGCGACTCACGCTACCGTATGTCGGCTTTAAACCAACAACCCCACAGAATGCTGCCGGTTGCCTAACAGAACCACCTGTTTCCGATCCTAGAGCAAATAGACATTCTCCCCCTGCTACTGCCGCAGCTGATCCACCAGACGATCCGCCAGGAACTTTTTCTGTGTCATGAGGATTTTTTGTTACAAAAAATGCTGAATTTTCTGTTGAAGAACCCATGGCAAATTCATCAAGATTTGTTTTTCCCAAAAAAATCGTTTTTTCCTTTCTAAGTTTTTTTATTACAGTTGCGTCGTAACTTGCCACATAATTTTCTAATACTCTTGATCCAGCAGTAGCTCTTTGTTCTTTAATTAGAATGTTGTCTTTGATAGCTGCCGGTATGCCACAAAACAACCCCATTTTCTCTTTTTGGCCTATGGTCTTGTCTATTTCTCGAGCATCTTCTATTGCCCTATTATTTACGCGCAAAAAAGCGCTAAATTTTTTATCTTTTTCTTCTATTCTTTTTAGGAAATATTCTGTCAATTCTTCAACAGATATTTTTCTCTCATTTAGAAGATTATTAATTTCAAAAATTGTTTTTTTCTCAAAATTAATCATTCTCGTTAAATATTAATGAAGTCTTGAGATAACCTTTTGACAAATGTTTTTCTTCGAATAATTTTTCGTTATTATCTACAAATTGATCATTTCGAAAAACATTTTTATTATCTATTTTGCTAATATCTTTTGTTTCATTTATTTTCGCACCCTTGATCCTGTCGATATAATCTAAAATATCTGACAAATCTTTTTGAAAACGAATTACTTCGTCCTTAGTTAATCTAAGACGCGCTAAGTGAGCAATATTTACAACTTCTTTTGAAGTAATTTTCATATTAAGAAATTAGTTTTAAGAAATCTTCTTCGTTAATAATTTTAACCCCTAGTTGCTGTGCTTTTTTTAATTTCAAACCAGCATCACGACCCGCAATCAAGAAATTGATTTTTCGGTTAATTGTCTCAGAAACGATTCCGCCAAGTAGCATGACCTTTTTCTTCGCCTCTTCACGACTCATGGATTCAAGTATTCCTGTAAAGACAAAAGACTGACCCAATAATTTATCACTTATTTGACGATCTTCTTCAGGAATAATATTAACACCCAAAATGATAAGTTCTTTTATTAAAGATTGATTTTGTTTGTCTTCGAAAAACGACACTAAGCTTTCCGCAATTTTTGGTCCCATTCCTTTTACATTTTCTATATTTTCTTTTTTGAGACTAAAAAATACTCTAGCAAATTTTTCCAAAGAATCAATGGCGTCGCCAGCTTCGTTAATCTTTTTAATAACTAGAGCCGCTATCTCTTTCCCAATATGATTAATGCCCAAACTAGTTAAAAGTCGTACCGAGGTTATTTTTTTTGCATTATCAATTGCGTGGACTAAATTTGAAGCGGATTTTTCGGCAAACCTCTCAAGAGAAACAAGATCGTTCTCTTTTATCTTAAAAATATCGGCCATTCCAGAAACCAAGCCACTGTCAATCAGTTGATCAATGATTTTTGGTCCCAATCCATCTATATTGAAACCACTTTTAGAAACAAAATGATATATTTTTCTCCTTTGAAGCACTCCGCAACGAGAATTCGGACAATAAGAATTAACTTCCCCCTCTGGTTTCACAAGCACAGAATCACAAACCGGACAAGTAGATGGCAGGGCGAATTTCCTACTATTACTCGGTCTTAAATTGGCAAGTACTTGTTTTACTTGAGGAATAATGTCTCCTGCTTTATAAATAATAACCGTGTCACCAACGCGCACATCTAATCTTTCAATTTCATCCATATTATGAAGACTTGCCCGAGACACGATGCTTCCTGCAATTTTAGTCGGATTAACAACGGCGACTGGGGTTATTCTTCCCGTTCTTCCAATGCTAATTTTTATATCTTGGACTATGGTCGTTGCTTCTTCTCCTGGATATTTCAAGGCTAATGCCCAACGAGGCGCTTTTCCTGTAAAGCCTAGTGTTTTTTGGTAATATCTTTTATCAATTTTTGCAACTAACCCATCTAGCCAGTAATCTTTTGTGTCCTTTTTTGCGCGCCAAGACTTCCATAATTTCACAACTTCATGAATATTTTTCGCTAAAAAAATATTATTATTTACTTTCAATCCCAATGTTTTAAGATATTCGAGCTCTTCGAATTGAGTTTTGGGAATTATTGCTTCAGGCCAAGATAAGTCATAAGCAAAAAAATCGAGATGCCTTTTTTTTGTTATATTTGGATCCAGTTGGCGAACTGCGCCAGCAGCGGCATTTCTTGGATTAGCTAATAAATCTTCTCCTATTTTTTCGCGACCCTGATTAAGTTTTTCAAAAACGCTTCTTCTCATAAAAACTTCACCTTCTATGACTACATCTATTTCTCGTGTTAATTTTAGCGGTACTGCTTCAATCGTTTTAATGTTATTGGTCACATCCTCGCCTATTTGACCATCACCCCTGGTCGCTGCTGTTTTCAATAGACCTTTTTCATAAGTTAAAACAAGATGCAAGCCATCTATTTTTAGCTCGCAAACATAAGAAAGTTCGGTTAAATTTTCACCGGTTTTATCAAGAAAGTACCTTTTCGCCCGTTTGTCCCACTCTAGAATCTCTTCTTCGCTAAAAGCATCCACTAACGACCATTGTCTAATTTTGTGTCTTATTTTTTTAAATTCATCAAGCGGTTTTCCTCCAATTCTCTGTGTAGGCGAATCTTCGGATACAAATTCAGGAAACTCTCTTTCTAGGTCTAAAAGTTCGTGTTTTAAAGAATCAAGCGCTTCATCAGAAATCTCTTGACGATCTAGAACATGATAAAGATAGCGATGATGCTCAATTTCTTTTTTAAGTTTTTCTATTCTTTGTTTTGCTTCTTCTTTTTGCATACTAATTATCATCATGGACCAGGCCTCATTATGAATAGATTCAATTCCAAACTTCTTTCAGTGTTATGAAACCTTCCTATGGACCGTAAAACTATGTATTTTATTGTTGTTGTCGGACCAACGATGGTAATTGGCGAACTGCTTCCATTTGGTACAATAACATGAAATGAAGCGCCGTTATTAAGCTGTAAATAAGGCGGCGTTATGCCTGGACCCGGAATAAAACACCCTGTTGTTGTACAGGTATCAGGAATAATGCCCGTTTCCTGGTAAATATTATAAAGAGCTCTTTCAAGACCAGCATCCGCCGCAAAAATAGCCATATTGGATGATTCTTCTAGTGAGCCAAATTGAATTTCTTTGAGCTGAACCTTAACTATTAAAACAGTAATGGTAAAAAGAAAACCCAAAAAAATAATTGTTAAGAAAAGCGCAGCACCTTTGTTGTTTTTTCTTTGATTAATCTTTAATCTCATGGACTAGCTTGACAGGCAGAGCTTAGATCAAGACATCTTTGGGAAATAGTTGTTTGAAAAACTAAACTTGTAAGTTCTCTATCTTTTGCTTTTGGTGGTTTAATTTTCAAAGACAAAGTAACTTGAGGTTGACGACCATCGGTTCCATTGTCTGATCCTTTAATGTTGAATGAAAAACCTTCTATAGTTACCGTTGAAGAGTCAAGAAAAGAATCGGTGTTTGAATTGTTGTCGATTCTTTCTACGATATGATTTTCCGAGGAAAGAAAATAGCTAACAATGCCACGGGTAGGATGTTCAAGCTCAATAATTGACGATGTTGTGGTTGCTAATGTTTTAACAATACTTATACGCAAAGCCTTAGCGATGCGTTGAAAAATAAAACGCGCATTATCTAAAGCAACTTGATTGCTCGTCGACACTGCTTCAGCCCTGATGGCATCCAAGGTAAGGTTGGCAACAATCAAAATCACAGTCGAAAAAATCATTAAAGCTACTAAAATTTCTATAAGAGTGAGCCCGTGATTATATTTAAGGTTTTTGAACATACTCATTTTGTTAATAAAGATTGTAGATATAATTCTCTGCTCCAAAATTAAAGTCCTGTCCTCTTTCTTGCCAAGAAACCTCAACGTCAATCTTTACGCAATCGCTTGGATTCGGTATTTCGCTACACACACCCTGTCCTTGATCTATATTTATTTTTCTTTTAAATATTGTTCCTTCTCCTGACGCATACTGGTACCGATTATTAACCGGGTCAATTTTTAAATACTGATCAGAAACCGATAAAGATGTGCTATCTATATCCGCCTCACAACCAGAACAAGATCCACTATTAAGACTGTTTAAAACTTCTGCCCAACTGTACCCAGAGGCATATTGACTATCCCGAATATTTCTAACTATTTCTATGCCTTCTTGCGCTAAATTGGTAGCAATTAATTGATTAACATTCGTTGTTGTCGTGGAAATGCTTTTTCTTAGTAAAGAAAACGTGCTAAAAAAACCAGTAGTTAATATTAAAATTGCAAAAAGTGTTTCAAGTAAAGTAAATCCTTTTTTCATGTAAATTAATCAATGATTTCAATGTTTCCCCCCAAATAAACTCTCACTGTTTTGCGAAAATTAGCACAATTTTCCCTAAGACACAATACTATATCACTACTGGAGGCGATTTGATTATCGTGAACGCCGTTAAAATAAGTAAGTCCATCTGGTGGCTCAAAATAAATATCAGAAAAATTACTATCTATTTTTACCAAATGACTCTCTGTAAGACTAATGGTTTCGATAATTGTATCAGAACCATAACCACCAGAACCCCCATAAAGACGATCTATAGTTTGTCCCGTTGTAGTAGCAATACAATTTTGTCCCTGAGGAAGGGTTTCTTCTTTAAAGAAAATAAAACTCTCTTCGTTTCCGTTTTCGTGATGTATTCCAAAGCCACAAGGCGCTGACGATCCTTCATCAACCCCGATAACAAATGAGTGATTTTGGGCATCGCGCAATACCAATAAAACTTCTCTGGCGGCCCTATTAAGCGCAGTTGCTCTTTGTGGCTTTTTTGAGCCTACCAATAATCCAGTCGTCAAAAGACCAATGATACTTATGACAACTAAAAGCTCTACAAGAGTGAAGCCTCTTTGAAGTCTGAAGTTTGAAGTCTGAAGTTTGAAGAATTTTTTAAAACTAGCCATATTTTTGATCCGAGACTCTTATAATTAAACCAACATTAGTAGTATTGTGGCTACAACCAAGAACGGTCCAAATGGAACCATGGAATTCAATTTTTTCTTCTTAAATAATATTAAAATTATGCCAACCAAGGCGCCAACAACGAAAGCAAAATAAAGAGCAATTAATAATTTTTCTCCCAAAACCAATCCCATGAAAAAGGCTAATTTCATATCCCCTATACCCATACCCTTTCCTCTGGTTAATAAAATAATAATACCAAAGAAAGCCAATCCAATTATAGCAAAGAGCAAATGATTTATAAAGTGAGAATTGCTAAGTGATAAATTAGAAATAGGAACAAGTTTATTAAAAAATAAACTGATTCGCGAATCATTAGTAAATTGAAAATTGAAAATTGAAAATTGATTGATTAAAAGATAAAGTAAGCTTGCTATGCTTCCGATGATGATTAGGCTATCAGGAATAATATAGTGTTCAAGGTCTATAAAGAAAATCGCAATTAAGATTCCTATAATAATCCACGAATAAATCAAAAAAACAATTTCGTTAATCGTGAATCGTAAATCGTAAATCGTATTAAATTTAAAAAACACCGAGAGAAATAATAATCCCGTAAGTAGTTCTACGACAGGATATCGCCATGAAATATTTTTCTTGCACTTAAAACATTTCCCACGCAAAAATAAAAAAGAAAAAAGTGGAATCAGTTCCCACCAAGAAAGTTTCTTTTTACATTTCGGACAAAAAGATCTCGTTTTTTTCGTAATACTAATATCTCTAGGAAGCCGATAAATTAAAACATTAAGAAAACTTCCGATGCAAATCCCAAAAGAGAAAATAAATGCATAAAGCAATATTTCCATATACTTTATTTTATCAAAAAAAACGAAAACCATAAAGGCTTATCGGAACCTTAAAGGCGCAATCCTTTTTAGCTCCTTAAGCCTTTATGGCAAAAAAATGTATCATTATAGTAACAATTTTATCTAGGAAAAACTCCTCTGTCGTAAATCGGAGCATCAGCTGAATCCGTTCCATCAAAGTTTGTTGCTGCAGCAGATGAACCACAGTCGGGGCTTTGATCCCATAACCAGGTTACTGAGCTAGTTGCTTGAGTATTATCATCTACATCTTGAGTTAACATATCACTATCAGAATTTTCAAGTTTAGCACCAATATGGTAATACTGTCTTTGTTTTCCGGCTACAAGATCCGAATCAGACCCAACGGCATAGCAATAAGGATTGCCAGATGTTGGATCAGTTGGAAAGGCGCTCATATTAAGGAATCCTTCTGTGGCAAGGGCTGCAAGGCTTGAGGTCGGAGCATCTGGATATTGCAAATGAGCAGCGTAATAAAGTTCAAGCGCTAACTCAATTTGGCGAACATCAGAAACGCGTCTTGCGTCTCTAGCTCTAGCACGAGCGCTTGTCAAAGAAACAGCAACGATTGTTGCCAAAAGACCGAGAATGGCAACTACGACCAAAAGTTCGATAAGAGTGAAACCTCTTTTGTTTTGTTTAATCATTTTTTTAAAATTTTCAATAATCTCCGCATTTGCGCGGAAAGGTCGACCTTTTGTTATTCAAATTAAAACAACAACTAGTTGTTACCTAATTTTAACACTATTTAGCGTTAATTTAAAGTTGTAAATAACTAACTTATCCACAATACAATCTGCGTAAATTTGCTTTTCTTAAAAATGAATCTGTGTAAATCTGTTTGTGTATCTGTGCAAATCCGCATTGTCCTAAAACATTTCACTCATTTTGTATATGGGAATGATAATCGATGAAACCAAAAATGCCACACCAAGCGCCATAATAATAATCAAAAATGGTTCTATAAGCTTACTAATATTGTCAATAACCGCGTCAACTTCTTTCTTATAAAAACTCGCCAATTTATCCAACATATTATCTATGTTTCCTGATTTTTCGCCAACTTTCACCATTTCCGTGAACATTGGAGGAAATTCTTTGTAAATCATAAAAACTGAGCTCATGTTTTTTCCTCCTCTTACTTCTTCTTTTGTTTCCAAAATAATATCTCTATAAACGCTATTGCCAATAACACTGGCTGTCACCTCTAGAGATCTTAATATTGATATGCCTCCACGAAGCAAGGTTTTTAGATTATCTGCAATTCTATTCAAATAAAAATGCTTCAATATTGTTCCAAAAACGGGAATTTTTAAAACGATTCTACCAATGATATTAATCCCCTGAGGAGTATGGATCCAATACCAAAAACCATAACCAGCGCCTCCAATTAAAATAATTGCTATATACCAAAATTTTTGTAAAAAATCACTTAACCCTATTAAAAGTTTCGTCGTCATTGGTAACTCAACCTTTGCTTCAACAAGCATTGCCGTAATTTGAGGAACAATCTTCACCATGGCAAAAATACCAATTATAACCATAAATACCATCAACAAAGCAGGATACATCATCGCTCCCTTCACTTTACTGGTTGTTTCATGTCTCTTTTCTTCATAATCGGCCAGATAAATTAATGTTTTTTCCAGAGTACCTGAGACCTCAGAAGAACGAATAAGATTCATGTAGAAATCAGAAAATATTTTAGGATATTTGCTCATCGCTTTCGAAAGAGATGATCCGCCTTCAACATCCTGAGCCACCACCGCGAGAATATCTCTAAAACTTGGGTTTGTTGTTTGGCGTGCCAATGATTTAAGAGCTTCAACCAAAGAAACTTTTCCTTCCACCAAAGTTGCCAGTTCTCGCGAAAAAACAACCAAGTCTTTTTGCTTAATTCTATTGAGAAAAGCAATATTAACTCTTTTTTTATAGATAGGTATATCGTCTTCAGCAACCAAAGAAAAAACTATTAGGCTGTAGTTTTGCAATGTCTTAATCGCCTCTTCTTTTGTTTCTGCTTCAACAATTCCTTCTTGGACGATTTTTTCAGAATTTTGCGCTTTATATCTAAATTTCATTTAAATCATGAGTCTAAGCTCATTAGGATTAGAACTAAAAGTCATCGCGCTATCCATAGAGATAATCTCTCTTTTAACTAAATCTGCCAGCGAATAATTAAGGGAATTCATTCCCTCCTCAGAACTTGTTTCAATAATTGATGGCAATTGATAGATTTTATTTTCTCTAATAATATTACGAACAGCACTATTGGCTATTAAAAGTTCGATTGCATTAATTACTCCTCCGCCAATTCTTGGCACTAAGCGTCGTGACAAAATCCCCAATAAAGTACTGGATAGTTGGTAACGTACTTGATTTTGTTGATGTGGCGGAAAAGAATCTACTATTCTATCAATTGTTTGAGCAGCATCGTTGGTGTGAAGTGTTGCGAAAACTAAATGACCAGTTTCAGCTGCCGTTAAGGCCGCAGAGATTGTTTCTGGATCTCTCATTTCTCCAACCATAATAACATCAGGATCCTGACGCAGAGCCGATCTGAGTGCTCTACTCATTGAATTTGTATCACGATAAAGCTCTCTTTGGTCAATAATACATTTTTGTTGATCAAAAATATATTCAATAGGATCCTCTATAGTAATAACATGGTCGCTTCTTTTTTCGTTAATTTCATCGATCATAGCTGCCATTGCTGTGGTTTTTCCGTTACCAGACGGACCAACCACTAAAAAAAATCCTTGATTAATAAGGCAGAACTTTTTTAAAATTGCTGGCAATTCCAGTTCTTCAATGCTACGGATTTTGTTGGGAATTAAGCGCATAGCAGCAGAAACATAGCCTTTCTGAAAATAAACATTAGTACGAAATCTAGTATTTTTTTTAAATGTATAAGAAAAATCTATTTCTTTCTCCTTTTCGAAACGAGCTTCGTCTTCTGGACTTAAAAAACTATAAACCAGTAATTTTGCCTTTTCCGCAGTGAGAATCTCTTGTCCTTCTATAGGAACCAAGCGCCCATCCACCCTCATGCTTGGCGGACGACCTTCAGAAATATGAAGATCTGTTGCTTCATTTTTTATAACAATTTCCAAAAGTTCTTCTATTTGTTTTTCCGCATTTAAATCAAGCATTTTTAAGACCAGGCACTAAAACCAGATACTAGATAACAAATCTAGAAACTGGAAATCAGTGACCAGAAAATTAATTTATTATTTTTTTTACTCTATCTACTACTTCCTGGGGAGTAAATTGTGCCTTAACAAGATAATCTACCGCTCCCAATTTTAACCCTTTTTCAATATCTTCTTTTTGCCCAAGATTAGTAAGTAAAACTACGGGTATATCGCTTAATTTTTTATCTTTTTTAATTTCCTCAAGTACCTCAAGACCATTTCTTATCGGCATTTTTATGTCAAGAAGGATTATATCTGGCCTGATTTTTTTTATTTTCCGTAAACCCTCTTCTCCGTTATAGGCCGCGTCAATGTCATAACCAAGCCTAGAAAATTTCGTCACATACATATCAGATAAGAAAATATCATCTTCGACCAAAAGAATTTTCATGGTTTTACTCTTTGGTTATACGCAAAACTTCTTCAAAAGAAATCTGCCCTCTGAGCGTTTTAAGAATTGCGTCTTGGAACATTGTTGTCATTCCTTGTCTTTTTGCCTCATCTCTAAACTTACTATCAGCTGCATCAGTGACAATAATATCTTCAAGTTGTGGCGTCATTTCTATAATTTCAAAGATGCCTATTCTCCCTTTTGATCCTTTATTTTGGCAGTATTTACACCCAGGAGCACGAAATAATTTATATGGTCCTTTCTCGTTTATACCTTCTTTTTCTGACTTGGGAATTTCCAATAGAGTTCGTTTTATAATTTCTTGGATTTCCTCTGATGGTTCGTATTCCTCTCTACAATCCTGACAGAGTCTCCTTCCCAATCTCTGAGCAACTCCCAATGAAAGAGTTGATGGCAATAGGTATTTCTGAACACCCATGTCGGTCAAGCGTGGTACAATACCAACAGCATCTTTAGTGTGAACAGTCGACAATAAGAGATGACCAGTAAGGGCAGCATGTGTCGCTAATTCAGCAGTCTCTGGGTCACGAATTTCACCAACCATGATAATGTTGGGATCTTGTCTCAAAATATGTCTTAATCCTGAAGAAAAAGTATATCCGATATCAGGTTTTACCTGGGATTGATTTACGCCCTCTATGAAATACTCTATAGGATCTTCTAGGCTTATAATATTCACCCCTTCCTGATTTAAAATATTAAGAATTGTGTAAAGCGTGGTTGTTTTGCCAGAACCAGTTGGTCCTGAAGATAAGATCATTCCATACGGACTATTCATAGCCTTTTCCACCACCCTGAGATTTCTTCCGACCAGTCCCAATCCATCAAGACTATAAATGCCAACCGTCGGATCTAAAATTCTTAGAACAACTTTTTCTCCATTAGCTGTTGGAAGAGTTGATACGCGAAAATCAATTTTCTTATCATCTAATTTTACGTGAAAACGACCATCTTGCGGAATTCTTGTTTCGTCAATTTTGAGGCGACATAAAATTTTTATACGCGTGATTATTGATTGATGGACTTCTTTTTCAAGATATAAACTTGTATGCAAAACGCCATCCACGCGAAAACGAATTTTAACAGAATTTTCTAAAGCCTCGATGTGAATATCAGAAGCTTTTGTTTCCACTCCATACCTAATAATAACTCCAACAATTTTACTAATCGGTGCCTCAGCCGCCAAAGGCTCTGCTGTTACAACTCTCCGTCTCGTTGGAATTTTTTCGGCAGCAGTTTGAATTTCGAGCTCTTTTAGTGCCTCTTCTACTCGTCCTTTTATGTTTTGGTACTGTCTTAGAACAGTGTCAAAACTTGCCTTACTTATAAGATAGTTTTCAATTTTAATATTGCGCCTTGTGCCAATAAACCTTAAAACCTCCAAAGCTTCGTGATCTTCTGGATTGATTAACCCTACTTTCAAAATATTTCCTTCTCTTGCAAAAGGAACAAATCTGTACTGCCTAACGGTTTCTTCGGAAAATTCCTTAAGGATTTTTTCATCGATATTAATCCTCTCTAAATTCATATACGACAAATCTAAAACCTCAGCTTCTGCAATCAACCACTCTTCTTCACTAATCAGATTTTTCTTGATTAGATATTCAGAAAGCGGCTTGTTGAGCTTTTTTGCTTTATCTAAGTGATCTAGAGTATCCTCTTTTTTAAAAATGCCCTTTTTGGTGAGTATTTGGGCAATTTCCTGATCGTGATTCATATTTAAATCTATTCGTATGGTTCAAATGGATTTTCTCGCCCCGGAAATCTCGGCTCTATAGGGTATTTACCATATCTGGCTAACCCCTGGAAAAAGTCTGACTTTAAAACACCTAGTTCCAGTTTATACTCTGTTGGAATATTGTTTTTAGAAAGATTTTCGTCTAAATTTTTATCTTTAAAAACTTTCAAATAAATAAAAATTGATATTACTAAAACTAGAACTAGTATCATTACAACTGCTATGTATAGATTTTTTTTATTTTCAAAAAATTGAGACATCTTTCTTGTGTTAGTAATAAGATTACTTTTACTAGCGTAATAAGATTACTTTTACTAGCGTAATAAGATTACTTTTACTAGCGTAATAAGATTACTTTTACTAGTAATAATATGTGACAATGTTTATATTAAAATCGTAAATTGTCTGACCATTAATTTTTTCGGCGTTTTGACTGGGAGAAGAAAAGGAGATGTTGGTTATGTCCATTAATCTGAGATCGTTTTGACTTAGCAACATTAAATTTTTAAGAGTTTCGTATGTTCCTTTGGTTCTAAGGTTTATAGAAACCTTACTGACTCCAGCTTGATCGCCAACTCCACCTACGTTATTGTTGCTAGGAGTTATATTAACCCCTTTCAAAATCATGCCGCTTTTTGTCACAAGCGCTTCAGTTTCCACCATAAGCTCTTCGGTCATTGGCTCAACCGGCAATATTGTCTTCATTTTTTCTTTTTCTTCCGTTAATGTTTTGAGTTGTATTTCGTATGAATTAATTCTGTCAATTTCTTTTTCTTTAGATGCTAGTAATTCTTTTTGTCTAGTTATTTCTGCTTTTGATATTTTTATATCGCTAAATATCGGCGCAATAAAAAAGTACCAAACAGTTACAAAAACAACAAATAAGAAAAATATTAAAAGTTTAGGTTTCATTTTTTTGTTGGTCAGGGATCTTTTGCCAAACTTCAGGTGCAAGTACAATTTCAAAAGAAAAACCAATGCCTTCATCTTTCATGCTAAACGAAGAAAGTTTAAAGCTTTTGATGAGCGGTTGTTTTTTAAAGATAATTATCTGTTCAGCCAAATTTGTAAAGCTTGGTGTTGTTCCTGAGACTCTGATTGTTTTGGTGCTTATTTCACAGCCGAAAGACTGATACTGAACCTTTGGCATAGTTCTTTTTTCCAGAAAATCCAAAACACCCACCCACTCAAGATGACCCTTTATAAGTTGCTCAATCACAGATAATCGATTTTGAAAATTAGAAACCTCGCTATTCTTCATCAAATTTCTCTTTTCTTCTTCTTTTTTCTTGTTCTCGTCTTCAAGTCTTGTAATTTCTCTAACTAACGATCTTTGATGGTTTTTTACAATAAAATAGAACCCAAAAATTAACAAAACTCCTAACAAGAAAGAGATTATGTAAATAAGTTTTTTGGGTTCTCTGGCTTTTCTCAACACCAAAGAACCAATTCTTCCTTTTTTTGCTTTTATTGGATTTGTCGGCGGAATAAGATTCAGCGGCATATATTTCCTCTTAAATTACTTTATGTTTTAATTATACCTCAGTTTAAAAATAACAACTACTTTTCTAATCCCCTTTTGGCCAAACCAACAGCGACTGCAAAATATGGACCTTGCGCTTCTAGCGTATTTTTGATCGTTGGCGGAATAATAATATTTTTCCAAGGATTAATAACTTCTACTTCCGTCCCCAGTTTTTCTCTAAAATATTCAACTAATCCTTTTAATAAAACCGCTCCTCCTGATAATATAATTTTATTAACCTTAAGCGAATCCGTTTGGCGACGCTTAATCCGATCAACTATGTCTTCAAAGTGAGGTAAAAGAGCGCTTTTTACAATCGGATCATCTAGTCCTTTTTCCCTTTTAAGTTTTTCTGCGTCGTTGAAACTCAAGCTTCTTTTTTCATGAAGAATAGAACGAGTGAAATCATCACCAGAAATATTGATATTGAAAGTATCTTTTATAAATGATTCGAAGAATACTGTAACATTTGTGTTTTGTCCTCCTATGTCAATGAATATATAGTGTCCCGAATCAGGAAGACCGGCAGACCTAAATAAGGAAAAGATTTCTACTTCCAATACCTCTGGTTCAACTTTTAAAAATTTTGTTAAAGTTTGATATCTAGTAACAATATCTTTTGGCACTGCCATTAAAAACACCTCTTGAATCATAATCCCTTGCTTATCGCCACTCAAAATATCCGCCGATTGCGTCAATCCTGCTTGGGTTTCCCTAATAACTCTCCATTCCAAGATTGTTTCTTCAATTGGTATAGGAACATGTTTTTTTGCCTCAAATTTAATTGCATTATTCAGTTCTTCTCCTTCAAGATCAGCCGGCAGTCTCAAAATAGTTGTAAAGGTTGAATGGATAGGTATTGATACTGCTGCTTTTTCACTTTGAAAAGTCGTTGCTTTAAAAACTTCTTTCATAATCCTCCCGAGTTCTATTGGTGAAAGTTTCAAAAAATTCTCTCGACTCTCCATCAATGGATCGCTTTTTATATTAGAATATGTTGAGGCATAATTTTTTAAATAAATACTGCCTCTTTTTTTTTCAAGCTCAACCAATTTCAGAGTTGAACCTCCTATATCGATGCCTAAATATGTATTATCGTTTGAAAAAAGTCCCATAAATCTTTCAAATCCGAAAATCGAATATCGAAATTCGAAATAATATCTAATTTTTAATTTTCAAAGTATTAAAACGGTTTCGAATTTAAAATTTTAAATATTTGAATTCCTGCCTGCCGGCAGGCAGGTGTTTCGAGTTTCGTGCTTTAAAATTTCGGATTTAATTTAAATTTAGCGCGGTATTACTTCAATATATTCTGGTTGTCCAGGCCTGACATTGAATGTCGTTGATGTCGAACAACTCTTCGTTCCAGAGTCAAAATGAATTGTGTGCGTTACTGTTCTGGGAGATACTTCACTATAAGTATGTGTCGCATTTTGAGTGCTGGCAGCTGTGCTATCGCCAAAATCCCAGAAATAACTTTCTACTGAATAGGATCCCGGGTCAGATGTTGACGTATCTTGAAAATTAATTTCATCGCCAATCTTCGGTTTTGTAGGACTCATTGTAAATCCGCACTCAGGATAATTTATTGGTACTGTAAATCCTGGCCCAGAAGTCCATGATGACCAGAGCCCGTCATTGTCTTGTACTCTCACTTCCCAAGAATACGTTTGACCATACCGAACCCTTAGGGGTGTCAAAGATAAACTTTCACTTGTCCCGATTAAGACTCCTTGTGATTGATCATCGCCATCCTCAAACTGATTAGGAAGATAAGGTCCGGGAGAAGAAGTTCCCGAAGATCCAGTTCCAGTATTAGTGAGTCTTAATTCATAAGTGTTTTCGTAGGCACCAATATCGATATCACGAAATGTCCAGTTTAGAAAATAGTTTGCGGTATTATTACAAAGATCGTTATTGTTTGGTCCGGTAATATTTGTGTTTTCTACATACGGAGAATTATTGAAAACTAATGGATTAGTCCAAATATAATAACCTGTACCACTAGAACTTATCCATCCTATAACTGCTGTGCTAGTAGTTGTTCCCCCACCCCAAGCATAATCAGAAAAACGACCAGTATTTAAATCAACACTAAGACCATAAAGAGTATCTCTTAATTTGATCCAACCGTAATCATCTCCAATTAAGTTAACGGCTTTTGCCCAACCGGACACTTGTCCATTCGCCGGATTAATTGTTGGTGTACAATTTGCGTGATCAGGACATTCGCCAGCTGTAACATCAAAACTAATCCAGCCGATATTATCTGACCAAGCATTGCCAGAAAAAACATGGGTTGAAGTGGAAATCGTCACGCCATAAGTACTTGTTCCGCAAATATTCGATTGACTTGGCCCTCCTTCAGTACAATTAAAACTGATCCAACCAATGTTATCTGACCACGCCCAGCCATGAACATTATCACTCGCAGACGCATAACATAGTCCTGTGAAAATCAAAAAACCTCCCAAAAGGAAAACAGCGCCCACGGATAATTTTAGTAGGATTTTTTTCAAATCTAATCTTAACATCTTTATAAAGATTATATCACAAAACACATTTCTCCGCTCAAAGAATGTTATCCACAGAAAAATATTATTCTCAAAACAAAATATCCGCTACGAATGTAATGGATATTTCCTTCTTTCTTGATCTCAGCCTAAAAAATTATTTCCCCAATAATTTTCCCACTTCATTCATTATACTTACTGATTTCGCAACATACGACCCTTGAGTAACAAGTAAATTCTGATCGCTTACAACCCTTACCTGATCACTAATTTTTAAATTCTCTAATTTAATATCCTCGTAAGTGAACGGCTCTGGGGCAATCATGCCTTCGATAGGTTCGCCAGCCTTGTCTTTTTCCTCTAATTCTTGCTGATATGCCTCGTATTCTTTAATAAACTCTTCCTGATTTTTCTCATGAGCTAAAGAAAAAACTGTCTCTCTCGTAATGTTAAATTTCATCTCCTTCGGAAAAGTTGATCCCAGGGGATTGAGAATTTGGTCTTCTTTTGGTTGAATTACTATAAGGTTTTTGTCTATTTTTGACACATTTCCTGTTACGCTTTTTAGTTCTTGCGGCAACGACCTTAAAATTCCTACTTGGCGCAAACTCGTTGCAAATTCTTTCTGAATTTGTTCACTACTGATTTTATCACTTAATACTGGTGTTTTTCCAATGGCATATCCCAAAAAGAAAAAAACTAAAACACCAAAAATAATACTGATAAAAATCCCGATTTTAAAATTTCCTATCTTCATAATATTAAACAAGAAAAGTTAATTAAATACTATTGTCTTACGCAAAAATCACAGCTTGTTGCAAAATATGTACCATCACTTCTTAGTACCGCATAACAATAACTGTATGAACCAACAGTATTAAGCGCGCACACATAGTTATAGCTATTGCAATAACAAGCATCTCCAACCGGTTGGCCCATATCCATATAGCCATTACAATTATCATAATCGGTCAAAGAACATTTGTAGTCAGACCAATTGCACTTTCTGTTTTTGACAAAAATGTCACCAACTTGCCCAACATTAGTAAAAGGACAATTTGGCAATAACCGAACAACAGGAGGATAAACTGCCCAAGCAGGCGTGATAATTTCTGGCGCTTTCATCCTGTTCTGACTTAACAAGAAAGTGTTTCTGGCGCTTAAGTAAAAATTCTGAGTTTTCGCGTAAAACAAATTCCTTTCTTTTCGCAAAAGAAACGGCGATATAGCTAAAAGCAAAATTAGCAAGGTTAAAATTACTACATGGTGTGTCTTTAAAAATGTTTTCATAAATATTATTGTTTTACAATACAATACATGCATTCAGTGTTAAGGTATGAATTACTAGCATTACATGTATCGTCTACGCCGCCACAGGTGGAAGCAACCCCCATAACATTACTCCTACACATAGCGCTTCCTTCTGATGATGTCCATACTTCAATGTATTCATAAGGATCGGGTGCTTCATCAACATAACAGATTGTGCCAACTCGACACCAATAGTTTCGGTAACTGAAACCATCTTCGTTTTGAACCAAAAGATCCCCCTTGCTTGCGGTTAATCCAGGACCGAAAGAAGGATTTCCTGTTGTTATTCCAAAACTAGCACAGTCTTGAATAACATCTGCTGGATTACAAACCCCACAGTCATCTGGACAAGTTGAGCATGTTTCTCCACAAGTGGAACTACATGTTCCATCGTTGCAAGCACAATCACAACTTGCATCATAATTACAAGATGCATAAGTGGAATTATCAGTAGTACATTTTTCGGTGGAAGCACAACCACTGCCAATATTTGTCCATGACGACCAATTTCCGTTAGTTATGGCCCCGTTACAGCTTGCACTACCCGAACATTTTTGAGTAACCGTTCTGTTTTGACTTTGAGCATCATTGTCACAGGCCGCTCCTGTACATCGATAATCATATTCTGTCCAAGTATTGCAGATATATGAAGAAGGTCTGAAAGCATCACTTGGACAAGTAGCGCCTGATCCCGAACAGGTTTCTGCTAAATCACAATCCCCCGCAGAGGCACGACAAACAGTGCCTAAAGAATCATAGTTACATCCATTGGTACAACAAGCACCAGAGGAACAAAAACAACCAGAGCTCACAGTAATCGTCGTTGTATTTTCTGCCGTAACGCCTGATCTTGTAACTCGCGCTTTGGCAGTATATGTGCCTACTGAAGAATAATTACACAAATCCGTAGCTGTATAAGAAGTATTAGAAATTGTAGTAGACGCTTCCCATGATCCGTTATTAGTACAATCAAATTGATATCCGATATTACCCGTAGCTGTGCCAGAGACAGTCGCTGTCAAATCCACTCCATTTAATGGAGCCGTACCAGAGGAAGGAGTTGCAGAAAGCACAACAGAAACTGTCGGACCTGTTAAATTTCCTTTTCTAATAATCGCTGTGCGGTAAGCTTTTGAAATTACTCCATCTACAAAAATACTTTTGCCAGCATTAAAAAGCCACAGAGAGCTGGGGTTCATTTGAATATTAATTCCCGAGCCAACCGTCAAGTTTCCGCCTTCTGCGCCAACAATAGTTCCAGTTTTTATAACGCAAGTGTTTGTACCCCCCAACGCAGTATTATTAACAGTGTAATTTCCTGTTGTATAGTCAGGAATGCAATTTGCCACAGCCCCATCTCCTGTAAGAGCAATGCTAATATTGCTCGCATTGCTATTAAATATAGCTGTACCACTAAAAGCGCCTACGCTACCTGGGGTAAACCTTAGGGTTGTCGATTGTTGTTGTCCGGCTGTAAGGCCATAAGAACATCCACTAAAACAGGAAAAAGGAGTGCTCAATCCGCTGACCGATCCAGTCAATGTTCCTGTGCCAGTATTTTTGACCGTAAAAGCGTAATCGCCGTTTGAGCCAACATTAATACTGCCAAAATAAAAAGAAGGAGATGGTGTAACGGAAATTTGCGGAGGAGCCACAATTTCAAAAACAATATCTGGCATGCCAGAAATACCACTTGTAAACTCATAGTGATCACTATCAAAACCCAAACTAGTTCTAGCGTTGACTCCTCTTAATATTTGAACATTATTGCAAGTTTTAGGAATTCCCGGATTTTCCCTATAACATCCAAAGCTCCCCGTATTCATATTATCAACTAGCACAAAATACACTTCTGCCGCACTCACATTAAGAGGAGTGCTTAAAGAAACACATGTCCATTTGTATGAACTACTTGTTATTGTTACGCCATACTGATCGCCTAAATAGTAACTCGAAGAATCATATAAGCCAACATGTACTGTTCCTTTTATATAGGCACATAGTTTTGTTATTCTTCCATTCACGATAGGGCTAAATTTATACCCTGGATCACGATTAGAAAAATTATCACAATAAAGTGTTCCGCTCTCACAAGAACCCCAAACTTGTCCAGTTTCTGCTGCCCTCGCTTTGTGTGATGATATTAAAAATAATGCGCTGACAACTAAAACCACGCTTAACAAAATAAATTTTTTAAAATTAAGTCCTCTCATTTTTCAATTTTAGATTTATGCTTAAAAACTAATCGCATCCCAAAAAAGAGTCATTTTGTGCTCTTCGCCAGATTTAAGTCGGTACTTGAATTCAACTGGATACGATGCCCCCAAAACAAGATATTTTGGTTGCCAAGTTAATTGATAAAAGACAGTGTTGTTGTTTTTATCAGCACGCAAAAGCGCAAAATCTTTTTCCTGAGCGCCACTGCCATCTTTCAAAACCGCTTTAACTGTTTTTATTTCCGATGAATTTTTAAGCGCCAATATTATGTTTTGTCTTTCTCCTTCTTTGAGTTGAAATGGGTCAATGGTGATTGCAGAAAAATTGCCTGCTTCATCACCAGAAACGCCAAAAGTTTCCGATCTATTAACAGTTTGATTTATCGATTTTTCTGAAAATTCGCTTATCCCAAAAATCCATTTTCCGCTAATGACCAAATAAGACATAATACTCAAAAAAATCACTACCAAAAAAAGCAAAACTACTGCCACGACATTAATCTGATTAGATTTTTGAAGTGACTTTTTTTCCATTTTCATTTTAAGGTTTGAGGTAAGTTTCATTTGTTCAAGACATCAAGGTCAATATAATTCTTTGTATTTTGATCACTATAGAGATTATTTAGCTCACCACTATGATCAATTCTTGTGCCAATTAAGCGATATGAGAACTTTGCATTTGACGCGCCATCTCTTGATTTAACAATTAATTTTGAATCATTCATATAAGCATAGAGAGAAGCATTGCTCTGTGAAGAAACAAAGGGCACTACTGATTTTAGATCAACGGCATGCCAGAAGAGCCACAGGTCAGATCCCTCGGTTTGTTTTGCCAAGTCAATAGTTAATTCTCTTTTTTTAAGCTGGCTTTGACCAATAACTTCTATTTTTTGACCAATAGAGTCTGGTAAATAAGTTACATATTTTTTGCCTTGAATATTAAACACAGGATCAATTTCCCTTACATTACCAAGTTTGTAGTTCGCAAAATCGATGCTTCCCCCACCGCTTGTATTAATAGTAAATGGAGAATTACCCACGGTACTTGTTCCTGTCCACTGAGTAATATAATTGTTTGTGCCAGAACCTGTAACCCCTCCCGCATCCGCCGCACAAACCCATTGGTCCGATGAATTATATTTCATTATTTGATCAGTAGCACAATTTTGAATTCCAAAATTATTGCTCGCATCCCTCTGAAGTCCTTTGTTTGTAATAATATTCTGGGTTGACGTAACGCCCGTATTGGTTATGGTAATATTGCCATTTGCCCCACCATCGGTAATTGAAATACCAGTTCCTGCAGTAAGTACTCTTTCGCCAGTAAGAGTGCCGTTAAGCCCTAAAACAACATAGCTTGCATCCGTAGGAGCACCGCCACCAACAGCATTTTGCCATTGAGCCCCGCTAGCAGTTTGAGTTAATACCTGACCATTGGTTCCGATTGATCCATTAATATATATATCGCTATTTAAAAGATAAATGTTTTTCCCGGATCCCATATAAAGACCCGTTTCATAAATAAACACATCTCCCAGTCCAGTACTATCTCCGTTTATACTAAGACCACTTGCAACACTTGTAATTGCGGTATTGGCCATTCCGGAATTATTGATATTCAGTCCTCCTTGTATTATTAATTGCCCACTTTTGGTTTGCGCTGTAGAGCCAACATTAACAGGTGCGGCAACATTATCTCCAGGAGGTACCGCTGTTGGTCCTGTCCAAGCAGCGATTGCTATTTGAAACCCAATCGCTCCAACAGTCACTAAAAAAAGAAAAGCCAGTATCCGCGCTACTGAACTGACAGAAAAGTTTGCTTTTTTCATAGAAATATAAAAAGAAAAATAATTAAATTACTACTAAAATGATAGCACAAATCACCCCAGACTATAAATAAGTTATCCACACTTATCTTAATTTTTAATTTTAAATTTTTAATTTACAATAAATTCTTAATGATTCGGTTTTATTAAATTGTTTGAAAATTAAAAAATTGAACATTGATTGGAAATTGAAAATTGATAATTTAATATATCTACCATGAATATTTTCGATATTTTATTCCCTCCCCATTGTATTTCTTGTCAAAAAATCACCGATAATAAGTCTGTTTTTTATAAATACCTTTGTTCTGATTGTCTTCGAAAAATAAAGATAAATGAAGATGATATGTGTATTTCTTGTCATAATTTAACTCGATTTGGCAAAACCTGCTCCAGTTGTTCAAAAAATACACCTCTTAATGGTTTGCTGGTTGCATCTGATTATAAAAATCCTATCTTAAAAGAAACTATTCATTATTTTAAATATAACAATGTTAAAGATCTTTCACTTCCCCTTTCTTGGGTTCTCTTAAAAAAATTAGAAGAATTTGAATGGAAAAATAAAGAAGAATGGATTTTTGTCCCAGTACCATTGGCAAAAAAACGCCTTAAATTTCGCGGATTTAATCAGACAGAACTTTTGGCGCGAAATTTAGCTAAATGGCTTAACATTTTCGTATCTTCTGCTATAATAGAGAGAGTCAAATTTCATACTCCTCAGATGCAGATCGAAAATAATCAAGAAAGGCTTGAAAATATTAAAAATAGTTTTAGGATAGTAAAGAACCTTGATCTGCTAAAAATAAGAAATAAAAGAATAATGCTCGTTGATGATGTTTCAACAACAGGAGCAACTTTGTCTGAGTGCGCGAAAGTTCTTAAACCTCACGTTAAAGAGATTTGGGGATGCGTCGTAGCAAAGTGAAAAGTTTAAAATTAAAAGTGCAAAGTAAGAAGTCTCTGTTGTTTTGCGTTTTTCACTTTGCGTTTTACGCTTTTGGAAGGGTGGCTGAGACCTGCCTGCCGGCAGGCAGGGGCTGAAAGCAACAAATATAAGATATGTTTTATGTTTATTTTCTAAAAAGTAAAAAAGATAATAATTTATATATAGGTCGGACAAATAATATCAAAAGAAGATTCTGTGAACATAATGCAGGTAGTGTGCCTTCTACAAAATCGAGAAAACCATTCATACTTTTAGGATATGAAACATGCGAAACTGAAAAAGAATCAGTAGAAAAAGAGAAATTGAGTTCAAAAAAGGATATAAGAGAGAAGAACTAAGAAGAAAATACAATCCATAAAAATGGAAGGGTGGCTGAGAGGCTGAAAGCAACGGTTTGCTAAACCGTTAACTGCCTTTATAAGCGGTTCGAGGGTTCGAATCCCTCCCCTTCCGCCTTCGCCCGCCATAGCGGGCTTCGGCGGACGATGTCCGCAGAAGAACGCGACGGCGGGATTCGCCTATTTGAGAAATATTTAAAATCTGGTTCAGGTCGAGATTTTGCAAATAAACACCTAATTTAAATTCACCTTATTTAACCATGCCCAAATCTCTTTTTTCTTGGAAGGCTCATGAATTTGAACAGCAAAAAAAAGGACCAATGTGGTTTGTCGTCTTCGCCTTAATTGCTTTGGGTCTGATTTTTCTTGCTTTTTGGTGGAAAGCTTTTACGATGATGGTTTTTCTTATCTTGGCCGTTTTTTTGATTATTATTTATGCTTTAAAAGAACCGCGTACTGTTAATTTTTCCATAACACCATTAGGAGTGGATATAGACAATGTATTGTATAAATATTCAGATATGAGCTCTTTCTGGATTTTTTATGAACCTCCTGAAATAAAAGAATTAAATATTAAACTGACTAGAGGGTTTTTCCCTCATCTATCTATTCCTCTTGGAAAAACTGATCCCAATGATATAAGGAGAATTTTACTTGAATATATTCCAGAGAAAAAAGAAAAATTATCGGTAGCCGATGGTATTGCAAGAAAACTTAGGTTCTAAGCACGAAATCCTAATATCGAAATCCGAAACAATATTAAAATTAAAAAAATATGAAATTAAAAACAGTTTCGACCTACGCTTATTAGCAAATAGGTGTTTCGAATTTCGTGCTTCGAGTTTCGAATTTAATCGGTGTCCCCATAGCTCAATTGGATAGAGCGTCAGCTTGCGGAGCTGAAGGTTGGAAGTTCAAGCCTTCCTGGGGACGCATATAAAAAGGCATTATGAAGCCGAACACTCCAATATCTGAACTTTCTTTCGTTGGTCCCAAAAACGAAAAACGCCTCAAAAACATAGGCATTCAAAATTTGCGGGACCTTCTTTTTTATTTTCCAAGAACATACGAAGATTTTTCAAATCCAACGCCTATTTTGAAAGCCCAAGAAAACGAAAGAAATGTTTTTAAAGCTCGGGTTCTTTCTATTAAAGTCAGGCGTACCCCAAGAAAAAAAATGTTTATTACTGAGGCAATTATTGATGACAGCACAGGTGCCCTGTCTGTTGTTTGGTTTAATCAATTATTCATTGCAAATCAGCTGAAAGAAGGTTTTGTTGCCAATTTTATTGGCACCGTAAAGCGCGGCCCCAAGGGATTGGTTTTATCAAGTCCAACATTTGAAATTGTTTCGCGAAATGACGATGAGAACATATCGAAAAAAGATAAGATTCACAGTGAAAGAATTGTGCCTATTTATCGAGAAAGTTACAGTATGACTTCCAGGAATTTACGTTTTCTTATTTGGTCAAATTTAAAAAATATTAAAGAAATTAAAGATTTTTTACCGGAAGAAATAAGAAAAAAACATAGATTTGTTTCTTTGAAGCAAGCGCTGTTTGAAATTCATTTTCCTAAAAATTTCCGAAATCTTGAAAAATCAAAAAAAAGACTTGCTTTTGATGAATTGTTTATAATCAGAATGTATCTTGAAAGAAGGCGCCTATTAAGAGAAAAAAAAGATAAATCTTACAAAATATCTTTTAATGAAAACCTTGTAAAGTCATTCGTTAAAAACTTACCTTTCAAGCTGACAGAAGATCAAAAAAAGACTGCTTGGCAGATTATTAAGGATATTGAAAAGCCCTATCCGATGGAGAGATTGCTTGAAGGAGATGTTGGTTCTGGAAAAACAATTGTCGCTGCCATTGCCAGCCTGAGTGTTATTTATGCGGGTTTTCAAGTAGCTATTATGGCGCCCACCGAAGTTCTTGCTCGTCAGCATTTTAATCAATTAAGTAAAGACCTGATAAATATTGATGTTGATTTGGCACTACTCGTAGGTTCAGATGCCATGATCTCTCAGAAGAAAAAAAATTCTCCCAAGAAAATTAAAAAAAGCCTACTTCTGGAAAAAATAAAAGAGGGAAAAATTGGCTTAGTGATCGGCACTCATGCTTTAATTCAAAAAAATGTTTTCTTCAAAAATTTGGCTTTTGTTGTTATTGACGAACAGCACCGTTTCGGCGTTGAGCAACGAGCCACTCTATTGAATATGGGATCTGGATTTAAGAATCAAGAAAAAGATTTTAATCCTATTCAAAATTCAAAATTCAAAATTCAAAATTCCACAAACTTGTCATATCCGCATCTATTGACTATGTCTGCTACGCCCATCCCAAGAACTTTATCTCTTGTTTTTTATGGTGATTTAAAAATTTCTCAGATTCAGAAAATGCCAATTGGAAGAAAAAAGATTATGACCCAAGTTATCTTGCCAAAAGAAAGGCCTCTGATTTACGAATTCATAAGAAAAGAAGTCGCCAAAGGAAGACAGGTTTTTATCATCTGCCCGTTAATTGAAGAATCGGAAAAACTGCAAGTCAGAGCCGTTGAAAAAGAGTTTGAGCGCCTTTCTCAAGAAACTTTTTCTGATCTTAAATTATCTCTTTTGCATGGTCGGATGAAATCTTCTGAAAAAAAACAGGTTATGGAAGATTTTCAATCAAAAAAAACTGACATTTTGGTATCAACGCCTGTTATCGAAGTTGGTATTGATATTCCAAATGCCTCAATTATGATGATTGAGGGTGCTGAACGATTCGGTTTGGCTCAGCTTCACCAATTGCGCGGCCGTGTTGGAAGAGGACCTCATCAATCATACTGTTTTTTACTTACCGATGTGCCAAATAAAAACAACCTCTCTCGTCTTAATCTAATCACCCATATTGAAAATGGTTTTAAGTTGGCGGAAAAAGATCTCCAAATGAGAGGACCAGGAGATTTTATTGGTTATCGCCAATCAGGACTACCCGACCTTGTTATGGCTTCTCTTTCTGATATTGAATTAATAAAAATAGCCAAGGAAGAAGCCGAAAAAATCTTAGAAAAAGATCCTAATTTAGAAAAATATCCCCTTTTACAAAAGAAGATAAAATTGCTTGAAGAAAAAATTCACCTTGAATAATTAAATCCGAAATCCTAATTTCCCTGACTGCCGTCAGGCAGGGAAATTCGAAACAATATCTAATTTTCAAAATCCTAAATTTAAAACCGTTTTGAATTTAAAATGTTTTCTTAATTTAAATATTGTTTCGGATTTCAGATTTCGATATTCGAATTTAATAACATGTTTTCCTTATTTAAATCACCAATTTGGCTTATTAATTTGATCGTTTTTTTGTTGCCAATATATCTTTTAAAGATAAAAGTTGGTATTTTTTCGACAAATTTTCTTGAATTACTCATTCTTATTCTTTTAATTATGCAATTACCAAAAATAAATTTTCGTAAATTAGGCCAATACGTAAAATCAAATAAACTATTATCAATAGGAGTTGGGCTATTATTGACAGGCACTTTTGTTTCCACATTGGTTTCAGATAATTTAATAGCTAGCTTAGGGATTTTAAAAAGTTGGTTTATTATTCCCCTTATTTTTGCTTTAATTATCATCAATCAAGATTCTGAGATTCTTCACTCTGCTCAAAATGACAATAAAAAAGCCCCCTCTATTCTTAAATCCTTTGCTTTTTCAGGGATTACAGTATCAATAATTAGTATTTTTTACATATTTTTTGGGATGAAGACTTATGACGGCCGCTCAAGCGCCTTTTTCCTTAATCCAAATTACCTGGCAATGTATTTGGCGCCAGCGTGGCTAATAATTTTGAGTTTGATCTTCTTTATAAAGAATAATAGAGAAAAAATTCTTTGGATTACTGGTTTATTGGTAATATCTATTGCCCTGTTTTTTACATATTCTTTTGGAACATGGATAGGAATAATGGCAGGAGTAACGCTAATATCGATATTAGGATATAAATGGGATGCGGACATAGCTCCACAAAGACGAAACTTTACAATCAAAAAAATCATTCCCATTTTGTCCTTTTTAATCCTTTTATCTTTTCTGATTATCACTGTTAATTCTTCTAAATTTCAGAATACTTTTATCTCTAGTCGCTCAAGTCTTAATTCTCGCTTAATGATTTGGCAATCATCTTTGCATATCCTTAAAGATCATTGGGTATTGGGAATTGGGCCAGGAAATTTTCAAGAATATTATCTCGCCTATCAAAAATATTTCCCTCCCTACTTAGAATGGGCTGTTCCTCAACCACACAATATTTTTCTGGCGTTTTGGCTACAATCAGGAATACTGGGAATTGCAGGATTTATTATAATTATTATATGGTTCTATAAAAAAGGACTACAAGAGATAATGGAGAATAAAAAAAATGCCTCGCAAATTTATGTCAGGCTAATTTTAATATCTATTATGACTTATACTCTCGTTCACGGACTCATTGATACGACATACTGGAAGAACGATCTAAGTATGACCTTTTGGATAGTTATAGCTCTAATGAGTATAGCTTCCCATCCAGTTTATTTTCAAAAAAGAAAAAGTCTTCCTTGTCAGAAATAATAATTTCGCCAACACCATAGACTTGTTCACCCGTCTCAGGAATATAGACTTCTTGGATCTCTTTTGCTCCTAAATCAATCTTCCAAAAACTATCACCTAATAACGATAGTTTTTTTTGATAGTTCTGAGGAATGATATTGAGCAGGTTTTTTGTTTCCTGAGCGCAATAAAGCGCTAATTCATTCTTCGCCCAAGCGCAATTCCCCGGAGGCAAAATGAAATTTAGATTAATTTCCGTGTCAGTTGAAAAATCCCTTATATAAAGTCCTTTATTAGTCGCATCTTTTGAATCTTTGTATGAGTATAATAATTTATTTCCTGATGGCGACCAATTGGTTTCAATACTATACTTTTCATCCATAATTTCTTTGAGATTATACGGTGACTCAAGTTTAATGAAATAGACGGTTGCGCCGTAAAAATCGCCCTCTGGAGCAATAAAAGTAACTGTATCTATCTTAGGCCAGGCTAGTTGCAATCCTGTCATTTCACTTGGAAAAAGACTGAACCAATTTGAGCCATCGAACCTAGCAACTGCAACATTGCTTCCCTGCTGAGGATACCAATAATGATAAAGAATTTTCTGGCCATCGGGAGAAAAAACAACTTGTCCCATTCTAGAACTCAGACTGTATTTTTTACCAGAATCGTAGTCGTAAACATATTTTTGTCTTGTTTTGCCATCATTATATTCTACTAAAACCTTGTCCCTTGTCGGCGCCCAAGTAATATTTGTTATTCCCTTTAAATTAACATCGGAAATTCTTTCCCATATTTTTCCATCAAAACTAATGCGAAAAACTTGACCAGTCTCTTTGTCATAATAAACAACCCTATCGCCTTCTCGATTTAAGCTAATGCCCATTACTGGGCGATCAGAAAGAACTTTTATTCTTTCTGATTGCTGGATTTGACCGATATTTTCTTCAAGAGATTGATTAATAGAATTAGTTTCAGAAGAAGGAGTAGTGGTAGTCACGGGATTATCTCCACTTGTTGGAAGATTTGTGGTATTTGTCGTTGTAGCGGTATTTTTATCGTTTCCTGGCTTTCCGCCAAGCAAAGCAAATAAGCCAAGAATAATTACTAATATTCCGGCAATCACAATCCCCAAAACCAATATTTTACGAAAATTAAGATTCATCTTTTAAAGTAATTTATATAGGCATTAACTGGCAATGAGTACCTGTTTTTCCACAACGATATGTTCCGTGAACATCAGAACTAACTCCCCTCCCCACTCTACAAGGATCAGCGTTACAATCACTAAGGTGAGAGGTTTCGTACCCAACACAACTTCCTATAGTATTACCACTAGGTCCTTCATTGGCACACCACGCAGGTATTCCACTTCCCCCTCCTCCTGGTCCTCCGCCTGCTGCATTTCCAAACTCTTCTGTCCAATCAAGAAAGAGAAGAACCGGTTCTTTGAGATTTACTAAGGCAGGATTGATGGTATTTAAAAGAAGATAGGCTGAAAGAAGAACGACTAACCC
>Ga0172379_10000542_pt1 | contig 93444 bp, 85 predicted proteins | sample GrowelOW334metaG_FD_119756 | JGI IMG/M metagenome (GOLD analysis project Ga0172379, IMG submission 119756) | Groundwater microbial communities from an aquifer near a municipal landfill in Southern Ontario, Canada - Groundwater well OW334 metaG | ecosystem: Environmental > Aquatic > Deep...
AGATAGTTCAACTAAATCACCAGGCACACCATTAAAAGCAAGAACTAAAAGAGGTAAACCGTCTACGGCTTGCGTTAATGTTAGTCTTTGACTCGGAGAACCTTCCGTATTTATAGATAAGCCAGTTATTGGTCTGACTGTAGGACATATCATTATTGTTGCCGTTTCCCCAAAAACCTGAAACCCGACACCAGGGTCTCTTGCTATAACAGTTTCCGCTGCCGTACTTTTTAATAATTCGCTACCACTTCTATTTTTAATTTCGATATTAACCATAACACATGGTATCACAAAACGTCATTATTTACACCGGCCAGTACCTCAAAAAACATCTAAAAGCCGACTAACATTTTCTTAACCTTTCCCACTTATCCTCAATTTCAATTACAGGTCCGCAAGTTACTGTATATACTTGAACCGAGTTTCTGACACTTAACCTGCCACAGCCTCCACTTTCATAAGTACACTCATCCAAATAACGACACCTTGCCCTATCTATCAATTCAAATCCTTCGCATTCGACGACTGTCAAACCTTCTCTGGTTGTTACTTGTACTCTTGTTCCCAGGTTCATAACCGCCAGTCTACCAAAACACTCTGTATCGTTTACTCTAAAAACAGCTATTGGTGGTTCACCCTCCTGAGTTTTTTCCACCTTAACTTCTACTAACACTTTGCGTAAGTACTAATAATCACAATAGGCCGATTCTATCACACAATCATACCCCTAAGATGACCTGAATTAGCCTATCAATAAATCAACACTACCTTCTCCGTAAGCTACGAGTTCTACTTCTCCCGCAGTCCACTCCCCAATAACAAAACCTTGTCTACCCTCTATCTTAAAAGGAGGTGTAGCCACAACCGTGGTACTTGAATTCACCCGCCTGACTACTACCGTTTGCCCCTCTCGACACCATTTATCGCCCGGGAATATCTGATCGCCGTTAACCCTAACTACAGCTTCCATTCGATATAATAACATATGTTGGAAAGTATCAAAAAAACGTTAGAAAATTTACCGACCACTCCCGGTGTCTATATTTATCGGAATAGTCAGCAGGAAATAATCTACGTAGGTAAGGCCATCAATCTCAAGCGCCGTGTCAATCAGTACTGGCAACGTGACGACGCGCTTGGTCCCAAAACCAAACTACTTGTTGCTCAAGTAGCAACAATCGAAACTATCAATCTCGATTCAGAAATCGAAGCTCTTATTACTGAAGCCTCACTGATTAAAAAATATCTACCCAAGTATAATTCCCAACTCCGGGATGACCGAAGTTACCTCTATATATGTATTACTAAAGACACTCTACCTCGCATCTTTCCTGCCCATCGGGCCAATATCCCCCCCGGTGTTTTATGGTATGGGCCCTTTCCTGATGGTGGATCGGTACGCCGCCTTCTAAATGTTCTAAGGCGTATTTTTCCCTTTTATGGACTTAAGGCGCATCCACCCCGAGAGTGCCTCTATTGTCATCTAAACCTTTGTCCAGGCCCAAATCCTGACCCTAAACTCTACCGCCGTAACATTGGGTATGTTAAAAAAATTCTTTCCGGAAATTTTACCTACCTGGTTCGCCGTTGGGAAAAAGAAATGAAAGCCTCAGTAAAAACCCAAGACTTTGAAACCGCCCTGATCATCCGCAACCAGCTATTTTCATTTAACTACATTATTTCTGGTTGGCATCATCTAAACAAACTTTACTCTTCTGTTAATTTACACGATGATTTAGCTAGTCGGGCCACCCACGAACTGATCTCAGTTCTCTCACCTTATTTCAAATTAACCGCCATCGATAAAATTGAAGGCTTCGATATTTCCAACTTAGGTGCCAAGTATTTTTCTGGTTCCCAAGTTGTCTGGGAAACCGGTATTATGGATCGCGCCCAGTACCGCCACTATCGGGTAAACACCAAGATTAGTCAGGATGATCAGTTCATGATCCGGGAAGTTCTCTACCGCCGCCTTAAAAACCCTCAGTGGCCCTATCCTGATTTGTTTTTGGTGGATGGCGGTAAACCGCAAGTATCTGCCGCTACCCAAGCCCTCGAGCTGGCCCAAATTCACATTCCGGTAATTGGTCTTGCTAAAAAAGAAGAACTAGTTGTTATTAAAACCAGGAAAGGGTTTGAGGAAGTCCGCTTACCCAAACATTCTCAAGCACTACTTTTACTCGAATCCATCCGCAACGAAGCCCACCGCTTTGCCAATCGCTATCGGCGCCTTCAAGCTGCTAAAATTAATCAATTGTGAGACAAAAATGTGTTTCTGTCGTCATCCCGTGTTTTAATGATTCTTTGTCTCTCCCCTCCATTATCTCTGTTCTCAATCATCCTCTAATAGGTCAGGTAATAGTCGTCGACGATGGCTCCGATCCCCCACTATCAAAATCATTAATTTCACTTCACCCCCACCTCAAGTTAGTCCGTCACCCCCGTAATCTGGGTAAATCAGTCGCCTTGAAAACTGGCCTCAATTTAGCCTTATGTCAGGCCGTATTGTTTCTTGACAGTGATCTTATTGGTTTAACAACAAAACATCTTTTAGCCCTCACCCAACCAATATTAAAAAACAAATGCGATTTATTAATCGGAGAAGTTAGTGGTTTGTTGCCAATATTCCGTAAAACCGGTTATTCCGTCGCCTATAGCGGGCTTAGGTGTTTCAATAAAAATCTTATCTTAGTTGTTCAAAAATCTCTTCATCATCCGGGTTATGTTAATGGATTTCTGGCAGAAGCCCAAATGAATTCTTTGATTTTTGGTCACTATAAAGTTTGTGCCATACCACTTTTAGGATTATCCCAAAATTACAAAATATCTAAGTTCGGTTTTCGTGGATTAATAAACGACATTTTCATCATGTACAGAATTGGCACATATCTAGGTTGGTCACGCCACCTATCACAACTTCGTTTCTCCCGTCAATTAATGCGCCAATAACTCCTTCATGTGAGTAATTAAATTCTCCTTGCCCTCAAAATGTTTTCGTGCCGGTTCTAGTTTGGTGATCAACCAATCAGTCAATCCATTCTTAAGGTCCAGCGGAAAAAGCGCTTCATTGCGGTAATCATCTTCTATTTGGGTCATTGTGTTGTAAGTAATATTGCCACCAAACCGCTCAGGTCTTTCAATTTTAAATTCTCCAGTTTCACTTCCCCAAAACACTAATGTTTTTACCCAGTTTAGTAGAGGATTAAACTCCACAATTTTTGGCGGTCCGTATGCCTTTTTAATTTTACTTTGTATTTCATCAGGAGTGTCATGGACAAAAATGGCACTGTTTGGCTTGGATTTACTCATTTTCAAAGATTCATCATCGTTAGTTCCCGCCTCTGGTCCACCCAGTCCGGCAATTAGATTTTGGTGAACAGCAATAGGTGCTGGGTAATTTCCCGGAATTTTTTTAATTGCCTCCCTAGCAATAACATGGGCTTTCCTCTGGTCCATTCCTGCGTGGGCCAGGTTGACTCCCAAGGTCACAATGTCTGCCACCTGAAGTGGTGGGTAGAACAATGTGGCCATGTCCACATCCGTCCCTTGTTTTTTACCCATAATCGAAATTGACCTCAAATTCCTTGACAGCGTCACCTGCTTGCCAATTTCCATAAAATTCTGCCAGTGATGAGGGTTAGATTCATAAAGTTCCTTTCCTGATACAAACTCCACTTCTTCTCCACTTAGTCCAAAACATTTCAGTGAACCAATTAACGCCTCCTTAAAGTAATTTTCCGACGCCCATCTAATGTTTTCCCAGTTTCCACCCAGTTTATTATTTAAAAAGGTATGAAAATCAGCCAAAAATACCCGACATTTTGCTCCAGCCGCAACAAAATCAGCAATTTTCCCCATGGACATCAGTCCGGTTCCTAAATGTACTAGTCCCGAAATTTCAAAACCAATATAATGATTTAATTCCGTCCCTTTCTCCAATAAAACTTTTAAGTCTTCTTCCGTCAATACTTCCTGGCAATTCCGTGTAATTAGTTTAAGTTTTTCTTCTGTGTTCATAATTTATTATAAATGAATAGTAACAGTCCAACGGGCAGGAGTCGAACCTGCTTGTAACTGATTTACAGTCAGTTGCCCAACCGTCAGGCTCCCGTTGGTCACTTTAAATAACTATTTTGTTTCCATCGTTAGCAGTTTTGAAATTAAACTTACTAATAAAGTTGTTCGCCTTATGAATATCTTGCGAATGGTCAAAATGCGTAAAAATAACAGGTTTATGTAAACTTGCCAATACTGGACAACTTTCTTTTATCGAAATGTGTCCAAATTTGCTTTCATCTAGAAATGTTCCATCAAAAATAATTAGATCGCAGTTTGACATTTTTTCCAATAAAGTATCATCTATTGCCTCGCAATCCGTTACATAAAATATTCGTTTTATACCGTTAATTATAATTGCTCTGCATTGATGTCCTTGCCAATGTTTAACCATAATGGCTTCAAAATTCTTAGGTTTGATAATTTGTAAAAACTCAAAGTCTAGTAAATATTTAAAAAACTTAATATTTTGAAACTCCTTTTTCATTAGTTCATCCATCGAGATATTTATAGTTAACGGTTTTCCAAAGCCTAACTCCACTAAACCAGTAATATGATCAGAATGAAAATGGGTTAATGTGATCAACTTTATATCTTGAACAAGGATATTGTTATTAATTAGTTGTTGCCTAAAATCAGGGCCGCAATCAATAATTGACCATGTCTTACCGGTATCAGAAAAAGCCAGCGAACTTCTAAGTCTCCTACGGTTTTTGTCCCGTCTGGCCACGTCACAATTCTTACAACTGCAATCCTGTTGTGGTAACCCGCCATTTGATGCTGTTCCCAAGAATTTTATAATCATATTAATTCCTTAAATCCTCCCAATTTTGTAACACGTCAATCGCAATCTGAATTATTTCTTGTTTTCCCACGCTTTCGGGATTATCTCTTAAGTCCCTTGATCTTTTTAGTAAAGATTTAACTAATGGATTAGCTTGTTCTTTCTCCGCTTGAATATCATTTCTTGTAACCAGATCAAACCCTTTTTTTCCCCTAATTTTTGCTCCTAATATATCCCAAATTACAAATCTCTCAATAGTGTGACCAATGGTTGGATTTAATTGTCCTAGCTCTAAGGTCGGATTTGCTACTAATCGTATTGGATCTAAAACACTATCAAGTCCAGACCATATTTTTCTCTCCTCTTCATTTGGGCAACACGATTTCCCACTAGTCACCAATTCACTACTCCCAGCTAAAACTTGTCCTTCTAACAAACCTAAGGCTAAACCCCGAGGTTCAGAAATTAATAATTGTTCCGGGGAAGAGTACCAGAGAAAATGTACTCCGGTCGGTTCTGCTCTTGACGATGTTTTTTGTTTAACTAACTCGGCCATAAAATCTTGCCAAGCAACTCTCGAAAAACAAAATATAGGTGCTTTTTGTCCAATTTTCAAAATCGTAGTTTCCATCGAATCTAGGGACAACAAGAAAGGTTCCACCGCTTCAGTTGGATTTTTACAATCAAACATAAACATCATGTCAATGTCGTGTCCTATATTACCTCCGATGGTTGAACCGGCATTAATAATACAACCCCGCGCCCCTGTTATCCACGAAAACTCCTCAGATATTAGGGGTCTCGGATCAATAAATTGTCCGTTTTCTATATTTTTCATATTATTTTAATAAACAAAAAAAAGCCCCCACGCCAGTCTGAACTAATAAATTAGCGTCAGACTAGGGTGAGGGCTACTCACGGTACCACCTAGTTTTTCCAACTTACAACTAAAAAAAGCACCTCACGGTGCTTCTAGTTTTCGATATAAGTAAGACTTATTATCAAGTACTTGCTAAAAGCAGTGATACTCTAACTCTATTCCGGGAGTTCCCGCTTCGATTTTGTCGAAGTGCTTAGGGGGTGTATTACTTCCCCGTCATCGCGTTCAAAATTTACACATTTTATCACATGATTATTCAATGTCAATTATTTATCCCAATCTTCTTTCTAATTTGTTCCCGGGCGTCAGCAGTCACTACCCATTCTAACCATTTATGGTTGGGTTGACTCTTTTTACTAGTTACAATTTCCACGCTTTCTCCGGTTTTTAGCTGATAATTAAGTTTAACTGCCTTGCCTCCAACCTTGGCCAAAAGCGCATGATTTCCCACATGGGAGTGAATCCGGTAAGCCAAATCTAGTGGAGTGCTTCCCGCTGGTAGTTGAATTATGTCGTTTTTTGGGGTTAATACATAAACAAATTTTTCAAAAATACTTAATTTATATTGAGAACTATTCTCATCTTTCCAACTCGACATTTCTTTAATCCAGTCAGGCGACAATCCTTGACTGTTACCACCTTTATAAGCCAGGTGTGCCGCCGGCCCATACTCGTTAAATTCATGCATTATCTTTGTTCTAATTTGAACTTCCAAAGTCAGTTTTTCTCTCCAAACTAGCGCCGTTTGAAGAGACTGATAACCGTTTGGCTTGGGGTGGGCAATGTAATCATCCAATTCTGTTTCAAGAAATTTATACTTTTGGTGTAATTGTCCTAAAATTAAATAACACTCTTCAATTGTGTTGGTTAATATCCGTATTCCCAGTCTGTCCTTAACGCCAATTAGTCCGTTCTTCTTAATACTTTTAAGGTACGTGCTATAAATTCCTTTTATTCTATATTGAATCTCGGCCTCAAATTTATGCTCGGTTAATAATTGGTTTATATCGGCTTTAATTAATGCCATGGCTTTAATTTCATCTCTTTGCCAATTTTCAATTTTGCTTTTTAAACTTACATACTCCTTTGGATTAACAATTGAGAAAGCCTTGTCCTCAAGAATTCTTCTGTAATAGTTCATCCCAATCGTCTCCGCCATCGGTCCGTAAATCTTTAACATCATTTGGGCCCATTTTTGCTGCTCATCCCCAGCCATATTTTCAATTGAAAAACTATTTGACACTTGTTCAACTAGTCTGATGATAAACACCCGTACGTCACCAACCAAAGCTAAAAGTAGATGACTAAAACTATTCTGTTCCCACTTGTCCGCACCTACCTCTTTTGTTTTAGATTTAATATCCCTCACACCCTTAATAATTAACGCCACTTCCTCCCCAAACAATTTACTAATTTCCTCAATGTCTTCATTGTTAGTAAATTCATGTAACAACCCCGCAATTACTGTCGTTTCACCCAAATTCAGTTCACCAAGTGTATTGCCCACCCAAAGGCAATGGTCAGTAATCTTTTCTCCCGACTCCCGCCTCATCTCTCCTGCCCTACTTGCCAACCAATCTTTGGCTAACTGAAGTTTTTCGCTCATTATATTCTCTTGGCCATTATTAACAACCGTCTCCAATCTGTACCGAGCGGCCAGCAGGTTTGAACAATCAGACTGGTCTTGGCGTCGTCTCGGTAATTTAAATAGCTAATATCATTTGCCGATACTATTTTTTTTTCAATTACTTCGTAAACCAAGGACTCATCGCCTCGCCTAATAATCATTTGGTCGCCAATCACTAAGTCTCCCAGCATATAAAAAACAGCGTTATTCCTAACTCTACTTAACCCCTGATTGGTTGAGTGGGCAAATATAAAACTGGCCTGGCCGGTTTCTTCTCCGGGAAGTGGTGTCCCTTGAGCATGAGCCACAAATCCCTGATCCAACACTTTCAAGTATTCACTGGAATTAAATGGTGATACCTTGGTTGTCAACTTCGCACTTGCTCCAATTTTTGGTATTTCAATTTCATAGTTCCAAATTTTCAAATTACCTGTAACGGGCTTAATTGAAGTAGTAGGCCTTGGTACAATAGTAACTTTGGCCGGCGGCTGTTTGTAAAATAATCTGACTCGAACAATTGATCCAACCAGTGGTTGATATAAGTAACCAAGGTAGACAAAAGATACGGCAATTACTACATTTGCCAAACTAAAAACCCACTGGCTGGCGACACCCGGGTTATTAAACAATACCCCGCTACCTCTTGGTTTTTTTACACTTCGTTTTTTTGGTCTTACTCTTAAAAAGTCCCACACGCTTAATTCTATCAAACCTAATTAATTGTTATTAAAAATACACACTAAGTATGTTTTATTTGACAAATCGTCTTGATTTTTCTAATATACATTCCGCAGTGGCAGAAAAAGCAATAATTAACCGATTTGGTCAATCTATTGACCACACATTTTCCGGTTCTGCTTTGTCCACTTTTATTTGCCTCACTAAATAGTGGAGGTGGCCGTTATTACCACCTTTTACTAATTGGGAGGTTTTTTTTGTTACTATGAGCACCATCAACAACAAAACACTACTAACACAAGCTGGTTTTCTTGAACTCGATTCTCAGTTGGCAATTTTTCGTCAAAAGCGTGATCATTTAATTACTCAAATTGAAGAAGTCGCCTTACCAGACGAAAATGGCGAAGATGGACTGGCCACTCAGTTAAAAGAAGAACTGGAAGTCGTTAATGAAAAAATTACCCACCTTGAAGAAGCTTTGGTCAATGCCGAAATTGTCACTGAAAATAAAAATGGGATTATTCAGGTTGGTTCCAGAGTAAAGGTGGCTATTGCCAACGGGTCCGAGAAAGAATTTAACATTGTCTCTCATCTGGAATCTGACCCTGCCGCCAATAAGATTTCTGACCGCTCACCTTTAGGTCAGGCTTTAATGGGTAAAAAAGTAAACGATCAGTTCAATGTTGAGGCTCCGGTTGGCTCTATTACATACAAAATCACCGCGGTACTTTAAAATAAGTCAATGTCAGATTTAATCGGCCAGCGCCTTGAAAAGTTAAATAAAATCAAACAGGCTGGAGTCAATCCTTTTCCTCAGCCAAATTTAACTCACAAACAAACCTGTCTTGAGGCAACCCAATCATTGGGAATTGAGGTAACCCTGGCCGGTCGTATTATGGGAATGCGCGGACACGGCAAAATTTTGTTTGCTGACCTTCGGGACCAGTCAGGCAAAATCCAACTCTTTTTTCAACAAAAAGTTTTGGGCGATCGTATGGCCTTTTTGTCTAACTTTGACGTGGGAGACATTATTGGCGTTAAAGGCATAGTAATTACCACCAGCGCCGGTGAGGTTACGGTCGATGTAAGTGACTATCAATTACTTAGCAAAAACCTTCGTCCACTTCCTGAAAAATGGCATGGCCTAACCGATATTGAAGAACGTTACCGTCAACGTTACCTGGATTTAGCCATCAACCCCGATGTTCAAAAACTATTTGTTCTGAGGGCTAAAATATTAACCGGACTGCGTCAGTTCTTAGACCAACATGGCTTTTTGGAAGTAGAAACCCCAATTTTACAACCAATTTATGGTGGCGCCTCCGCCCGGCCTTTTGTTACCCATCACCAAACTCTCGATCAAGATATGTATTTGCGTATTTCCGATGAGCTTTATTTAAAACGCCTAATTGTGGGTGGGTTTGAAAAAGTTTATGAAGTCTCACGCGATTTTCGAAACGAAGGCATGTCCCGCTTTCATAATCCCGAATTTACCCAAGTTGAATTCTATTGGGCCTATGCTGATTATGATGTGCTCATGTCTTTTACTGAGGAACTCATTACCCATTTAGTCAACATTACCAACAATTCCAACACTGTTACCTATCAGGGTCATACTCTCAACTTCACTGCCCCCTTTCCCCGCCTGACTTTCCGGGACGCAATTTTTGAACACACCTCAGTTGACATTGACTCGCTTAAATCAGTCAAGGATTTTTTAAACGAAATAAAATCAAAAAACTTAAAACTAGACTTAAGTGGAGTCTATGGTCTTGGGGCTCACTTTGACGCACTTTACAAAGAACATGTCCGTCCCAAGCTTATTGGTCCGCTATTTTTAACCGACTACCCCGCCGAAATGATAGCCCTGGCCAAGCGTAAAGAAAACGATCCTTCAAAGATTGCCTCTTTTCAACTATTAGCCTGCGGTACTGAGCTTCTTAAAGCTTACAACGAGTTAAATGACCCGGTAGATCAATACCAGCGTTGGCAAGAAGAAGAAAAATTAGAAGGTGAAGGGGCACAAAACGCGATGGTCCTTGACCGTGACTATATCCGGGCCCTGGAATACGGCATGCCGCCGACCGCCGGTTGGGGTATGGGTATTGACCGCCTAACTCAATTCTTAACCGATTCGCCTACCATCAAAGACGTCATTCTTTTTCCAACACTGCGAAACGAGCCTGACTCCCAAATCGAGTTAACCGTCGAACAACTGACTCCTCCCACCAAAAAAACATCTGTCACAGCTTCTCAAGATATTGGTTTAGCCAACTCATTAGTAGTCATTGGTCAGGTTACTGAAATAAACTCCATCGAAAACTCCGACAAATTAAAACTATACGATGTAAAAACTTCCCCTACCGAAACTTTAAAAATTACCTCCTCTTGTGACAATGTTAACGTAGGCGACTTAGTACCTGTTGCTTTACCTAATGCGCTGGTATTTGCTCCAAACGCAAAAATTCAAAAAATAAAACCTACTACTCTGCGGGGTATATTGTCTGAGGCCATGATGTGTTCACCTCTGGAAATTGGCGCCGGGGACAATCACACCAGCATTTTTATTCTTCCTACAGATCTTTCTCAATATCTAGGCCAACCGGTTAATTCACATTTCAAAATTTAGCCTACTACGTATACCGACTCACCGCTGTGAGTCGCTTGTTTTACTTTAAGTCCCGCTTCTTTTCCAACTTCCAGTTGGGCAATTGGTAGGTGATCTACTTGAAGCGATTCCACCGTCTGAGTAAACCCCTTTTCCTCATCTCCAATTCTAATTACGTCTCCGACTTTAATAGGCAAAGATGTGGCCTCTAAAACCGCTACCATAATCTTTGGAAAAAAATGCGTAATCTTACCTGCTACACTATTAGTCATTATTAATTATTTGTATAATAAGTAACAAATAATCTTACCATGATGAATCTAGATTTCCCAAACCGTACCCAATTTTTAGATGCCCTTCAAACTCAACTTGAGCCAAATATTTTTAACCACTCACTGGCTCTTGAAGCCTGTATGGCTGGCCTTTACGACTATCTTGAGTTAAATAATCGCTTAACTCCCGTCGACCCACCCCGATCAGATTGGTTGTTGGCTGGTTTAATTCATGACATTGATTACTCTGGCGAGTTTAAAGACGCACATCCGACAAAAACCAACGCCGCCCTTGCCAAATACAACGTGTCTGTCGATCAAAATATAATTGATATTATCTTGGCCCACGACGCCCAGCAGGGGATTCCTAAAAGCAACCTAGCTCAATGGTCTATTTATTGCGCTGACTCACTCACTGGACTGATTGTCGCCACTGCGCTGGTCATGCCCACCCGTAAACTTGCCGATGTAAAACTTTCCTCAGTCATTAAACGGTTTTTGAAAGAACCAAAGTTTGCTGCTGGTACCCGCCGTGACGAAGTTAGCGAGTGTATTAACCCCCTAGGTCTCAATTTACCTCTGGAAACTTTCATCGAAATTTGCCTTAAATCCATGACTGAAATTTCCAGCGATATAGGTTTGTAGTGATATACTCTGATACATTAAGATTTACCGCAACTTTGCGAAAATAAAAGGCGTAGTCTGTGATAAAATAGCTTACCTCGATGTTAGACCTAACTCTTATTCGCCAGCAACCAGATCTTGTAAAAACATCTCTAACCAACCGTCAAAAAGATCCAACCCTAGTCGATAGTTTTCTTGAAATTGATAAACAATACCGTTTACTTTTGGTAGAGATTGAAACTCTCCGCAGTCAACAAAATCAGATTAGTCGCACCTCACAAGGTAAACCAACGGCAGATCAAATTTCCGAAGCCAAAATTTTAAAAGATAAATTAACCCAGCTGGTTACCCAACAATCCGAGCTACAACTCCAAATAGACTCTCTGGTTGACCAAATTCCCAATCTTCCTTCAGACGACACCCCCGTCGGTGCCACTGACGCCGATAATGTAGTTTTCAAAAAAATTGGCAAGGCGCCTACGTTTAGTTTCACCCCCAAGGACCATATTGATTTAGGTGAACAATTAGATATTTTAGATGTAAAGAAAGCATCCGACTTATCCGGTTCCCGTTTTGGTTATTTTAAAAATCAAGCCGCCATTTTAGAAATGTCTTTAATGTTTTACTGCTTCCAAAAACTAGTTAAAAAGGGTTTCAAGGCCATGGTCCCGCCAGCCATGATAAAGTCCAAAACCGAATGGGGTTGCGGCTATACTAGCAATAAAAATTTATTTAATGCGGGGTATTCAATCCCTGAGGATGATTTAATTTTCATTTCCAGTTCTGAGCATTCAGTTGTACCCTACCACTCTAATGAAATTTTATCTTCCGATACACTGCCCTTAAAATATGTTAATTATTCTCCCTGCTTTCGTCGTGAAGCTGGCACTTACGGCAAAGACACCAGGGGAATGTTTCGGGTACATTATTTTAATAAAGTCGAAATGAATGTCTTCACTCTTCCGGATTTTGACATCTCCGACAAGATGTGCCAAGAAATGCTAACGATAGAAGAAGAAATACTGTCAGATCTTGACTTAAGTTATCAAGTAATGAAATGTTGTACCGGCGATTTGCCTCAACCCAACCGACGCATGTTTGACATTAACACCTGGTTTCCCGGTCAAAATGCTTTCCGTGAAACCCACTCCTGTTCAAACTGTTCCGATTATCAAGCTCGTCGTTTAAATACTAAGGTGAAGATTAACGGAAAAAATGAGTTTGTTCACATTCTAAATGCAACTGTAATCACTGACCGGGCCGTTTTGGCTATTTTAGAGAACCACCAACAAGCCGATGGTTCTGTTCTCATTCCTACTTGCCTCCAACCTTTTACCGGTTTTGACCGGATTACACCTACTTAGTAGAGGAGCCACCCGCTCCGGTTCCCGGGCAACCGTGGGGCCGGAGTAGGACTTTTTTTATGAAGCACTTTTTGGTTTATAATAACTAACCATGTTCCGAGCCTTTAAAAACTTATTTGACGACAGCACCCGTCAACTGGGTCAATACAAAAAAATTGTTGCCCAAATCAATACTTTCGAGTCAACCATTCAACCCTTAACCAACGATCAGCTTAAGTTAAAAACCACTGAGTTTAAAGACCGTTTAGCTAAAGGTGATACCCTAGAATCACTTCTACCCGAAGCTTACGCTGTTATTCGTGAAGCTATCTTTCGTACTATTGGTGAAAGAGCCTATGATGTTCAGCTTTTGGCCGCCATTACCCTCCACCATGGCGCTATTGCCGAACAACGTACTGGAGAAGGTAAAACCCACTCAGTCATTTTCCCGGCATATTTAAACTCCTTAACTGGCAAAGGTGTTCACATTATTACTCCCAATGATTATTTAACCCGGGTCGGAGCCGGGTGGTACCCTCAGGCGCTTGAAATACTGGGCATCTCTACCGCTTGTATTGTTCACGAACAGTCCTTTATTCTTGATCCCACTTTTACCGAGCCCAATGAAACTGTTGACCCCCGTTTATCCCACCTTCGACCAGTCTCTCGCCAAGAAGCTTATTTAGCCGACGTTACATACGGCACTAATAATGAATTTGGATTTGATTATCTTCGCGATCACATGGTTGCCGAAGCCTCTCAAAAAGTCCAACGCCCCACTCCATATTTTGCGATAGTTGACGAAGTTGATTTTGTTTTAATTGACGAAGCCCGTACACCCCTAATTATTTCATCTCCCGGTGGTAAGCCAACCGATAACTACTACCAGTTTGCTCAGATTGCTGCGAGCTTGCAAGTTACCGACTACTCAATTGACGAAAAATCCCGCTCCGCTACCCTAACCGAATATGGAATTCGCAAAGTTGAGCACATCTTAAAAGTCAACAATCTTTACGAACAATCTTTTGAAACGATTCATTACATTGAAAACGCTATCAAAGCCCGGGCGCTATTTCATAAAGACCGTGACTATGTGGTCAAGGATGGCGAAATAATCATCGTCGATGAGTTTACCGGAAGGTTAATGAATGGCCGACGTTGGTCAGACGGTCTTCATCAGGCAGTCGAGGCCAAAGAAAATGTCACCGTTCAGCAAGAGTCTCAAACCTGGGCTACCATTACTTTTCAAAACTACTTTCGTCTTTACGAAAAACTTGCAGGTATGACTGGAACCGCTTTAACTGAAGCCGAAGAGTTTAGAAAAATCTATCAGCTTGAAGTTATTACCATTCCTACCCACCGTTCCTTAGCCCGCCGCGACAGCCATGATTTAATATTTAAATCTCAACGTTCCAAGTATGCCGCTATTGCTACTCAAGTTGAAGAACTCCATCGTCTGGGTCAACCGGTATTAATTGGAACTACCAGCATTGAAAAAAACCAAGTAATTTCTTCATTACTTACCAAAAAAGGTGTTCCTCATCAACTTTTAAATGCTAAAAATCACCGCTCAGAAGCCGAAATTATTGCCAAAGCCGGAACTCTGGGGGCTGTGACTGTAGCAACTAATATGGCCGGACGGGGTGTTGACATAATTCTAGGTGGCCCCCGTGATAACGTGGAGCCATTAAAATGGCAGGAATTACATAACCAAGTCGTTGCCCTTGGAGGTCTATATGTTATTGGTACCGAGCGTCACGAATCACGCCGCATCGACAATCAGCTCAGAGGACGGGCAGGAAGGCAAGGTGACCCTGGTTTTTCCCAGTTCTATATTGCCCTAGACGACGATTTAATGCGCATTTTTGGAGGTGAAAAAATTAGTGACTTAATGACCCGTTTCCAAATGCCGGATGACACTCCATTAACCCATCCGTTAGTTTCTCGGGTAATAGAACAAATCCAGGTTAAAGTTGAGGGTTTTAATTTCGACATCCGTAAAAATTTAGTCGAGTATGACGATGTCATCAACAAACAACGGCGTATTGTTTACACGCTTCGCGACCGGGCCTTGGCCGACGCTCAAACTAACCCCGAAGCTTTGTGGACATCCTGCGAAAAATATTTTCAAAATGAAATTAACCGGCTTGTTGATTTTTCTGTGATTCCTGAGTCAGGAGATACTGACTTCTCACGTGTCGCCTCCGAGTTTTCAGAAATTCTGCCCCACTCCGAAAAAGACCGTCAGTCCCTAGTCGTTTCTCTAAAATTACTATCCGGGCCCCAAGATGTAAAAGATTTTCTTTTCAAACAAATAGTTTCTCAATGGGATCAACGGGTAACCTATTTTGGCCAGGCTTTGGCTACCTCCGTTTTAACCTACTGCATAGTCCGCACTCTCGACCCGCTCTGGGTGGATCATTTAACTGCTCTAGATGATCTGCGCGACGGTGTCCGACTCCGGGGTTATGCCCAAAAGGACCCGCTTATTGAATACCGTAAAGAAGGCTACGACATGTTCCAGTCACTAATGGTTCAGTTTGAATCTAACTTTTCCCGGACGCTTTTTAGGCTGGAACCGGTCCAGTCTCAACCGGCCTCTGTCCCTCAACCCTCAGTTACTGAAACCCGGGGTAATGCCTCCGACTACGCTTCAGTCTCGTCTGACTCACAGCCCGATTCAGCCCCACAAGAAGCCAATGGCCGGGTAGTTACTTCGACTGTTCCCATTGAGTCATCTGCCCTTGGCCGTAACGATCCTTGCTGGTGCGGTTCCGGCAAAAAATGGAAAAAATGCCATTATCCCCAGTTACAATAAATTTAACTAATGATCCGCCTGTGATGGACCATTACCCTCAAGGAAAGCAGTAGACTAACATCTTCACAAAAGTTATACTTTTCACAAATGGATACAACAAATCAAGAACCTATAGGAAAAGTAATTGATTATATTGACATAAACAACCCAACAAAAAAACCTGTTTTTTCTTTTTGGATTGTTATTTTATCATTTCTTGCCATATCCACTCTTGTTGTGGTCGGTTACTTCGTTAAGATCAAGAATTATATTGGTCCAGCCTCAAGTAATACTAGTCCCATCAAAACAAATCCGGTTGTAATTCAAAAAAACAGGGATTTAGTTTCTAGCCATGTATTTGATTACTTAAATGCAAATCAATTACGGGAAAATGTATCAATAAAAATAGGTTCAAAAACTATTACTGAACAAACCGAAATGGTTCGCTCCACTAATTCCTTATCCACAAATGCAGTAATAGATGGAAGAAATTACCAAGTCAAGTTGACTAACAACAAACATATTTTTATCGACAAATCTCTTTCCAAAGTAACTACTTTTAATCTAGTTGATTCCAATGTTATTAATGATAACCTATACACCTTTCGCTACTTAAATCTGTTGAAAGACGCTCAACAAAGAGGTTATGTCAGTCATAAAGTATTACCTAATGGTAATACTTTATTCTCTATCTCAAACTTAAAAAGTTTAACTTTCTTTCCTAAAATATTTAACTTCGATGCGATTGCTTCCGAAACTAATAACTTAGTAACCCTTGAAATTAGTCAATTGGGAAATCTACTTAAAGCAGACGAATACTTTGATACTAAAAATGTTTCGGTGGTTTTCAACGATGTATCAAATGATACTGGTCAAATAACCGAACTCCCATTAGATAACGGCAATGAAATTATTCTAAAAGATATTAAAGACGGTCAAACAGTTTTTGGTTTATTCCCTGTAGCAGTATCACCCATGGACGATTTAAACAGCAGTTACAGTACCAATACTATGGAATTATTATTTAAACAGCCAGAACTTTATGATCAATATTGGTCTCAATATAGTAGCAACGAACTGGAATCCGAGAGCCCCCCTGTTTACATTAAGATTAATGACATTTTAATTAGTGGCCAAAATGTTATAGGTTTTAATGAAACAAAAGGCATTGGAGGGTTATCAAAAAAATTATTCTTCAATCTCCCGAAATCTTTAAAGCCAGGCTATTACAATATCTTGGTCCATTACATTGATTCAGATTACTTGTTAGAAAAGAGCCTTCTGGTCACTTCGCCACTCAATATTACCCCGGAATCACGTCTTTCAATTAATAGCACCGATGAAATGAGTTTTAGTCGGGATAAAAACAACCTTCCAGTACCTTCAAAATTTTCTGTTACAGGCACCGGTTTTGTTCCGGGTATGGAGATAAAGATTGGAGAATTAAATGCAACTTATGAAACAAATTCACCAGAAAACATTACTGTTCAAGTACCGGAAAACCTAAGCTCGGGCTATTATGACTTAACAATTATATCTTTCCAAGAAGGAGTATCTCAGCAAGCGAGTAAACCTTCAGTTATTCTCATGACCTCACAAATAATTGAGTCGACAAGTCCATCCACCAATTAGGTATTTTTTGTCTTCCAAATAAAGCAAAAAAAGCCTATAATTACAGTCTCTCTTCCATAACCCATGAACTACAAAAAAACTTCCGACTTAATATTTTCCGAAATCGACAAAGCGAAATCCATCCTCCTCCATCTTCACCCCGGTCCTGACGGGGACTCAGTCGGCTCAGCTCTGGCCATGTACCATTATTTACGTTCCCAAAATAAACAAGTCACTCTAATATCTGGTGACTCCACTACACCCCAATCTTTTAATGTCTTACCCGGATCTGAAAATATTACCAAAGCTAATTATTTTAATATTGACTTAAAACAATATGATTTGTTTATTGTTCTAGACACCTCCTCACCTAATCAAATTTCAAAACTAGACAAAATAGTATTCCCTGGCACTTTAAAAACTATTTGTATTGATCATCATCAAAGTAACCAACATTTCGCCGATATTAACTTAGTTGATTTAACCTCACCCGCTACTGCCCAAATTGTTGCCCGTCTTTTTCTTCAAAACAAAGTTCAAATCACCCCCGAAATGGCTTCCTGCTTGCTTTTAGGGATCTATACCGACACTGGTGGTTACAAATATTTCCCCACCTCCTCTATAACTTTTAATATTGCCTCCAAATTAGCAAAAATTGCTCCAGATTTTCATCAATCAATTTTTAATTTCGAAAATCAGGATAAACCAGGAAGATTGTTAATGATGGCTTTGTTGTTAAGTAACATCAATACTTATTTTGGCGGAAAAGTCGCCCTATCCATCGTTTCTAAGTCCCAAATTAAAAATAAAAATATTGAACCTGAAGCTATTTTTACCGTTGACATTGCCAATACCATTAAGTCAGTTGTTGGTTATGAAATTGGCGGAACTCTCATTGAGGGACAAGACGGAAAAGTAAAAGTCAGTCTTCGAACCCGGAACTCTTCAACTTATGATTTAAGTAAAATTGCTACCTCTACCGGTTACGGTGGGGGACACAAAGCCGCCGCTGGCGCCAGTATCCCATTTCGCTTAAGTAAATCACTTAAGATTCTACTCTCGGCCATTGCCCAAAATAATCCGGAACTTGGTTCTCCCTAGTGTTAAAATGGTTTATGGAAACTGATTGTATTTTTTGTAAAGTTGTAACGGGTGCTATACCTTGCCATAAAGTTTACGAAGATGCTGATTTTTTAGGATTCCTAGACATTAAACCACTTAACCCTGGTAACTCCCTGATTATTCCCAAAACTCACTATCGCTGGGTAACTGACGTTCCCAACTTTGGCCGTTATTGGGAAGTAGCCAATATTGTCGCCCGTGCCACTCAACCTCACGTTTTAGCCGATTATGTATCTTTTTTAACCCTCGGAATGGAAGTGCCCCATGCCCATATCCGGGTCATTCCTCGCTTTTTCAACGACGCCCACACTCACGGCATTGATACTGAAAAACAAGTTAGCCTCACCCCACAAGAAATGTCGGCCTTAGCCCAAAACATTTATCAATCAATAAAACCATGACCCCAGACCAAGATTTAATTGACCAACTAAAAATCCTAAACCGTCGCTTGGATATTATTAACAATCCCTTCAAAAACGCCGGCTACAATTTTATTTCCGGAATTTTCCGCTCACTGGGGTCACTTTTTGGGACTTTCATCATCGCTGGTTTAATTTTCTATTTCTTTTCTTCCGTAGATCTTGTTAAACCCATTACCACTTGGGTGGAAGATATTATGAGTCAGATTAATTGGGAAAAAATCGTACCTACTCCCAGCTACGATCAAAATACTTTAAAACAATACTTTTCCAATCCCACCCAAACTCCGTAAATGAATAAACTATTATTGGGACTGTTAATTGCCCCGATTCTTATTTTGACTGGTTGTACCCAGAGTGATTTAACTTCTGCTCTACCCTTAAATACTCCAACTCCACTCCAACCAGTACCCACTCATCAGTTGCCAGCTCCTACCGCTACTCAGACAATTTATCCTCTTCCAACCACCCATCAAATTAGCACTACTTTTATACCCCAAGCCCCCCAAAAAAACTGGGACCAGCCTTGGCAAGACGCCTGCGAAGAAGCCGCCCTCTTAACCGTTCACTATTATTATCAATCTCAAAATCCCACAATAGGTCAAATGGTAGTTGACTACCAAAACATCTTTGATTTCGAAACCCGTCAGGGTTGGGGCCATGACGTTAATCTAAATCAATTATCAGCTGTAGCTGACTCTTTAGGTTACCAATCTCTGATTATTAACAATCCCTCTATCGAACAAATTAAGACCTATGTTTCGCAAAATATTCCCGTAATTGTCCCGGCCAACGGTAAAACTCTATATCGCGAAAACAAACATTTCAAGAGTGGGGGGCCCTGGTATCACCAGATAGTAATTCTTGGATACGACGATACCTTAAAACAGTTTACCGTTCACGATGTTGGCACCCAGTTTGGCGCCTATTTCAAATATTCATATGCTCTTTTAATGGACAGTATTCACAATTGGCCCGAATCTGGCAAAAAAGAAGATATAAACCTGGGAGAAAAGTCAGTTATGATTTTGTTAAAATAGACCATGAAAAAATATTCCCTCTTATTTTTATCAACCCTACTTCTTACTAGCTGTCAATTGTTTCCCTCCCAAACTTCGTCTAATGCTACTCCCACACCTCTAAAATTCATTTCACCCTCTCCCTCTACTTCAATTATTGTCAGTCCTACTATTAATTTAAAACCAAACATGGAACCAATTGTCAAACTTAGCACCTCCAAAGGTGATATTTTAATCAAGTTATATCCTGAAAAATCTCCAAACACTGTAAAAAATATTTTAGCCAAAGCTGAGTCCGGTTTCTATAAAAATCTATCTTTTCACCGAGTTGAACCGGGTTTCGTTATTCAGGGCGGCGACCCCTTAGGCAACGGTACCGGTGGCGGGAAAATAGATTCAGAAATTAACGATGTTCCTTTTAAAAGAGGTTCCGTTGGATTAGCCAGAGGCATGGATCGGGCTGTCAGTAACGACGCTCAGTTTTATATATGTCTAGCTACAGAGACCTGCTCTCATTTAAGTAACGAATATGTCAACTTTGGTGAAGTAATCGAGGGTATGGATGTAGTTGATAAAATCGCAGTAGGGGATAAAATCCTTGATTTATCAGACAACACCAAATGAAATATATATTAATACCGGTACTACTTTTAGCGGTATTTGCTGGTTTTTTAATTTATAAACCAATAAAAACCGTATCTGATGTTCCCGCCACCACTGACATGATTTTGTTTTGGGGTGAAGGCTGCCCCCATTGTGAGACTGTAAAAAAGTATATTTCTGAAAATAATATTGAAAAAAAGCTAACGATTAGTCAACTAGAGGTTTATTACAATCGGACCAACCAGAAGTTGCTACAAGAAAAGGTTAATGGTTGTGAGGAGATTACCGACAAAAATCAGGTCGGAGTACCCATGGCCTTTATACCCAAAGACGGACAATGTCTAATGGGTGATCAACCTATCATCAACTGGCTGGAATCTTCACTGGTAAACTGAACTGTGGCCAAAATTGATAAATCTTTTTCTTTTACACCAGCCATTTTTCTTAGACTGTTTGTTTTCTTTCTGATTTATTTAGCGCTAAACTACTTTTTTCTAAATTCCCAAGTAACTATTCCTCCCTCTGTCACCAAATATTCTCAAACTTTTGGAGCCTCCATTGCCTCATCTGCTCAAACAAACTTGGGTAAATACGCCACATCATCGGCCACAGTTTCTTATGTTAATAAAATATTAAATGGCCAAATAATTGGCCAAAACGTCAATAACTTAACTGATAATATTAAAGAATTAGTCAATCAACAACTACAAAAGTATCAGCGCCAGGTAATTGATAAAATATACCAAGATCTAACTCGTCCCAAACCATGACCACCGACCTGCTTACCAATTTACTAAATCGCCTCAAGCTTATCGCTCCAAAGCTAAATCTGGACGCCAAAAGGACACAAGTCGCCGCGCTTAAGCTAAAGTCCCAAGGTGCTGATTTTTGGCAAGATAACACCGCCGCTTCCCTGGTACTTAAAGAACTCTCCCACCTTGAATCAGTCGTCTTATCATATGACCGTTTATCAGATGAATTAAGTCAGCTTTTGGAGTTCTCAAAAATGATCGACACCAATCCCGACCCTGAGCTATCTCAAAACCTACTCGATTCTGTATCTAAGCTAGATTCAGAAATAAGTTCACTTGAGACTCAAACTTTTTTAAGTGGCAAATATGATTTTTCTGATTGTCTTTTTTCTATCCACTCTGGTCAGGGTGGAACCGAAGCCATGGATTGGGCATCAATTCTTTTTCGAATGTACCTGCGATATTTAGAACGTAAAAAATGGAATTATGAGGTTCTAGATCAAACAAACGGCGAAGAAGTGGGTATAAAGTCTATTTACCTAAAAGTAAGTGGCCCCTATGCTTATGGTTATCTTAAGCAGGAAAATGGAGTTCATCGACTGGTTCGATTATCCCCATTTAATGCCGATAATCTTCGTCAAACTTCATTTGCTAAAGTTGAAGTCACTCCAATTATTAAAGATCTAGCCGCCGTTGAGTTACGGGATGAAGATATCGAATTTTCTGCCTACCGGGCCGGCGGGCATGGTGGTCAAAACGTCAACAAAGTTAGTACTGCTGTGCGATTAACGCACAAAGCCACGGGCATAACCGTCGCCTGTCAAAGCCAACGATCCCAAGAACAAAACCGCCTTTTAGCCCGCGAGATGTTAGTTTCCCGACTACTTGCCCTTAAAGAATCTCAAGCCTCTGATGTTAAAAAAGAAATTAAAGGTGATAATATTATTGCCGGCTGGGGGCACCAAATTCGCTCTTATGTTCTCCACCCCTACAAACTAATCAAAGATCTGCGAACAAATTATGAAACTTCAAATGTTAATGCCATATTAGACGGTGACCTGGACGCATTTATTCAAGCCTCATTAAAATCATGAAATTCATAAAAGTGGCATTATTCTCAGCACTAAGTCTATTGGTTTTAATAATCGCCACCATTATCTTTAGCGTTAGTTATTGGTCCCACCTCACCTCCACCTCCCTTGGTTATTGGACAAATTTAGTTATAAAAAACTTTTCCTCTTCTCCCACCACATCACTCTCCCTTTTAATTCTTGGCCAAGACCCCCGTTCCGATCAAATAGAAACATCCCTAGCTACCGATACAATACTAATTGGTCGTTATCGCCCGGGTTCATTTAACGCCATCTCGCTCCCTCGCGATCTTTGGGATGAAACCTCCTCCTCCCGGATAAATCGATTTTATCAAAATAGTGTAGAGGCCAAACTCACGGGGCCACAGCTTTGGTCAACCATAAGTCAAGAATATTTTCGAGTAACAGGCGTTATGCCCCAAAAGCATCTTTTGATAACCACCGCCGATTTGGTAAATATTATAAAAATAATGGGAGGTATCGACGTTAAACTCAATTATGATTTTACCGATACTCAGTACCCCAATCCACAATATATTAATAACCCAACTCCCGCTACGCCAGTTTATATAACAGTAACTTACAAAAAGGGGATTAATCATTTAGACGAATCAAACATTTTACCTTTTGTTAGATCCCGAAAAGCATCCGAAGATCCAGCTTTAGGTGGCACTGATTTAGGCCGTATTGCTCGTCAGCAGTTAGTAATTTCTGCGATCTCTCAAAAAATTGCCAGTCTTTCAGTAACCCAAAAAATCATTTTAGCCGCCGACTTTTATCGTTATTTTCACGATCACATGTTATCTTCTCTTACTGACTCCGATTTGTTTCTATTAATTAAAAGATTTGTGAGTCACCCCCAACTAGCTTTTAATTTTTGTACAGTTCCTGTTTTTCCCGAGGATCCAAATGGTTTAATTTATCATCCTCCCAGTTTTGGCTCTAATGCCTGGGTTTACTTACCACTAGCCAAAGACTACCAAGCCCTTCACCAGTTTACTGCTACATGTCTAAACCAATAGATCCTCTTTATCTATCAACTCACCAGTCGCGTTTTGATTTTCTTTTTTCTCAAATAGATCAACTAAAATTACCTGTAAGTGCCAAAATTCTTGATGTCGGTTGCTATCCTCCGGTTGTCCTAAATCACCTTTCCGCCAAATACCAAGTTTGGGGCTTAGCCTCCCCCCACGAACCCATAAAGCACCCCACTGTTTCAATAGCCAATCTCGAAACAGACCCCTTACCCTTTAAAACTGCTACTTTTGATTTAATAATATTTTCTGAGGTCTTGGAACACTTATACCGACAAGTTCCCTCTGTTTTAACAAAGCTTAATCAGCTACTTAAGCCTGGTGGGTATTTAATTATTACTACTCCTAACGCCGTTAGCACCTTCGCCTTAGCCAAGGTCATTATCGGACGAAACCCTACTTATTCTTTAGCAGATATAACTAAAGATGACCCTCAGCTTGGCACTATTTATCATCGACATAACCGTGAATATACTGCCTCAGAGCTCACTCAACTTCTCCTCAGTGCTAGTTTCAAAATTCAGTCTCAACTTTTCTTTAGCGCCTACACTCCCACTCGGCCCCACATGCTAAAAAAGCCCTTTACTCACCAAATTCTAAGCTGGTTAGTTTACATATTTTCCTCTGTCTTTCCCTCCCGCCGTGATAGCCTATTTTTTCTAGCTACCAAATAATGTTATACTTTTCCCTATGGAAATAGTAAATCTGGCCTCACCCACTTCTTCACCTACTAACAAGCCCAACAGTCAGTCTTCAACCAAACTTCCCCTCGTAATCATTGCCCTACTTGCCATATTTTCTGGTTTTATCCTCTCCCGCTTAACCCCATCAACAAATCCAGCTACCAGTCTAACTGACTCTGAGTCTTCTGCCTCCCCAGTCTCTGTTACTGACCCCGCTGACTTAAAACCAGGTGTCTTTTATGGCAACTCAAATAAAGACTTTACTGATTCTGCCACTGGCATAATTGAAGCTGGAAGCATTAATGGAGAGGGAACTCATATTTTAATTCGTGATGGTGGCGATTCCCAAAGGGCTTCCCTCACCTCATCCGTTTTAGATCTTGATCTTTTTGTAGATAAAAAAGTTGAAGTTAGAGGGCAAACCAACTCATCAAACAAAGCCAATTGGCTTATGGACGTTGGCTCCATAAAAATTCTCCAATAGTATGGAGGTTGCTTTTGAAAATGTAACTAAACAATTTGGCCTTGTCAGTGCCATTAAAGATCTTTCTTTTAAAGTCAACCAAGGTGAATTTGTTTTTGTAATTGGTCCATCGGGTGCTGGCAAATCAACTATTATTCGCCTTATTATGCGTCAATCTAAACCCACTCATGGAGTAATTCTAATGGATGGTCAGGACATAAACGGTCCAAACTCCGAAAAAATTGAACTATTACGGCGCCGGATAGGAGTCATTTTTCAAGATTACCAACTAATTACCGATAAAACGGTAGAAGAAAACATTGCCCTAGCTCTCGACATTATCGGCTACCCCCATTCTCAAATGTCTTCCCAAATTGACAGTGTTTTAAAAAAAGTAGATTTAGTTAACCGTCGCTTCCTTTTCCCATCCCAACTTTCCGGAGGAGAAATGCAACGTACGGCTCTTGCCAGAGCTTTAGCTGTTAATCCTCAACTAATTCTTGCCGATGAACCAACCGGAAACCTTGATTCTAAAAACTCCTGGAAACTTGTTAAGTTACTTCAGCAAATAAATCGCGATTCTAATGTCACCATAATCATGACTACACACAACTCAGACATTTACGAATCACTTCCATACCGGCAAATCACTCTCAAATCGGGTAAAATTGGTTAATGAACCTTCTCCACACTACCTGGCATCATCTCCGACGCTCTCCCATACAAAGTCTCACGGCACTGTTGGTTATGATTATCATGTTTTTTTTGTCATCTATTTTCTTTTACGCCTCCCAAGGTTTTAGTTCTGTTTTAAAGTTTTACGAAACCAGACCTGAAATTACTATTTTTCTTAAAGATGGACTAGATACCGCCACCATCGAAAGTATCCAAAAAGAATTAGCCAATTTCGCTGGAGTTCGGGAAATCCGCTTCATTTCCAAAGAAAAAGCCCTAAAAATATATCAGGAACAGAATAAAGAAAACCCGCTTTTGACTGAAATGGTTACCAGTAGCCTCTTACCCGCCAGTTTTGAAGTTTCAGTCAATGATCCTCTTGTCCTTGATCAAATTTCCACCAATTTCAAAAACAAGTCCACTCAAGTCGATGAAATTATTTTTCAAAAAGAAATCATCGCATCTCTATTAAAAATCACAGCTACAGTCCGCCAGTGGGGGATTATTGGAGTCAGTGTTTTCGCTCTAATCTCCTTTCTTTTGGTATTTGTGATTATTGGGCTCAAAACTACCTCCCGAAAAGATGAAATAAAAATAAGCCGGCTTTTGGGTGCCAGCCGCTTTTATGTAATTCGACCATTTGTGTTCGAAGGAACAATTTACGGCCTTTTGGGAGCTTTTGTTGGTACCATACTGGCCAGCATCTTAATTTACCTAAACCGAGCAGCAATTAATGGCTTTTTTCAGCCTACACTATTTGTTTCCGACACCTTGTTACCGCTGGCTGTGTTGTCCTTACTTAATCTTAGTCTTGGTGTAACTTTGGGGTCATTTGCTGCCTATTTTGGCTCACGGCGTTACATCCGTTTCTAAACATGCGCATTCTTTTATTTCTGATTCTTCTTTTTTTTTCTTTTCCGGTTTCTGCTCAAGATTCCACCTCCGACCTTCAAAATAAAATCAATGAGTATTCCCAAAAAATTACCGAGTTGAGTAATGCCAAAAACACCCTCAGTCAGCAAGTAAAACTACTTGACAGTAAAATTGCTATTAGTAATTTAAAAATCACCCAAGCCGAAATTAGTGTAAATGCTCTTAAATCTCAAATTATTAGCCTAACTACAGAAATAGGCAAGCTCGATGTTTACTTAAATCAACTCTCAAATGTTTATTTAAATCAAGTTGTCGCCAATTATAAATACAACAAAAAAGCCGCCTATTTACCACTTCTTCTTGACGCTTATCGTCAAGGATTTAACAGTGCTATTCGCAACTACAAATACCACCAGCAACTTCAGGAAGGGAGCCGTGAGGTACTACTTAAACTAGAAACTACCCGCATCAATTATGATCTGGAACGGGACAAAAAAAAGACCAAACAAAACGAACTAATTGCTCTTGAAGTGAAACTTGAAGCTGAGAAAAAAACTCTTTCTTTGGAGAAAGTTAATAAATCAAATCTTTTAGAAGTAACTAAAAATGACGAATCACGTTACCAACAGTTAAAAAAGGCCGCCGAAGACGAATTAAGTTCACTACTAAAGGCCAAGTTTGTTGGGAAACGCGATGTTAAAGCCGGTGACCCCATTGGTATTATGGGAAATACCGGATATTCTTTTGGCGATCATCTTCACTTCGGCGTTTACGATCTAAAAGAAGACAATCTGTCCTCTTGGACTTATCAAAATGATATTGATACCCGCGCCTACATTAACCAAACCCGTTGGCCCATGAATAACCCCATCGAAATAACCCAGGAAAGAGGCCGTACCAAATATTCATATCTCTACGCCGATCGCTTTCATCATGGCATAGACATGGTCTCTCAAAACAAAACTGTCGTTAGTGTAAACGAAGGTATTGCTTATTTTTACCGTAACTCTCAAAGTAGTTTAGGCAATCACGTCAAGATTTTTCACCCTGATGGCAAAATGACGCTTTACCTACACCTTCAGTAACCTCTTACCAGTTTGCGAACCGTTGCCCCAATACCACCCATTCCCATAAATATCATGCTTAAAGCAATTAAGTCTTGGGTTCCGGTTACTGGCATAGTTTTGCCTCCAACCCAATAGCTAGCTCTGTCTGAGTCATTAGTGCCGTCCCCGCTTACCTCAACATAATTTGTTTTTAAATTAGTTTTTGAAGTGGCCTCAATTTTGGCTGAAATCTCATAAACTTTAGTTTGACCAATTCCTAATTGATTTATCTCCCAATCTAGTCTGTCTTTTGAGCTGGTTAATTTACCGGGGTTATAAATCAATTTTAATCCGCTAGGCAACATATCTAAAACATCCAAATTGGATAAATCGCTGTTACCATTATTTTCAACCACAATCTTAAAATATATTGTCTCATCCTGGCTAAATACATGTTTGCCTTTATCAATATTGTCAAAATATATACCTTTTTCAAATCCAACCCGTTTATCAATAATTATCGTCTTTTTACTACCACCCTCAGAATAATATTGGGCGCCAACATACCTAGGTCCAAGCAAGCTCATGCCTAGCACAAAAACAAAAGCAATTGACTTAATTAATTTATACACGATAAGGTTAATATGTAATACTACAGGATATTATATCCTATAAATTGCCCCTGTCAACTAATTTTGCTACACTTTGCCATGAACTCATCATTTACGCCCCTAAACGAGCTGTCTATTTTTTTTCCCGCTTACAACGAGGAAGCCAACATTGAAAACACATTTAATAAAACTCTGCCTATTTTAAAAGAAGTAGCTAAAAACTGGGAAGTTATTATTGTCAATGACGGGTCCAAAGATAAAACAGGCCAAATCTCGCAAAGCATCGCCAAAAAGTATCCCAATAATGTAAAAGTTGTCACCCACAACCCAAATCGTGGCTATGGTGCCGCCTTTAAAAGCGGCTTTTACACCGCGCGCTACGAGTGGATTGCTTTTACTGATGCTGATGGTCAGTTTGATTTTAACGACATAAAAAAACTAATAACTACTCAACGGTCAACCAAAGCTGATTTAGTCATCGGTTATTATTTAGGTCGAAAAGTGCCTTTTTATCGCATTTGGGGTTCCATGGTTTGGCAACTAGCAGTATTTGTATTATTTGGCTTAAAAGTCAAAGATATTGATTGTGGGTTTAAGTTAGTTAAAAAATCAGTAATAGATACCATTCCTAAGCTTGAAGCTGAAAGGGGACCATTTATCAGCTCAGAATTTTTGGTTAAAGCTAAAAAATCCGGATTCAAAATAGTTGAGGAGGGGGTGGGCCATTACGAACGTACTGCCGGTGAGGCAACAGGCGCTAAGCTTAATGTCATTCTCTCAGGTTTGAAAGACCTAGTTCGACTTTGGTACCGTATGTCTTTTGCCCGTAACTAAAATGACCAAATCTGTATTATGGCTAGCACTTCTTTTGGGCTTAATCTCTGCCTTTTTTCGCTTCTACAACCTGCCAACACATGTTGAGTTTTTAGGCGATCAAGGGCGCGACGTTAGAATTATGCGTGATCTACTTCATGGTAATTTGGTGTTTATTGGCCCTCAAACCAGCGTTGGTAACATGTATTTAGGTCCCTGGTTTTATTATTTTATGGCCCCCTCACTATTTCTTGCCAATTACAGTCCCGTAGGGCCAGCCGCCTTTACCGCGCTTATGGGAGTACTAACAGTTATTCTTCTTTTTTTTGTAGTTCTTGACTTGTTTAAAAACCAACGCGTTGCCATCGTTAGTGCCTTATTGTTTGCCCTTTCCCCAACAGTTATTCGCTACTCAATCTTTTCCTGGAACCCAAATATTATGCCTCTGTTTGCTTTATTGTTTTTTTGGACACTTTATCGGGCTCTATTTCGCTCCCAACCTAAACTTCTACTTTTGGCCTCTTTAAGTTTTATTATGTGCTTCAATAGTCATTATTTGGCGTTAGTGCTACTTCCCATTGCCCTTATTATGCTAATTATAAGTTTTCTATCCACTCCCGCCTACATTAAAAGCCGGCCGTTTATTATTTATATTATTCTATCTATTTTCTTTTTTTTAGTTTCTTTGTTTCCTTTAGTACTTTTTGATATAAAGCATTCCGGTCAAAACTTTGGCGCTATCCTAAAATTCTTTTCTGAGCGGGAAACTACCGTCAATTTAAAGTTTTATAAGGGTTTGTTTAAGTTCCCAGAGCTTATATCTTTAGTTTCCACGTCTTTGCTTGGTGCCGGAAATATTCTTCTAACCGCAGTTATGTCTTCCATATTAGCCCTATTTTGGTTTATATCTTTCAAATCAATTAAGCAACTAAATTCTAAGGCATTAATTAGTATTGGTATATATACCTTAGTTAGTCTGGTTTTCTTGGGTCTTTATAAACAGCATGTTTATGATCATTATTTTGGCTTTCTTTATCCTTTTATCTTTATTCTAATAGGTTTACCCCTGGGTTTACTTTTGTCCCACAAAAACCGCTTATTTCAGTCAATCTCAGTTCTAACCCTAACAGTCATTCTGGTTAATTTCATACTCCGTACACCGCTTTTTCAACCCGCGGTAAATCAAGTTAGTAGAAGTCAAACTGTTGCCAGTTTCATCAATCTTCAAAGCAACAACAGGCCTTATAACTTAGCCCTTATTGCTAAACAAAATTACGATTCACCTTATCGCTATTTTCTCGAACTATCAGGCTCTCCGGTTAAATCAATTACAGAGCTTCATACATCACAGCTATTTGTAATTTGTGAACCATGGGGGTTAGATAGTTGTAACCCCATCAATCACCCTTTTTATGATATTGCCGCTTTCGGTTGGGCTCAAATTGATCAAACTTGGGAGGTATCAGGCGTTAAAGTATTTCGTCTTATTCCCAATCCCTCAGGTAAAACCTAATCTACATACCCCAGCATCGTGTCCGGTTCAAATTCTGTTTTGTTACAACTCTCCCAATCATAATTGACATTATTTTTAGGTCTAATTACTCCAAACCTGCCAATTCTTATATCGTTTTCGCCCTCAGTAATTAACCACGGGTTAATAATATTGTAAATCGGAAATTTATTGTCACTGGGTCTAACTTGCTTTATGCCCTTTACCCAAAGTAAATATCGGTAGCCAACATTATTGCCCGGAGTTGTAATAAAGTTTACTGCCAAACACTGGTAATTGTTAATCGCCATATCTTTTTTAATATATTCAACTACTTTTTGCCGGTAATAAAGAGAATCACTAATGTCACTTTTTTCCTCAAGAGCCGCAAAATTCATTACTCCATAAACAACAATCAAACCTCCAACCAAATATACAGGCATGCGATACACTGCTTTAACTATCATGATTATTACAAATACTGCCATTGCCGTAAAATAATATTCCGACACTACCCGCTTAGACATAAATTGAGCCGCCAACAAACTTACCACAGCCAAATTCATCAAAATCAAATCTCCTTTTTCCTTTTTGTTACTTTTATAAACAACCAGCATTAGCCCCAACCATAAAATAGGCCAATATTTGCTGTAGTCACCATCTATTGTTACTAGCCATCTCTGTTGAATTTCTCTTCCCGAAGTACTAATAACTTTTTCAACTTTTTGCCACCCGGTTGGCCCTCCTTTATCAATTTTTGTGGCTGCCACTATACTTTGTGTTTGAGAAAAATTTGTTTTAAGTTCAAACAAAACAAAGGGCAAATTAACTAAAAGCGCCAAACCAATAAAACTAACAAACCACTTTCTTTTAACCATTTCTTTTAACTTCCAAAAACTTTTCCGGTTTACAAAACCCGCCACCAGTAGGGGAATTGGCAGTAAAGGTATTAGCCCAATATGTATTTGCCATACAAATCCAGTCAATATGGCGTAACCTATCCACCCCCATTTATTATTTTCGCAAATCTTTTTACTTACCCACCAAAACCAAATCGTCCAAAGTAACACCGGCTGTGTCGGCACCGACCATTTCTCATAAATTGCCAAACCTAAACTACTTGCCCACAACGCCAATCCTATCCACCCCGCCCTCAAGTTAATTGTAGTTTTAAAAATCCACCACACCGATACCATGGTTACTAAATTAATTAGACTAGTAATAATAATTGCTCCCCAAGGCTCCATGCCCGTTATAAGGTACCCCAGTGCCATTAGATAATAGTAAAACGATCCAATAAATACTCCGTCCACGCTTGTCACCTGGCCTACCAGCCTCTGGTGATTATTAACTACAATATCTTTAACAATCCAGGAATATAAATCATGGTCGTGGCCCCACATAAATGCTTTATCCCACCCATACACCCGCAAAAACAAACCGGCCAATATTACCAAACCTAAAACTAAATATTTGCTATTATTTCTCATTCTGTTTAATCTGAATTGACACATTATAATAGATCTATGGCCATATCCATAATAATTCCTTGCTACAACGAAGAAAACAATTTAAAACGAGGAGTTTTAAATGAAGTTGCTACTTATTTAGAATCTGTAAATTACCAATACGAAGTTTTGATTTGTAACGACGCCTCAACTGACAATAGTCTTAAAATAGCCCAGGCGTTTGCTATCACTCATCCCGGCTTTAGAGTTTTAGACTTACCTCATGGTGGTAAACCCTCAGCCCTTTTAGGTGGTATAAATCAAGCCGTTTACCCCTGGGTTTTATTTTCCGATATGGACCAGTCAACCCCCCTAAATCAATTGGAAAAGTTTTTACCTCACATGGATAATTACGATGTCATTATTGGCTCCCGGGGTACCCAGCGTGAAGGCAATACTTTAATGCGAAAAATTGGTGCCAATGTTTTTTTAAATATCCGACGCCTTTTCCTTTTGCCTGAAGTTACTGACACTCAGTGTGGGTTTAAAGCCATGAAAACTGATTTAGCCAAAGGTATCTTCCCTAAACTTTCGGCAGTAGTTACCGCCTCAGCCACTTCTGGCTGGCGAGTCACTGCCTACGATGTGGAAATGCTGTTTCTGGCTCATCTTAGTGGTAAAAAAATCAAAGAAATTCCGGTAGTTTGGCAAAATGAAGACACCTCAACCACCAAAGGAGACTTGACCGCTCGTTACCGCAAAGAGTCAATTCAAATGGCCAAAGAATTATGGCGGGTAAAATTAAATCACCTTCGTGGAGTCTATCGCTAAATTCCTTCGTCCCACCAAGTCTTTCCTTCTCATTTTGGGATTGTTTTTGTTGCTCTCTCTACTAATCTCCTCCTGGAGTTTAAATAACGTTCCTGTTTTTGGAGATGAAGCCATTTATGTTCGCTGGTCTCAAATCATAAAAAATGTTGAAACTCTAAGATTCATTCCATTAACCGACGGTAAACAACCTTTATACATGTGGCTAACCACTGCCGCCTTTAAGTTTGTCCAAGATCCTTTAATTGCCGGTCGTTTGGTTGCCTTAGTCGCCGGGCTTTTTACTTTAGTCGTTGCCGCATATTTCTCCTTTTTATTCATGCCCAAGGCCTTAGTTCCGGTATTGTTACTGTTTAGTTTTAATTTTTATACCTATTTTTATAACCGTTTAGCCCTGGCCGACAGCCTCCTTTCCTTTTTTGGAATAATGTCTATGTTACTGGCCTTCCTTCTTAGTCGCTACCCCCGCTTAGACCTGTCTCTCATAACTGGCGCCGTTTTGGGCTTGGCCTGGATTACCAAATCCCCAGCCATTTACTTTTTTGTTTTGTTTGGACTCACCTACATTTACTTTTCTTTTCCAAAACGTCCTCTGTCCCATTATCTTTATCCCATAATTTCACTTGCTATTGGATTTTTTATTTACAATCTCCTTCGATTAGGCCCTCAGTTCCACCAAATTGCCCTGCGAAACCAGGATTATCTTTGGACACTTTCTGAAATTTTAACCCACCCCCTCGATCCTCTGATCCCACATTTTAAAGACCTGACAAACTTTCTTTGGTTCTATCTGGGCCCCGCTATTTTTGGGTTATTTCTTCTTCCCTTTTATAAACATCCCAAATGGCTCTGGCCCATACTTGCTTGGTGGCTAATTCCCACAATTGGCAATATGGTTTTTGCTCAAGTACTAACTGCTCGTTATCTTCTTTACACCATTCCTCCACTACTAATACTTTTAGCCTATCTTTATTCAAAACTTGGTAAAGCCGGAAACTTTATTTTGATTTTACTTTTAATCCCCTCAATTTTTAAAATAGTTAACTTAAACACTAATACCTTTAATTTTGTTCTACCTACCCAAGATGCCGGCTATCTTATTGATTGGACCTCAGGGTGGGGGATTAAGCCAGCCTCAGAGTACTTACTAAGTCGCTCTACTTCTCACAATGTAATTGTTGGCACTGAAGGTTACTTTGGCACGTTACCCCAAGGCTTAGAAATCTATACGGACTCTCAACCGCGCATTACCATTATTGGTGTTGGTTTGGGTTTCGATCAACTTCCCACCCAACTTACTTCAGCCCGTGACGCCGGCGATGAAGTCTACCTTTTAATTAATCGTTCCAGAAACCATCTTGACTCTTCAACTAGTCACCAAGTCAGACTAATTAAAAGCTTTGCCAAACCAAAGGGGGACTTTCTGGACTTGTATTTACTCCCAAGGTAAACTAACCCATGCCCCTTAAGTCACGAGCCCTCCATTTCCCCCTACTTTTACTCTTACTCATACTTCCTTCAGTCTTTTTTCTTTTCCAAAACAGCATTTATTTTAATATGCACGATGATATGCAATTGGTTCGTCAAATGGAAATGGACAAGTGTCTAGAAGACGGTCAAATACCCTGCCGCTGGACACCTGACTTAGGTTACGGTTATGGCTACCCGCTTTTTAATTTTTACCCACCACTCCCATATATAATTGGCAGTGCAATTCGTTTTACTGGCCTTTCCTACATTAATACTGTCAAGCTTACGTTTGCTCTTCAATTTTTCGTACTATCCTTTGGCAGCTATTTTCTGGCTTTGTTTCTCTTCAAAAACAAACTTTCAGCCTTATTAGTATCGCTTTTGCTAAATTACGCACCATATCATGCAGTCAACGTCTATGTCCGTGGTGCTCAAAATGAGTCCTGGGCTCTGTCATTTTTTCCCTGGATATTGTTTTTCGGTCTCAAGTTAATAAAATCATACTCACCGCTTACTTTTGTAGGTTTGTCTCTAACCACTGCCTTTCTTTTGCTTTCACATCTTCCCATGAGCTTAGTTTTTTTTCCCTCAGTCTCAATAATGTTTATCCTTTATTATTTGTCTCAAAACCAATGGCGACTTAAACTTCGTCCTCAGTTATTTTCCCTTACTGCTTCGTTAGTTTTAGGAATAACCCTCTCAGCTTTTTTTGTAATTCCGGCAACACTCGAGTCTAAGTCTGTTCAAATCGAGTCTATGTTTACCAACTATTATCATTTTTCAGTTCACTTCACCAGCCTCTACCAACTCTTTATTAGTAATTTTTGGGGTGATGGGCCCTCCGTTTGGGGCCAGGCAGACCTAATGTCTTTTTCTCTTGGTTATCTTCAGTGGCTAATTCCTCTTATATCCTTAATCTGGCTGGCGTTTAACTTTTTTAAAACTAAAAAGTTAAGCCACCTAGACGTCTTTGTTATTGCCACCAATTTCCTGGGGTTATTTTTTGCTTTCTTAACTCACCAACGTTCAGATTTTATTTGGACCATTCTAACCCCACTCCAAAAAGTTCAATTTCCCTGGCGATTACTTAATCCATCGGTGTTTTACTTATCACTCTCCGTTGGTTGGGTTGTTTTGCAAATTCCCACAAAAAAATATAAAAGTATTTTCGCTGCCGGTTTCATATTTTTACTCTTTGCTCTAAACATAACCAAGTTCTACCCTGTTACCCATGGGCCAATTACTGACGCTCAAAAGTTTTCCGGACTTGCCTGGACCAATCAAATTACCTCAGGAATTTATGATTATTTGCCCAAAACTTCCCCCAAGGCTCCAAACCGGCCACCTCAGGGAATTATCGATGTTCCCAATTCAGCTGTAACCCTTACCAGCTTTCGTCAAGGAACCGACTGGGGAATAATTAACCTTTCGGCTACTTCTCCTACCACCCTTACCCTCGGTCTGCTCTCCTTTACCGGTTTAAGTTTCTGGGATTTCGGTTCTCCTTTATATTACGTTCCCGATACAGTATTTGGCCGGCCGCAACTTAAGATAACAGCCGGTAATCATCAAATCTATTACCATTATCAAGACCCGCCTCTTCGCACAATCTCAAATATTCTTTCTCTTGTAACCTTACTCATCCTGGCAATTTTGTTATTACCAATCTTCAATTCTCATGTCACAAACAACCTACGAAGAAGTAAAAAATAAGTCCATCCGTTCAGTCATCTTACTATCAGCCAGAAATCTTCTAATTCAATCAGTATCTATTATTGGTTTTTTTGGTTTAAGCCTGCTTTTGGGCCCCTCAGAAATCGGTATTTTTGCCCTAGTGGCCGAAGTAGTTTCCATACTTGGATATTTTTCCGACATTGGTCTTGCCCCCGCCCTGATTCAACAAAAAAACCCGCCCACTCTCAACCAACTTCGCTCTGTCTTTTCAGTTCAGCAGTTATTAGTCCTGCTTTCCGCTTTAATCTTTCTTGTCTTTTACCCCCAAATTTCTACTCAACGTAATTTTGGGTTTCAGGAAAATCTAATCGTCTATTCACTTATTTTTGCCTATATTACCGCTTCACTAAAAACCATTCCCTCAATTCTTCTTGAGCGCAAACTCGAGTTTGGACGGCTCTCACAAGTCGATATTCTTGAAAATATTGTTTTTTATCTATCAGCCCTGTTTTTTGCCAGCCAAGGTTTTGGTTTAGTCTCATACGCCTACGCTACTTTTATCCGTAGCCTGTTGGGGGTAACTTATCTTTATGTTCTAAGTCCCTGGTCAGTTGGCATCTCCTTTGATTTTAAATCAGTTAAAAACCTTCTAAGTTATGGTTTACCTTTTCAAATTAATTCCTTTATTGCCCTGGCCAAGGACCGTTTATCTAACGTCTTTGTCGCCGGTATTTTGGGTTCTCACAACTTTGGACTAATCAGCTGGGCTCAAAAAGGACCACGTATTCCACTGTCTTTTATGGACTCAATTATTCGGGTGTCTTTTCCCGCCTATTCCCGCCTTCAGTCAGATCCAAAACGATTGTCCCAAGCACTTGGTCGTAACCTCTTTTTTATTGCCCTTATCATTTTTCCAGCCATGGCACTTTTATCCTTAATTGTTTCTCCTGTTGTTGACTTAATACCCAAATATCACAAGTGGGATGCTGCCCTGCTCCCTTTCTATTACTTTTGTTTTTACTATGCTATTGCGGCTATTACTACACCCCTAACAAACGCCTACAATGCCGTAGGTGAAGTCAAAACCACCTTTCGTTTTATGTTAATGTGGACCGCACTAACCTGGTTACTTTTACCCTCTTTAAGTTTTTCTTTTGGCCTAACAGGTGCTATTTGGGCCTATACTTTAATCGGTCTTAGTTCTTTTGTAGTTTGGCATTTTGCCGGTCGACGTTTTAATTTAAACATAGTCACTCTTGTTCGCTTACCCGCCCTCTACAGCCTTATCAGCTTGTCCCTAGCTTTACTTACTAGCCAACTATTTAGTCAACCACTTTTGGTTTTAATTTGCCGCGTTTCAGTTTTCAGTTTGTCTTATTTAATATTCTCCTATAAATTCTTTTTGGTCGATCTTAAGTGGATATTTAGCAATGTTAAATCATCTCTTAAATCATGATCATTATTCTACTAGTTCTAAGTTTAATACCTCTGGCCACCACCTGGTTTAGTGGACAGCCTGTCGTAAACGGCATTCCTTTTTGGGGACCACACGGGCATGATTCTATTTGGCATCTATCATTAATTTCCCAGCTTCAAAATCACTTTCCTCCTCAAAATCCTATATTTTCTGGTACTTTGTTGTCAAATTATCATTATGGTTTTGACATGCTTCTGGCCTTATTGACAAAATTTACCCCATTTTCCATCTCACTTCTGTATTTTCGACTAATTCCGTTAATTTTTACCCTATCTGTCACCCTCCTCTCCTACCTAGTCGGACTAAAACTATCCGGACGCAAATTAGTTGGTTTTTACTTTGCCATTCTTAACTTATTTGCCGGCTCGGCCGGTTTTATTGTTGAGTTATTCCGCTCCGGCCAATTGGGTGGCGAATCACTATTCTGGTCCATGCAATCTATCTCTTTTCTAATTAATCCACCCTATGCTCTTTCTTTAATTATTTGCTTAACAGCGATACTAATACTCGTCCGTCCAACGTCCCCAAAACTGCTAATTGTCGGAATATTTTTGGGCATTTTACCGATTATCAAAATTTATGGTTTCTTCTTCCTGGCACTAATTCTAGCTGCTTATCTTTTTTTAAATTATAAAGATGGGGTTGGACCCTTTATTAAAAAATATTATTTATTTTTTACTGCCTCTTTTATTGTTACTTCTTTTGTTTTTATTTTCTTTGGCTTGTACAAATCCGGCACACTTTTAACTCTACAACCTCTTTGGTTTACTCACTCTCTTATTGAGGCTCAAGATAAACTTTTTATTCCTACTCTTGCCTCATGGCGCTACAATGTGGCCGCCTCTCCAACTCTACTTAAACTACCCTTTTTAGTTTTAGTCGAACTGTTATTAATTTTAGTTTTTTATTTTGGTAATTTCTTTTTCAGGCTTCTTGGGTTGGCCCCGTCCAACTTAAAGAACCTAAATACTCTTGAAAAATCGATATTGATATCCTCTCTAGTTTGCGCTCTAATTCCATTGTTTTTTATCCAAAAAGGTACGCCCTGGAACACCATTCAATTTATCTATTATTCTTTAATTGGCGCCAACTACTTTTTCGCCAAATATTTAATCCGTCTTAGGTTAATTCCGGTTATCCTTATTCTGGTTTTTACTTGTCTCACTACTCTGGGTACTCTCAAAGATTATTTTGGCTTTCCCTCTCCCTCAATTCTTCCCGTCGCCGAGATTAAAGCTCTAAATTATCTTTCGGTCTTACCCGGAAATACTGTCTTTACCGTTCCCTACGATCCATATGCTAAAACTGGATTATCAACTCCCATTCCCTTAAGGTTTTATGAAACTACTGCTTATGTGGCCGCCTACAGTGGCAAACAAACCTATATTTCCGACTCCATGAACGCCGAAATACTTGGTTTACCGGTATCTAAAAGACTTGCTCAATCTCTTGAATTCTTAAACTCTGATTCCCGTTTCGCCGCCCGCGGCTTTTTACTAAACAATCAAATTGATTATATTTATTTAGCCCCCAATCAGTCCCTGAGTCTTAGTGCCTCCGATCTTGAAATAACTGAAATTTACTCCCAAGAGGGGATTAGGATTTACCAAGTTCAAAAATGATACACTTACTCACATGACCAAAGCCCGTCCCAATATTAGCCTGGTAATCAATGTTCACAACGAAGCTGATAACCTAAAAAAATGTCTCCATTCAGTCAAAGATGTTTGCGATGAGCTAATTGTTGTAAACATGGAATCAACCGATAGTAGCCAGGAAGTAGCCAAGTCTTTTGGGGCCAAAGTATATACCCACCGCTATTTGAATTTTGTTGAGCCAGCCCGTAATTTTGGATTATCAAAAGCAACCGGGAAATGGATACTACTTTTGGACCCCGATGAATACTTAAAAAAAACTCTCAAAGCCGAACTCATAAAAATAACTCAACGAAAAGACGTTGATTATGTAAAAATACCCCGCAAAAATCTCGTTTTTGGACGTTGGCTTCGTTGGTCAAACATGTGGCCAGATTATTTAATTCGCTTTTTTAAGAAAGGGGCAGTAACGTGGAAAAAAGAAATCCATAGTCAACCGACCGTTGTCGGTAACGGCATCACTCTGCTTGATTCTGAAAAACTGGCCATCAATCACCGTAATTACTTATCCATTACTAGCTTTATCAACCGAGCCCTTCGTTACTCCTCAATTCAAGCCGATGAATTAAAACAATCTGGCTACAAGCTAAAAACCAGTGATTTTATTTTAAAACCAGTCCAGGAATTTAATAGCCGTTTTTTTAGGGGTGAAGGTTATAAAGACGGCTTGCACGGTTTAGCATTTTGTCTTTTGCAGGCTTTTGCTATTTGCTTAATCTATCTGAGGCTGTGGGAAAAAACCGGTACCAAAGAAAAATCTCTTCCCAAAGAATCATTTGTCTCAGCCGCCCACGAAGCAGTTTTTGAGTTTAGCTATTGGTTTACCCGTTTTTTCATTTCCGAGTATTCCACCAATCCGGTTAAAAACTTCTTAGTCCGAACACGCCAATTACTTTTTAGATTAACCAAAAATTTTTAGTGACCCCCAAAGTAGCTGTGGTTGTTTTAAACTGGCAACAACCCAAACTAACTATCGATTGTCTAAATAGTCTACTTTCTGTCAAGTCAAATAAATTCGAGCTTCACACCATACTTATTGACAACGGCTCAACTGACACCAGCGTTTCTCAATTTCAACGCTTATTTGAAGCCAATCCAACAGTTACCTTAGTCTTCAATCAATCTAATCTCGGTTACGTCGAAGGTAACAATGTTGGCCTGAAGTTAGCCCTAACTAATAACTATGATTATGTCGTTGTTTTAAATAACGACACCCAGGTTGACCCAAATTTTTTAAACCCTCTAATTGAGTTTTCTACCAAACACCAAAACCGTTATTTACTTGGCCCAAAAATTTATTTTGCCCGGGGTTTTGAGTATGAAAAAACCTATAAACCTAGCCAATTGGGTAAAGTCATCTGGTCTTTAGGTGGAATTATTGACTGGGCCAATCTTTATGGGTCTAACTTACATATTGACCAAGTGGACAGTGGCCAGTTTGAAAAACCCATAACTCAACTTGATTTTATTTCCGGTTGTTGTCTGTTTATTCCCCGGCGCATTCTTACTCAAATAAGTCAATTTGACCCGAAATTTTTTTTATATCTAGAAGATGCTGACTACTGCCAAAAATCCCTCCGGGCTAGCTTTAAATTAGCCGTAATTCCCAAGTCTGTTATCTGGCATTACAATTCTGGCTCCTCGGGTGCGTCTTCCAATCTTCATCACTATTTTTTAAGCCGTAATCGTCTTCTTTTTGGCTTCCGCTATGCTTCCCTAAAAACAAAACTTCATTTGTTTCTTCAATCACTCTCTTATTTATTTAACCCGCCCTCCGCCTGGCACCGGCAGGCTATAATCGATTATTACACCGGGCGTTTAGCCCAAGGTTCATGGCCAAAATCTTAACTCAACTTTCAGTGGTTATCATTGCTGGTAATGAAGCCGCAATGATTTCTGATTGCCTTAAATCAGCCTCTTTCGCTTCACAAGTAATCTTAGTTGCCGCAAATTCTACCGATGACACTGTCAAAATTGCCAAGTCCATCCGCCCTGATTTAATTGTCACCAAAACCTTTGACACCTACAACAAAAACTTTTCCAAATGGCGTAATTTAGGAAGTGCCCTGGCCACTAACCCCCATTTATTTCACCTGGACGCCGATGAACGTTTTACTCCTGAGCTAAGAATTGAAATATCCAAGCTTATTTTAAAGCCCCAGGTTTCAACTCATTTTGCTGTCCCCCGGGCAAACTATTTTTTAGGCGTCCGTGTTAAGCATGGTGGATCTTACCCCGATTATGTTATTCGGCTATTTCTAAAATCAGCCTTTCATGGTCATACCGGATTTTTACATGAGCAACCTCAAGTAGACGGCAGTCTAGGTTACTTATACAACCCTCTTATTCATTTTACTCACCGACAACTATCCTCAATGGTCACTAAAACTATTTCCTGGACAGACATGGAAGCAACCAAAATCTTTAAGTCAGGCCACCCCCCGGTAGTCTGGTGGCGTTTTATTCGGATGATGTTAACCAAACTCTGGGAAAGGCTTATTGTTGGTGGTTTCTGGCGGGATGGCACCGTCGGTTTTGTATCGTCTATCTTTGAAGCGTTTGACACTTTTATCATTTACGCCCGTCTCTACGAGCTCCAACACACCAGTACCCATGAAAATCGGACTTTATGACCCATACCTTAATACCCTGGGTGGTGGTGAACGCTACGTTTTAACCGTTGCTGAATATTTTTTGTCCCTTGGTCACCAAGTTGATTTATTTTGGTCTGGGTCACCTGATCTAATTACCAAAGCTACCTCCCGCTTTAATTTGAACTTAACCAATCTCCGTCTGGTTGAAGATATTTTCCATTCTGTACCCAACCGTCTTGAACTTATTGAAGAATTTTCTACCTCCCATCATTCCCCCTTACCCAACTCTCTTTTTTCTCACTTACGTCATTTTTTTAAAAAAATAATTGCTACTTCCCGCTATGATTTAATCTTTTATTTAAGTGACGGTAGTTTACCGTTTTTATTTTCCCGCCAAAAACTAATTCATTTTCAGGTTCCCTTTACTCCAACACTCTCGCCCATTACCCGCCTCCTAAACAATATAAAATTATTTGGGAACTCTACTTTAGTAATTAACTCAAACTTTACCGCTGGCTTCATTAACAAAACTTATCCAGCCCAATCAGCCGTTATTTATCCTCCGGTAGACGTAGATAAGTTTTCCCCAGCTCCTAAAGAAAATATCATTTTATCAGTAGGTAGGTTTGACAACATTCTCAACGCTAAACGTCAAGATGTCTTAATTGACGTTTTTAACCACCTAACTACCAACCATCCCCACCTTACATGGAAACTAGCCTTGGCTAGTGCAGTCTTGACGATCCTCAAAAAAACGCCTATTTGAAACTACTTCGCCAAAAATCTGAAAACTTAAATATTGAATTTCACATAAATCCCGACTTTAACACTCTTACCAAACTCTACTCTCAATCAGCTATCTATTGGCATGCTGCCGGTTTTGAAGTGAACGAGCATTCTCATCCACAAAACACTGAACATTTTGGAATTGTGGTAGTTGAAGCCATGGCCAGCGGTTGTGTTCCAATTGTCGTTAATGCTGGTGGTCTTCCGGAAATTGTTGTCCACGGTACTAACGGATATTTGTGGAAAAGTGTCTCTGAAGCATCAGACCTAACCTACAACCTAATATCCAGTCCGGAACTACTCGAGCAACTTCGCTCTAATGCCCTTTCATCTTGCCAAAAGTTTTCAAAACAAAATTTTTATAAATCTTTTGGGAGATTAATTAAATGACAAAACCAACCATAAGCGTCATCGTCACTAATTGGAATGGCTATCGGCTTCTTAAAAAAAACTTGGAAACTGTCATCCAAAGATCTCCCGAAGCTAGTGAATTTATTGTAGCCGACGACGCGTCTACCGACCTAAGTCTTAAATACCTCTCATCGCTTAAATCTCACCATCCAAATCTGCGAATTATTAAACACAAGCATAATCTTGGCTTTGGCCAAAATTCCAATAGTGCCGTAAAACAAGCCTCAGGTAACTATGTAGTTTTACTAAATAATGACATTCAACCTCAGCCGGGGTATCTTAAACCCGCCATAAAGCTGTTGGCTAACCCAAAAACAGCCGCTGTTGGCTTTTCTGAAATTGGTAACGAAAACTGGGCTCGAATTTTTTGGAGTGGGGGATACCTCCAACATGCTCCAGGTACGCCCACCCCCAAACCTCACCCTACCGCCTGGGTATCCGGTGGTGGCTCAATTATTAAAAAAGACATCTTTCTTAAAGCGGGTGGTTTTGACTCTGCCTACGCCCCGTTTTATTACGAAGACGCTGACTTAGGTCTTCGTCTTTGGTTGGCCGGCTACCAACTGCTCTGGTGCCCTACGGCCCGCATAATACATCGGCACGAAGCCACCATGTCCCGTTTTCCGCCTCATTTCTTAAATTATGTCAAAGAACGTAACCGGCTTCTCTTAACCTGGCGAATTATTGACTCTCCAAGTCTTCTTTCCAAAAACCGTTTGGCCATCTGGATGCGGGTTTTAGGAGGGCCCAACTACCTAAAAATAATCCGCTCAGCCCGTCTTCAAATGACGGCTCACCCCAAGCCCGTCTTTAAAAGAACTCTCCCCTCTGAGTCTCTTTTGGCAATACTAGGCTCCTGATGTTTTAATATTGCCCAAACCATTATCACAAATATGACGGTATTGACTATTGATATTGGTCTACCCGCCAAATAGTCATTAGTAGTCAATAGTTGTTTGAGCCAATCCAGTTGGTTGGGGTACCACCAACCTCGAAATAAATTAATCCAATAAATTGACGCCATAATAAACCAGACTCCCAACAATTTTGGTCGCCACACAGTTACCATCATTCCGGCTACTAATCCGGTAAACAAATACCGGTCAAGCATATTAGTCATAAAAAACCATCCTCCAGCGGCCACCACAAACAAAGCTTCAATCCTTTGCTTCAGATCCATCTTTTTTAGCTTAAACCACACTCCTAAGTTCAATCCGGTATAAATTAATAACCCCCACCATTTGGCCGGTAACGCTGCAACCAATACTTCCTGACTCATGTTTTTATTTAGCCAAAACATGTGCCAAAAATTATATGCGTTGGTTGTTAATCTAAATTCTGCTCTCCAAAATACTTTACGAATTATTGTGTTCCCAAAGTACCAAAAGGGATTTTCGTTTGAGAAGGGGATAACATAGGCTAGGGTAAATAAAAGTGCCAGCGTACCCCCAATAACTAGTTTTTTATAATCTATTCCCAGTCTATACCAGTAAATTAAGTAAAGTGGACCAATCAAAAGCGAGGTCGGCTTTAGGGAAATCGACAGCCACAAACTCAACACCGACAAAATCGGATATTTCCGAATAATCATAACAGACACAATCGTAAACAAAAATGCCAACGGGTCAGTCTGTCCCCACAAGGCACTAACGTACCAACTAAAGGGCAAAAATAAATACATGGCTAAATACACCAATGGCCTTTTGGTAAACCTTTTGGCAACTAAAAATATTACCAAACCCACCAATATATCACCAATTATTGGCAACAGTTTTAAGCTAAACAAATATCCCCAGCTAAACGGCATTTCCGGGCTTACCAGCGCGGTGTAATTAGTGGCGATTCTTTTTCCAACTTCCAAGTTCCCCAAATAATTATATCCAGCCATACCCGCCCTCGGTATCACAAAACCAAGTTTTTCAAAAATCCAATGGCCAGCTCCATATTCCAAGCTCACCAACGGCGGATGATTGGGCCATGAAAAAAGCCAAACGTTATTTTCATAAAAACTCTTCGTCCCGTTAAATCTAATATATTCTCCCCACCCAGCTTGCGACAAAGTATCCAAATGAAACACACTAGGCGCCAAAATAAGTCTAAATATAAGTCCTATTGTCAGCAAAACCCACATTTCCAAGTCTAACATTTTCTTACAGATTACGTTAATATATGCCAATCATTGCATGTCAACACTATCTGTTATTATCCCCACCTGGAACACCTCAGAGCTTACAATTACCAATGTCACCCGTCTACTTGGTCTAAAATCTCCCAAAATTGAAATTATCGTTATCGACAATGCCTCTACCGACAATACGACTATACTTAAAAATTTAAAAAACATTATCTATCTTCGCCTCTCGGAAAATCAGGGGTATGGAGCCGCCTGTAACGCCGGCGCCAAAATAGCTAAAAACGATTATTTACTGTTTTTGAATTCCGATATGGAAATTGTTAAAGGCCTAGATAAACTCGTAAGCTTTGCCTCTACCCATCCCCAGGTTGGCATTACCGGTCCTCAATTCTTAAACCCTAATCTCACTGTCCAAGGTTCTGTTTTCCCACCTCAAACCTTACTTAATGCTTTTTTTGAATTTTGGTTAGGCAAAAAGTCTTATTCCAAGTTTGCGCCTTCTGGAACAAACCCTACCCCTGTTTGGGCCATATCTGGTGGAGCTGTGTTAATTAATAAGCAACTTTTTTCTCAAATTGGCGGCTGGGACAATCGCTACCACATGTATTTTGAGGACCTTGAATTATGTCGCTGTGTCCGCCGACTCGGATTAGACATCACCTATTTTCCCGATTGTCAGTTTATTCATCGTCACGGAGCCAGTGGTCACACTCTGGCGACCCCTCAAAATCAATGGCGCCGCTTAATTAAAAGCAGTCAAATCTATCACGGTCGAATCTATCACTATTTGTTAAATTTAATTATATGGTCTGGTCAAAAGATCTCACCGTCTTCAAATACCTAATCGGCGCTTTAATTATTAGACTTCTGGTTGCCCCGTTTGTTTACCATGATGATGTAATTACTAACTATTGGTGGGGTAAATTTGCGCTGGATTTTCCACTCCGGGGTTACTATGATTGGCTGAATTTTGGCGGTTACATTACACCAGACCAGCCACCTCTTTACATTCTTTACTATCGTTTTATTCGCCAATGCTACCTGTTTATTTACCAATATCTATGGTGGCTAAATACTCACATTCCCGCCTTTCCTTCTAATTTTATGCAATGGTATTTTGATCATGGCAATCAGATTCTTCAAAAAATTCCCTCCATATTGGCTGATGTGGGATTAATAACAATTTTAGTTAAAAAGTTCCCTCAAATCACAAAACAAAAATTATTTTTTATCTTTGTCCTATTTTTTCCACCTCTTTTTTACAATTCAACAGTCTGGGGTGGTAACGACATAATTCTAAATATAGCGGGCCTTACGTCATTATATTTTTTATATAAAAAACACGTCCTGCCTGCCTTTATGTTTCTGACTCTCTGTCTTCTTTTTAAATCTTCTTGGCTAATTTTTCTACCCGTTTTTGCTGTAATGTTGCTTAGAGCTAAGCCCAAATTCTTAGAATTAGTTTTAGGAATTCTACTTTCACTATTTTTAGTTTTCGTCTTCTCCCATTCTTTTGCTCCCACTTTTTCCTACTCTTGGTTAACAAATTTATATCTCACCAAAATACTTCCGGGCGCCATGCCTCACCTTACCGCCAATGCCTTTAATTTGTGGGCACTACTTTTTGGTTTAACTCCACGTCTGGATGACGTGTTTGTTTTTCTTTCTTTTAATTATCGTCAAATTTCTATGTTAGTTTCCTTAGTACTAACTCTATTAATCACCCTAAATCTAAAAAAATATTTTAGTCTCAACCAACTTTTACTATCTTTGGTTAACATTACCCTGGTTTGCTTTATGTTCATGACCCGTATGCACGAACGATATACTTTTCCACTCTTAATACCCTTATTAATATTAAGCATTTTGGCACCAAAATTTAAAAAGTACTTATATCTTTTAACTTTTACTCACCTGCTAAATGTTTATCATTGGTGGTGGGTTCCCCACATTCCGGTATTAATAAATATCTTAGATCATAACCTTGTGGTTCGCACCCTAAGCTTGATAAATTTAATTATTCTTCTGTCTTTGTTAAGAATTCAATTCACGCGTGTTTCAGAACCCTAAAAAAATATTTTTACTGGCCCTTATTATTCGACTACTAGTTGCTCCTTGGTTTTATCATCCCGATATAAAAAGCCAACATTTTCATTTTCAGTTTTTGGCTCAAAATCAACTAAATATTTATTCCTACATTTCCCATAACATTTCCCACCTTCCCTACACCGACACCTTTAACTATTTACCCTTAACCTATTTTACCTTCGGTTCACTTCAGTCACTTTTGTCACCCTTAATGCCCCCCAGCTTTCTATCATGGATTAATGACTGGAGCTCCAACCAATACTCCCACCCTAACCTGCCAATATTTTTGTTATTTCTAAAAATTCCTTATTTAATACTCGATTTAGCCCTAGGTTATCTTCTGTTTAAATTATTTTCTACCCGCCCCTTTTATAAAGTGTGGCTCCTGAGTCCGCTGACAATATATTTAATCTACATTTTAGGCAACTTTGATATTATGCCCGCGTTTTTTACACTTCTTTCTCTTTATTTAATATCAAAAAACCGAATTCTATTATCTGGTCTGGTCTTTGGAATAGCTGTTAGTCTCAAACTATATCCTTTAATTTTTCTTCCCCCCATACTCATTTCCTTAATACCAAAATACAAAAATATTTATTTGTTTTCAATATTTTTAGTTTTACCACTAGTCATTACCATTGCTCCTTTTGCCCCATCACCATATTTTTGGCAATCCTTTCTAGGTTCGGGTCTAACCCAAAAATTACTTGAGTTGAAGTTGTTTACTATCCCGGTTTTTCCAGTTTTATATATATTAATTTTAATGGTAGGCAGGCGGCTTTCTGTTTACTCCCAAATAAGTCTGGTCGGCTTACTCTTTTTTTCTACTGTCAAGTTTCACCCTCAATGGCTAGTTTGGTTTTTACCATTTTTTATTGTTAGTCTAACCACCACCCGCATCAGTCGTCTTTTATCCTCCATATTTATAGTCCTATTTTTTGTTTATATATTTTTATTCAATGATCAATTTTTAACCTGGGGCCACTTCATACCCATAAGTCCACTATTCTTAACACTTACCACCCCCTACGATCTAATTCGCCTGCGTTTCCTCCAAGACCCCGCTTTGTTCCAAGCTTATATTAAATATTTAATATCCACTGTTTCTGCTGTCTTAATTATTAATCAACTCAAGTCCCGTGCGCCTCATAATTCTTGAACTCGTTTCGATTTTGGTTTTCTTTATCATTCTTCCGGTTGTGCTATTCACTGATTATTCTTTTGTGTCACACTCAGCGCCTATAACTCAACTTTATTCACTAGATTCTGATCATCCCCTAATTTTTCAAATCACGAACCCCCAAAGTCTGCCTCTCAATTCCCTATCTCTTAATTTTAAAAACCCCAATATCCAAAACACCAGCACAATAGAGGTAACCCTTTCTTCACCAACCGGCCAAACTTATCAAAGTTTAAGCTTTTCCGGAGCCAACGTTGGTGACCCTTCCCGAGTTGATCTTCAAATACGCCCTCTACCCCAACCCCTTATTTTTGTTTCCATTACAACAAATAATACTGTCAAAGAATCATTATTTGTGGCAACAGACCCAAATTTTTATCCCTTATTCTCCACCACATATCGTCCGCCCAATTTCACTTCTAGATTAAAACTTGTAATGTCGGCACACTTCCTTAAGTTTTCTACTCTCCCGTTCTCTTATACTGCTCTATACTTTTTTGTTATTTTAAGTCTTCACTATGTCCTTTTTAAAAAAACATAAATTACTATTCTTAGCTCTGCTTTTAGCCCTCACCCTTAGAACCATTTTTCTTGACCGTTTTCCCACTGGAATTACCAACGACGAGCTCCATTTTGTACTAAATTCAAAATCAGTTTTTTATCGCTTTACCAACATGGCTGGAAATTGGTTCCCGCTATCTTTGTCCCCCATTCCCTCAGAAATCAGCTCCGAGTTGACTTTCCTGCTAACAGCTCCAGTAATTGGCCCGTTTCCTACTAATTTATTTTTTGCCCGTCTGCCTTTTGTGCTTTTTAGTCTTGGCTCAATAATTCTTCTTTATTTTATTGTCCTAAAACTTAGCACTCCACTTCTAGCCTCTACCACCGCTTTTGTTACTGCCCTCAACCCATATTCTATTTTTGTAGCTAGAACTAGTTTTGACGCACCCGTTGCCAGCTTCTTTTTTCTATTAGCCCTTTTCCTAATTCTATATCTTAAGAAAAACCTGTTTTTGATTATTGTTCCACTTATGCTAGCTTTTTACACCTATATTGGCACTAAAGTTATTTGGCTACCCTTTGTTTATTTAATTTCCTACATCTCATATCTTCAATTTAAACCACGACTTCGTCAGCTAGTCTATCTTGTCCTAACCTCTACCGTCTTTTTTTTAATCTGGTCAGTTAACACCCTATCCTCTTCAACGAGGACTTCAGAATTATGGTCACCCTTATCACCCATTATTACTACCCAAGTCCAACTCGAGCATGATCAGTCACTTCAAAATCCTCTTAAACCGCTTTTAACCAACAATCTTACCGTATTTGTTCGCGAATTTAGCGCCAAATACCTCAATAACTTTTCCCCCGACATTTTATTTATTACCGGCGATCATACCTTTCTGGTATCACTTTGGAAACACGGCTATTTCTATTTAATTGACTTTATCCTCATTCTTTTTGGCACAATATTTCTTTATCAGCATCACCGAAACCTGTTTTATTTAAGTCTTGGAGCCATTACCCTTTCTCCCATCCCTGAAGCCATTCGCCACGATTCAATACCCGCCTACGCTTTTCACTCAGTTCTCCAGTATCCCTATTTTTATGTAATTATTGGCGCGGGTATTCTATTTGCAACCTCTTCTTTTAGAAAAAAGTTTTTATCAATTTTGTTTACCCTTATTTACTTATTATCTTTTGCCAATTTCGCGGATTTTTATTTTTTTAAATATCCAGTTTATCAACCGGAAGGTTTTGCCATGAGTCGCCGTCTGGTCGCCCGCTATCTGGCCCTTGAGTCCGCCACTGGCCGCAAAATTACTGTTCTTACCCGTGAACCCGACAGTCTTTTTAGAAATTATCTGTTCTATAACCAACTTTATACCCAACTTTCTTTTAATACTGTTAAATCCATTTATGCCCAAAGCCGTTCACACATTGTTTTTAACAAAATTACTTTTTCTTCAGACGACCGCAATTACCAACCCAGTACCACCGAAACTTTAGTAGTCGATCGTACTTTAACTGAACACAATTTCTATCCTTCAAAATTTTCAATCAATCACCTGGGCGACGCCCATGAATTGTATTCCATATTCAACGGTCAAACTTGCCAGGGCCTTACGCTCGACCCCTTTTCACATAATCTGAACTATCTTGACTTATCAATCGAAAAGCTTCCCGCTTCTCAGTTTTGCCGTAAATTTATCAGTCTCACTTTCAACTAAGGCAGTTTAATAATTTGGGCCGATTTATATTGCTCTAAGGGTCCGTTAACCAGCCACCTCTTGCCTCCTACCGCTTCCACCTGGCCCAAAGTAATGTCTGGGGACGTCCACAAAACCGTATTCTTTAGCTTTTCGTCCTCTGCCCAAATGACTTTTCGAAACTCAAAATTATCAAAGTTAAAATCCCTGTTCCCATTATCGTAGATCCAATTTCTTTCTTCTTTATACTTTTGTATTTCTTGGGGAGGATATTTACCGTAAAACAACAAAAAGATATACGCTTGAGCCTGTGATGTGTCTACAATAACTTTTTGGGCAGTACTAGATTCCACCATTAATTTTTCCACACCTTCTTTAAATCCACCCGGCTGGTAATCCATATAGTTTTCTGTAACCGCATACACCAACTCATTGTTTACTAGAAATATGGACTGAATTCCAAATCCTACCATAAGCAATCCTAAATATATTTTCTTCCACTTAACCACATTTAGCAATCCAACAATACCAATCACTGAAGTTATTTCAATTACCATCAACATATTAACTGCTCTTAAAGTATGAAACCAATTCCAAGTAATCATTGTCGGCGCTACCCCGGCCATAAATATATATATCAAATATCGGTATTCAAGTTTTTTTAGTCTTCTTAACACCAAAACTAATCCGGGAATAAAAAATATAGTTTCAATAAACCCAATAAAGTGAACACTGGGGACAAATTGTACTGAATTCCGAATCCAGTGATATAAAGTCGGCCCAAAGTTAGCCGGGCTTATAAACGATAAGGCGTGTCCACTAAGCGTCCCAGCCAAATAGTAAACTGGATTATTCATTACCCAATCAATTAAACTCCCCTCAAATACTTCTTGTGAAGTATATGGATAGAACCTTCCAATATTTTCCTGACCTAATCTGGTTGCCACGTTTCCGGCCCCGCTTACACCCATTACAAACAGCACGCTAACTACTATAAATCCCGCAGTAAGTCCGGCTAATTTCCAATTAATTTTGTCCCATTTTCTAGTGATAATCATATTTATAGGGTCAGCAATTAAAAAAATTGCCAGTAGGGGTGCCGCCACTCTGGCACTGTGATAACTCAAAATTGCTCCAATCATCATCGCACTTCCATAAAATATAGTTGTCTTCGAATATTTTTTAATACCATTGATCCACCACCAAACACCAAAGCTAAAAAATGCCATCGACAAATTCGACTCCAGTGCCACCCGGGAGAAATGTAATCTCAGTGGTCCAAGTCCTAACATTCCAACCAAAAAAAGTGCCATCCAGCCATTAGTAACATAAGTAGTTATTAGCCACCACAATGGAATTAACGCCAATGTTCCAGCAATAGCCGATACCATTCGAGTACTGCCCTGGCTCAACCCCATAAGTTTCACCGGAATTATACTCAAATAACTGTATAAAGCCGGCTTATAATCCTCAAAGGACCGTAAAGTTAATGGTAGTTTGTAACCAAAATCGTCTTTCCCAGTTTTGAGTAAACTGTAAGCGTTATATCCCAGTGATGCCTCGTCCCAGTTAACTGAAGTAGGGGATTTATCACTCCCCACAATTCTTATAACAAAATTAATTACCAAAATAATTATTAATACAAATTTTTTCATAATTTTTTTACAACAATAACCCTTTCCCCAAGCCCATAAGCAATCGAATCACGGATATCAAAAAAATCCAAAACTTCATAACCATTGTCTTCCATAACTTTTATCCAATCATCTGTAAAAGTATTTTTAAAACTACTTCCCAAAAATTCTCCAATAAACCCAACATAGATTTCGTCTTTCTGCTTTGTCTTGGGAATCCCAAAATCTAAATTGTTACACCTGTTTTTTATATAATATTGGCAATACTTTTGACTATTTCCTAGAACATCCGTCACATACACTTTACTGCCTTCCGTTTCACCAAGTCGTCCATAAATTTCTTTATATAATAATGGCCGGTTATCAAGCCAATAATCTGGCCTCACAATCAAGTCTCTTCCCATGGCCATTATTCCATACACCAAAATAATCGCCCCGCTCCACCCCAGCCATTTCTTGTAATCCCACAGTGCTCTTAGTCCATCTCCAATAATTAGGGCCATTCCCGGTACTAACCAGACAAAACGTATGTAATAGGGTCCGCCACTAATCCAAAAATGAATCACGCCAGGAACGAGGCTAATCCATCTACTTCTGTTTTTAGTAACAGCCAATCCTAATAAAAACAACCATACTGCTGGCCACACAAACATAGTTAATGTTTTTCTAAATAGGGGATGTATCTCTCCAAAAAATATAGATTCTAAATCAGCTACCGCCACCAACTCTTTCCAAACTTTACCCCCTCCAACCGTTAGTTTGTTTGTAGCCAATCGTCGTATTTTAAACGGAAGCTCAATTTTCTGAGTTAAACTGTCCTCTGAAGTAAATCTGCGAACTACTTCACTTTCTACATCATTAATTTTTGCCACCTGCCAAATGGCCGCACTTTTAAAATTTACAATCCCCACCACAGTTAACAAAACAAGCCAACCCAAATACATAATCTTGGTGTTCTTAATACCCAAACTAGCTAAAAACATAGCTAGCAACAAACTCTCCCTGGGGTACCCCAGCCAGACTCCCCACAAACCAAAAGAAGTAAAAACTAAAGTCAATGTTAGCCAATCATTTTTAATTCTTCCCAACCACAATCCTCCAATTATCAACCCCAAAGTCAAGATTCTTAGCCCCCAACCGTTTAAATATTTTCCTAATTGAAATTCTGTTGGTGGGTAGTTAACCCAAATAGCCAATACCATCCACAGAGCCACCATTAGTACTAAGCTAATTCCCCAATAATTTTGCCTCAATTTTGGTATAAAATAACTCAAGATCATGTTTCTTAAGCGTATTTTAGCACTCCCGCTACTTTTTTCTGTGGCTATTATTTTTCTTACCCGCTTTTACAGTCTCTCGTCACTGCCTCCCTCACTATTTTCTGATGAAGTAGATGCCCAATACCAAGCCATGTTTTTTAATAAATTCGGCAGTGACTATTTTGGCAATTTACTTCCCACCCACTTCCATTCTTTCTCCGATTGGCGCACACCCCTCTCAATTTATGCCACAGCTCTAGTTCAAAAACTAACTCCCCAACTTGCCCCAATATCCTCTCGAGTTGCCTCGGCTGTCTTTGGAACTTTACTGATCTTTGCTTTGTTTAAGCTTTATGGATTGTTTTACAAAACCCCCAAGCCAATTTTTCTTCTTCCTCTACTTTTTTCCCCCTGGTTAATCCACTTTAGCCGTACCGGTTTTGAAGTCACCGGTATGCTCTTGTGCCTCACTCTGGGTTTATATTTTTGGTTTAAATTCCTCGCCACTCGTTATTTAACCCACCTTCTTTTGTCCCCAATATTTCTAATACTTTCCGCATATTTTTACAGTACCTCCAAACTATTTGTCATCTTTATTTTTCTATTTTTTACTATTTGGTTTCGACAAATTATTGCCCTTCCCCGCCATTTTTTAATAACTCTTTTTTTAGTACTAGCAATATTTTCTTTTCCCTTAGCCAAAGACACCTACTTGGGCCACGCCGGTTTTCGCTTTTCCTATATAAATATTTTTTCCGAACCTCAGTTAGCCAAAACTGTCGACTATGCCCGGTATGAGGATATATATACTAGCCATCTGGGCCAAGTTGGAGTAGCTCCCCCAAAAACCTCTTTATTTTTTCATAACCGTCCCCAGCTTATTTGGCAAACATTTTATCGTAACTACATTTCCTCTTTTTCCACAAATTTTTTACTATTAACCGGGGACAGTAATCTTCGGCACGGCTTTTCCCAATATGGTTATTTCTTTCTAATTGATCTGATTTTAATCATTTATGGGCTTGTCACCACCCTTAGTTCCAAAACGTGCACCAAAACTGATCTCTTTTTTCTCCTACTTCTAATTACTTCTCCCGTTCCCTATGCCTTAACACGCGACTCTCTTGGCCCGCACGCTACCCGCCTAATTATTATGGTTATTCCCGCATTTTATTTCCTTCTCAAATCTCTTGCCAAAGTCCGGTCCCCCTATAATTTATTACTACTTGTTGTTTATGTCATATCCTTTATTCCCTTTTGGAATTTCTATACTCATCAATATCCCCAACAATCTGCCCGAACCTGGCATTCAAATTTGAAAGAAGCAGTCGTAACCGCCAAAAAATATACTCCCTCAACTTTCTTCTTTTCTAATTCAGTCGAACCACTTTTGCCATTCTTTTTGTATTATTGGCCTTATCTTCCCCAGGATGGCCAACTCCCAACCCATCTGTCTACAGTTACCATACCTGGATTCGACGGCCAAACACTAGATAATCAGTATTACTTTGGTCAAATTAATCTTTCCAATTTTACGCCCAAAGCAGGCACCATTATTGTCATCGACTCCGACTCTCTAAAAGGTTATCCCAACTGGCAATCCAAATTTCACCTGGTAACTGAGGTAAATCGTCAATATCTTTCCGCTCCCGACTTTTATCTAATCTCTCCCAATGAATAAGTTTACTTTTTTTCTCTTATCCGTATTTGCGCTTATCTCTGTTTACCGTCTTCTGCCTTCAGGCATTCACACCTTTTCTGATGAAATGCATATATTTAGAGCCTATGATTACCATCAATGTCTTAAAGACGGCCAGCTACCCTGCCGCTACACCCTAACTTCTGGCTTTGGCTACGGCTCTCCCACCCCTAACTTTTACCCCCCACTCACCTACCTTACCTCTTCTCTTTTCCAAGCATTAACTATTTCCGCCGCCGACAGTCTTAAATTAATTATTATTCTGTCTACTTTTCTTAAAATCTTAGGCGCTTATCTACTAGTATTTTTAATTTCAAAATCCAGCTCTATCTCAATTTTGGCTTCAACTGCCTATTTATTCGCACCTTACGCAGCTGTAAATATTTTTGTCCGCGGCGCTTTTGCTGAAAACCTAGCTCTTTCACTGTTACCTCTGACTCTATATTTTCTAGTTAAATTTATCCGCTCTCCTTCCCGTTTTGTTTTTCTTGTGACTGTTCTATTCACTCAACTTTTTCTTCTTTCCCACCATCTAACTGTCATTTCCACCCTTCCAATATTTTTGCTATTTCTAATCTATAACCGTAAATACTTATTTAATAATCTACGCTGGTTTCTTTTCTACTTAATTTTTTCCGTCCTGCTTTCCGCCTGGTTTTATTTACCCCTGATTTTTGAAACTTCCCAAATTAACCTGACCGCCCTAACTGGTGGGTACTTTGATTTTAATAATCACTTTATCAGCCTATACCAACTATTTATCCGTACATTTTGGGGCTACGGAGCCTCACTTTGGGGTCCGGATGACGGTTTGTCTTTTTCTGTTGGTTATCTACACTGGCTTCTACCCTTATTACTTTTAGTTTATTTTTTGCTTCGTCGTCGCCTCCCTCGGTTGTTTTTGGGGTTCTTTGGTTTGGGTATATTTTTTCTTTTTTTAACTCACCAGCGTTCTTTGTTTATTTGGCAACTTTTCCCAGCTTTAGCCATTTTCCAGTTTCCCTGGCGCTTTTTAGGTCCCACCGTATTTTTATTTTCCCTCACTCTTTCTTTTTTAAAACTTAAACCGATTTACGGCTATCTTATAGCCCTATTGTTTATTGCTTTTAACTTGTCCTTTTTCCGCCCCGACCTCTGGCGCCAAGCAACTAATTCAAATCTTTTAAATCCAACTAATCTTCCCTCGCTATCTGGTCAGGCAGTAGGGGATTATTGGTATAAAATGGCTGGACCTCTTCCCACATCTTCCGCCCCCACATCTCCTAACTTACCTGCTTCAGTTAAATTAACCCACTTCACCAAATCAACCTCCAAATATTTATTTTCCTATTCGTCTCCCAATTCTTTTTATACCTCTTTACCTCTAGCTTTAGCCCCAGAGCTTTATTATCGCCTCGATAGCTCCCGCCTGCCCCCATTAACCTCTACGACTATTAATCTACCCTCAGGCACCCATACTTTTACTATTTTGGTTGGCAAAACCCGTCTTCAGTATTTAAGTGAATTTATTAGCCTGTCGTCTCTCGTGGTCATGTTACTTTTTTTGCTACCCCATGACCGTAAAAAGTAAGTTTGTCTTTATTATTCTTTTTGTTCTTGCCGCCCTAACCCGCTTGCTTTGGCTGGATTCTTTACCCCCCTCTTTAAACTGGGACGAAATAAGTCACGGCTACAACGCCTACAGCCTCCTAAATACCGGGGCCGATCAGTGGGGACAAAAATTGCCAATTTTCAATTTCCGCGCCTACGGTGATTACCCAACCACACTTTACATGTATCTGGCTATGCCTTTTATAAAACTATTTGGGCTAAATGCTCTATCTGTCCGCCTACCCTCCGCCCTTTTGGGAATCGGCATTGTCTTTCTTTTACCTCTGGTTGTAACCCGCCTCCTAAATTCGCCCGTCTCAAAAAAACTTACCCTAATTTTAGCCCTAACCTCTCCTTTTCTTATCTTTACCTCACGTGCCGTTTACCAATCAACTCCGGCATTATTTTTACTATTACTCTCTTTTTATTTTTTCTTTACTCCTAAGAAATTTGTCTGGGGTTTAATCCCCCTCTTTCTATCTCTTTTTGCCTACCACAATACCCGCCTTATATCTCCTCTGATCCTTCTAGTCATCTTGTTTTTTAACCGCCGGCGTCTGATTCTTAAATCTCTTTCATTCCCCTTAATCCTGTTTTATTTGGGTAGTTTAGTTGTCTATTCTCAACTTCTTTTTGGCCCAGCCGCCGCCCGCTCCCGCTGGGTAGGCATCATCACCCCAACCTCCATAAATACGATTAACAACCTAAGAAACAATTCCCGCCTTCCTTCACCCCTGCCCCGCCTTGTTTACAATAAACCGACTTTTTTTGCCACTACTTTTACTAAAAACATAGTCTCCTACCTCAACCCCATACCACTTTTTATTACCGGCTCTGGCCACTACCAGTTTAATTTACCCAACTTTGGCCTTTATTATCCAATTTTACTTCCATTTTTTTATTTAGGTTTAATCTTTTTTGTTCTCAACTGGCGTCAGCCTGCCTCTTCTCAAACCTTGGTCCTTTTTTTAGTGTCTCTGATCCCCGCAGCACTCACCACCGGTGACTTTCCCTCCCTGCGTCTAGTTACGGCCCTGCCTTTTTACTTTGTATTTATAATCAAAGGCTTGGAAATTTTCTTTTCTCGTATTTCTGGATTTCCTAAATCAATATTTTTAATAGCCCTCTTTTTTTCTTTTGTCTTTTTTATCTACCGCTACGTTTATGTTTTTCCTCGCGCTTACGCCTTTGCTTGGCAAGACGGTTATTCTCAATTGGTATCTACCCTAAAGCCGCTTTATCCTCGCTACCAAAATATATATATTACTAAAAAGTACGGTGAACCCCACCAGTTCCTTCTTTTTTATTGGCCAATCCCGCCCAAATCCTTTCAGTCTAATCCCAATTTAAATTGGGATTATCACGCCGACTGGTATTGGGTTAATGCCTTTGATAAATTTGTTTTCTACAACGATTGGGAAATTCCCACCCCACCCCCCTCCTCACTTCTAGTTACCTCATCACCGCTTCCGGAGTCTTTCGGGCTACAATTACTTAAGGTAGTCACCGCTACTAACGGTCAACCGGCATTTTACTTATATGAACACTAAAGTTTATTTACTCTTATTGTCATTAGTTTTTGTTTTAGGACTAACTCTGCGTCTATTTAAACTATCAACTTACCCCCCTCTTTTGTGGGACGAAGCCGCCATCGGCTATAACGCCTACAGCCTCCTACTTACCGGCCGCGACGAGCATGGTGTTTCTTTACCCTTAATTTTTAAATCATTTGGCGACTACAAGCCCGGTCTCTACATCTACCTCACTCTACCTTCTGTTGCTGTTTTCGGCTTAAATGCCTTCGCCGTCCGCTTTCCCTCAGCCCTTATCGGCGCCCTAACTTCAATACTACTTATCCATTTTCTTCGTCGTCGAGGTTTACCCCCACTTCTTAGTTTTCTTGCTGGGTTGTTTGTAGTTTTTTCTCCCTTCAATCTTCATTTTTCCCGCGGTGCCTGGGAAACTAATCTGCTCACCTTTCTTCTGCTACTTTTTGTAACCTTTTTTTCCTCACGACGTTATTTTCTTTCAGCCATAGTCGCTGGGGTTAGCCTTTACAGTTATCAAGCCGCCAAGCTCATTGTCCCACTAATTATTCTTGCCTCCACCGTAACTTATCCTCCAAAATTTAATCTTAAAAATGTTTCTCGGTTCTTTTTGCCACTTTTTGTTTTAGCCATCCCACTACTGCTAGGATTACTTAATGCCGATTCTTCCCGGCTTAAAGTTGTTAGTCTCTTTTCCTACCCACCTACTTCTACCGAATCCAATCAAATTATTACTGAAGGGGGTCAACTCGATTACCAACTGTTTCACAACCGCCCAATTCATTATTTATATCAGTTTCTTAGTCGTTACTTTAATCATCTTAACCCCAAATTTCTCTTTACCTCAGGTGACTGGCCCAATCCCCGCCACTCTGCACCTTACCTTGGTTTACTTCTTTTTTCTTCCATAATCCTTCTCCCTCTTGGACTATTTCATCGTTTCCCCATCCGTTTTAAACCCATTTTCTACTTTTTCTTTCTCTGGCTTGTATTTGCCCCAATTCCTTCTGCCTTAACCCGCGATTCAGTTTCTTCTGTCCGTGCCCAATCACTGTCTATTCCCCTGGCTTTCTTTTCGGCTCTGGGCGCTTATTATTTGTATTGCCTTAAATCCAGGTTATTAAAATACTTATCCCTGGCAACTGTTTTTATTATTACCGCCTTTAGTTTTGTTCTCTATTTGGACTCTTACTATAACCATTTGGTTAGGGTTGCCCCTTTCGACTGGCTCTACGGTAACCGGCAGGCCTCAGAATTACTAATTAAAAATCAATCCAAATTTCAACATCTCTATTTTTCTGACTTTTACGGCCAACCTTATATCTTTTATCTTTTCTCCTCCGGCTACCCACCCGCCCGTTATCAGGCAATAAAAAGCTTCTCCCAGTCCGGTCCCGATACGGGCAATGTTTCCCAAATTGACAACATTACTTTTGGTCCCATCAATTTTAGTCAACTCTCCCAAGAGTCTAGTGTTTATGCCATTATCAGTTTTGATGAGGTCATGCGGCAGGGGATTGACCTAAAACTTCTAACTCCAATTTCTTCTGTTAATAGTCTGTCTACCTACTATGTCTACCACCGGCCTTAATCGGCTTCTAATTACTATCCTAGTTTTGGTTTCAATCCTGGTTCGTTTTTGGTCCATTGACTCATATCCTGCTCTAAACCCGGACGAAGCGGCCTTGGGCTACAATGCCTACAGCCTCTTGCTTACCGGCCGCGACGAGCATGGTGCCTCCTGGCCACTCCACTTCAAATCTTTTGGCGACTTCAAACCCGGCGGTTATGTCTACCTCGATCTTCCATTTATTGCAATTTTTGGGCTCAATACCCTGGCTGTCCGCTTACCTAATCTGCTTCTTAGTCTGGTTGGGTTGTTCTTCTTCTATCGTCTTTTGGTCCTACTTACCAAAAATCTTTCTTTTGCTTATATGGCAACTTTATTGTTATCCCTTTCTCCCTGGCACATCCACTTCTCCCGCGGCGCCTGGGAAAGTGGCAGCGCTTTGTCTTTAATTATTATTGGCACCTATTTTTTTTACAGTTATCTGAATTCCCGCCGTCTCAGTCGGTTACTTCTTTTTGTATTGATATTTAGCCTCTCACTTTACCTATATCATTCTGCCCGAATTGTCGCCCCGCTTCTGGCCGTTGCCTACTTTATTATTTATCTTAAATCTTTAATTAAGAATTCCAAAAACCTAGTTATTTCACTAATTTTAGGAATCTTTTTAGTTACTCCGGTTTTAATATCTTTCGTTAACAGTGGGGGAGCCGCCCGCTTTGGAGGCGTTGGCTTCACTGCCGACCCCGGCCCCCGTTCCCGCTCCGAAGAGCTTCTAAACCATCATGTAACCACTCTGTCCCTAACCGATCGGGTTTTACATAACTACCGTCTTGAGTATGGTTTGGCTTGGCTTGATCATTACCTGTCTCATTTTAATTTTAACTTTCTTTTTTTGCTCGGTGACGAAGTTCCCCGTTCCAAAGTGCCCCAAGTTGGTCAACTGCTTCTAGTTACACTTCCCTTTTTTATTCTCGGGCTTTTTAGATTAACTAAATTCCCCGCTCTTTTTCCCCTAATTATTTGCTGGCAATTAATTTCACCACTTGCCGCCTCACTCACTTTCCAGTCACCCTCCGCTCTCCGTGCTCTGCCTCTTGTCGTCCCTCTAACTCTTATTGTTGCCCTGGGTGTCTATAGCCTTTTTGAACTTAAATCAAAGCTTATTGTTATTCCATTATTATTCTTATTCATAATTAACTTTATTTATTATCTTGATGCGTATTTTCGCCATTACCAACAACGCTACCCCTTTTCCTGGAACATGGGCACCAAAGAATTAGTGAGCTACCTTAAACCCCAAATTTCTCAATACCAAAATGTATATATAACCAATGTCTACGACCAACCCTATATTCTTTACCTCTTTTTTTCCCAATACCCGCTTCCCCGATTACAACCAAATATTCAACTTACCCCGCCAGATAAGTTTGGATTTTCAACGGTTGATCAAATTGACAACATTACCTTCCACGTTCCTCCCTGGGATCAAATTCCTCCCTTTTCTTTGGTAGTCGCCGCTCCCTCAGAATTGACCGATATACCAGCCCTTAAAACTATCTCTTATCAAAGCTTTCCCCCAACCTTTAAAATATACATAAAATGAACCTCACAATTTCTGTAGCCCTAGCCACATACAACGAAGAAGCAAATATCCTGCGTTGCTTAAAAGCTGTCCATACTTGGGTTGACGAAATAGTTATCTATGACGCTAAGTCTTCCGACTCGACTGTCAAACTAGCCAAAACTTTTTCTAAAGTGAAAGTAATTTCAGGCCCTAATCACGTTATGTTTCATAAAAACAAACAATCAGCCATTGATGCCTGTAAAGGTATTTGGATTCTCCAGCTTGATGCTGATGAAGTTGTCACCCCTGCCCTAGCCCGCGAGATTCAAAAAATAATTAAACTTAATACCACCAAGTACGACGCCTTTTGGATCAACCGCCGCAACTTCTTTTTAGGCCAGTTTCTAACCAAAGGGGGTGCTTTCCCCGACCCCACCATTCGCCTGTATCGCCGGGGGTCCGCCCACTTACCTTGTATTAGTGTCCACGAGCAAGTAGAAGTAAAGGGTAAGGTGGGTCATTTGACCTCCGTTTTAGATCATTATTCCGATCCGACTTTTACCCGCTACTTGGAACGTAACAATCGTTATACCTCCCATATTGCCCTTGATTTACAAAAAGCCCAAATATACCCAACTCCGTTTAATTTTATTAGCTATTTTGTTTTTAAACCAATTATCACTTTTTTCTTAGTTTATTTTCGCCACAAAGGATACGAAGACGGTTTTCCAGGTTTTGTTTGGGCATGGTACTCTTCTTTAAGATTTCCTCTAGCTTACACTAAACTTTATGAAACCAAAATTAAACATCGCTCTTGATATTTCGCCTTTAAGTGACGGAAATCGTCAGCGGGGAATGGGCTATTATTTACGCCACTTAGTTCCGGCCCTTGAAAAAGAAATTGCAACTAACCCTGACTATAAACATTTTCGGCTGCTTACTTACACCCCGCCTCAGCCTGTTCCCCCCAAAGCCCACATTCTCCACCTGCCTTATTTCCAACCCTTTTTCCCTAGCCTTTCACCTCTACCTCAACTTCCCTTTATTGTTACTGTACCCGATCTTATGCCTCTCGACCTTCCCCACCTCTTCCCAGTGGGTCTTAAAGGTAGTATTAACTGGTATTTACAAAAAAAGCGTCTTCTTAAGGCTAAATATATTATTACTATTTCCCATTTCTCTAAATATAGCATTACCCGCCACACAACGTTCCCCGCCGATCGTATTTACACCACCTGGCTCTCTGCTCCCGACACCTATCGTCCAGTAACAAATAAAAACCAATTATTGGCCGTATCAAAACGTTACAATCTTCCTCCCCGGTTTGTACTATATGTTGGAGACGTTAATACCAGTAAAAACATTCCTCTTTTAGTTAAAACCTGCCAAATATTAAAATACCCCTTGGTAATTGCCGGCGCTTCTGCCACTAAATCACATGTAGAAACCAACCCCTGGAATAGAGATTTACTTTGGCTTCAAGCCCACAAAAACCAAGTGACATTAACCGGTTTTGTTCCCGACTCTGACATGCCCGCACTTTACTCTCTGGCTACTCTCTATTGTCAACCTTCACTGTCTGAAGGCTTTGGCTTGACCCCAGTTGAAGCCATGGCTTGTGGCTGCCCGGTGGTTTACGCCATTGGTTCTTCATTAACCGAAGTCATGGACTATCAGGGCGAGTTTTTTGACCCACTATCCCAAAAAAGTTTAAGCCAAGCACTTACCAAGGTCTGGACCTCTCCTGCCACTCAATTAGAACTCTCTAAGGCTAGCCTTAAAAGAGCCTCCGTTTTTTCCTGGCGCCAAACCGCACTTCAAACTCTGGCTACTTACCGGTTACTCTCCCATGAAATCAAATAATCACTTTTTATCAGTTATTGTTCCCGTTTATCGCCAACAGGCCACCATTAAAGCTGACATCACTTCCATTCACCGCACCCTCTCCCAGCTCCGCTATAATTTTGAATTAATTGTCGTGGTTGACGGGACCAATGTTGACCAATCTTACCAAAGAGCCAAATCTCTAAAACTAGCTCACCTAAAAGTTATTGGCTACCCAACAAACTACGGCAAAGGTTATGCCGTGCGCTACGGTATGGCCCATTCCCGAGGTGACTATATTTCTTTTATAGATGCTGGTATGGAAATCGACCCCAATGGTATTTCACTCTTAATTGAACACCTAGAATGGTACAACGCCGATATTATTTGTGCCTCCAAACGCCATCCAGCCTCACTTATAAACTATCCACTTGAGCGGCGGATTTTAAGTTTTGGCGCCCAAACTTTTGCCCGACTATTTTTAAATCTTCCCATTTCCGACACTCAAGCCGGACTAAAAATATTTCGTCGTAAAGTTCTTGAGAAGACCTTACCCCGTTTATTAGTTAAACATTATGCCTTTGACCTAGAAATATTAGCCGTTGCCTATCATCTTGGCTTCAAACGAATTTATGAAGCTCCCATAAAACTAAAATACGACTTTGTCTCGCTAACCCACGCAGCCGGCCTCAGAGTGATTTGGAGAAGTTTAATTGACGCACTGGCGGTATTTTACCGACTACGGCTGCGCCATTATTATGACGATTCTAATTCCCGCCGTTGGTCCTATAACTCTGAATTATCTATGCGGGTCAACACCGGATGAAGCCTCTTTTTTCAGTCATTATTCCGATTCGGGTAGCCAACAAATTTCTCAAAGAAACAATTTCCGCTTTAAATTGTCAAACTTTCAACAATTATGAGTTGATAATTATTGACGAAAAGCTTTTAGGTGTTGTCTCGCCTTCCCATAAAAGAAATTTGGGTGCCAAAATGGCCAAAGGTGATTACCTGGCGTTCTTAGACGATGATTCTTACCCTGCCCCAAATTGGCTCGAAGTTGCTCATGCTCAGTTTTTATCCCACCCTGAACTTGCGGCTTTGTGTGGCCCACAGTTAACCCCACCGACAGACGAGTGGACGCGCCTTGCCACCGGGTTAGTAGTCAGTAGCTGGCTAGGTAGTGGGGGAGCCGGTCAATACCGTAATACTCCAAAACCGGCGCGTTTTGTAACCGACTACCCCTCAGTCAATTTAATTGTTAAAAAGACCGACTTTGAGGCTGTGTCCGGTTTTGACACCCATCTCTGGCCGGGTGAAGACACCATTTTATGTTTAAATTTAACCCACAAGCTTAATAAAAAAATTCTTTATCATCCAGATTTAATTGTTTTTCACCACCGTCGTCGGGCCATACTTGACTACTTAACCCAAATTGGACGGTATGCCCTGCACCGGGGCCACTTTGCCCGAATATTTCCCCAAACCAGTTTTAAGATTGGTTATATGTTTCCGACTTTTTTTGTAATTTATTTGCTCGTCTTACTTCCCTCATTTTTATTGGTTCTTAGTCCGCTCGTCTTTCTGCCACTCTTTCTATATTTTCTCTTGTCTTTTTTTACCTTAACTATTTTTCTTAAATCCGCTCCCCTTAAAACCTCAGCTCTTGCTATTTTCACCTTAATTCTGTCCCATCTTTATTACGGCTTTCTCTTTCCGTTTGGGTTTTTCAAGCCAAAGCTTACTTTCAAGCCCCACCGTCTCAACCCCCTCACCAATCATTACCAAGGTGGTTGACCATACCTACTACATCTGTCATATTCAACTATGTCTAAGTTTAAAGTTTCCCTATCATCCCCGCCACTAATCTCTCAAAAAGGTGTGCCTTTTTTGTCTCAAAACCGTCAGTTTCAGTGGACCAATACTGGAAATGTTATTTATCCCATAGTTCCTGCTTATGCCGCGACCCTCCTACAGTCCAATGGCTTTAAAATATTGTGGGACGACGCTGTGGCCCAAAAATTGTCCTACAAATCTTGGCTTAGCCGGATAATTAAATATAAACCAAATTTAATAGCTATTGAGTCCAAAACTCCAGTAATTACTACTCACTGGCAAATCATCGACGACCTAAAAGCCCAATCCTCAAAAACAAAAAAATGGAACCCAGCTATAGTCTTAATGGGTGACCATGTTACCGCCCTCCCCCAGGAATCACTAAAAAACTCAAAAGTCGATTATATTCTCACTGGAGGTGATTATGATTTTATGCTCCTGTCTTTGGCTAACCATTTGTCTACCAACTCTCCCCTGGATCCTGGATTTTGGTATCGCCGCGGTACTAAGTTAGTAAATTCTGGACCGTTTGCTCTCAAGCATCATAATCTAGACTCTCTGCCATTTTTAGACCGTGATTTAACTCAATGGCAATTGTATGCCCGTGACAATACCAACTACAAATATCTTCCGGGAACCTACACCATGTTTGGCCGGGACTGCTGGTGGGGCAAATGTACCTTTTGCTCCTGGACAACACTTCACCCATCAGGTACTTTTCGCTCTTTTTCTCCCACCCGCGCCCTTGATGAGGTCGGGCACATTATTGACCATTATCCGGTTAAGGAAATTTTTGATGATACCGGTACCTTTCCGGTAGGGAAGTGGTTGGTTGATTTTTGCCAGGGGTTTATTGCCCGCGGATACCACAAGCGTGTTACATTTGGCTGTAACATGCGCTTTGGTGCGCTAACCCGCTCGCAATATGACTTAATGGGCAAAGCCAACTTCCGTTTTATTCTCTACGGGCTTGAGTCCTCAAATGATGACACCCTTAAACGGATTGAAAAAATGACCAAGCCCGTCGACGCCCGGGCTAGTCTTTCAATGGCTAAAAGTGCCGGTCTCGAGCCCCACCTGACCATTATGATTGGCTACCCATGGGAAACACTCAAAGACGCCCAAACTACACTAGCCGAAGCCCGTCAATTGTTTAAAGATGGTTTAGCCGACTCCATGCAAGCCACCCGAATTATTCCCTATCCCGGTACACCTCTCTTTAAACAGTGCCAACAAAATAACTGGCTAATAACTGAAAACTGGGAAGACTACGACATGCGCCAGCCAATTATTTTTTCCCCAATTTCCCACACCCAACAGGAGGAATTAATTCAAAACTTGTTTAAAGGCATTTTAACTCCTAAGTTTTTATTAAATAAAGTTTTATCAATTAGAAATTTTAGTGACATCCAATTTCTAATGCGTTACGCGTTAAAATACCTAAGGAAACTCAAAGATTTTTCCAAATCTAATGTCCAACCAACCATCCACTAAAAAAGTCCTGCTATTTTTTCCAACTCCTTTTCCTTACCACCGGCCTTGGAAAGGTGTACCCTTGGCCCTATTGGCCATTTCCCGTCAATTAACTCAAGAAAACTACGACATAAAAATATTTTCCCGTTTTCTTCATGATAATGTTGAAGCCGAGATATTAAAATCCGGCAAAGATTCTATTTGCCTTGGAATTTCAGCCATGACCGGATTCCAAATTCATGACGGTCTAAAAATTGCCAAGCTCTTTAAAGAAAAATATCCCCAAATCCCCATTGTTTGGGGAGGCTGGCACCCCTCCATTCTCCCGCTTCAAACTTTGAAAAACAAATATGTAGACATTGTTGTCAGAGGCCAGGGGGATATTACTTTTACCGAGCTGGTCCACGCCCTGGAGAATCATACTTCCCTGTCAGATATTTTGGGTATTAGTTACAAACACAAGGGGAAGTATGTCACCAATCCCGACCGTCCTCCGGTTAATCTTAACGTTCTTCCCCCCATTCCCTACCATTTATTAGATTTGGACAAATGTCTTTTTGGAACAGAATACGGGGCCAAAACCCTGCCCTACATTAGCAGTTATGGTTGCCCTCACCGCTGTGGCTTTTGTGTTGAAGAAATTGTCAACAAACGTCACTGGACGGCACTAAACGCTCAAAACATTTTCAAAGAATGGCAGTACTTAATTAAAAAATACCAAATCGACTCCTTTGCGGTATATGATAGTAATTTTTTTGTTAACGAATCAAGAGTCAATGATTTATGCCGATTACTTAAAAGCCACAAACTAAACATAAAGTGGGGTAACGCCAATGGCCGTGTCCGCCAACTTTCAATGTATAAACCCGATACTTGGCAACTAATGTCTGACACTGGTTGTGCCATGATTTTGACCGGTGCCGAATCGGGTAACCAAAAAGCACTTGATTTTATATCTAAAGACATGAATGTTGAGGAAATTCACACCTTCACCCGCCTTTGTCACCAATACAAAATTAAAATTCTTTTTTCCTTTTTAGTTGGTCTGCCCTGGTCAAAAAATGTGAAAGAAAATAAACAATTTGTCGATTCAGAATACCGCTCAACGCTATCTTTAATCCGCTCACTTATAAAAATCTCTCCAAATAACCGTTTTACCTATTATGTTTTCCTACCCTACCCTGGCGCCCCCTTATATCGCCGGGCCATCCAACTCGGTTACAAACCCCCCACTTCTTTAACCCGCTGGAGTGACTATTTAATGTCTCCCGAAGATGCCTTCAATACGGTTTTGCGTCAAAAATGGATAACACCAACTCAAGCCCGCCTTACCGCCATTCTTACCCAATATATTTTTGGCCTCCTAGATACGGACACTTACGACATGCTTCTGATACGAGTTAAGGGAAACTTAAATAAATTAATTTTTAAAACTGCTTACAAAATTGGTCTCTTACTAGTTAACCTCCGTTGGAAATATCAGTTCTTTGGCTTTCCCATTGATTATTGGGTTTTTACTCAGGTCCACAAATATGGCGGACTTATCTAACAAGCTTCCTCAAGTCGATTTTATTATTCCCACGCTTAACGCCGCCAAAGTATTACCGCTTTGCCTTAAATCCATTGATGCTCAAAATTATCCTAAAACAAACATAAATTTTTTAATAATCGACGGAGGTTCTACAGATACCACCCTTATTTTGGCAAAAAGTTTTAAAGCCAAAGTATATAGCAACCCTCTTAAAACCGGTGAGTCCGGTAAAGCTGTGGGTATTAAACACTCCACTTCTCCCTTTCTGGTTTTATTGGATTCAGATAATATTCTTCCCACATCCAACTGGCTACGTGAATTAATTGAACCCCTATTAATCAACAAAAATATTGTTGGTTCTGAGAGTTGGGCTTTTACTTACCGTCCCCAGGCTGGATTTATCGAGCGTTATTCAGCCCTACTAGGAGCCAATGACCCTTATGCTTACTTCTGTGGCATTTACGACCGTTTTAGTCATTTGAGTCTTAGCTGGACTGGCCTACCACTTGCCTTAACCAATTCAGACACAATGGTATTAATTGCACTAAATTCCCAAAGCCTACCTACAATTGGCGCCAACGGTACTCTTTATCGCACCAGCTTTTTAAAAAAACATTTTAACTCCGCCTATTTTTTTGATACCGATTTTTTAAACAGTCTGTCTTTAACTTATTCTGGTTTACTTTTTACCAAAATTAAAAACTCCATAATCCACACTTACTGCGAGTCTTCTATTACCAAGTTCATAACCAAACAACAGCGGCGGGTTACTGACTTTTATGTCTATCAACCCCTACGCCGTCATAATTGGTCACACTTAAACCAACGTTGGTCACTGCTTTTTCCTCTTTACTCACTTAGTTTGTTTTTACCCCTCAAAGATTCTCTAATTGGTTTTAGTCGCCAACGCGATTTAGCCTGGTTTTTTCATCCACTTGCCTGTTTAATTACTACTTATGTCTACGCTCTTGGTGTAATCCAAAATAAACTTCATTTACTAAAACCGCTCAACCGTCATGACTGGAAACAATAAAGCAAATCTCACCGTACTCCACCTGACACCATTTTTTAGTCCAAATATTGGTGGTGTTGAAACTTATTTGTCTGACTTAACCAATCTTTTAGCTCAAAATTCCATAAATAACCTGGTTTTAACTTACTCACCCATAACCTCAAACTTCACTGCTCCTTTTAAAGTTTCCTCTTCCAATTTGTCAATAATCCGTTTACCTCATTTCGGCCACAACCTGTTTCACCGGTTGGAAGCACACCCACTTCTAAACTTTCTATATTTAACACCTTATCTTGGCTTTAGCACCCTAATATATCTTTTACTAAATTCAAAAAAAATAAATATTATCCACGCCCATGGCTTAAATTCGGCTGTTATTGGCCTAATCGCTAAATTAATTTTTAATAAACCACTTCTGGTTAATCTTTACTCAAACTACGACAATGTACCTTTTAACTCATTTTTTTATAAATTAATTCGCTTTACCCTAAACCACTGTGACTTAGTCTTAACCCAATCCCGTCTTTCAATTTCTCAGTTGGAAAATATTGGTATTAAAAAAACAATTCTGGGCACTTACCAACATTGGATTGATCTAACTACTTTTAAACCAACGTCCCACAAACATTTGCTTAGGGTCAAACAAAAACTAAACCCTACCGCTACCACCTTTCTTTTTGTCGGCAGGTTAATTCCAACTAAAGGTGCCCTAATTTTGGCAAAAATTGCCACCCACTTTCCTCAAGCCCAGTTTTTATTTGTAGGTTCAGGCCCGCAATATTTCCAAATTTCAAAAATTGCCAAGAAATATAATCATATTCATTTGTTTCCCAATGTGGCCTATTCAAAATTAAGCAAGTATTATCAGCTAGCTGATTACTTTCTTTTCCCATCTTTATATAGTGAAGGGTGGGGGAGAGTTGCCATGGAAGCGGTTGCCTCTGGCTTACCCGTCATTGGCTCAAATCTCGGAGCCATTACAGAAAACCTAAATTCCAACGTTTCCGTTTTGTTCAAACCCACTGCAGTGAATTTTAAAAAGATAATAAACTCAGTTTTAACTAATCCCAAAAAATTCCAAAAGCTAAAACAAAACTGCCGCCCTTACGCTTTAGCCCACTTTTCCTCCCGTAATTCCTCAGGAATTATTGCTACTTACCAGCATCTTCTTCATCCGCTTGTTTGAGTAGTGATTTTCCTGGTGAATCAAATCGTATTGTAATTCCCCAAAAACTTTCTTAAAAATCCAATCACTAATCGATATTGGAAAATAGTTTATCTTTCCCTGACTGTTCCTTATTTGATCCTTTGGAGTTGTGTTAACACTCACCGCCAAATACTCAGTCTCACAATCGTCACTTCGAATTAATTGGGCTATCAAATTGGCCACTTGGTCAATAAACACATAACTAATCCGCCGGTTACTGTCACCGGCTCTCAGCATCACCCCACCTTGCGTCAACAAGCCAATTCTACATTTTATACTTTCTATTACCCCAACAGGTTGCTTGTATAAGAAACTCTGGTTAACCACTACACTCGGATAAACAATAATTTTGTTTAATCCATCAAAGTTATTAAGTAGTTTAACCCCCTCTGTTTTTGAGTCTACATATAAATTTCCACTCGGTTTCTGTCGGTATTCATAATTAGTCTCATCAACTAATTTACTATCTTTTTTAAACACCATAGTTGTTGAAATATAAATAAGTTTCTCCACTCCATACTTTTTGCTCAATTCCAAACAATTCTTTAACCCTCCTACGTTGGCTTTTTGGTGATCTTTTGGGTTGCCAGACTTATTCTCAGTCACCAAATACACCACTGTCTTACTATTTTTAATTACTCCGCTCAGTACATTCAAATTATCAACATCCCCCACAATCTCTTCCACTCCGGGTATTTTGCACTTACTCCGGCCATAAACCACTACATTCTTTAATTCTTTACTACTTAAACACTTAATCACCGCTCTTCCCAGATACCCCCCACCTCCTACCAAAAGTATTTTATTTTTCGGCTTCAACATAAAAACTCAGTGGTTTATGAATTTCTAAATCTAACTCCCCCAAGTCAGGAACATTACCCACCCCAAAAGACTTAAGCTCATACTTCTGAAACCCCGCCTCTTCAAGCATTTTACAAAAGCTGTCGGCAGTATACATCCACTGGTGTGGTCTAATAAACCACACTTTAATTCTATTTTTCCAACCCCCAAACTTATCTTTATCAAAACCAAAATACACCCGGTTAAAAACTTCTGGGTCTTTAATTTCTTTTACCTTATCTAAATCTGGTAAAACCACTCTCAACTTGCCTCCGGATTTCAATAGCCGTTGGCATTCTTTTAAAATTTTTAAACTCTCATATTTTTCAAAATGTTCCAAAACATGTGAGCAATAAATATAATCAGCCACATCATTGTTCTCTTTAAACCTGTTTTTTAAATTGTGCAATTTAACTTCTACCCACTTGGTGTTATAACCCCCACCCAGCCACTTATTCAATCCTAGTCTACCCAACAGTGGTAACAAACCCCAATCATAGTTTATCCAGCCCTTAGCACTACTTGGTCCTGAACCTAAATTCAATCGTACCATCTTGTCCTCGTCAATCATATAATATTGTATCAACTGTGACCCCCATTAACCTTTTAATAATCGCCCACAATAATTTAGGAACCTCTCTTAGTGGTGGCGACCAAATTTTTTTAAACATCATTAAACATGCTCCTTCAAATTTCAATATAACCGTTGTTGGTTCTGCCGAAACTAAAGCGTTATTAACTAAGTACCGGGCTACTCCAACCCGCTTTGTATTGTCCGCACCCACCAACTCCATTTCATTGACCACATTTTCTTTGTTTTTACACCAATTAATTCGGCTGTTTTTCGCTCTCAAGTTTTGTTTCACTCATCCATTATTTTTTAATCAGTTCACCACAATCTACACCGCCTCTGACTTTCCCTCAGACTCAATTTTCGGAGTATTTTCCAAACTTTTAAATTTCAAAATCCGCTGGATTGCCGGCTTTTATCTATTCTCACCCCCGCCTTTTTCCGCCACTTCTCACTACAATCAAAACCATCACTTCTTCCGGGGTATTTTGTATTATTTAGGCCAATTGCCCGTCTATTATTTAGTCCGGCTGTTGGCCCATACCGTAGCTGTTACATCAGATCCCGACACTCTCCGTTTTCCCCACAAAAACAGTCTGGTCATTCAAGGGGGAGTCAATCTTCCCAAACTTACTAAGTCACTCCATTATCCGGGATATATTCCACCCCCCAAACGCCGCTTTGACGCGCTATTTATCGGTCGCCTGCATTCCCAAAAAGGTGTCTTGGCTTTGGTTGATATTTGGCAACTGGTCACCAAAACAAATCCCCACGCCCTTTTGGCTATTATCGGCGACGGTGAACTTAAAGCGTCACTCGCCCAAAAAATTCGAGTTGGTCAGCTTGACAATAACATAATTCTTTTAGGTTTTTGTATTGGCAAAAAAGCTGAAACTATTATAAAAAACTCCAAAATCATAGTTCATCCGGCCACCTTTGACAGTGGGGGAATGGCCGCCGCCCAAGCCATGGCCTGGGGGTTACCTGGAGTCTCCTACGACCTGCCAGCTCTTAAAACCTATTATCCTCAAGGCATGTTAAAAACACCTTGTTTTAATCAAACCGCATTTTCAGAAAATATCATCTCCCTACTCTCCGATTCTAGTCTCTATAACCGAACCTCCCACCAAGCAATCACCTTAACTAAAGAATTCTGGAGCTGGCCCTATAGACTTAAACCACTTTACCAGATAATTGTTTAAACCCTAAAAGCTTTAGATGTTACTCCGCTCTTTTCCCACGCCAATCTTTTAGCCATTCGTAAACCCGCCCATCCCATTTTGGCCACATATCTTAGGTCCTCAACATTTCTTATTTTTCTTAAAAGTCTTATGGGGTTTAAAAAACTCACCAACCGCTTCCTTAAAAATCTCTTATACGCCATGTTTTGAATAACAAAAAGATCTTTACCTTTTATGTGTTTTGTCTCACAAGCTACTTCCTCAGAATACAATTCCCGCTCATCTTTGGGCAACCAACCTTCTTTTTTAAACACCTCATAAACCGGTGTTCCCGGTCTCGGGCCTAGTCTAAAGAAAAACGCCATGTCCACATCAGATTCAATTGCGTATTTAATAGTATCCTCAATTTCTTCCCTGGTTTCATAGGGAAATCCAATAATATTTGTGGCCAGTGTCCACATACCCATTTTGTTGGCAAACTTAGTTAGTTCCTTGGCCTGAGCCAGCGAAAACGGCTTTCCTACCCATCGTCTAACCTCAGGGTTACCCGACTCAATACCAAAAGTTATCCTGTAACAACCCGCTTTTTTCATCAACCGAATCATATCTTTATCCAACGTCCAATGAGCTACTCCGTTTGGCGTCGTCCATTTAATATCAATTTTTCTTCTAATTATTTCCTCACAAATCTCTTTCATTCTAATTTTGTCCACCGACATACTATCATCCTGAAAACTAATTTCTCCAATCCCAAATCTTTTTTTTAAATACTCAATTTCATCAACTACATTTTTTGGACTTCTTCCCCGCCAGCTGTGTTCCCAAACCGCATGAATCGAGCAATAAACACAATGGTTGGGGCACCCCCGCGAAGTTACCATTGACCCAATTGGATGGCGCATCTGATAAACATTATTGGGGTCGTCATACATTTTCCAGTTTAGTAAATGTAGCGCCGGGAACGGTAAATCGTCTAAGTTTGTTATCATCCCCATCCTTTTGTTTTCAAAAATCTTACCCCTTTCCTTGTAAACTAAGCCACCAATATCCTTTAACTCCATTTTATTTCCCATTGCCCCTACTACTTCTGCCATAATTTCCTCACCCTCACCCTTCACCGCAAAATCAATAAACTCACTTTCCACCATAGATTTTGGGTTAATACTCACATGTGCCCCGCCCACAATTACCTTAATTCCCTTATCCACCGTCTTTACTAGTTTAGCCAAATCTAGGGCATCATCTTTAAAAGCTGTAAACATAACACTTATCCCAACCAATTCCGGTTTGAATTTCCTAATAATTTTTTTAATCTCAACCGCCCTCATTCCAATCCGATTAGACTCACCTCTACTTTCAATTACATCTCTCCCTTCTGCCAAAGTGTCCAAAATCTTAACCTCGTGTCCACTCTTTTCTAAATAACTGGCAATATATACCAACCCCATTGGAATATGTGGCCCGACTTTTCCCTTTCCCCAAATAGTTACCGGCGGGTAAATTAACAGTACCCTCATGGCTGTAAATACTGCAATACTTTTCTAATATTACCCCTCACCCCATCCCTAACTAAAATCTCCCAACCAAACTTAATCAGACCTTTTCTTCTCACCATCTGACCCACATATATTCTTAAAACTTTTTTTAAATTAGCCTCAATATCCTTTTTTTTGTAATCCGGGTATTCATAGACCGCTCTATTGCCATTAAATTGCTTCCAGTCGTTTGTTAATAGGTAGCCTTTACTCACCAACTCATCATAAAACGGTGTCCCCGGTTGCGGTGTACAAATCGATGCCTGGAAATCCCAAATTAACTCCTTTTTAGCCAAGTCGTTAATAAACTTTAGCGTCGCCTCATCCTCAGCTTTACTCGAACCCATTGCCCCAAAAGTAAAAGTTCCATAAACCTTAATGTCATACTTCTTCAGCATTTCAAGTGCGCTCGTCATTTTATCCACATTTATGGACTTTTTCATCCCCAATCCGGTATTAGCCCCCACAGACTCTATTCCCAATCTGAGTTTATAGTATCCCGCTTCACTCATTTTTTTAACCATCTCCTCATCTATTGTCCAGTAACCACACATCGCCTCAATTTTCAGCTTGTTCATTCCACTTTTAATTATTTCGTCAGCCAATTCCATAACATATAATTTATTTGCGTTGTGATATTCCTCGTCAAAAAATAAACCCTCAAGCTCACTATACTTATTAGCCAAATATTTCATTTCCGCCACCACATCAGAGGGCTTACGAGTCCTAAAGTTTGGCTTACCATAATATACCTGTCTGGCTACACAAAAATTACAGCTCATCGGGCAACCACGGCTGGGAAACATTTCAATTTCCCGATATTCTGAACCGCCAATTCCTCCATAATTAATTCGTTTTATGTCTTCATCTTCCGGCCATGGCAACCAATTAATGTCTATTAATTCACCAACTTTGTTTGGGTATAAATTGGCAATTTTACTCTTTTGCTTACCCTCAACCAACTCCAAGACTGCTTTTTCATATTCTCCGACAACCACATAGTCAACTCCGTCAGCCAGAGCTTCTTTTGGGTAGGCGCTAACGTGTTGTCCAGTAAATACAATTTTTGTTTTGAATTCCTTTTTAAATTTAAGCGCAAATTTTAAATCATCCTCATACACCACACTACTGGATTCCATAATCAGCCAATCCGGTTTATAGTCTTTTGTCTTTTCCCAATACTCACTAGCACTTAAATTATCGTAATTTCCATCAACCATTTTTACTTGATTATCCGTTTCTCTTTTAATCAAGCTCGATAAATAACCAAGCTCATAAGGGTAAAAATTAAAACTTTTAAATTTCCCTACACTCGCCGACCACCGGCTGGGAAATAAAATATATAAATTTCCCTCATCGTCTTTTCCAACCGAATTAGCAATCAAAATTTTAGCCATGGTTAAATCTTACCTCAACCACACCCGAATTTTTAAACACATTTGCCATTATCATACTCGTTGCTACACCCAAAGGTAAAAACAACCATAGCCACCGCTTTTCCCTATCTTTTGTTTCCCTTCCGGTTAACCAACTCCACCAGCTATAAACCATCACCTGTCTAAACTCAGGTATTCCATATTTAATACCCCCAAGTTTCCATCCATAACTTTTCCACTGTCTTATTAAGTTCGTAGTCGAGTAAACATATTCGTGATGTAACGGATCACAATGAAACCAGTTATCTTTTGCCATCTTAAACTCCCAACTGTCACTTACCGGTAGTCTAATAATCACTTCCGAGTCTGTTGTGGTATTCCGGGTTATTTGCTCAATTACCTCTTCAGGGTTAGCCACATGTTCCCAAGAGTGATAAAACAAAAACATAGTTTTTTTGGCTTCAATCTTATTCCATTTTTCCCAATCATCCCGCTCAATTCCCTCTACTTTCCACCCCCGACTTTTTAGCCACGCCAAATATTGACCATTACCATAACCTATTTCTACAACTAATTGGCTCTTGTCCCACCCCACTAATGACTTCTCTCTATCTTTGTAAAAGAATTCTGTAACCCACCCGCTAAGCTTTACCACACCTTTTTGATAGTAGTCATTTTCATACCCAGTCTTATTTTTGTTTTTGAGCAAATCACATTCCTGGCACTTCCACCACGATTTTCCATAACTTAGCCATCTTCGAGTTTTACATACCGCACATCTTTCTTTCGGCCTCATAACCTTTTATTTTAAACCAAACAATTAATAAGTCTGCTACCGGTTCCCAGTTTATCTTGACACTCTTTAGTACTTTATCAATCGGCAGCCAGCTTGCCAGTCTTCCCCACTTATTTATTCCCAATTTAAGTAACAGCGGCCAATGTTGCTTTTCCGCCTCCCGCCCAAACCAATACATACCCCGGCCATGATTATAAAAACGTCGCCAAATATCCTCCCACTCATAAGCATGGTAATGTTCACATTCAATATGTTTATCAAAAAATAACCTTAAACCTGCCCCGAAGCACCGATACCCCATTTCAATGTCTTCCCAAGCCGCCATAGTAAATTTTTGGTTAAACCTAAGATCGCTATCTACAAAAAACTTCCTTTTAACCGATAAGTTACATGTCCAAAAATAGTAACTCGGAATTTCCTGGCCGTCTTCAAAATCTTTGTAATTAAAGTTGATATTTTTATTCTTTTCCAGCCATCTGGTTGTTTTACTGGCAACAAGAACTTCTTTACTTGTTCTCATAGGTCCCACCAAAGCCTCTGTCTTCTCCCTATCTTTGTGAAACTCCACTACATGTTTAAAGTAATCTTTTTTCACCCGGGTGTCGTCATTTAAAAATACCAGTACCTCTCCCTTAGCCACATCCATTCCTGTATTCCTAGCCGCCGCCGGACCACAACCTTTATTTTTAATCAGCTTAACTTTTGGGTTATTACCGGCCTCCGTCTTCTCTATTTTCCAATTATTTAAATCACTTCCATCATCCACCACAATAATTTCCCCGTCCATTTCTCCAAATCTTTTAATTGACTCAACCAAAACTTTTGCCCGATTTTTGGTTGGAATAATAATGCTTAACTTCATTCTAATTTCGAATTTTTGCCATCACATTAACTCCAACCTGAACTGCTTTTAACGTCATACTATTTACTAATCCGCTTTTTTTCATAAGCATGGCACTAACCATCAAAACAACTCTGGCTGTCTCCAGTTCCCACATCTCCATTTTTCTGCTTTTCATATTCCCTACGTTACCCCGGTAATTATTCCAGTCAAATTTCTTTATTAGTTTTTCTTTAACTCCAACTTCAAACATTTGAGTTCCCGGATAAGGTGTAATTACGCTAAAACCAACTGATTCCGGGTTTAGTTTAACTAACCACTTCAAACTAGAACCAATTGTTTTCCAACTTTCGTCCATTAATCCTACCAGCATCAAAAAATGTAGTTTAATCCCAATTTGCCTAGCTTTGTCCCGAATCTCTACTACTCGCTCCATATCAACTCCGGGTTTTCCCTGAGTTTTAATCAATTCATCATCCAAAGTTTCAATTCCAACATTTATTCCCAAACATCCCGCATCTTTCAAATTTTGAAGAATTTCACTGTCCAATACGTTTATTCTGGTTTCGCACCACCATTTCAGTTTTAATTTATTTTTTATAAACAACCGACATATTTCCAAAGTTCTGTTCTTGTCTATTGTAAAAGTCGCATCCCGAAATAGCACCGAATCATACCCCAGTTTCTCAATTGACTTCATTTCTTCAAGCACTCTTTTGGGACTCATTTTCCGCCACATTTTCCCCTGAACTAATGGGTAGGGGCAGTAAAAACCACAAGCAAAAGGGCACCCTCTACTAGTTTGCAATGAAGCTACATGGCCGCGCAATAGCGAATAACTGTAATCTTTTTTGTCAAGTAATTCCCGTAAAGGGAAGGGGAGTTTGTCCAAATCCTCAATTACTTTATCCGCAGGACTAAATTTCACCTTACCTTCTTTTAAGATTACTGTTCCAGCTCTGTTCTGTCCAAATAAATATTGTTCAATTCGGTCATCCACTTCCTGAAAAACAACCATATCAGCTTTAGTTTCTTTAACTACATCAGTTAATATTTCTTTGTAATTAATTCCTGTTTTAATCGCCACCTTCCAACTTTTCTTAACTTGTGAATAAAATTCAATGTCCTCTTCTAGTGTTGGTAGTGCCAAATTTCCCACTACCCAATCTGGGTTATATTTATTAATTTGTTCAAGAGCAACACTGGTAGAATAATTTTTAGCCAAGGCGTCAACAATTTTCACTTCATATCCAGTTTCTTTTAGTCTCCCCGCCAAATAAGTCAATTCTAATGGTGGTAAAACTACGCCCTCACCACCTGAATAGCCCAAACCCCCGGCCATGTCCCTATTTATCGTCCTGTCCTTTGACGGAGGATTAATTAACAGGATTTTTTTCATCAGACTCCGAAGTTAACTTAAGATACATTTCTCTGGCTGGACCAAAATTAGCGTTAATTGTCAGGGCTCTCTTGGTAGCTTCCAATGCTTTAGCTCTATCTCCTAAAGAGTCAAAAACAATTGACGCCACGTACCAAGTCTGTGGGTTATTAGGTTCAATTTTGGCCATACCTTCCAAATGTCCCAGCGCCTCCTGCCCTCTTTTTTCCATCAAATCAATTTGGACCAAACTTATGTAACTTTGATACAAGCCTGGTGAAAATCTAAGCCCGGTCTCATACATTTCTCGAGCCAAATCCAGTCTACCTGTCTTAAACAATATATTGGCCCGATTATGGTAAGCGTCAGCATAATTTGGTTTTACTAAAACAGACTGGGTAAAGCCCTTAACCGCATTCGGGTAATCCTTTAATTTGTCGTAATCGTCTCCAATATTGTTCCAGGCATTGTGTGAGTTGGGAGATACCTGACAGGTATTAACCCACAACTTATGATTAGTTTGCCAGTCCATATTTCGTATCACCAGCCGCCACCCAAATACAACGCTTAGTACGACAATCACCACGCCTCCGGCAACATTATGATACTTCCACATTTTTAGGGCCATTATCGCCATAAACATACACCATCCCCAACTGGCCAAAAAAGCATATCTTTCCGCTACTAACCAACTAACTTTAATTGGCGCCATTGACGGTAATATTGCTACCAATACAAAAGCCAAACTAAAAAAGATTCGTTTATCTTTAAAATAAAAATAAACAATAGTTCCAAAATATGTTAAAAATATAGCCCAATTTAGCCATACAGGAAGCACAAACATAGTGTGATATAAAGTCAAGTCCACCGGCACCAGCAATAATTGTAAATATTTCGCTATTCCCGTCGGATACTGAAAAAATGGATCGTAAAAAATACTGCCACTGCTGTTAATTCCACCGTTAACCGCCTCAATTCGGTGAGTAATGTGAGGCCAGGCAAATAACAAAAACAAAAATCCAGCCCCTACTACCAAGCCAATTAGTTTCCACATAGTCGCCCGGTCAACCTTGTAACCCTTTAGTATAAACACTAAAGGCAACAGGGCAAATATTGAAAAAGGTCTCGGATTGTCCGTTAAAAACGCTTCTAAAAACACCAAGCCCATAAGAGCCAATAGCCACCACTTTCTAGTTTCCATGTACGCAACAAATAAAAGCATGATAATTACCAAAAATAAGCCAATAAACAAATATGGCTTACCGGAAATCCAGCTCACCGCCTCCACGTGTATTGGGTGAACAGCAAAAAAAAGCGTTCCAATTAATGCCAATCCACGCCCAAACAACTTGTAAGCGAGTATGAAGCTCAAAACAACTATCAAAATAAAAAGCAAAATACTAAACATGTGATAGGGTAGTGGTATTACGCCAAAGAATTTCCCAACTAGTGTATTGGCCAAATAACTGCTTACCAACATTTTAGAACCCAAAATTCCTACATTGGCCACGTCCGGGTTTTGGGCAATCGTCGCGTAATCGTCTGATACAAAATCGCCTCCAAACGCGTTATAAAAAATTCCCAATAAGATTACCACTATACTAGCCACAAACCACCAGTCTTTCTTAAATATTTCGGCTACGCTCGGACTTTTTACAGTAACTTCTCTTTCTTTATCAACTTTTTTTAACTCTAAGCTGATACTCTTTAACTTTTTTAATTTCTTTTGTGACACTTCACCATTCTATCAACCTCCCACTACAACCTTCAACCCTGGAATCCGCTTAAATGCCTGAATAATCCCAAAACTTATCAGCCAAGCAGTTATCCAAAAGCCAAAAAGCCACACCAAAGTGCCCATTGGCTCTCCTCGATAAGTTCTCCCTCTTAATAGTCCATCAGTAATTAGCGGGTGAACTAAGTAAATTCCAAAACTACAGCTGGCAATTTCAGTAACAAGTTTGTTTTTAAGTCTGGTTACTCCCATCAAACCCACAAATACCGCCACTGCTTGGGCCAATACTAACATCGTTAGTCTGTCGTGATAAAACACCCCCTTCATCGTTACCCCGTATTTATAAATCAAGTTAAAGTTGGCCAAGGCTATCGCTGCTCCGGCACTTAACATCAAACCAATCAGCAACTTTTTATTAGCCTTGGCTCCCCAAATCTTAGCCCCTAATATGTAATAACCCACATAAGGAATAAACACCAAAGGCATTGCCATAATTTTGGGTACATTCCACCAGCTATAAGCCACCGCATACCAGTTGGCCGCTGCCACCCACACAATCCACCACCAAAACCATTTGTCGCCTACCCACTCCAACCATTTTTTGAGTAGGGGAGTCACTGCATAAAGCCCCAAAGCTACCATCATGTAATACAAGTGATAATAAGTTCCTGAAACTGTATAAAACTCCCTTATACCTTTAGCCCACTGTAAATTCCCATTCCCATCCCTCATAAACACCAAAAAATACAATAGATTCCAAAACAAAATCGGGATTAACACTTTACTTAATCTCTTTTTCCAAAAAACCACGGCTCCCTCATATTTGTAATTGCCTCCTAAAAATATTGCTCCCGATACCATCAAAAACACCGGCACTACCCATCTGGTAAAGCCTGATACCATTAGCACCGCCAACAGACTTTCCCTGGGTACGGTTTGATAATTGTTAATTATCTTTGAAGTTGAGTGGAGTAGCACTACAGTCGCACTACTTACTGCCCGAATTAAATCAGTTCTTAGCTCCCTTTGTTCCATTTTTTGATTATACATTGTCACCCCCCTTTTCCTTTATACTCTCCCATCTCTAAACTCAATGTTCTATACTCATCTAATCTATGTCCGAAATCTTAAAAGAGATTAAAGCCGTATTCAAGTGGCGCCAACTCCTCTTCCAACTGGTTGGCCGCGAAGTCAAAGCACGCTACAAACAATCCATTTTGGGCTATTTCTGGGTAATTTTAAATCCTCTTGCCCAAATGATGGTTATGAGTTTTGCCTTCTCTATAATCTTGCGCATTCCCACCAACGCCACTTCAAACATTCCTTATAGCATTTTCCTCTTTGTCGCCCTTCTTCCCTGGAATCTTTTTTCCAGCTCCTTAATGTCTGCCTCAAACGCCCTGGTTGGCTCCGCTTCATTAATTACCAAAGTCTATTTCCCCCGAACCATCTTAGTAATCGCCACAGTTATTGCCAAAATTGTTGATTTTCTTTTTGCTTTAATCATTTTAGTTGGTTACATGGTTGCCTTCCAAATTCCCATCAATGCTAATATTCTCTGGGTCATTCCCATCTTTCTTATTCAACAAATCTTTACCCTCGGCTTATCATTTTTCTTCGCTGCTTCTAATTTAATCTACCGCGATATTCAATATCTTTTATCTTTAATTCTCACTCTCTGGATGTATTTAACCCCGGTTATTTATCCTGCTGATTTGGTACCTGACCGTTACAAAATCATTTTCCAACTAAACCCACTTTCGGTTATCATCAACGCCTACCGCCAAACAGTTTTGGGTGGAGGAATACCAAATTATACTTCACTTTATATTGCTCTTGGAGTCTCTTTAATTACCCTACTATTGGGTTTATCCTATTTCAAATCCCGCGAAAAAATCTTTGCGGACAATATCTAAATGACCAAGCCAATCATCGAGTTCCATTCTGTAACAAAAAACTTTACCCTTACCTCTCAAAAAACTTTCAAAGAGTTTCTGCCCGCCCTTTTTATGGGGGAAAAAACCCACGACGCCTTTACAGCACTTTCAGAGCTGACTTTTTCAATTAATCCTGGTGAAACTGTAGGTATTATTGGCCCCAATGGTTCTGGTAAGTCCACCATTCTCAAACTTATTGCCGGCGTCATGTCTCCTACCGTCGGTAAGGTCCGTGTCAAAGGTAAAGTCTCACCTCTTATTGAACTAGGAGCCGGTTTTCACCCCGAACTCTCCGGCCGGGAAAATGTTTATCTTAACGGTGCCATTCTTGGACTTAGCAAAAAAAAAATTGATGGTTATTTTAAACAAATTGTTGATTTTGCCGAACTATGGGAGTTTATTGACCAACCTATCAAACACTACAGTTCGGGCATGTACATGAGATTGGCTTTTGCCGTCGCCGTCCACGTTGACCCGGAAATTCTAATTGTCGATGAAATTTTGGCAGTAGGGGATACTGCCTTCCAGGAAAAGTGTTTTAAGCGAATGGACGAGTTTAAAAAGAATGGTGTAACTATACTTTTTGTTTCTCACTCACTCGATGCCATTAAGGCCTTTTGCTCACGAGCTATATATATCGACCATGGCCGTCTAGTAGCCGATTCCACTCCTCCCACCACCGCCTGCGAGCACTACCTTGCCTCCCAAAACCCCTCATGACCCCAAAACCAATTAGCATTTCTATTGTCATTCCCAACTATAATGGCGCCCACTTTCTTGAGTCTTGTCTAAATTCACTTTTTACCTCAATTTCCCTTTGTCCCACAACACACTTTGAAATTATTCTGGTAGACAATGCCTCCTCCGATAATTCTCTTGACTCCTTCAGAGTATTTCAGAATCTCAACAAGTCATCGATGAATCTTAAATTTAAATCCATCTCTCTTTCCGCTAACACTGGTTTTGCTTACGCCGTAAATAGGGGAATTGAAGCCTCCGTTTACGAATATGTATGCGTGTGCAATAACGACCTCACTGTCCACCAAACTTGGTTTAAAAACATTACATCTACCATTAGCTCAAACAAAAATTCAAAAATTACCACCTTCTTTGGCTTGGTCCTAAACAAAGACGGAACCAAAGTTGAGAGTAGGGGACTAAAGTTTTACCCTTATGGTAAGGCCGAAAACATCGACAACGGCCAAGCTTATTCTCTCCCCGTTATTGCGAGCGCAGCGCGGCAATCTCATCCTTATCTCATCTGGGGCGCTTCCGCCTCTATTGTTGTTTACCACAAACTCACCCTGTTAAAAGTCGGCCTCTTCGACGAGCGCTTTTTTGCTTACATTGAAGACGTTGATTTATCTTATCGTCTTAATAAGTCTGGTTACAAAACCCTCTTTGTTCCAGACGCAAAATCTTTCCATTTGGGTGGTGGTACTGCCGGCAAAAATTCTTTTCTTCGGAAAAAACTTACTTTTATCAATTGGCTTAAGTTTTTAAAAAAAAACTACGCTACAAACGAACTACTAATAAATTTACCAGGAATAATTCTAGAACGCTTTCGTCTTCTTTTTTCGTTTTTCCTATAAAAACAACTGTGGTATTCGAATATACGTCATTCTTTTTTTCTCTTTAGGATATTTAGTTAAAAACTCTCTTAATATTCCGTCATCAGTCGGACTAGACCCAATGTAGTACCAATAATCGACATCCTTATGCTGACTCAAAATTGTCTCTAGGTTTCTATTTTCTCTGTTCTTCCCCGCCCATAGCTTTAAATTCCCTCCACTTTCCCAATTAAGTTCCGCCTCCATTTCAGGGTCAACAAACGGAAAAGCTGACCTTTTTCCCATAGTAAACCAACCCGCCACTTTCTCTTTTAAGTCCGACCACCACCCTTTCTGATCCTCAATTTGAAACCTACTCGTCCACAAATATACTGGCACACCTGCCTCTGCTAGTTTCAAAAGTAAGTTAATTTCCTGCTCGTCCGGAATTCCTAGCTTATTAAAATCCTTTCCTTTAAATAAATCCGCAATCGGGTAGCCCATTACCCCGTCCATATCGACAACTAACAATACTTTGGGTTTTACCTTGTTTTTCTTATATTCATTAAACAACTCCAATTCCTTCTTACTATAACTGTTCCCCAAATCTACTTCCTTGACCAGATTCAAGTCTAGCAATGTTTTTTTTAGTATCCCACTCAAATATCTTTTTGGCTCTCCCTCCCCCTCAATCCAAGCACTAACCCTCATCTCCCAAAACTCTTCAATATTTTTTTTGGCTATACCTTTTGCAGGGTTCAATAAACTATATGAAATAATGTCAACTAACTTATTTACCATTTTCCTTATTTTCCCCATATTTTATTATACTTAATTACTCCTGTTTGATACTATTTTTTGTTTTTCCCTTTATAATCATATAAAAATGAAATTGCTTATTTCTTTTTGTAACTCCAAACCAATTGATGAATTAAATCATGAAGGCACAACACCCTTAGCCATTATTGATACATCTAATAATCAACTAACCTGGATTAAGTTGCCACTTGAACTTAAGTTTAATAGTATTACCGGATTATCACAAAATACTACACATATTTTTGCAGCATTTTCCGGAGAACAGATCGGAATATTCTCAATTAATAAACTTACTTTAGATGTAAAACATACTTTAATAAAATATATATATGATCCACATTCCATTGCTGTAATTGACAACTATCTATATATTGTTTCAACAGGAAATGACACGGTTTTTAAACATGAGATTTTGCCGGATAATTATATTTCTCAGAAAGGTAAAATATTTTGGAAACCAAAAGGTTCAAAAGGACTTTTAGATACACATCATTTAAACTCACTATTTTATTCTCCAAGTAACCTCTTAGTTTCTGGTTTTGGACCCAAAGAAAACAAACGTTGGTCCTCAGCTAAAAATGGTTATATTTACGACCTAATAAATAATAAGTATGTCATTAAAAACATATATCACCCCCATTCTATTTTTAAAGACATCAAATTAAAAGTCTGTGAGTCTTCAACAAGTTCAATTTTGATAAATGGTAGCAAAGAACTTAGTGTTGATTCTGGTTATGTTCGTGGTTTATATAAAAAATCCAACAGTTATTATATTGGAATAAGCTCAGGTAGAAAAGTTTCAAAAAGTACAGGTATTACTAACAACCCTGCCGAAAAGGGTGAAATTCAAATTAATTGTAAATTAGTATTTGGTAAAAATAATAAATATTACTTCTATGATTTTTCAACCTTTCACAAAGAAATATACGCCATAATTCCAGTAAACATTTCAACACCAACCATAAACACTCTTTTCGCGTTAAACAAATTTCAAGCGTGTTACAGCAAAAAAAACAAAACCATTTATCTTAGTACACCAACACAAAATGACTGGAAATATTCAACTCCAGAATTCGAATTTTTGCAATCTAATCCAGAAATTGAGCTTACAACAGGCTGGGCTGGTCACAAAAATTTTGCTTATGATTTAGTAACTAACACAAACCCAAAAACTATTGTCGAATTAGGCACTTTTTATGGTTTTTCTCTTTTTTCGATGGCTCAAGCTGTCAAAGATAATAACTACAAAACTAAAATATATGGAATAGACACATGGAAAGGAGACAAACATGCGGGACGCTTAACAGATAATACCTTTTTGGAAGTTAAAAGTGTTATTAAAAAACATTATTCTGAACTAAATATTAAGTTAATTAAATCTTTATTTTCCCATGCGTTAAATAAATTTGAGAATAAATCCATAGACATTCTCCATATTGACGGACTACATACTTACAATGCAGTAAAAAAAGATTTTCTCTCCTGGCTGCCAAAATTATCCGAAAATGGAATTATTATATTTCACGATACAAATGTAACTAAACACGATTTTGGAGTTAAAGTTCTTTGGGATGAATTAAAGAAAAAAAATGATCACTGGGAGTTTTTTCATTCTAATGGACTGGGAATAATATTTTTAGGACATGCTCCAAAAAATAACTATAAATATTTACTAAATAGTTACTACACAAATATTTCTGTATTAGAAAAAGAAATATCTCAAAACAAACAGAAAGTATTAGAATTAGTGTCAACCAACACCAATCAATCGAATACGATTTTAAGTCAAAATATATCAATACTAAATTTAGAAAATTCTCTTTATAAAATACAATCATCAAAGACATATCGAATATGGCAAAAGTACAATGAAATCAAAAGACTACTCTTTAGATCCCAATATGAAAAAAAATCCTAGTTTACTCTGCAGCGTCATCATCCTTAATTTTAATGGCCAGAGAGTTATCGAAAAAGTCGTTAAATCTGTTTTATCATCACGTTTTCCGAAAAAAAATTTTGAAATATTAATTCCTGATAATAATTCTAAAGATAAAAGTAGAACAATTTTAAAAAAACTTTCAAAAAAATATTCACAAGTTAAACCATTATTTTTAGACAAAAATTATGGTTTTGCCGGAGGCAACAATCGAGCAATAGTCCACGCTAAAGGAAAATATATAATTCTTTTAAATAACGATTGCATTGTAGACCGATATTGGTTAAGAAATTTATATGAAACCGCAGAAACTGATCCTACAATATTTTCAGTAAATTCAAAAATACTACTTTTTCCAAAATATATTCATTTTCATTTCGATATTTTTGAAAAAATTCCTTTATTAGAAATCTCTTTAACAAAATCTTTTCTCCATCAATACACATCTACTTCTCAACCATACATATTACCGTTTACCCCAACCCCTCCAGGATACCAATTAGACATTCCTTTTGAACCGAATTTAGATAAGAGCGTTGAACTTACTCTAAAGTTTTACAATAATGGTCAAACTATCATTCCCGTTGATATTGTTTCCAAATCTGAAAATATGATTAAGGTATTACAAATAATAAAAACACACGACAACATTTACGTTAAAATATTTATAAATATTTCAAAGATTTCCAGTGTTACTTTTAAAAAAATTCAGAACGCTGGTAATTATGTGTTTCAGGACGGTCACGGGCGAGACATTGGAGCGCAAGTAAAGTATATGTCGCAAGACTATGAGATTGACCAAAATCAATACAATCAAACACGGGAGATTTATTCTAGTTGCGGAGCAGCCTGTTTATACCGCAAAAAAATACTAGATAAAATCGGTTTACTCGACGAAAACTTTTTCATGTACTATGAAGATATAGAAATTTGTGAACGAGCCAGATTAGCCGGTTATAAAATCATGTATAGCCCTGCCGCCGTAGCCCATCATTTACATGCACTATCAAGTAGAGAATGGTCTAAATTTTTTATCTATAATGTAGAAAAAGGCCGGCTGTTGCATGTTTTTTATCACTTTCCCTTGTCAGTGTTTTTAAGTGAGTTTAGTAAATATAAATTAATTGCCATTTATAAATTAATAAAATCTCTTAAACATCCAAAGCAAATTAAAACCAACCTGCTTCCCTTTAAAGTATTGTTTTACTTTTTCCTCCATTTTCCATTAATACTTTCTAAGAAAATATCTTTTAAAAATATCTACAACACGTCTTCAATCAATACAAACTACAAAACAATATTATCCGGTTATTGGTACCATAATTAATGCTAAAAACTGCCGTAATTTATGATAAATGGCTAGACTCTCTAGGTGGGGGAGAGGTGGTGGCTTGTAGTATGGTTAGAATTCTTCTAGATAACGGCTATGAGGTCACCCTTGCTTGTCGTAAAATAGTTCCGATAAATATCATCAAACAAAAATTAAATATTGATATCACAGGTGTAAAGTTTTTTGAAGTTTGGAATGACGAAGACGAAATACAAAAATTAACCACCGGAAAGGATATGTTTATAAACATTTCTTTTATGGATTACTCCGTTGGCAAAGCAAAAAGAAATATCTATTATGCTCATTTTCCAACACCGATTTCAATCGGACCCCTCAGTTTTTTTAAAAATGAAATAATTTTGCCAAAATTAGCAAAATACTTAAATCCAGTCGAGTTTATAGATCCGCCTATTTCTCAGTCAATCCACGATAATCATTTGGCATATCTTCTTGGTTCCGAAACATCACTTTCTTTCTCATATTTAAAACCTAACTCACAATATACACTTCGTTTTTTTGTATTTCATGAACCCATCTCTAAGTCTTCAATGGAAAAAGTAACTTTTAATTTGTTTGGAGCAACCATCCAAAATCAAAGTATTATACTAGACCATCGCCACAATGTTCTCCGCTATCAACTTACACTCATACCAAACAAGTCCTCCATAAAGCTCAAACTTATCAACAAAAACAATCTCAATAAAATCTTTTTAATTGAACCAAACTTATCACGTCTTTCATTCAAGCTTCCCTTTATTGGAACTCTCGAAAGACTATTTTCATCCAAAATTAGATCAGGTGCTTATTCAAATATAAAAGCTAGAATAGATACTTATGACACTATCATTGTCCATTCAGAATTCGTTAAACACTGGGTAAAAATATACTGGAATAAAGACTCAGTTGTAATATATCCTCCAGTAGACTTAATCTCAGACCACCATTCAATAGATTATTCTAAAAAGAAAAATATCATTTGTTCTGTTGGACGTTTCTTTACTCTTGGTCACGGAAAGCGACAAGACATTATGATTGAAACTTTTAAAAAAATGTGTGATCAAGGGTTAACCGGATGGAAGTTAGTTTTAGCTGGAGGGTTAGGTACTGAACCCTCCAGTCTCATCTATTTTGATAGACTCCAAAAAATGGCCAAAGGTTATCCCATCCAATTTTTAATTAATAAACCTAAAGAAGATATTGAAAAACTCTACTTAAATTCTAAAATTTACTGGCATGCTGCCGGATTTGGAGTCAACCAAAGTAAATATCCAATTAAGCTGGAACATTTTGGTATTACCCCCGTAGAAGCCATGTCTGCAGGCTGTATACCCATTGTTTTCAAGGGTGGTGGATTACCCGAAATAGTTAGTACATTAAATCTACTACCACAACAACACATTTTTACTAATACTACCCAATTAGCTGCAAATACCTTAAAAGTAATTAATAAGTCTAATATTAAAATCTATCAACTTAAAAAACTCAATCTTAAAAAGTTTTTCGGACACAAAGTATTTTTAAAAAAATTTTTAGAACAGTTATAGCTTATTTAATCTAAAACTTGTTTAAGTCAACTAAGCTATTTTCTTCTTTAGTCGCCACTAGCATTAGTCTTGTTTCAGCTATAAAATACGGTTTACTAAAATATTTAAATCCTGCTGTTCTTAACATACCTTTTAAGCACTCTGTATCAGGCGCCCACCAGTTAGATCCATCATTATTTAAACTAGTTGACTCAAAAAACTTCATATAACCTTTAGTGCATTTTTCAAGTTTTGGTGGACATCCTTGTCTTGCCCATACATAACCCTCAGGCTGTTGCGGTATTGCTTCCGTTTCAATTAAAATAACGTCCTTACACTTTTTTCCAACATCTTCAATTACCTGTAGGGGATTTTTCAAATGATATAAAATACCTGTAAAAACAACAACATCAAAAAAACCTTTCACCTTGTCCACTTCATGAGCATCAAGCTTTAAGTATTCAACATCTTTCAAATCGTATATCCTTTTAATTTCTTCAGCTTGTTTAATAAACTCCTCAACAAACTCCATCCCCACTACTTTCCCAGCACCTCTCTTTTTAAACTCTATAGGAAAGTATCCAGCGTTAGTACCTATATCCAAAACTGTAACTCCTTTCATATTTTTAGGAAAAACCTTACTAAATTTCTCCCAAACCATTTCATGAAATGCTGGTCCAACTTCCATCGTATAAATCCCGTTTCCTATATCTATTCTTTGATACCAATAACCTGTTTTTAAGAACTTATCAAGCTTTTCGCCATTTAATAAGTTTCTAGGACCAATACTTTCTCCATCATTAGATTTCACTTTTAACAGTTTGTTTAAGATCATATCTATACTTATAAACTAATAAACTTAACAAAATTATAAAATTTATTATTAACGTTATTAAGAATACCCAAAACGAATATCTAAATATATTAGGCAAATTATAGTAAACATGTGTTTTGAACCACCAAAAGTCTGGTGTTATATTTACCAAGCCTTCAACCTCCCTATTCCTAATTTCCCAAAGATAATCAATACTTTTGTTATTTTCGGAAAAATCTGATTTCGATAAAAAATACGAATCCTTATTCACCGCATTGTATGAATCCAAGTTAATTTTATATCTATCAAAACTAATTGAATTGATATCGAGTTCAAAGTTATTTTCTTTACTATTATCATGATTGAATAAAAACTTTACATATTCTCCTTTTTGAATTTTTACAGTATTTTCAAAATACAAACTATATAAAGTATCGTCTCTCATAAAATTATATGATTTAATACATTTATCCCGTACACAAATCTCCAATTTTTCTAAAGGTTGATTTACAGATGTAACATTAAGTATTACTTTTTTAAATTCCAAGTTACTAAAAGCATACATATCAAAAATTGATTTTGCGTGTCTATATTTAACATATTTAACCCCTTTTTGTATGTAATATTCGGGAAAATACACATTGCTCACAAAATCAATTTTATTTCTATTTGTAGAAAAAATATTTTTTACTTGCGAAATTCTTTCTACCAATAATCCTTTTAAGCGATATGGTGGTGAAAGCCTCGGTAAAAATTGACCTATAGCGTATGCTTGAAATTGTGTCTCTCTATCAGCATCAACTGGGTAATTAAATACTTTTAAGTCATATGGTGGATATTGAATTTGGTAAGGAATAACTACACCAATTAATTGTACATAAACCCCAATAATTACCAATAATAACAAAATTATTTTATTAATTTTTTTCCAATACTCAGCAATTACTAATCCCGCAATTGGAATAATTGGTGCAAAATACCTCGGCCCATAACACAACTCACCCGACCAAATCGTATATCTACCATATAAGAAAATATATAATGTTAATAATAAAACAAATAGCTTGGAATATAGGCTTTTTTTAATGTTTTTTAACGCAAGATACATAGAAATTATTACTATTGGACTAAATACCAATAAGCTCTTTCCCGGACTCAACAACAAACCCCAAATTCCTTCAAAAAAATAGGATTTCATCGAAAACTCACTTCCCGTAAAACTATATCCAAAATTTAAAAACGAGCCAAATCTCACAAAATTGTAAAACAATAACAAAATCACAAAACCTATAATTGGAACATACCAAATAATTATTTTTTTTATAACATCAAGCAATCTAAAATTTTCAGTATAAAGTTGATACATCAATAATACTGTCAATGTAACTAGAGGTAATACAAAAGTCATATTGTATACAATTACTTCAAAACCCATAAACATACCTGATATCACTAAATACAAGATCCTCTTTGTTTTGAAAAATTTTAATAGATAGTAAACAGACACCATGAGTACTAAAGAAAAAAGTATATGAACAAAAGAGTGTTTTGATAAAGGTAACAAAAAAGTTGAAAATGAAACTAACAACGACACAATAAACGCTTTCGTCGAATTCTTTAATAACATTTTGTACAGCTTATAATCGACCAAAAAAAGCAAAAAACCCAATATTGGATTCACAAAACTCGCAAGAAATGTTAACAAGTAGTCAGATTCTAGGGGAAAGTAGGAAGCAGGAGTAAAGTTGTTAATCTTATATATTACCCTTACAAAAAATGCCACAGGAATCAAAACCAGAGTGTAACCAAGACTTGCAACTCCATAGTATTTATCTCCCTTACCTATGGCATAATTCATACCAGTATTGTATTCTGGTGGCGAAATTGTGAAACCATTCTTACTGACAACATTTCTAGACACATTTAAAGATCCCATACCATCAATCGACTCAATACGTCCAGAAGCTATTAATATATATACAAGGAATACGAAACCAAACGCGGAAATCTTCAATAAACTAAATCTTTTTTTATAACTTAACAAAACGTTACTCAAACCCAACCAGGCCATTTAGCTGTAAATACAAATATATAATCATCATCTAAGAGTTAACTTTGAATTTCATTTTAAAAAAAATGTGAACTTTACTATTACTAATATTTAGCTTTACTTGGTATTTTGCTTTAAACTATCTAATAATTAAAACAGCATTTCACACCCATACAATAAATTAATCAACTAAGACACTTTATTTAGTGTTATTTTATTAGAAGAAAACTATTTTAAACTTATGACTTATTCTACTAAACTATTTATACTATTGTTTAATCAAATATAATCTATGAAAATCTTACTGATAAACCCCCCACGAGTTGATGGCTACCCTGTTGTGAGGGAAGAGCGCTTCGAACACAAAGATTTCGAAATGATACAACCACCACTGAATTTACTTTATTGTGCTTCACACTTGATTAAGTACGGCCACAAAGTTTCCTTGTTAGACGCAAATGGTTTTGATTTAAGTCTTACTGATGTAGAAACAAGAATTAAGAAAGAAAAACCTAATTTGGTTATTATCCGAACCGGTTTTGATACCTTTTTTACAGACATTAAAGTATTGGAAATTGCAAAAAAATATAAAGCAATTACCATTTGTCGAAATAAAATAATTAGCGATGTACCCTGGTTGCGTGAACAATTCCTTACAAAAGCAAAAAAAGAAGTAGATATTTTTGTAAATGACGAACTTGACACTAATATTCCAAGAATCTGCGAAGAAATCGAATCAAAAAAAGATTGGGGAACAATTAAATCAATTAGCTTTTGGAAGGATAATAAATTAATAACTACACCAAAAGCCCCCATTTTTACCGATCTCGACTCATTACCCTTCCCCGCTTACAATCTACTTCCAAGCTTAAAACCATATCAAACAAGTTTCTTCCCTCCCATTTTTACGCAAGTAATGTCATCTCGAGGCTGCCCCAACCACTGTACGTTTTGTGCCTACGCTGGCATGCCCTATCGCGCACGATCACCAGAAAACGTAATAGCAGAGCTTGAATGGTTGAAAAAAGATTTTAACCTAAAAAGCTTTGTGTTTTTTGATGACACTATATCAATCAGTATGGATAGAGTAAAAAGAATTTTAAGGTTGATGATTGATAAAAAATTAAATTTAAATTTCGGAGTCTGCACTCGAGTGAATACTGTAGACAAAGAAATGCTTGATCTTTTTTACAAAGCAGGGTGTAAAGAAATTAGTTTTGGTATTGAAACCGGTAACCAAGTTATTCTTAATGCTGTTAAGAAAAATATTACTCTCGAACAGATTGAATTAGCAGTAAAACTATCAAAACTTGCCGGCATTAAAGTTATTGCCCCCATTATTATCGGTCTTCCGGGAGAAACAAAAAGGTCTGTACAAAACACCATAAATTTTGTACACAAGCTAAACCCTTATTATTGTCAATACGCCACACTTGTCCCATTCCCCAATACTGAAGCATATAAATACTTTGATGAAAAAGGCCTAATTGAAACTAAAGATTGGACAAAATACAATCCTCTCCAAGTTAAACCTGTGATGAGAACTGAAGCACTAACA